>Ga0209697_10000051_pt1 | contig 162507 bp, 153 predicted proteins | sample AliMusrvi5mmetaG_FD_184115 | JGI IMG/M metagenome (GOLD analysis project Ga0209697, IMG submission 184115) | Freshwater lake bacterial and archeal communities from Alinen Mustajarvi, Finland, to study Microbial Dark Matter (Phase II) - Alinen... | ecosystem: Environmental > Aquatic >... | reverse complement strand
AACTATCCAAGAACATTGATGTGGCTGTGCAGGAAATACAGACCGCTATAAACAGGGTTCAAAAACAGTTGCCTGCCGACATTGATCCGCCTTCCATCAGGAAGTCTAATCCGGAAAACTCGCCGATAATGTATCTTACTGTTTCTGCTGATAATATGACCAGGTCTGAACTTATGAAGCTGGCCCGCTACAACATCTCCGATGAATTCTCGACGGTCGCAGGTGTCGGCGAAATCAGCCTTGGAGGATACGCCGATCCGAACCTACGCGTGTGGATAAAAAAAGAGAAACTTGATAAATACGAACTTACTGCAGCTGATGTCGTAAATACAATAGCGCGCGAGCATTCTGAGCCCCCCGGGGGCCTGATACAGACCAGCACGAAAGAATTCAATATCAGGGCTATGGGAGAAGCTCCGACCGTTGAAGAGTTCAATAAACTGACCATTAACGGGCGGGGGGGATCGCCCAATTTCAAGCCCATTCCCATAAAAGACATCGCTGATATCCGCGAGAATACCCAGGACATCAGGAGTTATTCAAGGACAGGCGGCAAGAACGCCATCAGCATGGGTATCAGGAAACAGCCGCTGCAAAATTCCGTTGAAGTGGCCAAGGCGGTGAAGGCAAAACTGGCGGAATTGAATACCCGCCTCCCGCCCGGAGTGAGCGTTGACATCAGGTTTGACACAACTAAATTCATAGAAGACTCGGTTAACGAACTCAGTTTCACACTGCTCCTCTCTGCAGTGCTAACGGCGCTGGTCTGCTGGCTCTTTCTTGGATCCATTTCCGCGACCATAAATGTCATCCTTGCTATTCCGACATCGGTAGTCGGCAGTTTTATAGTGCTTTATTTCCTTAACTTTACGCTTAACAGCTTCACGCTGCTTGGCCTATCTCTGGCAATAGGTATTGTCGTTGACGACGCCATAATGGTGCTTGAAAATATCGTCAGGCACAGGGAGGCAGGAGAAGGAAAAGTTCTTGCCGCCTTAAAAGGCGCAAATCAGATAACCTTTGCGGCCATAGCTGCCACAGCCGCCATTATCGCAATCTTCCTGCCGGTAGCTTTCATGCAGGGGATTATCGGCAGGTATTTCCTGCAGTTCGGAGTAACACTGACCGTCGCCGTGTTGCTCTCTCTGCTTGAGGCGCTTACCCTGACTCCTATGAGGACTTCAAGGTTCCTGCATGTCGGAGAAAGGACCACATTTATAGGGAAGGCTGTTGAAGGTACTTTCAACTGGTGCGCGAAGATGTACAAGAAACTCATAACGGCAAGCCTTAAAGCGCCTGTATGGACTGTTGTTGGAGCTCTTGCCATTTTTGGCATAACGCTCTACATCGGTTTAAACCTGAAGCAGGAATTCATTCCGGCGCAGGATCAAGGCAGGTTGATGATATCGGTGACGCTTCCAACCGGCACTTCTTTGCCGGCCAGCGATTTGAGAATGAAAGAACTTGAAGCGCTCATCTCAAAGAAACCCGAAGTTGATTCTTACCTGAGCATAATCGGAGCCGGAAACCGGGTAAATTCCGGAATGCTTATGCTTAACCTGGTTCCCAGGGAAAAACGCAAAGTATCGGCACAGCAGTTCATTAATAATATAAGAAAAGAACTAAAGACAATAAAGGATATGAAAATAAGCGTTATAGACCCTTCACTTATGTCCCTTTCGACAAAGAGGGGGATGCCGGTTGAATACTCTGTCAGGGGGCCTGACTTTTTCAAAATAATAGAATATTCCGGGCTAATCCAGGAGAGAATGGAAAAATCCGGAAAAATGGTTGATGTGGATTCAAATTATATGGGAAGCAGTCCGGAGATAGAGGTTGTGCCGGACAGGGAAAAAGCAAGAGACCGCGGAGTGGCTATCTCCGAGATAACCCAGACCGTCAGCGTTATGATGGCGACTTCAGTGGTGGGAAAATATTCAAGCGGCGACAGGAGGCTGGATATCCGCATAGGACTTCCAATTGAAGACAGGAACGGCATCCAGACAATAAAAGAACTTAAGGTCAGGAATAACCGTTCGGAACTTATTCCTCTCTCTGAAGTAGTCACAATAAAGGAAGCTCCTGCCCTTCCGCAGGTTACAAGGGAAGACAGGCAGCGCGCCATCAATGTTACCGCTAATGTGGCGGCGGGAAGTTCGCAGAAGGATGCAATGACGGAAATGGAAAAGATAGGAAAGGAAGTGCTCCCTTCCGGTTATTATCTTGTGGCGAGCGGAGTCACTAAAACCTACAAAGAATCGAACTCCGGGCTTTTATTCGCGCTGGTACTCGGTATCGCAGTAGCCTACATGGTTCTCGCGTCGCAGTTCAACAGTTTTGTTGACCCGTTCACGGTGCTTGTGGCGCTTCCGTTCAGTGTCTCCGGAGCCCTGATGGGCTTGTTCCTGACGCACCAGACGCTTAATATTTACAGTTACATCGGCCTGATATTGCTGATGGGAATCGTAAAGAAGAACTCAATCCTGCTCGTTGATTTCACCAACGCGGTCAGAAAGCGCGGGTTATCCACTAAAGAGGCGCTGATCGAAGCCTGCCCCATAAGGCTTCGCCCGATACTTATGACCTCTATTGCGACCATTGCCGCGGCTGTTCCGCCTGCGCTGGCTTTCGGCCCGGGCGCGGAGACCAGGGTTCCAATGGCTGTAGCCGTCATCGCCGGTGTTTTCCTCTCAACCCTGCTGACGCTCTTTGTAGTTCCGTCCGTTTACCTGCTGCTCGAGGTATTCAGGCTCAAGAACCAGCCGAATGTGGCGAAGATGATAGTAGAAGAATCAAAGAGAGCGGAAGCGGAGCAGATAAAGGAACTGGATTAGAGCGGGTTTTAATATTTCATTATGAAGCGCTGTCCTTTTCCCATCAACTGAAGCATCAGCATGCGCGCCTTGTTTACTCCGGCGAGCTCCTGGTTCTCCCAGTACATTTTTGGGACCCACTTGAAGTTCAGGCTATAGCTTTTTTTCATTATTCTTCCGTATGTTCTTTTCAGCGCAGAATTAATGGCGGCCTTGTTTTTATTCTCGATCGCAGTGTGGTACAGAGGGAAGACGGATGCCTTTACGTTTTTTAGTTTGTCGATGAAACTCTCAAGGCGCAGCGCGTCTTCCTCGGTTTCTCCGGGAAGTCCCATTATGACGCTTATAAGAGGAAAATAACCGAATCCCGAAAGGCGCTTTATCTGTTCCAGCGAGAAATCTTCCCAGCTTTTCCCTTCCGGCAGCAGCATCTTTCCTCCGCCGCAGTTTTCTTTCAACAACCTTTCCGACGGAGTTTCAATCCCAAGGTTAAGCCAGATATAATCCCTTTCATGGCTGCCCCCGATCAGGCTGGCGACCTCTTTGAGCTCATTGTCGCTGTAGGCCCCCGCGGTGGCAATGTTTACGTGATCGGTCTGGATAAGTTTTGTCCTGGTTTTTGAACGTATCTCAGTCAGCAGGTCTATGAGTTTTGAAGGAGCGGGGGATACGAAATTGGCCGAGCCGTACCTGAAAAAGTCCTCGCTGATTAGAGCAATGTTTCTGTTTCCTCCGGCAATGTTCGCTTCTATATCCGCGAGAATGGTGCTTCCCGGCAGGTGGATCATCGGCGTGTCTTTTAGAGTGCAGAAGGCGCAGCCCATTCCGCAGCCCCGGCTTGTTTCCACTACCCCCATGTTTGACGGGCCGAGTATGCGCGGGATCTCCCCCGGTTCCGGGTTCCTTCCCTCAAGTTGTTTTTCTGCCCGGTGGTGAATTATATCCTTGAAAAGTCCTGAGACATTGCCTTCACAGTAGCCGCAAATAATATGGTCTGCCTCAAAATCCTTGCTGTCCAGAAGCTGCCAGGCCCCGGGGCCGCCGATAACAGTTTTGAATTTCAGGCCTTTCTTCTTCAAAGAAGAGATTTTCGCGAGCAGCTGCCGGAAGAAATGTTTGTTGTGAATGGTCCCGCCGTAGAGCACTTCCATGGTGGAACTGTTCATGCCGAGCCCGGCAGGGTCTCCCGAAGATACTGCCACTATGGCCGTATCTTCGCCAATCGCGAACTCGAGTTCGGTCTCGCGGAATATCCCGATATCTTTCCTTCTGAAACCGTTGCGCGCGAGAGCGGCTTCAATTCTTCTTAATCCGAGCGGAGCTTTTATTACCTTTTTATCCCGGCCGATCGCCGGGGAGGGAGCCAGGATAGTTTTTATTATGAATGCCGGCACCGTGTCGGTCTGGCTCGCCGACACCATCCCGTCAAAAAGGGTGCTGTAATCCGACATCAGAGTCCTGTCGGCAGTTAACACTATCTTATACCCTCGCGAATTCATTTCGCTCCTTCATCTGCCCCGCAGATCTTTTTGTCGTCGAAATAGTGCGGGAAAATTATCGCCCCTCTGGCGCAGACCCTGCTGCAGGCGGGACATCCCGGCTTGCACTTTCCGGGATCTTCGACGGAAACTTTCTTCCTGTTCTTTGAAAAGACTCCGAAGAGGCAAAACTCCAGGCATTCGCCGCAGTTGTTGCACCTTGAATGGTCAATCACCGGATACCATCTTTCAACGACCGGCGTTTTGGAAAGGTCAAGTATCTTTGTTCTTCCTTTGACGGTTGTTTTCAGCGCTTTCTTTATGTCGGCCGCGGCCTTTTGCGGGGTATTTAACTCCGCAAGGTTGAAATGAATAATCGCGGGTTCCTTCCCCGGGTTTAATTCTTTTTTGAGCGCCCATTCAGCCGCGCGCTTGTAAAGCCAGGAGGCGAATAATACTTCGTCGCGGGGCAGAAGCTTTTCGTAAACGGCGAAGTTGTTTTTCAGGTAATACAAGTGAGGAATAATCAGCAGCTCGCCGTCGTCAATGCCGGAGAGAAGTTTGACAAGTTTGTCTTCAAAGGTCTTCTTTTGCTTCCCGGGATGACGGGATATTACTATCAGTGTTTTGTCTTTCATGGGCCTCGTTATTGCGGAAGGGGAAGGCTTTAACGCTCAAGGATTCCGAGACAGCCCAACCCGTAATAAGTATATTCTAAATCCGAGGCATTGTCTATCTCAACGGCTTTGAACCCGCTTTTTATGTTCTCAAGCGAGTTAACGAAGGAGAGCGCCCGCTTGGCGTCAACTTCTTTCAGCCTGCCGAGCGCTTTAAGCGTGAGGAGCGAGGTATAGGTTGAGAGCAGGTCGGGTATCGGCGCTTTTTTGTGCGCGAGGAATCCTCCGTTTCCGCATTGCATGGCTGCGAAGAAACCGGCCGCCTTTTCCCCGGCGGGTGCAGGAAGTTTCCGGAGAGCAAAGAGCGTCATGGCAGCGGCAGCGCTGGGATTTGTCCTGCCGGCAGCGGTAAACCCGAGTTCGGAGAACCCGCCGTCACTTCCCTGCCGTTTTAAGATCCTTGCCGTTGCTTTGCCCGGGTCCGTGTACTTTTCCCCGAGCTTGCTCAGGCAAAGGAGCGCGAGAAATGAATTGTAAATGCTTAGCGTTCCGTCGACGGGGCTTTTTCTGAACCCCCCGGCAGAGACCTCATAGTTCTTGAGCGTCTTCAGCGCGGCGCTGCGATAATCCGTTGCAGGGGCGTACCCGAAGTACTTTTCAAGTATGTCGGCTGATTGAAGGTAAGAAACCAGGCCCGCAAGATCCAAACCAGGGACATCTATGCCGGAAATAAACCCGGCGGCCCGTTTCCAGAATCCCGCGTTCTTAATCTGAAGCAGCAGCGCGCTTCTCAGCGCGAAAGCGGTGTAGTAAATATCGGAATTTCCCAGGCGCCCAGGGAACCCGCCGTCTTTTTTTTGTTTTGAGAGGATATAGGCGGCAGATCTGGATTTAACGCGTTCGGGAACGCCTTTCAGCCTTCCGACAAGCAGGGCTTCAAGTTCAAACTGGTTTTTCCCTCCTGAGAGAAGCCGTATTATTCCTGAACGCAGCATTTTAGTCCTTGAAGGTAAGTTTTGAAAGAAGGAGGAGAGCGGATCCCACGGTTTTATTGGAGAGTTTTCCGGCTGTTTCATCAGCCTTCTTTCTGTAAATTTCCGCCAGTTTTTTTGCCTTCCTTATTATTCCTTCGGATTCATAGAGCTTCTTTAAGGCGGATATTTTGCCGGCAGTGTCTAATGAAGATCCGTATATTTTATTCAGTCTATTCTGCAGCCCGGCGCCGCGCGCGATTGCCCTGATTACGCCCGGATTATTTAACAGCGCCCGTATGTTGGCCTCTTTTCTTTTTGTCCCGTCCCAATCTTTTATGTCGTCGAAGATCTGAAAGGCCATGCCGGCGTACTCGCTGTATTTTCCGGCAAGGGAGAAGTCTTTGCCGGAAACGTTTCCGGCGGCGCGCAGCCCGCAGTAAAGCGCTATTTCAAAAGCCGAGGATGTTTTCAATCTGTAAATATCCAGAACTTGCGGCATGCCTGCCGGGTTTTTATTATCCCGCATTGCCAGCTCCCGGCCCTGGCCGTCCGCCATTTTAAGGTAAGTTTCGGATATTTTATCCAGTATGTCCGCGCAGGCTTCGGCGCCGAGCTCTTTTTTTCCAGAGGAAATTAATTTGTATCCCAGGCCGACAAGATAATCCCCGGCGTTTAGAGCGATCGGCGTCCCGTATTCCGCGTTCAGGGTTTTTTCTCCGTACCTGCTTTTATCTTCGTCTTCTATATCGTCATGCACCAGAGAGGCCTTATGAAGGATTTCAACGGCCAGGGCGATTCTTTTGACTCCGTCGGGAATCTCCGCCGCCGGTTTTCCGTATTCCAGCGCCTTTTTGCCGTATTTAGCGGAAACGTAAGCAGCCAGAGTGAAAATCGTGCGAAGCCTTTTCCCGTCGCGCTTAATCCATTCTCCGGCCAGGCGTTTTACGTCTTTCTTCCCGCCTGCTCTAATCAGGTTAGCGGGGATAAGGTGTTCGAATGCTTTATCCTCAAACATGGAATAGGCGGCCCTTGCCAGAGGGAGAAGCGTTGGAGTTCCCTCCACAGTTTCTCCTTCGCCGGCGGCGCGAAGCCACGCCATGAACTCCTTCATGTCCAGCGAGGTGTTTACGCAGCCGCCTTTGAAAAGGGAAACGGCTATGTTGGGGATGCCCAGCCTGTTTGCTTTTGGAAAGACCTTTTCCAAGGAATCCATGCAGGCAACCCCGAAAATCGCGTCCACTTTATTGCTTAGGATCTTGTTAATGACAGCCGGAGAACCCTCGGCAATCATAAAATCACAGCCCAGCTTTTTTGCCTCTTTCTTGATAGCGGAAAGGTTGCAAGCGCCGCATTCCGCGCAGAGCAGGGTGCCCTCGCTGTCAAATTTTCCGCGGCACTTTTTAGCGTCGCGCAGGCACTTGGGAAGAAGCAGAAGTCTCCTGTTGCCGGGAACGGCCGAATACTTTGCCTTCCAGAAATCATTGTTGATGGCCAGCATGGCGAAGCCAAGATAGTTTTCTTTTAAGCCAAGTTTTGCCAGGAGTTTTTTCGCGGCTTCCTCAAGTTCTTTCCCGGTGAAGCGGCCGCCTTTAATCAGTTTCAAACGGAGCTTTCCGGCTTCGAGCGCTATCAGGTCGCGCTCGCCCTGTTTTTCAGGCACTGCTTTTATGTTTATTTCTTTTTCAAGCATCTAAATATCCTTTTCGCTTCCAGGTCCCGGTTTTGCCGCCAGGCGCAGCGCGGCTGTTCCCCAGATAAGAGGGTATAACTCTTCATAATACCATAAACTCTGAAAATATAGGCCTATCGGGGCGGGTTTAATCTCGTCCTTCATTACTTTTTCTTTTAGGAAGCGCGCGCCTTTCAGGAAGGAATCGCGGTTTGTTCCGGTAAGCCCTGCAAGCGCGATGACGGCGAGGGAAGTTTCTTCCATGCTCCCCGGGGCTCCCGCAACGCCGCCCCAGCTCCCGTCGGCGTTCTGGGTTTTAACGAGATATTCAGCGCCCAGCATGGCTTCGGCTGTTCCCGCCAGCCCAAGTTCCCGGTACATTACAAGCACCCTTGCCGTGCCGTAGGTCCTGTTTGAAATATCGGAGGCGTAGTGGCTGCCGAACCAGAGAGGATTCCAGGAGCCGTCCTTGTTCTGATTCACCTCAAGAAATTCAAGCGCCCTGCGCGCCGCGCGGTGAATCTCCTCATTATAAAAGTGGTGCTTCCAGAGCGACAGGGCTCTCAGCGCGTGAGCCGTAATATCCGCGGAGCTTTTGTCGAAAGGAAGTTTCATCCACCCCCTGCAAAATGTCGGGAACCCGCCGTCGCTGTTTTGAAGGTCAAGCAGCCAGCGCGCTCCCTTTTTTGCGGAGGCCGCGTTTTCTTCCGCTCCGAAGCCGTGCAAAGCGATTAAGGCTCCCGCTGTATCGTCAGCGTCCGGCACGCTCCCCGAAAGATTGCTCCAGCCCCAACCGCCCGGAGGGGAATCCGTGTATTTGTGCCTGTTCGTGTTCTGAATGCCGCGCAACCAGTCTTTTGAGCCGGCGTCGCCGGGCAGGGCCTGCGCTGCCTGGGTTGTGAGCCAGACGGAAAGGTCGCTGTCTATAGCCCAGGATCCGTCTGTTCTTGCGGTATCCCGCAGGAAGCCAAGTCCTTTTTTTGCCACGGGGTTTTCTTCGCCATATATTGAAATGATTCCCATAGAAACGAACGCTGTTAGCGGGATTGCTTCAAGATAGCCGCCGCTTTCCGGCTGGATCTTTTCAAGTTTCAGGAGCGTGGTTTTTCTTGCCAGGTTTTTGAGAATGTTCGTTCCGCCCTTTTTGTAATGGGCCGCGTGCCCGATGGCGATAAGGGCCGGGAGGGCGTAGCTGACGACCGGAAGTTTGATAATCCGGTAGAAAGAGAAAGGAAGCGCCGCTATTTCAAAGGGGAGTGAAGAAACTTTTTCCCACCTCATTTTTCCGGCAAGCGCCAGGTTCATAAGTATCGGGACAATAAAGGTCCGGTCTTTCCCGTAAATCTTCCGGAGCGCTTCTATCTTTTCATCCCCAGTTTTTCCGGCGCGTTCCGCAATGTAGGCGGCGCATTTCTTCAAGGTTTCCGGGAATCCGGTCTCTTTCCCCGAAAGAGCGAAAGCGGCGTCAACAAGCAGCGTGGTCGGAAGGTTGCTCGGGCTTTTATCAGTGTCTCCCCAGCCCCCGTCTGCGTTCTGGCAGGCCGCCAGCCATTTGAGGGCATTCTCAATCAACCGGGAATCGGCGCTGTTTTTCACAAGGGAGAGAGCGCTGACGGCTGTCGCTGTCGAGAGCGCCGAAGAAGAAAGTTTTCCGGTCCAGAATCCTTTACTGTTCCTTGCGCTAAGGAGTCTCTCCGTTATTATTTTTAACGCGCTTCCAAAATCTTCCATTTTCTCCTTTTAGCATTCCGGTATAAATAGCCGTATGACCTGTGTCAGTTTCCTTTCCCGGAGGGTGTTAACGCTGCTTTGCGAGGTGTTTCAGTACTTTTGCGCGGAAAGGGGAGTTTATTTTGAACTTTGGTTCGCCTGTCTTAATATCCCGCATTTCGCCTTTGAACGCGTAAACTGTCATCGTGCACGCGTCTTTGGAAAGAGGCGGCATCCACGAGGAAAGTATGCCGGCTTTCGCCAGTTTGTTCGCGAAGTAGACCTCAATGCTCGGGCAGCAACCGCCGGCTATCCGCGGGTCACTGCCGGTTATGACAAAATAGGGGATTTTGTGCTTAATTACCGACTGCAATTTATTCCGGAGTTCGTCGGGCAGATTGATTAGTTTCTCAAACTCCGAGGACTTTAAAACCGTAATTGGCGCGGCCGCAGGAATTTTGTCCAGGATGAAAAACGGGCCAGACTTCTTGTACTCTTTTTGGAAGTTTGAAGGTATTGCGGGTTCTGCAAAAAGATTCCCCGGGTTTAGCGTTATGCATTGTTCTGTTTTAACGAGCCCGCGCGCTGTTTTTGCGGAAACAAGCGATATTTCGCCGCGCCTGATAATCGTTCCGTTCTTCAATATTATTTTCTTGAAGGGCCCGGGGTATAACAGCGGTGTTTCCGGCTTCTCGGCGGAATATTTTACCATGCTACTTAACAGCAGAGTGTCCTTCTCAAAAGTGTCGCAATTGAACGGGACAGGATCGGTTCCTATGGTTTTGATGAGTTTCTTGTCCGCCGGAGTTACCCTTAAATGCCCCTTGTAGGTTTTTGAGCCGTAGACGCTCCCGGTTTTTTCGCAAACGCGAATGGATTTATATATGAAGTGATTGTCATCATCAAGCACGGCCAGCGCGCTTCCCAGGTAAAAGGCGGTGCGTCCCGTGTCATAGCACGGCCCGTCCTTGCCTTTGCGCGCGGAAATAAGCGCGGACTGATTATTGATGAACTTTATGTTTAAACCGAAGAACCCGGCATTCTCGATAAGTTCCAGCGCTTTTGGCAGTTCTTTCACCCGGCATGCTGTTTCTAGGGCGCCCCACCTTGCAAGTTTTGAGTAGGCCTGTTCTATTTTATTTCTGTCGGCCGCTTTAATGTTAATAAGATTCATTTGCCATCAGCTCCCGGCTGCCATTATTCTTTTGACCAGATTCTGGTATTAAGGTCAAATTCTTCAACAACTCCGGCCGCAAGTTCAAGGTCAGAGTAGTATTCCTTTATCAGGTTGAAATCTACCAGAGAGCCGAAGAGTTTTGGCTCGAAAAGATTCTTTGTGCAAGAGACCGCTATGAATAGTTTTGAATCAGCGAAGGAAAAATATACCTTCTTGCCGGTGCGCAGTTTGTACTCAGTCATTCTTTGCATAAGGCCGGGAGTGAGCAGGTATCTTGCTGTTACCTGGTCATCCCCGTAGACTGCGAAGAGCTTTTCGAATTCCGGATCTTCAAGCTTGATGAGCTGCCCGCGCGCGAAATTCAGCTTTTGGATCATTGTCCCCAGAAAACCACCCAGTATTCCTTCGGCTATTTCAGGCAGGATGACCGTTCTTCCGGCGAAATTCTTATTGAAATCTGCGACCACAAAAAGCCCTTTGAAAATTGTTGTCCACTGGACCTGCCTGTTCCCCTTACTGTCAGTGGTTTCGGTCTTATGTTCTGCGTGAATCTCGGAAAATTCCAGTTGTGTCTCTCCGATCTTGCCGGTCACATAATCATCGCCCCCGTACCTGTCAACCTGTGTAAGGAAGATGTTGCTCTCGAGAAAAAGGGGATAGGGCAGGTACGAATCCTTGCTATAGGAGAGACCCGGGTCAATGAAACGGATTAGCCGGAATATTATTTCCTGCTTAAATTCGCTCTTGAACTCGGAGTATCTCCCGTAAAGGGAAAACCCGGACCAGATTAACCAAATTGCGCCCGCGATAATAATAAATACTCCGTAGCCGCCAAGTCGGGCCGCTCCGGAAAGAAAGGCGAAGGCGACGAGCGCTGCCAGCGACGCGGCGGAAATCCATATGCCGTTGGCTATTGATTTGCGCTTTGCTTCAAGCCCCCGGAGGTCCGGAAGCATTGACTCGCGGAAGAAATTCAGGAGCTCGTAATCTTTCTTCATTTTCTAAGGATCTCTCCGACATTCACGTTCTCGCGGTCTCCCGTTGATGCGGTGAAATACTGTTTGGTTTCGTAGCCTAGCATGCCTGCAAGCAGGTTGGTCGGAAACATCTGGACTGCATTGTTGTATTCGTTGACCGCCGCATTGAAGGCCCTGCGCGCCGCGGAAATCTGTTCTTCTATTTCATTGATGGATCTCTGGAGCTGGAGGAAGCCTTCATTGGCCTTCAGTTCAGGGTAGTTCTCAACGGTCATCATAAGCCTGCCGAGCAGACCGGACATCTTTGACGCGTCGGCCAGCTGCCCAGGAATGTTTCCTCCCCCGGTTGCGGTCCTGGCTCTCAGTTCGGTTATTTCCTTAAATAGCCCCGCTTCGTGCGCGGCATAGCCCTTTACCGTCTCAACGAGATTCGGGATCAGGTCATATCTTTTTTTGAGCAGGACATCTACCGTTGCAAATGAATTATTGACGGAGTTCTTCTTATATATGAGGCTGTTGATCATGATGATAATGACTATGAAGCAGAAACCGAGCAATCCGAACATCGCTAATACAGGGAATGAACTCATAGACGCTCCTTTACGGCGCATTTGTTTGCCGCTATCAAATGATTATACCTATATTTATGTGTTTATCAAGCGGAATGAAAAGGCGGGCGAAGCAGTTTCATTTTGAAATTGATTGCGCGGATTAGAAAAACAGATTACGCAGATTATAAAACTCTCTAATCCGCGTAATCGCACTTCCTGAATCTGCGTAATTGCTTTTCATGCCGCGCGCTGTTATTATGCGTTTTCATCTGCTATAATATAATGTTAAAATTATGAGCCGCATTACTCTTTAAAAAGGAAGGTAATTATGCTCGACGCAAAGCTCTTGAGAGAGAACCCGGAAGCGGTAAAAGAGGCGTTCCGGAACAGGAACCAGAAGTTGGATGTTGACGCTATCCTTGTCGTTGAAGCGGAGCGAAGGAAGTTCATAACCGACTTGGAAGTGAAAAAATCAGCCAAGAACAAGCTTTCCGAGGAAATCGGGAAATTGAAGAGGGAAAAGAAAGACGCCGCTGAGCTTATGGCAAAGGTCACTGCCATGAACCTTGAACTTGAAGGCCTTGAAAAACAGGCCGCGGAAGCCGGCGCGAGATTCAACGAAGCAATGTTGATGCTTCCGAACATTCCCGACAAGAGCGTTCCGGTAGGACGGGACGAGAAGGATAACCCGGAGGTGCGGAAGTCAGGCGAAGCGCCGGTATTTCTTTTTAAACCGCGTCCTCACTGGGAACTTGGCGAAACTCTCGGCATGATGGATTTTGAAAGGGCCGTAAAGATTTCCGAGTCCAGGTTCGTCATCCTAAAAAAATACGGCGCGATGTTATCCCGGGCCCTGACAAATTTTATGGCAAACACGGCTGTCGGCCGCGGCTACACGGAGTTTTACCCTCCGTTCCTCGTGAACGGAAAGAGCATGACCGCGTCGGGACAACTTCCTAAGTTTGCCGAGCAGGCCTACAAGTGCGCGGAAGACGACCTCTATCTTATTCCGACATCCGAAGTCCCTCTGACAAATATGCACCGCGACGAAACCATTGACGAAACCGCCCTGCCTTTCAAATACACCGGCTATTCCGCGTGCTTCCGCCGCGAAGCAGGCACCTACGGTAAAGATATGAAGGGTATGATCAGGGTTCACCAGTTTGACAAAGTTGAACTTTTCAAGTTCACCGCGCCGGAGAATTCTTTCAACGAGCTTGAGTCGATGCTCCTTGACGCAGAAGAGATACTGAAACTGCTCAAGCTGCCTTACAGGGTTATTCAGCTTTGCACCGGGGACATCGGTTTCTGTTCCGCGAAGACCTATGATATCGAGGTCTGGATGCCCGGGCTAAATTGCTACAAAGAAATTTCTTCCTGCAGCAACTGCACGGATTTCCAGGCGAGAAGGGCAAACATAAAGTTCAAGAGGAAAGGCGGCAAGGGAGCGGAATTTGTCCACACGCTGAACGGTTCCGCCCTCGCGGTCGGCAGGACTCTCGCCGCCGTTATGGAAAATTACCAGACTGATACAGGCGATGTTGTTATCCCCGAGGTACTCCGTCCCTATATGAACGGAATGGAGAAGATAACCCGTGGCTGAAGAGGTGTTAATCCTCGGGATTGAATCCTCCTGCGACGATACGGGAGCGTCCGTTGTTAAAAACGGTGAAACTGTGCTCTCAAATGTCGTCGGTTCGCAGGTAAAGATTCACGAGAAGTACGGCGGGGTGGTTCCCGAGCTTGCTTCCAGGCACCATCTCGAAAACATCTACTATATTATAGATTCGGCGCTTAAAGAGGCAAAGGTCTCGCTTGATGAGATAGACGGTGTTGCCGTAACTTACGGCCCGGGCCTTGCGGGCTCGCTTCTGGTCGGCATTGAAACCGCGAAAGCCATATCCATGGCCAAAGAAATCCCGCTTATCGGCGTAAATCATCTTGAAGCCCATCTTTTCGCCGCTTTTCTTGAACACAAGATTGGTTTTCCTTTTCTTTCACTCATAGTTTCAGGAGGGCATACTGAACTGGTGCTTGTGCGGGAATTCGGGCGCTATGAAATAATAGGACGCACGAGGGACGATGCCTGCGGCGAGGCCTTTGACAAAGTCGCGAAACTGCTCGAACTGGGATACCCCGGCGGGCCTAAGGTCGAAGAACTCGCGAAGTCCGCGAAAAAAACTTTCAAACTGCCGAAGGCCGTTATGAAGGACGGCAGCAATGACTTCTCGTTTTCCGGCCTAAAGACCGCTGTTATGACGCATATGAAGGAGCATCCCGAGACAGGCAAGGCGGAGCTCTGTGCTTCTTTCCAAAATACGGTGGCCGCTACATTGCTCGACAAGACTCTGGATGTCGCGGTGTTAACGGGAATTCGCGAGGTTGTCCTCGGCGGAGGTGTCATAGCGAACAGGACTCTAAGGGAGGAGTTTACAAAAAAGTGCGCTCAGCAGGATGTCAAAGTATTCTTCCCTGAATTCAAACTCTGCACCGATAACGGCGCGATGATTGCCTATGTCGGCTGCCAAAAATTCTTGCGGAAACAATTTTCGGATTTCAGCTTGAACGCGGAGCCGTCGTTAGGTTTGTAGAAGGCAACGGCCAAAAGGAAGGCGCATGGCGCTCCTGCTCATCGTCCTCATAGTCCTTTCCCTCGCGTTCGATTTTCTGAACGGTTTTCACGACAGCGCAAATATCGTGGCGACCATTGTCTCTTCACGGGCGATGTCCGCGAGAGCCGCGCTTATTCTAGCCACCGTCGCGGAGTTCTGCGGCCCGTTTATCGTAGGCATAGCGGTCGCCCAGACCATCGGGGGAGGCATAGCAGATCCAAAGGCTATGACAATAACTGTTGTCCTTGCGGCAATGGCTTCCGCAATTATCTGGAACATCGCGACCTGGGTCTTCGGGATTCCGTCAAGTTCCTCGCACGCTCTGATTGGAGGCATCATCGGCGCCGTGGTTGTTTCCGCCGGGCCCGCGAAACTTCAGGCTGCAGGCATAATAAAGGTGATGGTCGTGCTTTTTACTTCGCCGCTCATAGGATTTATCGCCGGGTTCATCGTCACAAAATTCCTCTTCTTTGCCATGCATAACGCCACTCCGAAGATAAGCTATGTCTTCAAGCGCGCCCAGATATTCAGCTCGGCTTTTCTTGCCATCTCTCACGGCGGCAACGATGCGCAGAAGACGATGGGAATAATCACTATGGGGCTTATAATGTACGGAAAATGGGACGGGTTTAATTCTATTCCGTTATGGGTAATGATTGCCTGTTCCCTGGCAATGGCCCTCGGCATCTCCTTCGGGGGTTTTAGAATTATGAAGACGATGGGTTTTAAGATATTTAAAGTAAGGCCGGTTCACGGCTTTGCCATTCAGCTGTCTTCGAGCCTGGTTATACTGGCCGCGGCTTTAGTCGGCGGCCCGGTCAGTACGACCCATGTGGTAAGTTCCTCGGTTTTTGGTTCCGGTTCAGCCGACAGAGTGAGCAAAGTCCGCTGGCCGTTGGTCTGGGAAATTCTCAAGGCCTGGGTGATAACTCTTCCCGCCTGCGCGCTGCTCGGGGCCGGAATACATCTTCTTATTCGTAATCTGAAATAAAAGGGTTTGTTGTTGCCAAGATGGAGTTTCCGCTGTAAAATATCTTAGGAGGCCAGATGCTAGAATTCTTCCGGAAAGGCAGGGCTGATTTCTTTTTCCTGCTTATTGATTCCATGAAGGTCGTCCATGACGGCATTTGCGCTCTTAAGAATTATCTTGAAGACCAGAACAAGGTAAACGCAGGAAAGGTTTTCACGCTTCAAAGGGAGGCCGAAGAAAAACGCAGGCTCCTTTTGGATGAACTGAACAAAACCTTCGCTACCCCGATAGACAGGGAAGATCTTTACGCAATGTCAAAGACAATGGATGATATTATGGATTACGGGAAATCCACGGTTGAGGAACTTGAGGTCTTTGGTTTAAAACCGGACGCTTACCTTCTAAAGCTCGCAGGGTGTTTGGCCGCCGGTTCCGGCGAGATACTTTCGGCCATAGAACGGCTTGAAAGAAATCCCGGGGTAGCGATGGAACACGCGGTGCAGGCGAAAAAGATAGAGAACGAAATGGAAACTATTTACCGCGACGCGCTTGTTGAACTTTTCAAAGGGCCGGACATAATTCACATGTTGAAAATGAGAGAGATTTACCGCCATCTTTCCAACGCCGCTGACAGGATAGACGAGGCGGGGGATGTGATTAATAGTATAGTAGTAAAAACGTCATAAATAGAAGTTTATAAGGTTTGTAAGGTTTATAAAGTTTATAAAGTAAGAGCGAAACAGAACAAACAAAGGAGGAGATATGGAGAAGGCGAAGAAACTGGTTTTGGATGTCCCTGATTTTCCGAAAAAAGGAATTATATTTAAAGATATTACTCCGTTGCTTGCGAGTCCGAAGGTTTTGCGCGAGCTGATTGAAAAGTGGGTCAAGCAGAACAAAAAGAAAGGCATCACAAAGGTCGTGGCGATGGAATCCAGGGGATTTCTTTTCGGAGTTCCGGTGGCCATCGGCTTGAAAGCCGGTTTCGTTCCGGTAAGAAAGCCGGGCAAGCTTCCCAGAAAGACCCTTAAGGAAACCTACCAGCTTGAATACGGCACTGATTCGCTGGAGATGCACGAAGACGCAATCAAAAAGGGAGACAGGGTCCTCATAGTTGACGATGTGCTGGCGACCGGCGGGACCGCGGATGCCGTCAGGAAGCTGGTTGAAAAAGCCGGCGGCAAAGTTGCCGGGCTTTCCTTCTTCATTGAACTCGGCTTTCTAAAAGGAAAGGAAAAACTGAAAGGATTTGAAGTCAGCTCGTTTATTAAATACTAAAACAAATTAGATTGCGCAGATTATTCCGCGATGAGGCGGCTATGGATGCAAATCGGCAGACACATGGAGTCAAGGTTGTAAAGGCAAGGAAGATAGTATTCTTCCAGCTTGCCTCCATACCGTTGTTGGCGGCAATCCTGTTTGCTTTTGTGCGTCTGGTCGCAAAAACACCGGCCACCATAATAATTGAGATTGCGGCCGGCACTCTGATTTTTATTACCGCCGTCAACCTTATCCTGAACATTCTTTCTATAGTTTCAGGCAAGAATCTTTCATTCCCTATCAGGACAAATTTTTTACTGACCCGCATGCTCCTTCCGTCCTCTATACTTCTGGGCCGGACTGTATTCTCTCATGATGTGCTTCACAAATCCTTCATCACCTACAGCAACAAGGTTGTTAACTCAAAGAACGCCAAGTTTAAGGGTCACGAAATACTCTTATTGCTTCCGCGTTGTATCCAGAACGCTGATTGCAAGAACGCTGTCGTCAGGGATATACTGCTTTGCGCTTCCTGCGGCAAGTGCGATGTTTCGGAGATAAACAAGATAATAGCCGGGACGGGAATTAAAGCCGCAGTCGTGACAGGCGGAACCCAGGCAAGATCCCTGCTCGCCGAGCTTCACCCAAAGGCCGTGATAGCGGTAGCCTGCGAGAGGGAACTGGTAAGCGGAATAATTGATTCCAATACGGTTTATGTGTACGGCCTGCTAAATGTCAGGCCGAACGGCCCGTGCTATAACACCCGCGCGTATATGCCGGATCTTAAGAGTACTATAGATTCCATCTTGGAAAAGTGAACTTCCGGTTCTGATATCTTTCCAAAGGGAGACTTATGGCTAAAGCGGCAAAATTTGAATGTTTCTCCGGTATTTCCGGCGACATGGCGCTCGGCGCGTTCGTTGACGCCGGGGTTCCCTTTAACTATTTGTCCGCGGAGTTAAAAAAACTGAAAATCCACGGTTTTACTCTTGTAAAAAAGAAAGTAAGGCGCTCCGGGATAAGCGCGCTTAAGGTGAATGTTGAGATTGAACACGAACATCATCATGGGCACGAAGAGAGCCGCCATCACGGTCACCATGCGCATGGCAAGTATTCCGAAATAGTTAAGGTTATAAAGAAGAGCGGTCTTTCAGAAGAAGTAAAGAAGCGCTCTCTTTCAATGTTCAAGCGCCTGGGCGCCGCCGAAGCAAAAATACACAACTGTTCGATTGAAGAAGTGCATTTTCACGAGATTGGCGCCGTTGACACTATCGCGGATATCTGCGGGGCAGCGGTCTGCATGGACTACCTTGGCATAGAGAGGGCCTTCGCGACAAATATAGACTGCGGAGGAAATATCACCATCAAGTCGTCTCACGGCGCTCTTCCGAATCCCGCGCCGGCTACGGTTGAATTGCTCAAAGGCTTTGAGTACAGGCAGAGCGATATTCCAATGGAACTTGTGACTCCCACCGGGGCATGTATTCTCGCAGAGTATGCCGAAAACGGCATGCCTTATCCGATAGCGCCCTTGTCGGCCGGCTACGGCGCCGGAGGGAAGGATATCGAGAGCCGCCCGAATGTATTAAGGATAACAATTGGAGAAGTTAGCGCGCTCCCCGGAGCAAAATCCGGAGGCGAGAGCGAGACCGCTGTGATAGAAGCAAATCTTGACGATATGCTCCCGCTTGCTTTTGAGTCCGTGATGGAAAATCTTTTCGCGGCAGGAGCCCTGGATGTCTTCTTTAGCCAGATACAGATGAAGAAAAACAGGCCGGGAGTCAAGCTTACGGTTATTTGCGGTGTGGAAGACATTAAGCAGCTTTCTACCGTTGTATTCCGCGAAACGACGACCTTTGGGGTCAGGTTCTACAAGACCGGGCGCATAACTTTGGAGCGCGGTTTTGTCCCGGTCACAACAAAATACGGCAGGGTCCGGATTAAGACGGGTTCGCTCGGCGGCGAATTGATGTCCGCCTCGCCGGAGTACGCTGATTGCAAAAAGCTCGCCGCGACAAAGAAAGCTCCTCTTAAGCTGGTTTACGAAGAGGCAAAAAAAGTTTTTAAAGCAAAGTAAAACCGGAACTATCTGCCTTTTGGGCAGATTTAAGCACCCTGTGTCTTTGGCCTACCATATATGGTAGTTTTGCCTCAGAGTCTGACTGCATGTAGGCTGCATCCGCTTGATCCCAAACCCTTAAAAATAAAGCAAAATTATACAAATATTTAAAAAAGGATGTTGACAATAAAGGCCTCTTTCTATATAATCTTACTTCCGACTTCACGGCTGAAGCCGGCTTTTTGACATTTTATTATTATTGTTTGGGATGAAACACGGTGATTGCCCGCAGGGTTCTGCTATTCGCCCATGTAGCTCAGTTGGTAGAGCACATCCTTGGTAAGGATGAGGTCATCGGTTCAATCCCGATCGTGGGCTTTTTGAAATCATAAAAATGACACTAAATTTTACGGGAGGACAAGGTCATGGCAAAGGCGAAATTTGAAAGGACAAAGCCGCACGTAAACGTAGGAACGATCGGGCATGTTGACCATGGAAAGACGACGTTGACATCGGCGCTGACGACGGTAATGGCCGCGAAGGGATTGGCGACGAAGGTGTCGTACGACGAAGTGGCGAAGGCGTCGGAATCGCAGGGCAGAAGGGATGCCAGCAAGATTCTGACAATCTCGACCTCACACGTGGAATATTCTTCCGAGAAAAGACATTATGCGCATGTAGACTGCCCGGGGCACGCGGACTACATTAAGAACATGATAACCGGAGCAGCGCAGATGGACGGCGCAATACTGGTGGTGTCGGCAGTTGACGGACCAATGCCGCAGACGAGGGAGCATATCCTCCTTGCGTATCAGGTCGGAGTGCCGTACATAGTAGTATTCCTTAACAAAGTAGACCTTGTGGAAGATAAAGAGCTTGTTGATCTGGTAGAGGCAGAAGTGAGAGACCTCTTGACAAAGTATAAATTTGACGGCGAGAAAACTCCGATAATCAGGGGCTCGGCGTTGAAAGCAATGCAGGACCCGAACGGCGAGTGGGGCGGGAAGATTATGGATCTTGTCAACGCTCTTGATACTTTCATTCCGGATCCGAAAAGGGAGACAGATAAGCCTTTCCTTATGGCCGTTGAAGATGTTTTTTCCATCACGGGACGCGGAACAGTGGCGACGGGAAGGATTGAGAGGGGAAGAATACATGTAAACGATGAAGTCGAGATAATCGGCTTTGGGGAAACGAAGAAATCGGTAGTAACCGGGGTTGAAATGTTTAGGAAGCTGCTTGAAGAAGGTCAGGCAGGAGACAACATCGGAGCATTACTTAGGGGCGTTGAAAAGGACCAGATAGAGAGAGGGCAGGTGCTTGCAAAGCCGGGCTCGATCACGCCGCACAAGAAATTCAAAGGACAGGTGTACGTGCTGACGAAAGAAGAAGGCGGAAGGCACACGCCGTTTTTCAATAACTACAGGCCGCAGTTTTATTTAAGGACTACGGACGTAACGGGAACGATGAAGCTGCCTGCGGGAGTTGAAATGGTAATGCCGGGCGACAACGTAATGATGGAGATAGAGTTAATCGCGCCGGTAGCGATGGAGAAGGAATTAAGGTTTGCAATACGCGAAGGCGGTCACACCGTCGGCGCGGGCGTTGTAACCGAGATACTTGAATAGCGCCCTGTAAATCACTAAAAAAGTGAGGGAGAGACCCTCCCTCGCTTTAATTTTTGTCAGCTGACATTAAAAAAGGAAGAAAACATGCAGGATATTATAGTTTTGACATGCGCCGATTGTAAAAGAAAGAACTACACCACCACGAAGAACAAGAAGAAGAATCCGGACAAGCTTGACTTCAAAAAGTACTGCAAGTGGTGCAGGAAGCACACGGTCCACAAAGAAGGCAAAGCCTAAGCGCCTAAATAGGCCTGTAGCGTAACTGGCTAGCGCAGTGGTCTCCAAAACCACGGGTTGCAGGTTCAAGTCCTGCCAGGCCTGCCAGAAATAAATCGGGCCGGTTCCCGCTAAACGAGAGGTCAAGATGTGGAATAAGATAAAACAGTTTTTTTCCGAAGTAATATCGGAAATGAAAAAAGTTTCCTGGCCAAGCCGCCAGGAGCTTATCGGTTCTACTGTTGTGGTCATTACGCTTGTCGCCATCCTTTCATTATATATAGGAGTGGTTGACGCGGTAATAAACAAGGTCTTAGCGCTTATCTATATAAGGAATTAAAAAATGGAAAAGAGATGGTATTTTATAAGCACGTATTCGGGTTGTGAAGACAAGGTAAAGCAGAATCTCGAAGAGAGAATAAAAACGTTCGGGATGGAGAAGGATATTTTTGGCATTGAGGTCCCGAAAGAGGACGTCATACAGATAAAAAAAGGCAAGAAGCTGACGGTCAAAAAGAACTTCTATCCCGGCTACGTCCTGGTGGAAATGAACATGACGGATGACACCTGGCAGGTGGTCAGGAACACTCCGAAGGTCACGGGTTTTGTAAGATCCGGCCCGAAACCGGTTCCGCTTGCCGAAGATGAAGTAAAAAGAATATTTGCCCAGGTAACAGGAGAGAGTCCTCTGCCGAAGCATATCGTTGAATTCGAAAGGGGCGACGCGGTCAGGGTGCTTGAAGGGCCTTTCTCAAACTTCTCCGGCGTCATAGAAGAAGTCTTTCCGGACAGGATGAAAACAAAAGTCATGGTCACGGTATTCTCGCGGCCTACTCTCGTAGAAATAGATTTTACAAATATAGAGAAAATTTAAACGGGAACTTTCCGGCCCGAACGATGCAGCGAGCCGCGAAAGTCCCTTTTTTTGCCGGTCCTGCCCTGATTTCCGGGAGCTTCCAGGCGCCGCGCGAAAAGTAAAGCAAAAGGAGTATTCTATGCCACCAAAGAAAGTGCAGTCCGTGGTGAAATTGCAGGTTACTGCCGGCAAAGCGAACCCTGCGCCGCCGGTTGGACCGGCTCTTGGACAGCACGGCGTTAACATAATGGATTTTTGCAAGCAGTTCAACGCAAAAACCTCGGATCCCGCGCAGGATGGGCTTATAATCCCGGTCGTCATAACGGTGTTCAGCGATAAGTCGTTCACTTTTATTATGAAGACACCGCCGGTAGCGGTCCTCATCAAGAGGGCGGCGGGGATAGCCAAGGGATCAGGAACGCCGAACAAAACCAAGGTCGGCAAACTCACCAGGAAACAGGTCACGGAGATTGCCACGCTTAAGATGCCCGACCTCAATGCGGTAGGTATTGAGTCCGCGAGACTGATGGTCGAAGGCACTGCCCGCAGTATGGGTATAGAAGTCGAGAAGTGACGGAGGGGAACGGATGAGCAAGAGAATGAACGAGTTAAATAAGCTGGTCGACAAGTCGAAGAAGTATTCTCTCGGCGAGGCCTGCGCTCTCCTGAAAAGCCTGGCGAAAGCCAAGTTTGATGAGTCCGTAAACGTTTCCATAAAACTCGGCGTGGACGTTAAACAGACAAATCAGATGGTAAGAGGAAGCGTTGTGCTCCCCCACGGCACGGGCAAGGTTCCGAAAGTGCTCGTATTCGTGAAGGGCGAGAAAGAGAATGACGCAAAGGCGGCAGGCGCGGATTACGTCGGCGCTGATGATCTCATAGAAAAGATCAACGGCGGCTGGCATGATTTTGACGTCGCCATCGCTACGCCTGACATGATGAAAGAGCTCGGCAAAGTAGGAAAGGTGCTTGGGCCTTTAGGTCTTATGCCCAATCCGAAATCCGGCACTGTAACGGCAGACATCACCAGGAGCGTGAAGGAAGCAAAGGCCGGAAGGGTCGAATTTAAGGTTGATCCGGGGGCTGTTATTCACACGGTTATCGGCAAGGCTTCTTTTGATGCCAAGAAACTTCAGGATAACGCGGGTACTTTGCTTGAGGCTATCGTTAAGGCGAAGCCGGCCGGCGTTAAGGGCGCTTACATACAGAACATAGTCATCAAGACGACCATGAGCCCGGGCTTGAGCATTGATACCAAGCCGTATCTGTCGGTTGTAGCTTAGGGAGGGGAAATGGCCAAGCAGGAAACTATAAAAAAGAAAGAAGCCGAGGTCAACGAGCTCGTCGAGAAGATCGGCAGAGCCAAGAGCGTTATCTTTACGGACTTCCGCAAGTTGACCGTTGAAGACACGACTGCCGTGAGAAAAAAACTCGCGATCAAGAAAGTTGAGTACAAGGTCATAAAGAACAACATCGTTAGAAGGGCGCTTGAGAAGGCGAACATGGGCGAAGTGCTCAAGTTCATCGACGGTCCGACGGGTGTTGCGCTCTGCTATGACGACCCGGTGGTACCGGCAAAGATTCTCAAGGAATTCGGAGCGGATCATGAGTTTTTAAAGATTCGCGCCGGCGTTATCGAAGGCAAGGTCGCGGACGTGAAGCAGATCAAGTATGTTGCGGAACTTCCCTCAAGGGATGTACTTCTCGCGAAAGTGCTTGGCGGCATGCAAGCCCCGATTTCTAACTTCGTGTACACGCTCTCGGGAGTCCTGTCCAAGTTCGTCAGGACCCTGGACGCTGTAAGAGCTGCAAAGAAAGCGTAATAAAAATTCAAAAAAAAAGTAAAAGTATCAAGGAGGAGAAGAAATGGCTAACTTAAGCAAAGAAGATATACTGAAAGGGATCGAAACTATGTCGGTTATGGAACTTGCCGAACTCATCAAGGCGCTTGAAGAGCGTTTTGGCGTAACGGCGGCGGCGCCTGTGGCAGCGGCATCGGCATCAGCAGCGCCCGCGGCGGAAGCACAGACGGCCTTCACGGTAATACTTACCGGAGCCGGCGACAAGAAGATAGAAGTAATTAAAAGGGTCAGGGAAGTAACCGCTCTTGGACTTAAGGAAGCGAAAGACCTGGTTGACGGCGCACCGAAACCGATTAAGGAAGGTGTTACTAAGGACGAGGCCGAAAAAATCAAGGCAAAGTTTGACGGCAGCGGCGCAACGATAGAGATCAAGTAACACAAAAAAATGGTTCTAAAGGGTCCCGCGGGTAAGAAAATTGCCCGCGGGAATCCTATTTTTATCAAATATCGGTTTTAAAGGCTTTTTCGCTTTGCACAGATAGCGCTTCGGGCTTTCCGGGCGGTCTGTGACCTATAAACGGTAACCAACCCGGGGGTAATTCATGGAAAAGTTCGATAAGATGGGTAAACGAATAAGAAAAGATTATTCCACGATAGAAAAAATCCTGCCTCTGCCAAACCTCATAGAGGTCCAGAAGCTTTCATACAACAATTTTCTTCAGCGGGATGTCCCGGTAAAAGAAAGGAAGAACCTTGGGCTTCAATCCGTGTTCAATGAAGTATTTCCTCTGCTCTCGCTCAAGGGCAATATCGCGCTTGAGTATGTAAGCTACTCCATAGGCGAGCCGAAGTATACTGTCATGGAATGCAAAGAAAGGAAGATGCACTACGGCGCGCCGCTTAAATTCACTATCAGGATCATAATAACGGATGCCGAGAATCCCGCTTCCAAGGTAAAAGAAATAAAGGAAGAAGAGGTTTACATCTGCGAGATTCCGCTCATGACCGAAAAGGGCACCTTTATAATCAACGGCGCGGAGCGCGTAATCGTGAACCAGCTCCACAGATCTCCCGGCGTTTCCTTTGACGAATCCGAGGACAAGCTCCTCATGTCCCTCACCAAAATATTCACAGGCAAGATTATACCCTACCGCGGTTCGTGGCTGGAATTCGAGTTTGACACCAACGACATACTTTACGCGAGGATAGACAAAAAAAGAAAATTCTACGCGTCCATAATGCTTCGCGCTCTCGGTTATGACACCAACGAGAAAATAATCAAGGAATTCTATAACACGGAAGATATAGCTGTTTCAAACCGCGATAAAGCGGTGAACGCCGTGCTGGCTTCTGATGTTAAACTTATGGAAGCAGGCGAAACGCTTTCGGCAGGCAGCGTTGTTTCTGAGGCCGTTTACGAGAAACTTCTTAAAGGCAAAGTGAAAAATATCAGGATAGTGGAAGCTGCGGCGCTTGCCGGAGTAAATCTGATAGCCACGCTGCTTAAGGATGGCATCACTACCAAGGATGACGCACTGCTCGAAGTTCACAAAAAGATGAGGCCCGGCCAGCCGGTAACGCTTGACGCTGCGAAGGTCTTCTTCGACAACATGTTTTTTAACCCCAAGAGGTATGACCTCGGGCGCGTTGGAAGATATAAAATAAACAAGAAACTTGGCACTACTTTTCCGCTTGAGAGCAGAGTGCTCCGCAAGGAAGATATATTGAATACGGTAAAATATCTCCTTGGCCTTTCCAACGGACAGGGTTTTAAGGACGACATAGATCATTTCGGAAACAGAAGGGTCCGCGCGGTCGGAGAGCTCGTCGAGAATCAGATGCGCATAGGTCTTTCCCGTATGGAAAGGTACATCAAGGAAAAGATGAGCCTGGTAGACACGGACAACGTGATGCCGGCTTCTCTTATTAACACCAAGCCTATAACCAGCGCGATCAAGGAATTCTTCGGAACGAACCAGCTCTCGCAGTTCATGGATCAGACTAATCCGCTCGCTGAGCTCACGCACCAGAGAAGGATTTCGGCGCTCGGACCCGGCGGACTGGACAGGGATAGGGCCGGTTTTGACGTCCGTGACGTGCACTACACCCATTACGGAAGAATGTGTCCCATTGAAACGCCAGAAGGCCCGAACATCGGTCTTATTTCCTCGCTGCCCACATACGCCAGGATAAACGAGCTGGGTTTCATTGAAACGCCTTATCGCAAAGTAAACGCCGGTAAGATCGAAAAAGACATCGCGTTCCATACCGCGGACATTGAAGACACGGCGAAGATTGCGCCGGCAAAATCCCCTATAAACGGGAATAAGCTTGTCGGCACCGACCCTTCGGGGAACATGATAGAAGTAAGAGAAAAAGACGATTATCCTTCAGTCCCGGTTGATACGGTCGACTATATGGATGTTTCCCCTATGCAATTTGTCGCGGTCTCCCCGGCGCTCATCCCGTTCCTTGACCACGATGACGCCAACAGAGCTCTGATGGGTTCCAACATGCAGAGGCAAGCAGTTCCGCTTATCAAGACCGAAGCTCCTATAATCGGAACGGGTCTTGAATACAAAGTTGCGTATGACTCCGGTGTAATGGCAATCGCGAAAAATGCCGGCACCATCGCTTACGTGGATGCCAGGCGGATTGAAGTGGCGCGCGCTGACGGTGAAGTTGATGTTTACGAGCTGGTAAAATTCAAGAAGTCCAACCAGGACACCTGTATTAACCAGAAGCCTATTGTTTCCAAGGGACAGAAAATCGCGAAAGGCGAAGTAATAGCGGACGGCCAGGCGACCGATAAGGGCGAGCTCGCGCTCGGACACAACATCCTCATCGGCATCATGCCTTGGCGGGGCTATAATTTCGAAGACGCGATTATTATCAGCGAAGAGCTCCTGATGGAGGATAAGTTTACCTCTATACATATAGAAGAGTTCTCTGTAGACGCAAGGGACACCAAGCTCGGCGACGAGGAAATAACCAGAGACATTCCAAACGTAAGCGAAGAGGCTTTAAGAAACCTGGACGAGACCGGCATAGTCAGGATAGGCGCCGAAGTGAACCAGGGCGACATCCTCGTCGGCAAGGTTACTCCTAAGGGTGAATCTGAGAGCACGCCGGAAGAAAAACTCCTCCGCGCGATTTTCGGCGAGAAAGCGAAAGACGTGAAAAACGCGTCGCTTAAAGTTCCGCCGGGCGCTTCGGGAATAGTGGTTGACATAAAAGTCTTCTCGAGAAAAGATTCCACAACCAAACCCAAAGACAAGGAAACCAAGAAACAGGTCGAGAAGGAATTTGAGAAGCTTAAAGAAGAGGTTATAAAGCTCAGGGATTCCGAGATAGAAGCCGCGGAAGAGAGCGGTATGTCAAAGGAAGCGCTCAAGGACAGGATTGACCTTGAGAAAAAGCTCTGCAAATTAAGGCTTGAAGACCTGGATCTCAAGAAGTCCAGGGAGATAAGGTCCGTAGAAGAAGGTGAAAGCCTTCCCGCCGGAGTTATAAAGAAAGTAACGGTCTATATCGCCAGCAAGAGTAAAATCTCTGTAGGTGATAAGATGGCCGGACGTCACGGAAACAAAGGCATTGTGGCAAAGATTGTTCCGAAAGAAGACCTGCCCTATATGCCGGATGGCACGCCGATACAGATCATCCTTAACCCGCAGGGTGTTCCTTCCCGTATGAACGTGGGACAGCTGATGGAAACCCATCTCGGCTGGGCGGCGAAAGTTATGGGCTTCTCAGTCTCTACTCCGGTATTTGACGGCGCGCGCGAAGGCGTAATTAAAGACGAACTTAAGGCGGCAGGTTTGCCCTCGAGCGGAAAGGTTGTGCTTTATGACGGCATAACCGGCGAGCCGATGGACAAGGAAGTCATGGTCGGGTATATGTACATAATGAAACTCTCCCACCTTGTCGACGATAAAGTTCACGCCAGATCTACCGGCCCGTATTCGCTTATCACCCAGCAGCCTCTTGGCGGAAAGGCGCAGTTTGGCGGCCAGAGATTTGGAGAAATGGAAGTCTGGGCTCTCGAAGCTTACGGCGCTGCTTACACCCTTCAGGAAATGCTCACGGTCAAATCCGATGATGTCATCGGAAGAACCAAGGTATACGAGGCCATTGTCAAGGGCAAGAATACGCCGGAACCCGGTCTGCCCGAGTCGTTCAACGTGCTCCTGAAAGAACTCCAGGGCCTTGGACTTGATGTGACGCTTGTTCCCAAGAGAATTGCCGAGGACAAGAAATTGAAGAAAGTAAAAGCGGAGAATATCCTGGGCGACGATGAACCGGTAAAGGAAGAAAAAGAAGAAAAGGAAGAAAAGAAGGCGAAGAAGAAAAAGGAAGAATAAATATAAAGGCAAAAGTTTGTAAGGTTTATAAAGTTTATAACGCAAGGCGAAAAGAAAAGAACTGAAAAATTTACCGCATAGCGAGGGTGAATATGGCAAGAGTCAGAGAAGTCATAAAGACTGCAAAGCTTATAGAGTCCGGCGAAGAAAAAAAGATAGATTTTGAAGCCATTGCGATGAAACTCGCGTCGCCGGAAGTAATTCATAAGTGGTCCCACGGTGAAGTCAAAAAACCTGAGACAATCAACTACAGGACCTTCAGGCCGGAAAAAGACGGCCTCTTTGACGAGAAGATTTTTGGCCCTACCAAGGACTGGGAATGCTATTGCGGCAAGTATAAGAGAATCAAGTACCGCGAAATTACCTGCGACAGGTGCGGCGTTACCGTTACCTCTTCAAAGGTAAGAAGAGAGCGCATGGGCCATATTGAGCTTGCCTCCCCGGTCTCGCACGTTTGGTTCTTGAAGAGCATCCCGAGCAGGATTGGCGTGCTGCTTGACATGACCACAAAGGAACTTGAGCGCGTAATATATTATGAGAGCTACATCGTTACCGAGTCCAACACGGATCAGCTGAAAAAGAAACAGCTGCTCAACGAGGAAGACCTGCAGAAATGCAAATCCTCGCTCGGGGCTTCCACCTTCAAGGCAAAAATAGGCGCTGCCGCGATTAAGGATTTGCTCCTTGAACTTGATCTAGACAAGCTTGCTAAAGAGCTCAAGGAAGAGCACAAAGAAACTGAATCGGTCGCGAAGAAAAAGGATATTATTAAGAGGCTGCGTATTGCCGAGAGTTTCAGAAAATCCGGAAACCGTCCGGAATGGATGGTCCTTGATGTTTTGCCGGTAATTCCGCCTGACCTTAGGCCGCTGGTGCCGCTTGACGGCAGCAGGTTTGCTTCGTCAGATTTAAACGATCTTTATAGAAGGGTCATAAACAGGAACAACAGGCTCAAAAGGCTCGTTGAAGCGAAAGCTCCGGATATTATCATTCATAATGAAAAAAGAATGCTTCAGGAAGCGGTCGACGCTCTCTTTGATAACGGAAGGCGCGGCGCACCCGTTAAGGGCTCAAGGAATAAGCCCTTAAAGTCTCTTTCCGATATGCTTAAAGGCAAGCAGGGCCGTTTCAGGCAGAACCTGCTCGGCAAACGCGTTGACTATTCAGGCCGTTCGGTCATCGTTGTCGGCCCGGAACTGAAGTTCTACCAGGCCGGTATCCCCAAGAAGATGCTCCTGGAGCTCTTCAAACCCTTTATCATAAAGAAGCTTGAAGACCGCGGCTACGTGCATACGGTAAAAAGCGCGAGGAAAATGGTTGAGAACGTCAAACCGGAAGTCTGGGAGATTCTTGAAGAAGTCATCAAGGAACACCCGATTATGCTTAACCGCGCGCCTACCCTTCACAGGCAGGGTATTCAGGGATTTGAAGCGGTACCGGTTGAAGGTTCTGCTATAAGGCTTCATCCTCTTGCGTGTAACGCGTTCAACGCGGATTTCGACGGCGATCAGATGGCCGTCCATGTACCGCTTTCCCCCGAGGCAGTCCTCGAGGTAAGAACGCTCATTCTTTCCACCAACAACGTGTTCTCGACCTCCAACGGTTTCCCGCTGGCGACGCCTTCCAGGGAAATGATCACAGGGCTCTATTACCTTACGCTTTACCGCCCGGACATCAGGCTTAAACATAAGACCAAAAAAGGCGACGGTAAAATATTCTCAGACCCTCAGGAACTTCTGCTTGCCTATTCTCTCGGCGAAGTTGATATGGAAGCCATCGTTAAGGTAAGGATGCAAAACGGTCAGAAACCCATAGAGGCGACAGCCGGAATGGTAATGTTCCACGAAGCGCTTCCGGAAGGCCTCTATGATTCCGCTGAAGAACTCTTCACCGAACTCAAGCTTGAGCACCTGAAGAAGTTCAACCAGGGGCCGATCACGAGCGAGACAGTAAAGGATATGAGTCCCATCAGCGCAGGCCTTAAAGAGGGCAGCGAAGATCTCACCACGGAAGTTGAAAAAAGAATGTGGTACAAGCTCTATGAAGAAAAGGCGCACCTTGAAAGCCTCAGGACCGACCTGTTCAGGAACTACCTCTTCTACGGAAAGGGAGGCGGTTTCAAATCGGACAGGTTTAAATCCTATATCGATACAATCGCGATGCGCTGCCAGAAGAAACTGGGCACTTCTCAGACGGTTGAGATGCTAGATAACCTTAAGGACCTCGGGTTGGTTTACGCTACCAAGCTCGGTAGCACTCTGCCGACCGACGACATCGTAGAACCCAAGGCGATTAAGGACGAAACTCTCGCGAAAGAGGTCAAGCTTAAGCCGGGCCTGCTGCGCAATGTCGAATACGACAAAGATCTCCTTGCAAAAGGAGAGTTCGAGAGGGATTCCTACATCGCGGTCACGAGAAATAAGGTCGCGGGCATCCTTGAGAACTACAGGAAAGGCGTAATCACCTATAACGAAAAATACCAGAACGTCATTGACATCTGGTCTCACGCGACGGTAACCGTCGACAAAGCTCTCAGGAACACTCTGAGGAAAGATGAGGACGGGCTTAACCCTCTCTTCATCATGATCCAGACCGGTTCCCGCGGAAGCTGGCAGCAGGCGAGGCAGCTTGCGGGTATGCGCGGACTCATCGCGAAACCGAGGGCGAAAGTTACCGGTGAAGCGGGCGAAATCGTAGAAACTCCGATTACCTCGAACTTCAAACGCGGGTTGAACGTGCTTGAGTACTACATCTCCACTCACGGCGGAAGAAAAGGACTCATCGATACCGCCCTGAAGACCTCGGAAGCAGGCTACCTTACAAGGCGTCTTATTGACGTCGCGCAGGATGTTGTGGTCACCGAAGAGGATTGCAAGACGCTACGCGGCGTTACGGTTGGCGCCTTGAAGAACGGAGAAGAGACACTGGAATCGCTTTCTGACAGGATAATCGGAAGGGTCGCGCTGGACAACATTACCGACCTCATTACATCCGAGGTCATTGTAAAATCAGGCGAAGTAATAGACGAAGAAAAGGCGCAGAAGATTGAGGAAACCGGAATAGAAAAAATCCGTATCCGCTCGGTCCTGCGCTGCGAAGCGAAGACCGGAATCTGCGCTAAATGCTACGGCTGGAACCTCGGCTATAGGAAGATTGTGAATATCGGAGAAGCAGTCGGAATCACCGCGGCGCAGTCTATAGGTGAACCCGGAACCCAGCTGACGCTTCGTACCTTCCACACCGGCGGTACCGCCCAAAGGAAAACGACGCAAAATAAAGTTGTCGCTAAGTTCGGCGGCAAAGTTGTCTATGACAACATGAAAACCATTACCACCAGGGGCGGCAAGGTAATTCTCATCAGCAGAACAGGCAAGTTAATTGTAGAGCAAAACAAATTGAAAGGCGGGTCAGGCGACAAGCACCGCGAAGAGTTTGAACTGCCTTACGGCTCTCAGCTTAATTACAAGGACGGAGAAGATGTCAAGGAAAAGGATGTTCTCGGCGAATGGGACCCATTCAGCACTCCTATCATATCGCACAACGACGGAACCGTCGTTTGCGTTGACATCACCAAAGGGCAGACGCTCAAGGAAGAAGTAAATCCTGAGACTAAGATGTCCGAGTTTGTGATTGTTCCGCAGAAGGAAGGTAAGCTGCATCCCGCGGTGCACATCATGTCCGGCGGCGAGATTAAAGAAAAGATTTCTTTGCCCGAAGGTACTATCATGATGGTGAATACCGACGAGAACGCGGCGGCAACAAAGGTCCATGTCGGAGATGTTATCGCGAAGATGCCTATCGGCGGCGGTAAAGCTCACGATATTACCGGCGGCTTGCAGAGGGTCTCGGAACTCTTTGAAGCAAGAAAGCCAAAAGATATGGCGACTATCAGCGAGGTCGAAGGTACAGTCGAGATTGGCGACGTCACCAAGAGACAGAGGGAAATACGAGTGACCGATGAGAACGGAGAGGTCGCAAAGTACCAGGTTCCGCAGGGAAAACACCTCATCGTTACCAGCGGCGAAAAAGTTTCCCACGGGGATCCTTTGACAGCAGGACCCATTAACCCGCACGACATTCTGAAAGCGAAGAGCGAGAACGACGCGCAGGAATACCTGCTCGGAAACATTCAGGAAGTTTACAGAGTCCAGGGTGTTAACGTGAACGACAAGCATATCGAGGTCGTCATTCGTCAGATGCTCAAAAAGGTCAGGATTGAGAGCGAAGGCGATACTGAATTCCTTCCCGGCCAGGAAGTTGATAAGAATATTTTCAAGGAAGAGAACGAGAAAGCCATGAAGAAAAAAGGCAAGAGCGCTACAGGAAGGACTATTCTTCTCGGCATCACGAAAGCTTCGCTTGGCACTGAGAGCGTTTTCGCTGCGGCTTCCTTCCAGGAAACTACGCGAGTTCTTACCGATGCTGCAACGGTCGGAAAAATTGACACGCTGCGCGGCCTCAAGGAAAATATTATCATAGGCCGCCTGATTCCTGCAGGCACGGGTTCTCAGGTTTATCGCAATCTACACATTGAACAGGAAGAAATAGCTGATCTTCCTATTGATGAAGAAAAAGTGACAGCGGCAAAAGATCCGTTTGAAGAGATAAAATCGCTTAAAGACGAAGAGTAAAGCCCAGGCGATATAGCATAAAGAATAACGCTTACAGGGTAAATGATTTTGTGGGTTCCGTAGAGCCTTTTTAGGCGTTTTTCATAAGTAAATGCGTGAAAAATGAGTATTGACAAGGCCTTTTGTTTTTTGTATAATTCAATGCTTAAATATTTCGCATTCTGGGGGTGATGGTTAGTATAGCCTAAGCTAAAATAGTGCTGTGCTAGCAATGGCGGAGAGCACCCCGCCTTTTTTATTTTTTGAAAACCCCCGCGGAGTTTCGGGGTTTTTTTATCCCGGACAATATTCAAGGAGGCAGTTTTGTTTACAGTCAACCAGCTTGTAAAAGGAAGGAGACAGCAGGTGAGAGCGAGGTCAAAATCAAAACATTTGACCGCGTGTCCCATGAGAAGGGGTGTCTGTCTCAGAGTTTATACCGTTACGCCGAAGAAACCGAACTCAGCGCTCCGAAAGGTCGCGAAGGTCAGGCTTTCGAATGGTTACGAGATCATAAGCTACATTCCCGGCGTTGGCCACAATCTTGACGAGCATTCTATCGTCCTGGTTCGCGGCGGCAGGGTTAAGGATCTTCCCGGTGTTCGCTACCACATAGTTAGGGGTACGCTGGACGCTTCCGGAGTTGAAGGAAGGAACAAGAGCAGGTCTAAATACGGCGTGAAGAGAGCTAAGGTTGATGCGAAGAAACCGGCGGCCGCAGTAGCTGCTCCGGCAAAGTAGAAAAAGAATCTTTAAGGAGAACGAGTAATGCCTAGAAAAGGTTTTGTCAGAAAAAAAGAAGTTCTTCCTGATTCCAGGTTTCAGGACCAGGTAGTCACGAGGTTCATCAACAACATAATGAAACAAGGAAAGAAGAGCGTTGCCGAGGCAATCGTTTACGGAGCGCTTGATGAAGTCGCTAAGAAAAGCAACAACGCAAACCCGATGATAATATTCAAGCAGGCTCTCGACAACGTGAAGCCGATGCTTGAAGTAAAACCCCGGCGCGTAGGCGGCATGAACTACCAGGTGCCGGTTGAAGTTGCCCCGGTAAGACGCACGTCTCTTGCGGTTCGCTGGATTATTGACGCTTCCAAGGCGCGGCCGGAAAAAACCATGTTCGCGAAGCTTGCGAATGAAATTCTGGACGCCTCCAAGAATACCGGCGCTGCGGTAAAGAAAAGAGAAGACACGCACAAGATGGCTGAAGCGAACAAGGCCTTCGTGCATTTCAGGTGGTAGGGCAAGAGCAAATTCTAAGCGCTAAATTCTAAAAAAGAAAACTTAACAAGGATAAAACATGGCACGCGAATATACTTTAGAAAATACCAGGAATCTCGGAATAGTCGCCCACATTGACGCGGGTAAAACCACGACAACTGAAAGGGTTCTCTATTATTCCGGAGCAATTCATAAGATAGGAAATGTTGATGAAGGAAACACGACGACCGATTACATGGTTCAGGAAAAAGAAAGAGGAATAACCATTACTTCCGCCGCAATCACGGCGTTCTGGAAAGGCAAAAGGATTAACCTTATAGACACCCCGGGACACGTTGATTTTACCGCGGAAGTTGAAAGGTCTTTGCGCGTGCTTGACGGTGCGGTTGTTGTATTCGACGCCTGCAGCGGAGTTGAGCCGCAGTCCGAGACAGTCTGGAGACAGGCTGACAGATATAATACTCCGAGGGTAGCATTCCTCAATAAGATGGACAAAGTTGGCGCTGATTTCTTTATGTCTACGGCTTCAATCAAGCAAAAGCTCGGTGCAAGGCCGGTTCCGATACAGCTTCCCATCGGCGCTGAAGAGACTTTTGTCGGCATAGTGGATCTTGTGACTATGAAAGCGTATGTCTGGCTTGAAGAGACGCTTGGAGCGAAGTACGAAGAACGGCCCATTCCCGAAGACCTCAAAGAAATGTCAGAAAAATACCGGCACGATCTCCTGGAAGCGTGCGCGGATTTCAACGAAGACGTTATGCACAAGTACCTCGACGGCAAGCTGGGCGATATCACTGTTGAAGAGATAAAGAGCGCCCTGAGAAAAGGCACCATCAGCGGCGGCATAGTTCCGGTCATCTGCGGCTCTTCCTTTAAGAATAAAGGCGTGCAGCCAATGCTTGACGCGGTCGTAGATTTTCTGCCGTCCCCGATGGATGTGCCGGCTATCAAAGGCACCGTGCCGGGTTCCGGTGCTGAAGAAACGAGAAATGCGGATGACACTGCTCCGCTTGCGGCGCTTGCTTTTAAAATAATCGCGGATCCGTTCGTGGGAAAACTTACCTTCGTTCGTGTTTATTCCGGAAATTTGCTTTCCTCGTCCTATGTTTATAATGCCATCAGCGGCAAGAAGGAGAGGATTGGAAGACTGCTCCGCATGCACGCGAACAAGAGAGAAGAAATTCAGGTCTGTTACGCGGGAGACATTGCGGCCGTAGTCGGCCTCAAAGAAACCACCACAGGAGACACGCTTTGCGACGAGAACAATCCTATTGTTCTTGAATCAATGAACTTCCCTGATCCGGTAATCTCTGTAGCAATCGAACCCAAGACCAGGGCTGATCAGGATAAGATGGGCGCGGCTCTTTCCAGATTGTCGGACGAAGACCCGACATTTATCGTAAGAACCGACGAGGAAACCGGCCAGACCATTATGTCCGGCATGGGCGAACTTCACCTCGAAATACTTGTAGACAGGATGAAAAGGGAATACAACGTTGAGGCGAATGTCGGCAAGCCGATGGTCGCGTACAAAGAAACCGTTAAAAAGACGGTCGACGCCGAAGGTAAGTACATCAGGCAGACGGGCGGTAAGGGTCAGTACGGACACTGCTACATTACGCTTTCTCCAAGAGAAAGAGGAGCCGGCTACGAGTTTGTGAACGATATCGTCGGCGGATCAATCCCGAAAGAATACATTCCCGCGATTGACAAGGGAATCAAGGAAGCCTGCGAAGGCGGCGTTCTTGCCGGTTATCCGGTTGTTGATGTGGGTATCTCGCTCACGGACGGATCTTATCACGATGTTGACTCTTCGGAAATGGCGTTTAAAATCGCCGGTTCAATGGCGTTTAAGGAAGCTTTCAAGCGGGCGAACCCAATCTTGCTTGAGCCCATCATGGACATTGAGGTCATTACTCCCGAAGAATATATGGGAGAAGTTATAGGAAACCTCAGTTCCAGGAGAGGACGCATAGAAAGCATGACTCAGAGGGGCAATGCCAGGGTTATCAGAGGTTTCGTTCCGATAGCCAACATGTTCGGGTACGCGACGGATTTAAGGTCTCTGACTCAGGGGCGCGGCAACTCTACCATGCAGCTTTCGCATTATGAAGAAGTGCCTAAGGCGCTCGCAGAAGAGATTATAGCTAAGAACGCCGGAAAAGTGGCTGAAAAAAGATAATATCAACGCCAATTAACAATTATTCGGAGGGTGTGTCATGGCAAAGGCGAAATTTGAAAGGACAAAGCCGCACGTAAACGTAGGAACGATCGGGCATGTTGACCATGGAAAGACGACGTTGACATCGGCGCTGACGACGGTAATGGCCGCGAAGGGATTGGCGACGAAGGTGTCGTACGACGAAGTGGCGAAGGCGTCGGAATCGCAGGGCAGAAGGGATGCCAGCAAGATTCTGACAATCTCGACCTCACACGTGGAATATTCTTCCGAGAAAAGACATTATGCGCATGTAGACTGCCCGGGGCACGCGGACTACATTAAGAACATGATAACCGGAGCAGCGCAGATGGACGGCGCAATACTGGTGGTGTCGGCAGTTGACGGACCAATGCCGCAGACGAGGGAGCATATCCTCCTTGCGTATCAGGTCGGAGTGCCGTACATAGTAGTATTCCTTAACAAAGTAGACCTTGTGGAAGATAAAGAGCTTGTTGATCTGGTAGAGGCAGAAGTGAGAGACCTCTTGACAAAGTATAAATTTGACGGCGAGAAAACTCCGATAATCAGGGGCTCGGCGTTGAAAGCAATGCAGGACCCGAACGGCGAGTGGGGCGGGAAGATTATGGATCTTGTCAACGCTCTTGATACTTTCATTCCGGATCCGAAAAGGGAGACAGATAAGCCTTTCCTTATGGCCGTTGAAGATGTTTTTTCCATCACGGGACGCGGAACAGTGGCGACGGGAAGGATTGAGAGGGGAAGAATACATGTAAACGATGAAGTCGAGATAATCGGCTTTGGGGAAACGAAGAAATCGGTAGTAACCGGGGTTGAAATGTTTAGGAAGCTGCTTGAAGAAGGTCAGGCAGGAGACAACATCGGAGCATTACTTAGGGGCGTTGAAAAGGACCAGATAGAGAGAGGGCAGGTGCTTGCAAAGCCGGGCTCGATCACGCCGCACAAGAAATTCAAAGGACAGGTGTACGTGCTGACGAAAGAAGAAGGCGGAAGGCACACGCCGTTTTTCAATAACTACAGGCCGCAGTTTTATTTAAGGACTACGGACGTAACGGGAACGATGAAGCTGCCTGCGGGAGTTGAAATGGTAATGCCGGGCGACAACGTAATGATGGAGATAGAGTTAATCGCGCCGGTAGCGATGGAGAAGGAATTAAGGTTTGCAATACGCGAAGGCGGTCACACCGTCGGCGCGGGCGTTGTTACGGAAATCTTAGAATAGGGTCGAAGGGATAAAATGGACAACAAGCAGAAGATCAGAATAAAAATGAAATCGTACGACCACAGGCTTCTCGACAAGTCGGTTGTCGAAGTTGTGAATGTGGCCAAGAGGACCGGTGCAAGGGTCATAGGACCCATACCCCTGCCTACAAAAATAAGCAGGTTCACCGTGCTCAGGTCGCCTCACGTCGACAAAAAATCCAGGGAGCAGTTTGAAATAAGGATACATAAACGCCTCCTGGATATAATGGAACCGTCACCGAAAACCGTGGACATGTTGTCAAAGCTCGACCTTCCGGCCGGCATTGACGTTGAGATTAAACTGTAAGTAAAAGTCATCCCGAGGGAAGGCTTGCTCCGGCTATGTTTTGCCGGCAAGATCCATTTACCCGGGAGAAAAAAAGAGGTTTTTATGGCAGGCATTTTAGGCAAGAAAGTAGGAATGACGCAGATATTTCAGAACGGCAATGTGGTTCCCGTTACGGTAATCCAGGCGGGGCCCTGCGTAGTCGTTCAGAAAAAAACTGTCGAGACCGACGGCTATGCGGCCGTTCAGGTCGGCTTCGTGGACAAGAAATTAAAGCAGGTCACGAAACCGGAAGCGGGGCATTTCAAGAAATCTAATTCCGCCCCCAAGTCGCACCTTGCGGAGTTTCGCGCGGACGATATGTCAAAATTTGACGTAGGTCAGGCTATTACGGTGGAACTATTTAGCGAAGGCGATTATGTCAGCGTGACCGGTCTTTCCAAAGGCAAAGGTTTCCAGGGCGGCGTCAAGAGGCATGGTTTCAAGGGCGGCCCCGGTTCCCACGGTTCAATGTTTCACAGGGCGGTCGGCGGTATCGGCGGACGCGTCAGGGTCAGAGGGCACATATGGAAAGGAAGAAGGATGCCGGGACACGACGGTCAGGAAACAATAACCGCCCCCAATCTCAAAGTTGTGCTTGTTGACAAAGATGAGAACGTTATACTGGTTCGCGGAGCGGTTCCGGGCAGCAACGGGACCATCGTCACGATTAATACCGCCAAGAAGAACGCAAAGCTTGTGCTGAGGGATACAAGACACAAGAAAGAGCAGGACAAGTTCCTCGCAGCGCTTCAGGCAAAAGAGAAGGCCGAGAAAGAGAAAAAGAAAGCTCCGGCCAAAACCGGAGGTAAGAAATAATGGCAAAGTTAAGTATTCTTGATATGGCCGGAAAAGAAACCGGCAGCATTGAACTGAAAGACAGCGTATTCGCTATAGAGCCCAATAAGGCTGTTATGGCGGAAGCTATTCTTAACGAGCTTTCAAACGTCAGACGCGGAACGGCAAAAGCAAAGACGCGCGGGGAAGTATCCGGCGGCGGCAGGAAACCGTGGAAGCAGAAAGGAACCGGCAGGGCAAGGCAGGGTTCCATAAGGGCGGTTCAGTGGAGAAAAGGCGGAATAGCGCACGGACCGAAGGTAAGGGATTATTCTTACAAGCTTCCTGATAAAGTAAAAAAACTTGCTTACAGATCTATACTTTCCGACAAACTCAACGGCAAGGCTATCATAGTGGTCTCGGAAATCAGCATTGACAAGCCCAGGACCAAGACGATGATAGAGATGCTCAAGAACCTCAAGGCAGACGGCAAGGCGCTCATCATCATCGGAACGCCGAATGAAAAAGTAAAGAAGTCTGTGAGCAACATAGAGAACGCGAAACTCATTCACCTGAATAACATTAACTGCCACGATCTGATGAATCATCAGAAGCTGGTATTCACCAAGGACGCGATAAGCGCTCTGGACGCGAGGTTATAAGAAAATGCTGCTAACCGATATAATAAAGAAGCCGCTTGTGACGGAAAAGGGGACCCGCTTGAAAGAGCAGGGAAACTTCTACGTATTTGCGGTGGCCGAAGGGGCCAACAAGATAGAGATCAAAGCCGCCGTAGAGAAGCTTTTCAACGTAAAAGTCATCTCGGTGAATACCGCCATTATGCACGGCAAGACAAGAAGGCTGGGCAGGCGCATAGGCGTCAAATCAGACTGGAAAAAGGCGTACGTGCTTCTGGAAAAAGGTCAGAAGATTACCGCGCTTGAAGTGTAACGAGGAGAAGCTATGCCGATCAAAAAATTCAGACCAATAACACCGGGCCGCAGGAGCATGACGGTTGATACCTACGAGGATATCACCAAAACAACTCCTGAAAAGTCCCTGCTGGTAAAACGGAAACATTTCGCGGGCAGGAACAGTTACGGCAGGATTACGATGAGACACAAGGGGGGAGGCAACAGAACCTTTGTCCGCATAGTAGATTTCCGCAGGGACAAATTAAATGTTCCGGCGAAAGTAGCGGCGATAGAATACGATCCCAACAGGACTACAAGACTCTGCCTCCTTCATTATGTGGACGGCGAGAAAAGGTATATCGTAGCTCCGGACGGCATAAAAGTAGGAGACATGATAGTCTCCGGCGAGAATGCCGATATTAAGATAGGAAATGCGCTTCCGATAAGGTCAATACCCGTCGGTACCGTGATACATTGCGTGGAGCTGAAGAAAGGTTCCGGCGCGAAGCTTGGCCGCACGGCAGGAAGTTCGGTAATCATCATGGCGAAAGAAGGCGAGTACGCGCACCTCAAGCTTCCCTCGGGTGAAATAAGGCTCGTTGACATCAACTGCATAGGCGTTATCGGCCAGGTCGGCAATCTTGACCACGAAAATATCAGTATCGGTAAGGCCGGCAGGAACAGGTGGAAAGGCATCAGGCCGACGGTCCGCGGTATAGCGATGAACCCCTGCGACCATCCTCACGGCTCTCAGGTCAACCATGCGAAGGGCGGCAACCACCCGGTTTCGTTCTCAAATGTTCCGACCAAAGGATACAAGACTAGGAGCAATAAAGCGACCGACAGGTTCATAGTCAAGAGGAGAAGGTAAATGAGCAGATCTTCGAAGAAAGGGCCTTTCGTAGACGAAAAGCTTCTGAAGAAGGTTCAGGTGCTTGACGAAAAGAAAGAAAAGAAAGCCATCAAGACCTGGGCCAGAAGGTCGTCTGTCAGCCCGGAGATGGTTGGTCATACGTTTCTTGTGCACAACGGCAAGAAATTTATTTCGGTATACGTGACTGACCAGATGGTGGGTCACAAACTTGGCGAGTTCTCGCCGACCAGGACCTTTAAGGCGCACAGGGTCCCTACGGAAAAAGCTACTTCATTAACATAAAGACAGGAGCATATCATGCAAGCGAGAGCAGAATTTAAATATCTCAGGTTGCCCGACAGAAAGATAAGGGTTATTATGGAACTTGTCAAAGGTATTAAAGTTGACAAAGCTTTCAATATCCTTAAGTTCACGAACAAGAGAGGCTCGGACATAGTCCACAAACTTCTCAGGTCGGCTGTTGACAACATCTCAAAGAAGAGCGGCGCCAATCTTGACAACCTGTACATATTCAGCGCTTACGCCAACCAGGGCCCGCGCTTCAAGAAACTGCACGCGAGGGCGATGGGAAGAGGCGGCATGATAACGAGAAAGTTCTGCCATGCCTGCATAATAGTTTCCGATGAATACATCGAAAAGAATAAGAAAGCTATGAACAAGATCAAGAAAGCCGCCGCAGCAAAGGCAAAAGCAGTTGAAGTCAAGCCGGCAGAAAAGAAAGAAGTTAAACTCAAGAAGTAAAAGTCTTTAAGGAGGCGTTTTAATGGGGCAGAAAGTTCATCCAAATTCACTCAGGCTTGGCGTTATTCGCGGCTGGGAATCAAGATGGTTCGTTGCCAGAAGCTACGCGGATTGCATCCTTGAAGATTTTAACATAAGAAAGTTCATTGGCAAGAAATGGTCTCATGCAGGAATAGCTAAGATAGAGATTGAGCGCACCGTAGGCAAGGTGCTGGTTGTGGTCCACACGGCAAAGCCCGGAATAATCATCGGCAAGAAAGGCACCGAGGTTGACGAGCTCAAGAAAGAGATTCAGAAGATGACCAAGAAAGATGTTTTCATCAGTATTCTTGAAGTAAGAAACCCGGCGATTAATGCCCAGCTCGTGGCGCAGGGAATTGCGGCCCAGCTTGAAAAAAGGATTTCGCACAAAAGGGCAATGAAGAAATCTGTAATTGCTTCTCTTGCGGCAGGCGCGCAGGGAATAAAGATAATGTGCAGCGGCCGTCTCGGCGGCAATGATATAGCCAGGCGTGAATGGTATCGTGAAGGAAGAGTTCCTCTTCACACTTTCAGAGCGGACATCGATTTCGGGTTCGCTGAAGCGCTCTGCACTTACGGAAAGATAGGCATCAAGGTCTGGGTCTTTAAAGGCGAGATTCTTGATGTTAAGACGGCAGTAGAAAGCAAGGACGCAGTTAAGTCCGGAAAAGACGCAAAAGAGCCGGCGCCGGAGATGGTGAATTTGGCCAAGGGCGGGGAAGAGAAGAAAGTAAAATAAAAAGTTTGTAGGGTTTATATGCCGCACTTCGTGCGTCATGTTTTGAAGGTAGGATATGTTTCATGCCAGACTTCGTCTGGCATAGCAAAATAAAGTTTGCAACGTTAAAAACGTAAACAAGAAAGAATAAGGGAGTAGAAAATGCTGTTTCCTAAGAGAATAAAGTACAGAAGGTCGATGCGCGGGCGTATGCGCGGCATGGCTCACAACGGTTCCACTTTCGTGTTCGGCGAGTATGGCATAAAGGCGACCGAGTGCGGTTGGGTGACCGACAGACAGATAGAGGCCAGCAGGGTTGCGATAGTCAGGTCTCTTAAGAAAGGCGGAAAGCTCTGGACCAAAATATTCCCGGCAAAGCCGGTTTCCAAGAAGCCCGCCGAAGTCAGGATGGGTGGCGGAAAGGGCGGACCGGAGTTCTGGGTCTGTGTCGTAAAACCCGGCAGGATTCTGTTTGAGATAGCAGGCGTAACTGAGGAAGTGGCAAGGCATGCTATGACGCTTGCGTCGCACAAACTTCCGGTAAAGACAAAATTCGTAAAGAGGATCGGTTAAAATGAAAGCGAAAGAGATAAGAGACATGTCGGCAGAAGAAATTAAAACAAAAGTTGGCGAGAAAAAGAAAGAACTCAACGAACTTAAAATCAAATTAGAGATGAAAACCCTTGAAAATCCGAGCGTAATTCCCGCTCTGAAAAAGGACATAGCAAGGCTGCTTACCGTCCTCAAGGAAAAAGGAGCAAAATAGGTGAAAGTCGGAAAAAAAACAAGAATAGGCGAAGTTCTAAAGACCTCGCACCAGATGGACATCGTAAAGGTTGAAGGGGTCAGAAAGGATCCGATAATGGGAAAAATACTTAAGACCTACAAAAAGTATAAAGCCCATGATCCCAAGAACGAGGCGAAAGTCGGCGACAGGATAGAGATAGAAGAATGCCGTCCTGTCAGCAAGACTAAACGCTGGAAGTTCCTTCGCGTGATAATCAAGTCCGCGGGCCAGAATATAGAACTCAAGGACGTACTTGCGGAGCTTGCTCCGAAAAAAGAAGAAAAGCCGGCAGAACAGGCAGAAAAAAAGGCGGGAGAGTAATATGATCCAGGTACAAACTTATCTCGAAGTAGCCGACAATACGGGCGCCCAGCGCCTGCAGTGCATCAAGGTCCTCGGCGGGACCAGGCGCAGGTATGCTTATATCGGCGATGTAATAGTCGGCACGGTTAAAGAGGCGCTTCCCGGCAAGATTGTCAAGAAAAGCGATATTGTCAGGGCGGTCATCGTAAGGTGCAAGAAGGAGACAAGAAGGCCGGACGGCTCCTATGTGAAGTTTGATGATAACGCGGTCGTCATAATAAACGATCAGCTGGCTCCGAGGGGTACGCGTGTTTTCGGCCCCGTGGCCAGGGAACTTCGCGACAAGAACTTCATGAAAATAATATCTCTCGCGGCCGAGGTGGTCTAAATGAATACGAATCTTAAGAAAGGCGATCACGTCCAGGTTATTACAGGGGACGATAAGGGCAAGAAGGGCAAGATTCTCAAGCTATTCCCTCTGACGGAAAAAGAAACTTTCAAGATAATAATTGAAGGTGTTAACTTCGTAAAGAGACACACGAGGCCCAACAAGCAGGCACAGCAGGGCGGTATAATTCAGAGAGAAGCGCCTCTCGCAGTTTCCAAGGTAATGCTGGTCTGCCCGCGCTGCAACAGGCCGACGAAGATAGGCATGAAAATGATGAAGGACGGTAAGAAGTCCAGAATGTGCAAGAAGTGCAGCGAGGTGTTCTAATGGCCGCAAGATACGTATCACGACTGAGGGAAAAGTTTAGCAAAGAGATAGTTCCTGCGATGATGAAGAAGTTCAAATACAAGAGCACTATGCAGGTACCGAGGGTCGAGAAGATTGTCCTGAACGTCGGTATGGGAGAAGCAACTGACAATATAAAGCTGCTTGACAGCGTGGTTGCGGAACTCACCGCGATTACCGGGCAGAAGGCTGTGCTGACCAGGTCAAAAAAAGATATCTCAAACTTCAAGATCAGGAAAGGAATGCCGATAGGTGTGAGGGTTACGCTTCGAGGCGACCGCATGCTTGATTTCCTTGACAGGTTCATAAACGTCGCGCTTCCCAGGGCCAGGGATTTTAAAGGCATACAGGGCAAGCTCTTTGACGGCAGGGGAAATTGCAGCATGGGCCTGAAAGAACAGGTTATTTTCCCGGAAGTGGATGTTGAAAAGACCGACCAGATACACGGAATGGATATAACGATAGTAACTACCGCGGATAAGGACGAGGACGCGAAGGCGATGCTCGAGCTCTACGGTATGCCGTTCAAGAAGTGATAGGGAGGAAATGTGGCTAAGAAGTCGCTGGTTTTAAAGCAGAAGAAAACCCCAAAATTTAAGACGCGCAAGTACAACAGGTGCTCGATCTGCGGCAGGCCGAGGGCTTATTACAGGAAGTTCGGAGTCTGCAGGATCTGCTTCAGGCGCCTTGCGCATGAGGGCAAAATACCCGGCGTTAAAAAAGCAAGCTGGTAAGACAGGAGAGAGAATATGGCGTCTGTAGATACAGTAAGCAACATGCTCACGAAAATCAGGAACGCGAACACGGCGTTTAAGGAATCGGTTGATATACCCTATTCCTGGTTCAGTTTTGAGATCCTGAAAATAATTCAGGACGAGGGCTACATAAAGAACTTTAAAAGGATAGAGGATAAGAAACAGGGTATTATCAGGGTCTACCTGAAATATCTCAACAAAGAAAGAGTGATTTCCGGAATCAAGTCCGTAAGCACTCCAGGGCTCCGTATTTATAAAGGCGCGAAAGAGCTTCCAAAGGTGCTCGACGGTTACGGAGTAGCCGTGATTTCTACCTCGAAAGGCATTATGGGCGATAAGGCCGCAAGGGCGGCAAAAGCCGGCGGCGAAGTTATCTGTTATATCTGGTAATCGGAGGAATAAATGTCAAGAGTAGGCAACAGTCCAATAATTATCCCGGCCGGCGTGAAAGTCGTAGTGAGCGGCGGCATGGTAATGGTAGAAGGGCCCAAGGGAAAGCTTTCGGCCAAGATTAATAATCCTCTGCTTGCCATAGATATTAAGGACGGTCAAGTAATTCTTTCAAGGAAAGCGGAAGACAAGTTGACCAAGTCCGCGCATGGCACGATGCGCGCGCACATCATGAATATGGTTCAGGGCGCAGTCGCAGAATATGTAAAGATACTTGAGGTTCAAGGCGTCGGGTATAAGGCGGCCGTTGTCGGCAACAAGCTTACCTTAAATGTCGGTTTTACGCATCCTGTCGAGATAGAGCTCCCGCAGGGGATTACGGCTGCAGTCGAGAAAGCGACCGTAATTACCGTGAAAGGTGCAAACAAGGACGCGCTCGGCAACATCTGCGCGAAAATAAGGGAAGTTAAGGATCCGGACCCGTACAAAGGCAAGGGTGTAAGGTTCCAGAATGAATACATCAGAAGGAAAGCAGGAAAGACCGCGACCGGCACGACCGGCGGAGGCAAATAATAATGGCCAGAGTTAAAAAAATTAAAAATACCAGAGTATTGAGGCACCTTAAAATAAGGAAAAAGATTTCAGGTTCACAGGAAAGGCCGAGGCTCTATGTGTTTAGAAGCCTGAAGCATATTTATGCGAGCGTTATCGATGATTCCATCGGAAAGACGCTTATGACGGTCTCCACGCTCTCAAAAGGCTTGAAGAAAAAAGAAAAATCAAGCGACACTATGGCGGCTTGCCAGCTAATCGGCGATGCTGTCGCGAAGAAATGCATCGAGAAAGGCATAAAAAAAGTTGTATTTGACAGGTCCGGTTACCTTTATCACGGCAGAATCAAAGCTCTGGCTGAGGCCGCGAGAAAAGCAGGGCTGGAATTTTAAGGAGGAACAGTAGGTGGCTAGAATAGACGCTTCGAAATTTGAATTAAAAGAAAAGGTCATCAGCATTAAGAGGGTGTCCAAAGTCGTCAAAGGCGGCAAAAGGATGAGTTTCTCGTCCATAGTCATCGTAGGCGACGAAAAAGGCAAGGTAGGCATAGGAGTTGGCAAAGCAAACGAAGTGCCGGATGCCATAAAAAAAGGCGTTGAAGATGCCAAGAAAAACCTTGTGTCTATACCCATGAGCGGGGTTACTATTCCGCACGCGATGACGTTTACATACGGCGCGACCACTATCTGGATGAAACCTGCTTTTCCGGGAACGGGTGTTGTTGCCGCCGGTCCGGTTAGGGCAATAGTAGAACTTGCCGGCATCAAGGATATCTTGACCAAAGCAATAGGCTCTACGAATCCCTACAACCTCACTAAGGCGACGATTGGGGCTTTAAGGTCCCTGAAAAGAATAGAGCACCTCGCATTACTTCGCGATAAAAAAATAGAACAGTTGCTGGTATAGGAGATACAGGTGAATCTTAACGAGATAAAACCCAAAACAGGAAGCAGAAAGAAAAGGAAAAGAATAGGCTGCGGGCCGGGTTCCGGTCATGGCAAAATGTCAACCTTCGGCATGAAAGGCCAGGGCGCCAGGAATAGGGGCGTCAGGCTGGGATTTGAAGGCGGACAGATGTCGCTTGTAAGGCGTACCCCGAAACGCGGTTTTAAGAATACCGTTTTCGCGGTGCAGTATGCTGAAGTGACCCTGCGCGACCTGGACAATAAATTCAACGACGGCGAGCAGGTAACCATAGAGACGCTTCAGAAAAAGGGGTTGGTCCCCATGAAATACACCAAATTCAAGGTGCTGGCTTCAGGCGAGCTGACAAAGAAGCTCACCGTTGTCACGAAGTACTGCACAAAGAAAGCGGCAGAAATGATCAAGGCGAAATCCGGCGAGGTTAAGGTAAATGTTTAAGAACCTCTTTGAGGGTCTGGCAAATATTTTCAAGATTCCGGAGTTAAAGAAGAAAGTGCTCTTCACGCTGGGTATCATCCTTGTGTACCGTATCGGCTGTCATGTGCCGACGCCGGGCATAAACGGTGAATTGCTCGCGGCAAGGATGGCGCAGAATGCCGGGGGCATCCTCGGATTTCTGGATCTTTTTACGGGCGGCGCGTTCAATAAGTTCTCAGTCTTCGCGCTCGGTATCATGCCCTATATCAGCACTTCCATTATCATGCAGTTGCTCCAGGCGGTTATTCCTTCGCTTGAAAAACTAGCAAAGGAAGGTGAGTCGGGCCGCAAGAAGATTACCCAGTACACGCGTTACGGAACCGTTGTGCTTTGCGTTATCCAGTCCAGCGCGATGACCATCATGATGGAACAGTACGGCCTGGTGTTAAATCCCGGCATCGGCTTCAAGTTGATGACTGTATTGACTCTTACCGCAGGCACAATCTTTATTATGTGGTTGGGCGAAAAGTTAACTGAAAACGGTATTGGTAACGGCATGTCAATGCTTATCTTCGCGGGAATCGTTGCAAGAATCCCGGCTGAAATGATGATGATCGGAAAAATGGTAGGCGCGGGAGCGACAAACGCGATTCTTGTCCTCGCCGTATTTGCTTTCGTGATTTTCCTTATAGGTGTCGTGGTTTACTTTTCAACGGCTGCAAGAAGAATCCCGGTGCAGTACGCGCAGAGGGTTGTAGGGCGCAGAGTGATGGGAGGGCAGAGTACTTATTTGCCGCTTAAGGTTGATTTTGCCGGCGTTATTGCAATAATATTTTCATCTTCGATACTCTCTTTGCCTGGAATACTTTCACAGACGCTGGGGACAAGGATTCCTTTCCTGCAGATGCTTGCCGGCTGGTTCTCTCCCGGAGCTTTTGTATATATGTCGCTCTATGCGATTCTGATAATATTTTTCTGCTATTTCTATACTGCGGTCGTGTTCAATCCGCCGGATATTGCCGAAAACATAAAGAAGTATGGCGGTTTCATTCCGGGCGTTCGTCCGGGCCAGCCGACTGCGGATTTTATCCAGTATTCTCTGGACAGGGTAGTGCTTGTCGGAGCGGTTTTCATAGTGTTCATAGCGGTAGTTCCGGATGTAATAATGAAGCAGGCAAACATACCTTTCTATTTCGGAGGCACTTCGCTCCTAATCGCGGTGGGCGTTGCTCTCGATACCATGAAGCAGATAGAGTCGCACCTTCTTATGCGCCACTATGAAGGTTTCATGAAGGATTCAAAACTTAAGAGCAGAGCGGGATTCTAATGATTATTATCATACTCGGCGCTCCCGGAGCTGGAAAAGGCACAACCGGCGACGCCATGACAAAAGAGTTTAAACTTCCGAAGATCTCCACCGGGGATATGCTCCGCAAGGAAGTAAAGGAAGGAACAGAGATAGGCCGGAAGGCAGAGTCTATTATGAAAAGCGGCGGGCTGGTTTCCGATGACATCATCAATAACATCCTGAGGAACAGGATACAGCAGGCGGATTGCAAAAATGGATTTATGCTTGACGGGTATCCCAGAACGCTTAACCAGGCTGTAGAGCTCGACAAAACCATAAAAGAGCTTTCGTTGAAGCTTGACGCCGTCATTAACCTCCAGGTTTCGGAGGCTTTGATCCTTAAGCGGCTGACCAGCAGGCGGGTGTGCAAGTCCTGCGGCGCGATTTTCAACATATTCTCACAGCCTTCAGCGAAAGGCGAGAAGATCTGCGATAAATGCGGCGGAGAGCTTTACCAGCGCGCCGATGACAATGAAGCGACCATAAAGAACAGGCTTGCGGTCTATATGAGAGACACTTCGCCGCTTATCGAGTTTTACCAAAAGAAAGGCCTGCTGAGCGATGTTGTGGCGGAGCAGGGCATTACCGAGATTATGACTTCCTTGAAAAAGCTGTTGAAAGACAAAAAACTGATTTAATGCTTATTTTGAAAAGTGCTTCCGAGATAGCTTACTTAAAGGCAGCGGGCAGGATTGCCGCGGAAACGCTAAAGAAGACCGGCGAAGCCGTGAAGCCCGGGATGAAAACGTCCGAGCTTGACAGGTTCGCAGTCTCTTTGATAGAGAAAGCAGGCGCGGTTTCGGCCTTCAAGGGCTACAGGGGTTATCCGGCGAACATATGCATCTCCATTAACGAAGAGGTGGTGCACGGTATACCTTCCGAAAGAAAGATAAAGGAAGGGGATATTGTAAGCCTTGATGTTGGAGTCATTAAAGACGGTTTCTTCGGCGATGTGGCAGGGACTTTTCCGGCCGGTGTGATAAGCGGCGAGGCGGAAAAACTGCTGCGGATCGCGAAGGAATGCCTGGCGGATTCAATCGCCGCGGTAAAGCCGGATGCGCGCATGGGCGATGTTGCCTGGGCGGTCCAGTCCAAAGCGGAAGCGAACGGTTATTCAGTGGTGCGGGATTTTACCGGCCACGGCATTGGTCGAAGCCTCCACGAAGACCTTCAGGTTCCGAATTTCGGAAAGCCCGGGACCGGGGTAAGGCTTAGGGAAGGAATGACCTTCTGCATAGAACCGATGCTCAACGCCGGCGTCTATAATGTCACGGTAGGCAGCGACGGCTGGACCGTAACCACCAAAGACAAAAAGTTATCGGCGCATTTTGAAGCGGCGGTGGCAGTGGTAAAGGGCGGCGTGGATGTCCTTACCGCGCTATGAGGTAAAGGTAAAAAATGGCAAGGGAAGGAAGCATTGAAGTAGAAGGCAAGATACTTGAGTCTCTCCCCAGCGCGATGTTTCGGGTGGAGCTTGATAACGGGCATAAAGTGCTTGCCCATATTTCCGGGAAGATGAGGATGCACTACATAAGGCTTCTCCCCGGGGACAAAGTAAAACTAGAACTGTCACCGTATGATCTTACGCGGGGCAGGATAACTTACAGGATAGGGTGATTATGAAAGTAAGAGCTTCGGTAAAAAAAATATGCGACAAATGCAAGGTAATAAAGCGCAAAGGCGTGATCAGGGTTATTTGCACAAACCCCAAACACAAACAGCGCCAGGGATGAGCAATAAGGAGCGATAGGACGGTCAACGTTGCTGGCGCTTCTAACGTGAAGGAATAAATTCAAGGAGAACAAGCATGGCTAGAATTTCGGGTGTAGACCTGCCCAAGAACAAAAGAATTGATGCGGCTCTTCCGTACATTTACGGGATCGGCTGGTCTCTGGGCAAAAAAATACTGAAACAGATCGGCGTTGACCCTGCCGTCAGGGTTTCCGCGCTAACAGAGCAGGACATAAAGAAGATAAGAGAAGCGCTCCAGGACTACCGCGTAGAAGGCGATCTCCGCAGAGAAATATCCATGAACATAAAACGCCTCATCGATATCGGCTCATATAGAGGGCTTCGCCACAAGAGGAACCTGCCCGTTCGCGGACAGAGGACAAAGACTAACGCCAGGACCAGGAAAGGAAAGAGAAAGACGGTCGGCGTAATGAGGAAAGAAGTCAAAGCTACAATGGAAAAGAAGGACTAAGGAGAAATATTAAATGAGCGAGATAAAAAAGGAAACACCCAAAGACGTAAAGCCTGCGGTTGCGGCACCTGCAGCGGCAACTCCGGCGGCTGCACCTGTTGCTGCTCCGGCGCCGGTAAGGGAAGTCAGGAACCGGCCGATGAAAAGAGGCGTGGTTCATATACACTCGACTTTCAATAATACGATAGTTTCAATAACCGACATGTCGGGAGCCGTTGTTGCCTGGAGCAGCGCCGGTTCTTGCGGGCTCGGATTCAAAGGTTCAAAGAAAGGTACTCCGTTCGCGGCGCAGATAGCCGCTGAGCAGGCGACCAGGAAAGCCATGGATAAGGGAATAACTCACGCGGAAGTCCACGTAAAGGGTCCGGGAGCCGGAAGGGAATCAGCTATCAGGGCTGTTCAAACCATAGGATTAAAGATCGCGGTCATAAAAGACGTAACCCCGATACCTCACAACGGCTGCAGGCCGAGAAAGAAGAGAAGAGTCTAACAAACATAGTCGATTTACCGGATTTAATGACTTTCAGGATTAAGGCCGCGGCTGTAAACTGAAAGAGAAAACAGGAGGAAATACAATTGTCAAGAAATACTGGATCCAAATGCAGGCTGTGCAGAAGGGAAAAGACAAAACTTTTCCTTAAAGGCGACAGGTGTTTTACGCCGAAATGCGCCCTCGAAAAGCGCGATTACGCGCCGGGCCAGCACGGAAAGATGACCAGGAAACCTTCGGAATACGGCATAAGGCTTCGCGAGAAACAAAAAGCGAAAAGAATTTACGGGCTGAATGAAGGCCAGTTCAAGAGGTTCTTCTCTATTGCGGCGAGCAAACCCGGCGTTACCGGGCTTTACCTGCTCAAACTGCTTGAGAGCCGGCTTGACAATATTGTTTACCGCGCCGGTTTTGGCGGCTCCAGGGACCAGGCAAGACAGCTGGTGCTTCACGGGCATGTTCTGGTAAACGGTAAACGCGTCAATATTCCTTCCTATATAATGAAGATTAACGACGTGGTCACGCTCAAGGATAAGGCGAAAGAACTTGTCGGAGTTAAGGCCGCCGTTATCAGAATCAAAGAACGCGGTATGCTTCCGCAGGGTGGTTGGCTGGAAGTAAATCTTGAACAGCTTTCCGCGACTTTTAAGAAGATGCCGGAAAAGGACGAAATCGGCGCGGTCATAAACGACCAGCTCATCGTCGAGTTCTACAGAAGGTAAAAATTCCTCAAGGGGGAAACAAAATATGAAGTGGAAAAGAATGGAGATGCCGAGCAAGCTTGAACCCGAAAAGGAAACACTTACCGGCACTTACGGGAAGTTCGTAGCGGAACCTTTTGAAAGAGGATACGGCCAGACCATCGGTACTGCTTTAAGGCGCGTGCTTCTTTCTTCGATACAGGCTGCGGCAGTGACGAGCGTCAAAATAGACGGCGTCAGCCACGAATTCGGGACTCTTACCGGTGTATCGGAAGACGTAACCGAGATAATACTCAACATTAAGCAGCTGAAACTCAGGCTAAACGGCTTCAATCAGAAGAAGATAGAACTTGAAGTCAAAGGACAGAAAGTTGTCAAAGCGTCTGACATCAAGGAAGATGCTGAGATAGAGATTATCAACCCGGACCTTGTCATCTGCACGCTGTCAAACCCGAGCGCGAAGATACACATAGAGATGACGGTTGACTCCGGCAGGGGATATGTTACGGCTGAACAGAACAAGAAAGAGGATTCGCCGATCGGCGCCATCGCGGTAGATTCCATCTATACCCCTGTCAACAAGGTTAATTTTAAAGTCGAGAACACCAGGGTCGGACAGATAACAGACTACGAAAAACTTGTGCTCGAAATATGGACGGACGGCAGGATAAAACCGGAAGATGCGCTTTCCTTCGCGGCAAAGATAATGCGCGACCACCTTCCGATATTCATCAACATTGAAGAGGACATGGAAGTCGAAGAAGAAACGCCTGTAGACAAGGACAAGGAAAAACTCAAGGAAATCCTTAAAAAGAGCGTAGATGAGCTGGAGCTTTCCGTCAGGTCCGCAAACTGTCTTAAAGTCGCCGGAATAAAGAGCATCGGCGAGTTGGTGTCAAAGAGCGAGTCGGATATGTTGAAATACAGGAATTTCGGCAAAAAGTCTCTCAAGGAGATTGCAGATATTCTCGGCACAATGGGCCTTTCTTTCGGAATGAACCTGTCGCCGGAGATACTTGAAGAGTTTAGGACAGAAACACCGGAATAAAATACTGCAGCCCAAAGGCAGCCGGAGTTTGTTTCGAATGAAAAAGAGAAAAAGATAAAGGGAGCGGATTATGAGGCATAGAGTTGCGGATAAAAAATTAGGCAGAACCTACGAGCATAAGAAAGCCCTGCTCAGCAACATGGCTATCTCTCTGTTTCGTTACGAGAGGATAGAAACCACGCTGGTGAAAGCGAAACTGCTCCGTGTCAAAGCAGAAAGGATGATTACGTGGGCAAAGAGAGGCGGGCTGGCCAACATAAGACTGCTGGAAGGCGCCCTTCTCCATAACAAGGACACTGTCGGCAAGCTGGTAAAAGTGATAGCGCCCAGGTACAAAGACAGGAACGGCGGCTATACCAGGATAATGAAACTTAGGAACAGAAAAGGCGACAATGCTCTGATAGCAATAATAGAGCTTGTTGACCGCGTGAAGAGGGAAAAGAAAGTAAAGAAGGAAGGAAAAGAAGTTGCGGCGGTTGAAGTAAAAGGCGCCAAAAAAGAAGAAGCCGCAAAGAAGTAATGAAAAACTAAAGGGCTTCCGCGAAAGCGGGAGCCCTTTTTTGTTAGGCTCGCTTTTGCTGCAATGGATCATCATCCGGAGGGTACATGAAGAAGAATGATTTTGCCTGTTACACAGGACTCATAGACCTGATATCCGCAGTCAATAAATATCCGCTTTCATTCCTAAACGCGGGAAAGCAGACTGCTTCTGACTGGAGTGGAAAGGCCCGCCGCAAAATGTTTGAACTTCTGGCTTTTACCCCGAAAGATGTCCCGTTTTCTCAAAGACTAAAAGCAAAAGTAAAGAAAGACGGCGTCATAATCGAGGCACTGGAATACTCTTTGTCCTACGGCCCAAAAACGGAAGCCTTCTTTCTGTATCCGGAGGGAGTAAAGGGCAAACTTCCAGGTATAGTCGCCCTGCATGACCACGGGGGTTTTAAGTATTTCGGAAAAGAAAAGGTCACGGAATTCCCCGGCGAGCACAGTATGCTCAAGGGATACAGGGACGAGTATTATGGCAGACGCGCTTACGCGAACGAACTTGCAAAACAGGGTTTTGCCGTCCTGGTACACGATTGCTTTATGTGGGGAAGCCGCCGGTTTCATGAGAGCGAGCTGTCCGATATCTTTCTTGAGCCGCTTAAAGGAAATAAACCTGGTTCTGAAGGCTTCATTAAGGCTTACAATTTAATGCAGCGCGACTACGAAAATGTAATAGCCAAGTACCTTATTACCCTTGGGACGACTATTCAGGGGGTCTTCTCTTACGAAGACAGGCGGGCAGTTGATTTCCTTCTTACTAGAAAGGAAGTTGACCCGGAAAGAATAGGCTGTTTAGGTCTATCGGGCGGAGGATTGAGGACCGCCTATCTGGCCGGTTTGGACGAAAGGATAAAATGCGCGGTTTGCGTTGGATTCATGGACACCTTCGAAGGATTTCTCGACAATCGCATCAAGAATCACACCTGGATGCTCAATCTTCCTTACCAGTCGCAGTTTATGGATTTTACGGATATGGCTGCCATCAGAGTTCCCTCGCCGCTTATGGTCCAGTATGACATACACGACGGGCTCTACACGCTTAAAGGGCAGAAAGACGCAGACAAAAGGCTTGCCTCGATATATAAAAAGGCCGGAGCGCCGGAAAATTACAGGGGAATGTTTTACCCCGGCCCGCATAAGTTTGATGTCCCGATGCAGGAAGACGCTTTCAGGTGGTTTGAACAGAAACTCAGGTGAGTATTCGGACCTGATTCAGCGTGATTTTCAAACCATTGACATAGGGCGGTTTTTATTTATATAATGGGCTTGGCGTAAAAAAATATTTTTCGCAATAGTTTGAATAAGAAGGAGCGATTTTTGAGCATAAGGGAACTTGCCGCGCTTAACATTGCGGGAGTTACTCCCCTTATGTACCGGGAGCTTAAGGAGAAACTTGGCGATGACTCGCAGGTTCTTCGGGCAGCTCTCGCTCACAAGGGGAAGGAAGAGAAAGAAGCCCTTAACGCGGCCGACAAAGAGATAGTTTTTTCCGACAAATCACATGTGAAAATGCTCGCGATTGATGATCCCGGATACCCCGCGTCTTTACGATATATTCCGGATCCGCCGTATATAATCTACGTAAAAGGCGGGCTCAAGCAGGAAGACCTAATCTCAATTGCCATTGTAGGAAGCAGGCGCCCTTCTGTTTACGGGAGAAGCCAGGCGGAAAAATTTTCCGCGGAGCTCTCGGCCCTTGGGTTTTGCATTGTCAGCGGGCTGGCAAAGGGAGTTGACGCGGCGGCGCATGGTGAGGTATTAAAGCGCGGAAACAGGACTCTGGCGGTCCTTGGCAGCGGAATAATGAGGATTTATCCGGATGAGAACCGCGGGCTGGCCGAAAAGATCTGCGAGAACGGAGCGCTAATTTCAGAGTTTCCTCTGCTCAAGGGGCCGGAGAAGTGGAATTTCCCGCGCAGGAACAGGGTAATAAGCGGGCTTTCCCTCGGTTCTCTGGTAATCGAAGCAGGAGAAAAAAGCGGCGCGTTGATAACGGCAAAGTACGCGCTGGAACAGGGCCGGGAGGTATTTGCCATTCCCGGCAATATTACGAGCGTGATGAGTAAAGGCACTAACGGGCTGATAAAAGCCGGCGCGAAGCTGGCGGAGAGCGCTGAAGACATTGTCATAGAGCTTTCCGGTATCCTGCCTGACGGATTTCTTAACAAGACCGGTCAGGCTGACTTGCCGGTGGTCAGCCTCTCAGAAGATGAAAACAGGGTCTTCTCTGCCGTAGAAGGCGAGACGCACGTGGATGATATAGCGAAAACCTGCGGGATGCAGGTGAGCAAGGTGCTTTCGGTGCTGGTAGGCTTGGAACTGAAGGGTTACTTGAAACAGTATCAGGGGAAGATCTTCGCAAAAGCTCTAAAATAGCGGCTAAAGGAGCAGCTAAGAATGGCAAATAAGGTCAGCAAGGCAGATAAGATAACTAAGAAACTAATCCTGGTCGAATCTCCGACAAAAGTCCATACCATCACACAGTTCCTGGACAAGTCCTATACGGTCCGGGCGACTATGGGGCATATTATTGACCTGCCAAAGAGCAAACTGGGGCTTGATGAAGAAAACAACTTTGAGCCATCATACATAGTCATGCGCACGAAGACCAAAATGCTTAAAGAGATAACCGCTGCGGCGGGCAAAGCGGATGTCATATACTTCGCGACCGACCCTGACAGGGAAGGCGAAGCCATAAGTTATCATCTGAAGAACAAGCTCAAACTGGAGAAAAAAGAAACACACAGGATTGAGTTTAACGAGATTACAAAAAAGGCAGTGCTCGCGGCGCTTGCTTCTCCGCGGGAGATCAACTTGAACCTCTTTTACGCCCAGCAGGCAAGACGCATTTTAGACAGGCTGGTAGGTTATAAGCTGAGCCCGCTGCTCTGGAAGAGCATACAGCGCGGGCTTTCGGCCGGGCGCGTTCAGTCAGTGGCTCTCCGCATGATTTGCGAGCGGGAGAGGGAGATTGAAGCCTTCAAACCTGTTGAATACTGGAGCGTAATCGCTAGGCTTAAAAGCGATGCGACCGCGGAGTTCAATGCAAAGCTGATACAGATTAAAGGCGTCAAGGCCGCGATAAAGACAAAGGAAGAAGGCGACAAGATAGTTTCCGATTGCACCTCCGCTGAATATGTAGTCAGAAAAATTGACAGCCGCGAGAAGAACAGATACACCGCTCCTCCTTTTATAACCTCAACGCTTCAGCAGGAGGCGGCAAAAAAGCTTGGCTTTACCGCAAGAAAGACAATGATGATCGCGCAGAGCTTGTATGAAGGCGTGAATGTCGGAGAGGAAGGCGAGACCGGGCTCATAACCTACATGAGGACCGATTCGGTAAGGGTCTCGGAAGAAGCTCTGGCAGAAGTTAGAGGGCTTATCAAGGAAAAGTACGGAGCGGAGAGCCTTCCGGAAGTGCCGAATACATTTAAAAACAAGAAAAACTCCCAGGATGCGCATGAGGCTGTAAGGCCGTCGTCGGTTCTCCGCGAACCGGCGGGTATCAAGCAGTTTCTGAACCCGGACCAGTTTAAACTTTACGACTTGATCTGGAAAAGGTTTGTGGCTTCGCAAATGAAAGCGGCGCTTCTTGAGGTTACTTCCATAGATATAGCCGCTGGCGAGTACCTCTTCAGGGCAACGGGCAATGTAATAAAATTCAAGGGGTTCCTCAGTGTATACGACATCACCGAGGATAAGGACGAAAAAAAGGAGGGCGAAGAGGATGAAGCCGAGGCGGACAAGAACGCGGTGCTGCCGAAACTTTCCGAAGGGCAGCTGCTGATACTGGTAAAGCTAATACCTGAGCAGCACTTTACCCAGCCGCCCCCGAGATTCAACGATGCATCGCTTGTCAAGGCGCTGGAAGAAAACAACATCGGCCGTCCGAGCACTTACGCGGCCATTATAAGCACTATTTTGGACAGGAATTACATTGAACGGTTGGACAAGAGATTCAAACCGACGGAATTGGGTTTCCTCGTATGCGATATTCTGGTCAAGAACTTTCCGAATATTCTGAATGTGGAGTTTACCGCAGGTATGGAAGAGGAACTTGATACCGTGGAAGAAGGGACTAACACCTGGCAGAAGGTCGTCGCGGACTTTTACAAGCCATTTTCTGAATCGCTGGCCAAAGCGGCGCTGACGCTTGGGGAGATGAAAAAAGAAGCGGATCCCAACGCGGAAAAGTGCGAAAAGTGCGGCAAACCCATGGCCGTGAAGTTTGGTTTCCGCGGCAAGTTCCTCGCCTGCACCGGCTATCCGGAATGCAAGAGCACTAAATCCATAGGCGGGGAAGCCGCTGAAGATACAGCTCCGACCGGGGTGGTTTGCGAGAAATGCGGCGCGAATATGATTCTCAAATTCGGCAGATTCGGCAAATTCCTGGCCTGCGAGAAGTACCCGGAATGCAAGAGCACGAAGTCCATCGGCATCGGGATCAAATGCCCGAAATGCGGCGGTGATGTGGTGTCGCGGCGCGGGAAGAAGGGATCTTTTTACGGCTGCGGCAATTACCCCAAGTGTGATTTCATTACCAACGCGAAACCGGTCGCCAAAGCCTGCACCAAATGCGGCTATCCGGTAACGACGCTTGTTAAAGGCAAGATAAAATGCCTCAACGCTGAATGCAAGCACGAGGAAGAAGCCAAGGAAGATGCGCCAGCTAAAGAATAAATTCCTGAGCTACATCAAGGACGAGAAGAACTATTCGAACAATACGATTCTGGCTTATACCAACGATCTTGATGAATTTATCGCATTTCTTGATAAGAAGAAGTCAATGGAAGTGGAACCGGTAACCATCAGGGAATTTGTAGTTGGGATGAGCGGCAGGAATTATAGCAAGGCAACGATGGAACGCAAAATTGCAACCCTGAAGAGTTTTTTTAAGTACTTAAAAAGAGAAGGTCTGAAGAAAATAAACCCCGCGGCCGGTATTTCTTTCCCAAGGAAAGAAAAGAAGCTCCCGCGGTTCCTTGAAGAGTCAGAAGCAAAACACCTGCTGGATTCGGTGGATATAAAAAAAAAGAACGGCGCCAGAGATCTTGCTGTCCTTGAACTGCTTTATTCCACCGGCATGCGCGTGGGAGAACTTTCCGGCCTTAAAGTAAAGGATATGGACCTCGAAAACGCGATAGTCAGGGTCTTCGGCAAGGGCTCAAAGGAAAGAATAGTGCCTGTAGGCTCAAAGGCGGTGGAAGCCGTAAGCGCCTATCTTGAGTCAAGAACACAAGATTCCGAATGGCTTTTTACCAACGACAAAGGCGGGCAGCTGGACCAGAGGATGGTACGCTTCCTTGTAGACAAGCAGGTAAAAGCCGCGAGCTTGAGCAAAAATATCAGCCCCCATTCTCTCCGCCACAGTTTTGCAACGCACCTTTTAAACCACGGGGCGGATCTGAGAAGCGTTCAGGAACTGCTGGGACATTCCAATCTCACAACCACTCAGATTTACACGCATGTAACAACCGAACGGTTGAAGGAAATTTACAAAAAAGCGCACCCAAGAGCATAAAGCGAGCCCGAATATCGGAGGCGTCATGGAAGAGATTATAAAGAAAGCCGGCGTGCTAATAGAAGCCCTGCCCTATCTGCGTGAATTTTCCGGAAAGACCTTTGTTATAAAGTACGGCGGCAAAGCCATGATAGACGAAGCGCTCAAGAACTCCGTCGTTCAGGATATAGTGCTAATGAAGTATATTGGCATCAACCCCGTGGTCGTTCACGGCGGCGGGCCGGAGATAACAACCGCGATGGAAAAGGCAGGGCTTAAGGCAAAGTTTGTGAACGGGCGGCGTGTGACCGACAAACAGACAATGAAGATAGTGGAATCGGTCCTGGCCGGAAAGACCAATAAAGAGATTGTCCGGATGTTCAATACTCACGGCGGAAAGGCAAAAGGGTTCTCCGGAAAAGACGGCAAGCTGCTGGTAACTAAAATGCTGGATGCCGAACTCGGGTTCGTGGGAGAGATTGAGAAAGTTAATACCGGGGTGCTTGAAAAGCACAGGGAATTTATTCCGGTTATAGCGCCGATAGGCATAGACCTAGACGGCAATACCTACAACATTAACGCCGATGATGCGGCAGCCGCGCTTTCAGTGGCCGTAAAAGCCGAGAAGCTCATACTTATAACCGATGTTTCCGGCGTGCTTCACAACAAGGCCCTCGTTCATTCCATTACCATGAAGAACGCGAAGCAGATGATTAAGGACGGGATTATCACCGGCGGGATGATACCCAAAGTACTTTCCTGCATGACCGCGATAACGGGCGGTGTGAAGAAGGCTCATATCATAAACGGTACGGTAAAGCATTCCCTGCTGCTTGAGATATTCACACAGACCGGCATAGGGACGGAGATAATAAGATGAAAAACATCGAACAGGCGCTTAAGTTCAGCAATAAGGGAGAAAGATTGTTTGGCGTTCTGCATCTGCCAAAGAAATCCGGCAAGTTCCCGTGCGTGGTCATGTTTCACGGTTTTACAGGGCACAAAGCGGAAGATCATTTTCTTTTCACCAAAACTGCGCGAAAGCTTGCCGAGAAAGGCATTGCCGCGTTTCGTTTTGATTTCCGCGGTTCCGGAGATTCTGAGGGGACTTTTGAACGTATGACTATCGGCACGGAGATAAGCGACGCGAAAGAGGCTGTTAGATTCATAAAAAAACACAGGAGCATTAAGAAAGAAAGCATAGGGGTCCTGGGATTGTCTATGGGAGGTTTTGTCGCGGCCTATATCTGCGGCAATGTCGCCGGCGTAAGAGCAGCAGTTCTGTGGAGCGCGGTAGGGCAGTATAAAAAAGTATTCGGCAAAAACCTAAAAGTAAACTTCAAAGCAAATAATCTGAAAGCGAAGGATGTCGGCGGTGTTGTGCTGGGGAAAGGGTTCTTCAAGGCAGGCATCTGGTATGACGGACTGAACCTGGTTTCTGTAAATGAATACAAAGAACCGCTGCTTATCGTTCACAGCGATAACGACAAGGCAGTCCCATTTTCCGACGCGCAGCTTTACTACAGGACCTCTGGTTCAGGGATAAAGGAATTGAAGAAAATAAACGGCGGCGGGCATACTTACGGAGAAAACGGAATGGAACCGAAGGTTATCGATTACTCCGTTAAATGGCTTAAGAAGCATCTAAGTTCACGCGGGTGACAGGAGTTAAAATGAGAAGCACAGACATTTTTCTTGACGAGCAAAAGTATATCTTTCAGACCTATGCGCGTTTCCCGGTCCTTATAACGAAGGGCAAAGGAATGCATGTTACGGATAACGAAGGGAAAGAGTATCTGGATTTCCTTTCAGGGATAGCGGTAAACGCCCTCGGGCACTGCCATCCCGCTGTCGTAAACGCGATAAGGAACCAGACGAAAAAGCTCTCCCATACCTCAAATCTTTATTACACTATTCCACAGGTCAAGCTCGCGAAGAAATTGGCGGCGTTGTCTGGTTTGAGTAAAAGCTTCTTTTGCAACAGCGGAGCAGAAGCGAACGAGGCGGCAATAAAACTTGCAAGAAAGTATGCCAAAGAGAACCTCGGCCCGGAGAAGTTTGAGATAATAACCATGCACGGAGCCTTCCATGGAAGGACGTTGGCGACGCTGACTGCGACCCCGCACGAGAAATTTCACAAAGGCTACGAGCCTCTGCCTGCGGGTTTCAAATATGTCAATTACAATGATATTGAAGCCCTTAAAAAAGCAATAGACGAAAAAACCTGTGCTGTGCTGGTTGAACCGGTCCAGGGTGAAGGCGGGGTTCTGGTTCCGTCGCCGGGTTATCTGAAAGAGTTGCGGCTTCTCTGCGATGAAAAGAATATACTGCTGATCCTTGATGAAGTCCAGGTAGGCATGGGACGGACCGGAAAAATGTTCGCTTTTCAGCAGGAAGGAATACTTCCCGACATACTTACGCTGGCCAAGACAATCGGAGCAGGCTTGCCTCTCGGTGTTATGATGGCTTCGGAAAAAGTCTCAAAAGGTTTTGTTCCGGGCAGTCATGGGAGTACCTTCGGCGGCGGCTCGATTGTGTGCGAAGCAGGGCTTGCGGTACTTGAGACTATTGAGAAGAAAGGCCTTTTGGAAAATGTCTCCGATATGGGTTCTTATCTGCTCTCAGAATTGAAGAAACTAAAAGAAAAATACCCTTCAATAAAGGAAGTTCGAGGCCTCGGCCTTATCTGCGGCATAGAACTTGAAATTCCCGGCAAGGAGATTGTAAGCGAAATGCTCCGCAGAGGTTTCCTGATAAACTGCACCAGCGATAAGGTCCTTCGTTTCCTGCCTCCTTTCATCGTCGCGAAGAAGCACATAGACCGGCTGATAGCAGCGCTTGACGCGGTGTTTTCAGAAAAGCAACAGGTTTGAGCAGGAGGGGTAATGAAGAAGATACCGGCGGTTGTTATAATGCTCGGGCTGATTGCCTGCGGCGCTTCTTCTGAAGTTACGAGGAAGCTCACGGTAAATCCGGATAAGACCAGGCTTATTCTTTTTTCTGATGAATCCGGGAAGGAAGTCGCGCGCCGGCAACTGGATAAAGACGGCGTTTTGCTGAAAGAAGCCGGCAAAGTGCCTGAAGGCCCCGTTAAGCAATATTTTAAAGACGGAAAGGTTCAGGCAGAATGGAACTTCAAGAACGGGAAAGAAGAAGGTTTGTTCAGGGAATACTGGGATGACGGCAAGCTTTGCTGGGAAGGAAAATATTCCGGCGGGAAACCGGAGGGCATAAAAAGGTTTTACTATAAAACAGGCAAGCTTGGTTACGAAGATGAGTACAGGGCAGGTATTCAGACCGGAAGAAAAAGCTTTTATGAAAGCGGCAAGGTAAACACGGAAGGTGTTTTCAAGGACGGCAAGGAGATTGAGCGGAAATGGCTCCGGGAGAACGGAAAACTGCAGGGTGAATGCGCCATATTGAACGGAAAGGAAACCGGAATAAGGAAAGAGTATTATGAGAACGGGTGCAGGGAAGAAAGCAATTACCGTGACGGCAAAAAAGACGGCGCCATGAATGTCTTTTCCAAGTCAGGTAACCTGAACCTTGAAACAAATTTCAAGGACGGGAAAGAGAACGGGGTCAGGAGCTACTATTCGGCAGACGGCAGCCTGCAGAAGCAGGAAGTGTATAAGGATGATAAACTAGTAAAATAGCAAAGAAAACAAAGGGGACTGAACCTGTTTTCGCAGGAAATAGCGGGTTTGTCCCCTTTAAACAATGAAATAATCCCGCCTTTTGTGGTAAAATAATAATTCATTATGCCTTAAGGCGCAAAGCCAGAGGGTAATATTCCTTTCTTGGGAGCAGTTTATGAAGCTTAAATCAAAAGATCTATTAGGCATAGCTCGGCTTACAAAAAGTGAGATTGAAGCTATCTTCCGCGTGACTGAAGATTTCAAAGAGAAGAAGCGGACGGACAAGCCTCTTTCCGGAAAGACGCTTGCGATGATATTTGAAAAACCCTCAACACGCACGCGGGTATCTTTTGAATGCGCCATTTACCAGCTCGGCGGTCTGCCGGTTGTCCTGAACTCCTCCGAGATACAGCTTTCGCGCGGTGAGACCATACCGGATACGGCAAGAGTGCTTTCAGGATACGTTGATGGAATAACTATCAGGACATTTGAGCATGAGAAAGTCTTGGAACTGGCGAAACACGCTTCGGTTCCGGTTATCAACGCGCTTTCAGACTTTGAGCATCCGTGCCAGGCTCTTGCGGATCTATATACTGTTTACGAGAAAAAGGGCTTGAGCGGCATAAAGGTCGCGTATGTGGGCGACGGAGACAATAATGTAACCAACTCGCTGGTCTTTATATGCGCGCTGATGGGAATTCCGATAAGCGTTGCCGCGCCTAAAGGATACCAGCCGAAAAAAGAGGTTATTGAAACTGCGAAGAACTTGAATCCTAAGGCGAAAGTTGAGGTCACTACGGATCCGAAGGCTGCGGTAAATGACGCGGATGTGATCTATACAGATGTTTGGGTAAGCATGGGGGCTGAAGGTGAGGCTTCAAAACGGAAAAAAGCTTTAAGGCCGTACCAGTTGAATAAGGCGTTGCTCGGCGCTTGCGGGAAGAAAGATTATATAGTGATGCACTGCCTGCCGGCTCACCGCGGCGATGAGATCACTGACGAAGTAATGGAAAGCAAAAATTCGGTTGTTTTCGAGCAGGCGGAGAACCGCATGCACGTGCAGAAAGCAGTGCTTTATTTCCTTTTAGGAGGGAAAGATGCAAATTAAAGCGAAAAAAGTCGTCCTCGCTTATTCCGGAGGACTTGATACTTCCATCATAATACCGTGGCTTAAAGAAACTTACGGTTGTGAAGTGATAGCTTGCGCTGTTGATGTCGGCCAGGGCGAAGAGCTGGCGCCGCTCCGCAAGAAAGCCATTAAAACCGGGGCAAGCAAGATATACATTATTGACGCGAAGAAAGAATTCGTAGAAGACTTCATCTTCCCGGTGCTCAAAGCGGGCGCTGTATATGAAGGGCGGTATCTTCTCGGCACTTCCTTCGCGCGTCCGGTTATAGCTAAAAAGATTGTAGACATAGCGAGAAAAGAGAAAGCGGACGCTGTTTGCCACGGCGCAACAGGCAAAGGCAACGACCAGGTGCGTTTTGAGCTTACTTTTAAAGCGTTAATGCCGGAGGTTAAAATTATAGCCCCCTGGCGCGAGTGGGACATAAAGTCCCGCGAGGACGCAATGGATTACGCCGCAGCGCGCGGGATTCCTGTGCCTGTGACCAAGAAAAAACCCTACAGCATGGACCGCAACCTCTGGCACATAAGCTATGAAGGGGGGATACTTGAAGACCCCTGGTTCACGCTGCCGGAAGATATGTACCTGCTGACTAAGAGCCCTGAAAAGGCTCCGAACAAGCCGGAGTTCGTTGAGATAGAATTCTTAAAAGGCGAGCCGGTAAAACTTAACGGAAAAAAATACGGACCTGTAGAATTAATACAGAAGCTCAATGTTACAGCGGGCCGGCATGGCGTCGGGCGCATTGATATAGTTGAGAACCGTCTTGTCGGAATGAAGTCCCGCGGGGTGTATGAAACACCGGCGGGAACAGTGCTCATGGCGGCGCACAAGGATCTTGAGCTGTTGACAATGGAGCGCGATGCGTATCATTACAAGGAAACGATAGCTCCGAAGTACGCCGAGCTTGTCTATAACGGACAGTGGTACACCGACATCCGGCAGGCGCTTGATGAGTTTGTAAACTTCACTCAACGCACCGTGACCGGAACCGTCAGAATGAAGCTTTACAAGGGTTCCTGCATGGCTGTAGGCAGAAAATCAGCGTACTCCCTGTACGACGGGAATATAGCGAATTTCAAGAAGGATTCGCACTACGACCACAAGGATGCCGAAGGTTTCATAAATCTCTTCGGGCTTCCTATCAAGATAAAGGCAATGTTAAGGAAGAAATAAGCACCAGTAGTGCAAGCACCAAATCACAAGTCCGTCCGCGTGCGGACGAGATCGCGCCACAATATTGAATTGTGGCGGACACCAAGCACCAAATAAACACCAAGAAACAAATAATAGAAATGGAAAGTACAGGTAATTCTAAAAGCAGTTTGTGGTTTGTGTCTTTTGTTTTTATTTGGGATTTGGTGCTTGAGCTTAAGTGATTTGGTTCTTGGGATTTGTGATTTAAGTTTTGCAGTTTCTTGTACAGGAGAAAAAAATATGAAACTTTGGGGCGGACGTTTTGAGAAAAAGCCGTCTAAGGCGGCCGAGAAGTTTACAAGCTCCATTTTCTTTGACTACCGGCTTGCCGAGTATGATGTGCTCGGCAGTATTGCTCATGTCAAAATGCTCGGGAAACAGAAAATAATATCGAAAACGGACTCCGCGAAAATTGTCAAGGCTCTCTGGAAGGTGCTCGCGTCGGTAAAGTCGGGGAAATTTGTGCCGGATACTTCCTGCGAAGATATCCACACGGATATCGAAAAACGCGTGTTAAAACTGGCAGGGGAAGCGGGTAAAAAGATGCACACTGCCCGCAGCCGCAACGACCAGATAGCGCTCGACGAGCGGATGTATATGCGCTCCGAGGTTAACGATATAACGGCCGGCCTGGAAGAACTTATTTCCGTCTTCGCGAAACTCACGAAAGAGAATAGCGACCTGGTATTACCGGGTTTCACCCACATGCAGCACGCCCAGCCGGTGAAGTTCTCTGCCTGGGCAGGCGCCTACTCAGCCATGTTTTCGCGCGATATTGAGCGTTTCAAAGACTGTTTCAAACGCGTGAATGCAATGCCTCTCGGGGCCTGCGCGCTGGCCGGGACCTCGCTACCGATTGATAGAAATTATGTCGCGAAGCAGCTCGGGTTTCCTGCTCCTGTCAAGAATACCATTGACGCCGTTTCAGACCGCGACCATGTAGTTGAATTTATCGCGGACTCCGCAATGGTTTTCATGCATTTAAGCCGTCTTGCCGAGGAAATGGTTATCTGGTCAACAAAAGAGTTCAAATATATCGAGATTCCGGACGAATATTCCACGGGCTCCAGCATAATGCCGCAGAAGAAAAACCCGGACATATTTGAACTGCTCCGGGGAAAGACCGGCCGGGTTTACGGCAACCTTACGGGGATACTTACCATTATGAAAGGCCTGCCGCTTGCCTATAACAGCGATATGCAGGAAGACAAGATACATCTATTCAGCGCGGCGGACGCCGTCAAGGAAGCTCTTGAAATTTGTTCCCTGGTAATGTCAGGAATTAAGTTCAATAAAGAGAATATTAAATATGCCATGAATAATGATTTTTCTGATGCCGTCGAGGCGGCGAATTACCTGGTAAAGAAAGGCCTTGGTTTTAAGGACGCGCATAATGTTGTCGGGAAAATTGTTCTGCATTGCATAAAAGAAGAGATTGGTTTCAAGGACCTTTCGCTTTCCGAGTTGAAGGGGTTCTCTGAAAAGATCGGACAGGATTTTTACGGCGTACTGAATAAATAGGCGGGGAAAATTACATTTCACAGGGGTTCCAATGGAAAAGTACGGCAAGGAAATAATAGCCATCCTCGATTTTGGTTCCCAATACAACCAGCTGATCGCAAGGCGCGTGAGGGAACACAGCGTTTACTGCGAAATACTGCCCCCGACAACGACCGCGAAAGAGCTCAAAGAATTCAAAGGGCTTAAGGGTATTATACTCTCCGGCGGTCCGGCAAGCGTTTACCAGGATGGCGCCCCGACGATGGACAAGGGTATTCTTGACCTGGGCGTGCCGGTGCTTGGCATCTGCTACGGCATGCAGCTCTTCACTTATCTGCTTGGCGGCAAGGTCCAGAAAGCCGAGAAGAGGGAGTACGGGCTTGCCAAGCTTATGATAAAGGATTTCAGCGACCTGATGTGGAATATGAGATCAACTCTCAATGTTTGGATGAGCCATGGCGATCAGGTCTCAAAGACTCCCGAAGGATTTGAAGCTATCGGTTACACTCTAACCTGTCCCAACGCGGTTGTGCGTCACAAGCTTAAGAATATCTGGGGCGTGCAGTTTCACCCGGAAGTAGTTCACACCCAGGCGGGCAAGGACCTGATAAAGAACTTTCTCTTGAAAATCTGCGGTTGCAAGGCAGACTGGACGATGAAATCTTTTGTGGAAGAATCCATAAATTCCATCAGGGCTCAGGTCGGAAACAAGAAGGTTATCTGCGGGCTGTCCGGAGGAGTGGATTCATCCGTTGCGGCAGTACTGATAAACAAGGCAATAGGAGATAACCTTCACTGTGTTTTTGTGAACAACGGCGTGCTGAGAAAGAATGAACCAGAGACGGTTGTCAGCACTTTTCGCGGCACTTATAAACTCAACCTGCATTATGTTGATGCCGAGGACAGGTTTATAGAAAAACTAAAAGGAATAACTAATCCCGAAGAAAAGAGAAAGATAATCGGACATGAGTTTATCCGCGTATTCGAAGAAGAGGCGAATAAACTTTCCAGCATAGAATTCCTTGCCCAGGGCACGCTCTATCCGGATGTTATAGAAAGCGTTTCCGTAAAAGGGCCGTCGGCGACAATAAAATCGCATCACAATGTAGGCGGGCTGCCGAAGGACCTCAAGTTCAAGTTGATAGAGCCTCTCCGCGAGCTTTTTAAGGACGAGGTAAGGCTTGTCGGCAAAGAACTCGGCATTCCCGAAGAAATACTTTGGCGCCAGCCTTTCCCGGGGCCGGGCCTGGCTGTAAGGATACTCGGGGAAGTGAACAAAGAACATACAGGTATCCTTAAAGAAGCCGACGCGATCGTAATCGAAGAGATAAAAAAAGCAGGACTTTACCGGAGCATCTGGCAGTCCTTCGCGGTACTTCTGCCGATCAAAACAGTCGGCGTCATGGGAGACGAAAGGACTTATGAGAATGTCGTGGCTCTTCGCGCTGTTGAAAGCATTGACGGCATGACGGCAGACTGGGTGAAGCTTCCATACGAAGTCATGAGTTCTATCTCAAATAGAATTATAAACGAAGTCCGCGGGGTTAACAGGGTTGTTTATGATATCAGCAGCAAGCCGCCCGCGACGATAGAGTGGGAATAACCTCTTTCACTCCCCCTTCAACATAAGGGGGAGCCGGAGGGGGATAAAACAGGAATAGCTGGAATGTTTTTCCCGGGGGGATTTCAACCCCACCCCGGCCCTCCCCTTATCATGAAGGGGAGGGGGAGAATAGGAATGCCTGAAGTCAAGAACCCCCGTGAAATAAAAAAACGAATCAAGAGTGTCGGCGACACCGAACAGCTTACCAAGGCCATGAAGATGGTTGCTTCGGTGCGTTTCAAGCGCGCATTCCAGATGGTTTCGGCTGGACGCCCCTATTCTAAGAGTATCAGGGATATGGTGGCGGATGTCGGCGGCAGCCTGGGAGATTCCTACGAGAACCCGTTTTTTGAGGCGGATAAAAAAGCAAAGAAGGAACTTTTGCTTGTAGTCGGTTCCGACAAAGGGCTTTGCGGAAGCTACAACAGCAATGTCCTGCGCGCGGCCATGAAATACCTTTCGTCCAGAGGCAGGGATAAAGTTGATGTTATAGCGGCAGGAAAGAAGATAAAGGACTATCTTTCGCGCAGAGGCTGGAATGTCGTAGATTCCTTCCTAAACCTCTATCAGGATTTCAATTACGGTTCAGCGATGCAGGTTTCAGAAAGGCTGACCTATGCTTTTACAAGCGGTGAATATTATGAAGTAACGCTTATGTACAGCGAGTTCAAAAACGCCGCTCAGGCGGTCTTAAAAACAGAAAGGCTCTTCCCTCTGAAGCTAAAAGGCGGAAAGAAACAACCGGTGGATTATATCTACGAGCCGAAGCTGGAGCAGATAATGGAAGTGCTCCTTCCAAAATACATCAAGGTTAGTGTCTATGAAATGCTCGTCGAGGCTAACGCTTCCGAACAGGGTTTGCGCATGACCAGCATGGAGCAGGCAAACCGGAACGCGAGGGATATGATACGCGACCTTACTCTGGTTTATAACAAAGCCAGGCAGGGAAGCATCACGAGGGAGCTCGCGGACCTCGTGGGCGGAGCAGCAGCGGTTAGTTAAGATCAAAAGTTTGTAAAGTTCTTAAGGTTCATAAGGTTTATAAGGTCAAGGCTTCTGTTTTGCGGGACCTTATAAACTTTACAAACCTTATAAACCTTATAAACTTTTTTGAAGCGGAGGCTTTATGTCTGACTTATCAACCGGCAAAGTTGTTCAGATAATCGGCGTGGTCGTGGATGTTGAGTTCCCCGACGGGAACCTGCCCCCCATTTACACTGCGCTTAAGATAATAAGAGATATCCCGGGAGATTACGGGAAAATGGAAATAATCGCCGAGGTGCAGCAGCATCTTGGGGATAACACGGTCAGAAGCGTGGCGATGGCTTCCACGGACGGACTTAAGAAGGGTTCTCCGGTAATTAATACCGGAAAGCCTATTTCGGTCCCGGTCGGACGCAACTGCCTGGGCAGAATGTTCAACATTCTTGGCGAGCCGATAGACGGCGGGCCTGAAGTAAAAGTGGAGAAGACCTATCCGATTCACAGGGACCCTCCTTCTTTTCAGGATCAGGACACCAAGGTTGCGATGCTTGAAACCGGAATCAAAGTCATAGATCTTCTTGCTCCGTTCCCCAAGGGCGGCAAGGTTGGATTATTCGGCGGCGCGGGTGTCGGAAAGACCGTTACAATCATGGAGCTTATAAGGAACATTGCCACAGAGCACGGCGGCTTCTCGGTTTTTGCCGGCGTCGGAGAGAGGACCAGGGAAGGCAACGATCTTTACCTTGAAATGAAAGAATCAGGCGTGCTTGAGAAGATGATCATGGTCTTTGGACAGATGAACGAACCGCCCGGGGCGAGGCTTCGTGTAGGGTTGACCGGACTCACGCAGGCGGAATATTTCAGGGACGAGGAAGGACAGGATCTCCTGCTCTTCATAGACAATATCTTCAGGTTCATTCAGGCAGGTTCTGAGGTCTCGGCACTGCTTGGACGTATGCCTTCCGCGGTAGGTTACCAGCCGACGCTCGCGACGGAAATGGGAGCGCTTCAGGAAAGGATAACTTCCACAAAAAAGGGGTCAATTACTTCCGTGCAGGCGATCTATGTTCCCGCTGATGACCTGACTGACCCTGCGCCGGCAACGGCTTTTTCTCATCTTGACGCGCAGACAGTCCTTTCAAGGCAGCTTACGGGACTCGGAATCTATCCTGCCGTGGACCCTCTTGATTCAAACTCAAAGATACTGGATCCCAGAGTTGTAGGCCAGGAGCATTACGATGTGGCGCGCGGCGTGCAGAAGATACTCCAGCGCTACAAAGAACTTCAGGATATTATCGCGATCCTTGGAATTGAAGAACTTTCGGAAGAGGACAAGGTGACCGTTGCCAGGGCAAGAAAGGTGCAGAGATTCCTCTCGCAGCCGATGTTCGTGGCCGAGGCTTTTACGGGACGGGCAGGGCGTTACGTCCCGATAGAACAGACGGTAAAGAGTTTTAAAGGGCTTATAAGCGGCGAGTATGACGAGATACCGGAGAGCGCTTTCTACATGCAGGGTCCTATTGAAGATGTGCTGGAAGCGGCGGAGAAGGCAAAAGCATGAACGCTTCAGGAAAAAAGATAAATCTGGAGGTGGTTACTCCGGCGCGCATTATTTTTACCGGAGAGGTTGACAGCCTTTCTGTTGATGCGGCAAAGGGTAATATGGGAATATTTCCCGGGCATACCCCGATGCTGGCATTGCTTAAGCCGGGTTTTGTTAAATATTCCGGCGAAGGGGCTTCCGGGACTTTCAAAACTTCGGATGGCTTTCTTGAAATATCAAAGGACAGGGTTCGGATAATTGTGGAGAGCGCGGAGGCATCGGCATAATGGCAGATCTGAAGTACGAATACGCGGCGCTGGAAAAGAGAGTCCTGGAGTTACGGGGGCATCTTTGACATTGACGGAAAGCTTGAAGAAGTAAAAAAAATTGACGTTGAGTCCTCGGGGGACAACTTTTGGGGGGATAACGAGAAAGCCAGGAAACTGCTTAAGAAAAGAGAGCAGTACCTCCGCGATATAGACGGCTGGAAGAAGCTCCACGCCGACCAAGAAGACCTGAAAGCCGGGCTGGAACTTCTTGCCCTTGAAAATGACGAGACCTTTCTGAAAGAGCTCGAAGCAAAAGCCGCGAAACTCCTCAAAGACATTGAAGCCAGAGAGCTTTACGTTTACTTCACCGATGAATACGACGGCAACAACGCTTTCCTGTCAATACATCCGGGAGCCGGCGGGACAGAGTCGCAGGACTGGGCTTCCATGCTGCTCCGCATGTACTCCAGGTGGATAGAGCGCAGGGGCTTTAAAGTTGAGACCATTGATCTTCTGCCGGGAGAAGAAGCAGGTGTAAAAGACGCGACACTGCTGGTTTCGGGCCCAAACGCTTACGGCTACCTTAAATCGGAAAAAGGCGTTCACCGCCTTGTCCGAATCTCACCGTTTGACGCCAACAAGAGAAGGCATACCTCTTTTGCTTCCGTGGATATCTCTCCTGAGGTAGACGACGTTCAGATCGAAGTGAAGGAAGAGGATTACCGGCTTGATACCTTTAGGGCCTCCGGAGCAGGCGGCCAGCACATAAACAGGACCGATTCCGCCGTGAGAATGACACACTACGCGACGAACATTGTAGTTACTTGCCAGAGCGAAAGATCCCAGCTCAAGAATAAAATAATTGCCATGAAAGTCCTTAAGTCAAGGCTTTATGAATATTACAAAGCGCAGCAGGATGAGAAAATGAGCAAGGTTGGCGGCGAGAAAAAAGATATTGAGTGGGGAAGCCAGATAAGATCCTATGTTCTCCAGCCGTACCAGATGGTTAAGGATGTCCGTACCGGCTATGAAACAAGCAATACGCAGGGAATGATGGACGGCGAGATCGACGGTTTTATTGAGGCGTATCTAAAAATGAAGGCTGGGGCAAAGAAAAGTTAAAAAGTTTGTAAGGTCCGTAAGGTTTATAAGCCGCACTTCGTGCGTCTTGTTTTGTAAGGAAAGATATTATGCATGCCAGACTCCGTCCGGCATTGCAAATAAGCCGCACTTCGTGCGTCTTGTTTTGTAAGGAAAGATATTATGCATGCCAGACTCCGTCCGGCATAGCAGAATAAGGTTCATAAAGTTTGTAAGGTACACTATGCGGGTGTAGCAGGAACGCGGAGGATTTATGATGATAATCGGGACGCTAATGATTGAGCACCGATTGATTGAGCGGATGGTAAAGATCCTGGACAGAGAACTTGATAAGGCCGGCAAAGACGGCTTGATCAATCCCGCGGATCTGGATTCTTTTGTTGATTTCATGCGCGTGTACGCCGACAAATGCCATCACGGAAAAGAAGAGGGGATTCTCTTCGCGGAGCTTGACAGGAAGGATGTCTCGCGCGAGCACAGGAAAATAACCGGAGAGCTAGTTTCGGATCATATTTTCGGCAGGAGCCTGGTAAATAAACTTGTTGCACTTAACGCGGAGTACAAATCCGGAGACAAAGGAAAACTCAAAGAGATTACCGGGGTCTTCTCCGGGCTCGCCGAATTTTATAGCGCGCATATACGCAAAGAAGACAAAAGCTATTTTATCCCCGTAATGAAGTATTTTAGTCCTCAGGAACACGAAGCAATGCTCAACGCTTTCAATGATTTTGATTCAAGAATGGACCTTGCAAAATACCAGGAAATGGTGGTTTCCATGGAAAAAACCCTGAAATCGTTGTAATACAACAGGTTGTGCCTTCCGAAAACCCTCACACAAGAAAAACCCCTGAGAACCAACTTTCCATTGACAAAACCTTTAAAATAGCTATACTATATGTTGTATAGGCTAGGCGATAGCCATACTACAGTAACTTTCTGTGTTTTACCGGCAGAACAAGACTGGGATTCAGGTAAAGTCGCATCTTTTGGGGGACCGGACAGGCTTGAAGCTAAAAAAACTTGAAATATACGGGTTCAAATCCTTTGCGGATAAGACCGTGATAAACTTTGAACCCGGGATTACCTGCATTGTCGGCCCAAACGGCGCCGGCAAATCTAATGTCGTTGATTCCATCCGCTGGGTGCTCGGCGAGCAGAGCGCCAAATCCTTAAGATCAACCCAGATGGATAATGTAATATTCAACGGCACCGATACCAGGCGCCAGCTTGGCATGGCAGAGGTCGGACTGACCTTCTCCGAGACCAAAGGACAGCTCTCCCTTGATTTCGAAGAAGCCACAATTATGCGCCAGATCTTCCGCGGCGCGGACTGTGAATACTTCATCAATAAATCACCCTGCCGCTTAAAAGACATCAACGAATTATTCCTCGATACCGGCGTCGGCACAGACACTTACTACATCATGGAGCAGGGGAAGATGGACGCGATCCTCTCCGCCAGGCCCATGGAGAGAAGAGCAATATTTGAAGAGGCCGCGGGCATCTCAAAGTATAAGCTCCGCAGGGATGAAGCCTTAAAGAAACTTGACGCGACAGAACAGAACCTGCTGCGCATCAAGGATATCATCGGCGAAGTTAAGAGACAGGTAGGAAGCCTTGAGCGTTACGCGAAGAAAGCGGAAAAGAGCAAGAAGCTCAACGAAGAACTCCGCGAGGTTGAAGTTTCACTGCGCCATTTTGAATACAGCTCTCTTATGGCTGAGCTTGAAAAGCTCATTTCAGGCGAGGCTGCCCTGAAAGCGGAAGTTGAAGCGCTGGAAAAAGGCATAACGGACGAGGAAACTAGGCTTGTCGAAGGACGCAAGAAACTCTTTGAAGAAGAGAAGAGCCTCTCCGGAAAGCAGGACGAGTATTACCGGCTCGCCGCCGAGCTGAATAATGTCTTCAGTAAAATTAATATGCTCGGCGAAACAAAAGAGCGCATTGCCCGCGAAACCGAAGAGATAAATGCCAGGATAGCGGACCTGGACAGCAAGGCGGGTAACGCTAAGTCCCTGGCCGACAGGTCGACCGCCGAATACAACGAAACCGTTGCCTCCCTTGCCTCGGAAAAAGAAAAGATAGCTAAGCAGATGGACGCAATCCGGGAGGCGAAAGATAAGTACAAGCACGATGTTAAAAATCTGGAAGAGTTCAAGGTCCAGCTCTTTGACATTATGAACGAGGCGGTGCATTTAAGGAACGACCTGAAGAACTGTGAGAACCGCTCGGCGGAACTTTCCGCGGCTAAAGAGAAAAAACTCGCGCAGAAACAGGAGTACGTAAATCAGCGCGAAGTTTTAGACGCCAAGCTGAGAGAGCTCAGAAAAACGCTCTCGGCTCTCGGCGACAGCGGCAAGTTCTCTTCTTCGGAAAAGATATATGAGTATACCGCCGACGAAGTTGTGAAAGCAGGCGAAGCGGAAGTTTCCATGGAAGCTGACTTTCGGGCAGCGGCGAAAGCTGGCGATTTTGCGGCGCTTAAAGCGATAGTTTCAGGCCTCCGCGAAAAATGGAATTCCTATCTAAAGAAAGTTAAACCTCTTTTCCTTATTCTTCAGGATGTTGAAGGCACAGTCGCCAAAAAGCATGAAGAACAGACGCTTATTACGGATCTGGAGCGGGCGGGCAAATTTGAGAGGGTCATTGAGGCGGAAATAGCCCAGCTTGACGGAGAAATCGCAGGTCTTGCCGGGACCTCGGCAGCGGTAAAAGAAAAAATGACCTGGGTTGACGACAAGCATGCCGGGCATAACGCGAAGATAAAGGACCTGGAAAGTTCCATAGCGGACGCCAGAAAAAACGAAGAAGCGGATAGCATGGCCTTTACCGACCTTAAGGTGAGGCTTACATTCCTTGAGCAGAAAGAGATAAACCTGAAGAATGATATTGACCGGCTTGCGCTGAATCTCGAAGAGATTCAGGTCAGCAGAAAGATGTACCTTAAGGAGATAGAAGCCAAGAGCTCGTCCGTCGTGAAGAACGCGGAGGAGGCGCTGGAGCTTCAAAAGTTCCTTAACCAGAACAAGGAAAGGAAAGAACAGCTTGAAAACTCTGTCAACGAAGAAAGAAAGAGCAACGAAACCATCAGGGAAGCCTTCTATCGGGACGAGGAAAGGCTCCGGTTGCTCCGCAAGGATCACGAAGTAAAACAGAAGAAGTCTTTTGAGAACCTGATAAGCATCAGCCGCATGCAGTCAAAGACGGGCGGCATCAGAGAGCAGGTCAAGAAGGATTACCGGTTGGAGCTTGAAGGTTTCACTCCGGAAAAGGATTACCTTGCGCTCAATTCCCTCACAACTGAGACTGCGGCGGAAAAAATAGCGGAACTTAAAAGGTTAATAGACGAGATAGGCCCGGTCAATATGCTGGCTATGGATGAGTACGCTGAACTTACAGAGCGCTATAACACGCTCTCAACCCAGGAAAAGGACCTTTCCGAGGCAAAGAGCTCTCTCGTAAAGACCATTAACCAGCTTAACACAACTACCAAGCAGCTTTTCCTTGAGACCTTCGTGAAGATCAAGAACAATTTCAACGAGGTTTTCAGGAAACTCTTTAACGGCGGGCATGCAGACCTGATACTCCTTGACGAGGAGAATCTTCTGGAGACCGGCATAGAAGTTATCGCAAGGCCGCCGGGGAAACGCCCGCAGAATGTCGCCATGCTTTCCGGCGGAGAACGCGCAATGACCGCCATCGGGCTGCTCTTCGCGGTATTTATGGTCAAGCCTTCGCCGTTCTGCATACTGGACGAAATAGACGCGCCGCTTGACGATTCAAATGTGATAAGGTTCCGGGATATGCTTACCGGCTCTTTCCCGAACGTTCAGTTCATAATGATAACCCACAACAAGATAACCATGGAAACCGCCGACGTGCTCTACGGGGTCACCCAGACCGAACCCGGAGTTTCCAGGATAATCTCCGTCAAGCTGAAAGAGATTGACGAATCAGGCCTGGCAAAGGCGCCCGAAGCTACCAAAGAGAACGCCGGCTAATCTGAGGGGCAAGTAGCAACGAATTATTTCGCATGCATCCTTCGTAAATCCCGTAACCACATACGCCTTCCCGGTCTCATTTGTTTTACGTTATAAACCTTATGAACTTTATCCTTCCCCTTATTTCTTGAAAATTCCCGACGCCTTCTGTTATACTAATTATCATGCTGTACATGTCGTAATGCTTGCATCGTAAATATTTAAGGGGTGACTATGGCTAAGCCTTTGGTTGCTATATTCCTGGGCTCGGATTCTGACCTTCCTGTAATGGCCGAAACGGCAGTTATCCTTGAAAAAGCAGGAGTGCCTTACGAATTTGTCATTGCTTCCGCTCACAGGAGCATCAGTTTTGTTCAGCAGAGGGTTAAGGAACTCGAAGCCGAAGGCGTAAAAGTCTTCATAGCCGCTGCAGGTATGGCCGCTGCATTGCCGGGTGTTATTTCAGCCGAGACAACTCTCCCTGTGATAGGTGTTCCTCTCGACGGTTCCTCTCTTAAAGGTATTGACGCTCTCTACGCTATAGTCCAGATGCCCGGCGGAATTCCTGTGGCTACTATGGCCATCGGAAAAGCAGGCGCCGTGAATGCCGCTGTGTTTGCCGTGCAGATACTCGCGCTTTCGGAAGCCAAATACGGGAAATGGATGGTGCAGCACAAGAAGAAACTGGCTGAAATTATTGTGGCAAAGTCACAGTCTTTGAAGGCAAAAGGTTACAGAAAATATATAGAGGAAATGGGAAAGAAATGAACCAGTCCGCGCATCAAAATAAGGTAGTTGATAAATCCAAGATCAAATTTTTGGTCGAGAAATTGAAAGAAGGGGCGGTTATTGGAATCCCTACCGATACTGTTTACGGAATAGCGGCCAGGATGAAAGACCTGAAGGCTGTCGACCGCATCTACAGGATAAAGAACAGGCCCAGGACCAAGCCTTTGATAATTTTTGTCAGTGACCCGCATCAGGTTGATGATTTTGTTGAGGAGATGCCTCCGTTTGCATATGACCTGATGGAAACCTTCTGGCCGGGTCCGCTTACTTTGATATTTCCGGCGGCGGAAACACTTTCCAGGGAAATCACAGCCGGTTTGAATACCATAGGCGTCCGCATCCCGGATTGCAAACCGGTGATAGATATTTTGAAGGCAATAAATGAGCCTCTTGTTGTAACAAGCGCGAATATTTCCGGCAAGAAGGATCCCGTGACCGCCGCCGAAGTGCTTGCGGAGTTAGGCGACAGCCTGGATTATATTCTCGATACGGGAACGACGCTGCACCAGGTGGTATCAACGATAGTGGATGTTACGGGGGAGCACCCCAAAATCACCAGGCAGGGCGCTCTGAAAAAGTCAAAACTGGAAGACGTGGCAATAGATATAAGATGAACATCCTCTTTGTCTGCACCGGCAACTCCTGCCGCAGCGTTATGGCGGAATACATACTGAAAAAGCGGCTTTTCGACCTAAAAGTCTCGGGTGTTGATGTTTCTTCCGCTGGAACAGGGGCGTTGGACGGCCAACCGGCATCGGCGCACGCGGCAGCGCTTATCAAGGAACTTGGAATAAGCGCGGAGAAGCATCGCGCCAGAATGATTACCGGAAAAATTGCGGGTCAAGCAGAACTGATATTCGCGCTTTCCCGGAACCATCTTGATCAGATAATATTCATGTTTCCTGAAGCAAAGTTTAAGTCGCTGACTCTCTGCAAAGAAGATATAGCGGACCCGATTGGCGCTGGCCTTGAGGCCTACAAGAAAGTGTTTGAAGAAATACGGCAGGCTATAGAGAAGAATGTACTGCCAAAGGTGTTATAGGGCGGATGCTCGGAAGTTCGGAGGGTCAGAGGCCCGGCAAGCGACGGAAGGGACAAGGAGAATTATAATGCTAGTGATAGCTTCGGATCATGCCGGTTTTGAAGGCAAAGAGTTCATAAAAAAGGTTCTTGACGAGAACAAAGTTCCATATAAAGACCTTGGTCCGGCCGGTAACGATAGGGTTGATTATCCGGAGTACGGCGCGTCGGTGGCCGGCGCCGTCAGCAGGGGGGAATCGGAAAGGGGAATTCTCGTCTGTGGTTCCGGAATAGGCATGTCCATAGTGGCAAACAAGTTCCCGAAGGTCAGGGCAACGCTTGTTTACGATAAATACACCGCAGAGATGAGCCGCCAGCACAATGATTCAAATATTTTGGTGGTCGGCGGCAGGACCACAAAACAGGAAGCCTTAAAAGAGATAGTAAACATCTGGCTTAAAACGGATTTTGACGGCGGCAGGCACGCTGACCGGATTTTGCAGATAGATGAATTGGAAAAGAAGCTGATGAAGTAATACGGATGCGCAGAGGTGCAAATGCTCTGATGCGCGGCGACACGGAATTTGGGAACGGATAATATGTTTGAGAAAGAGTCTGTGCGTCCGAGCATTCGACCTTCAAACTGAAAGAATCATTACCTAAGGAGTTTATATGTATAGAGGGTATTTTGAGAATTTCCTGCAGAAAGAGGATCAAAAGATAGCGAAGCTCGTGAACGAAGAGTTTAAAAGGCAGGATACGAAGCTTCAGATGATAGCCTCCGAGAATTATACCAGCAAAGCCGTAATGGCCGTGCAAGGTTCCGTGCTTACCAATAAATACGCCGAAGGTTACCCGGAGAAAAGATTCTATCAGGGATGCGAATATCTGGATAAAGTTGAAGCCGAAGCAATAAACAGGCTGAAGAAAATGTTCGGGGCAGAGCACGCCAATGTGCAGCCTCATGCCGGCTCCCAGGCAAATATGGGCATATATTTGTCCTGCCTGAATCCCGGCGACACTATCATGGGCATGGACCTGGCGGCAGGGGGGCATTTGACGCACGGGGCTTCTGTCAGTTTCTCGGGAAAGTTCTTTAAGTCTGTTCCTTACGGCGTCAGCGAGCACACAAATTTGCTCGATTATGAAGCCATCAGAAACCTTGCAAAAAAACATAAGCCAAAACTGCTGATAGCGGGGGCGAGTTCCTATCCGCGCCAGATTGATTTCAAAAAATTTCACGATATCGCGAAAGAGGTCGGAGCTCTCTTTATGGCGGATATCGCGCACATTGCGGGTTTAATAGTCGGGAAGGTCCACCCGGACCCGGTGCCGTACTGCGATTTCATAGGCGGAACGACTCACAAGACTTTGAGGGGGCCGAGAGGAGGTTTTATCCTCTGCAAGAAAGAATGGATGAAGAAGGTTGATTCCGCGATATTCCCCGGGATACAGGGCGGACCGTTGATGCATGTGGTAGCGGCAAAGGCCGTCGCTTTTAAGGAAGCGCTCCAGCCTGAGTTTAAGGAATACCAGAAGCAGATAGTCCGGAACGCCAAAGTCATAGCGGACTACCTGTCAAAGAACGGGTTCAACCTTGTGACCGGCGGAACAGACAACCACATGCTGCTGGTGGACCTTAGGAACAAGCAGTTGACCGGCAGGGATGCAGCCCTGGCGCTCGATAAAGCCGGTATCACTGCCAATAAGAACAGGATACCTTTTGATCCGCTCGGGGCTTCTGAAGCGAGCGGGGTCAGGCTTGGGACTCCCGCGTTGACCACGCGCGGCATGAAAGAAGACCAGTGCCTGGAAATCGCGGAACTGATAGCTGACATACTCAATCACTCTGCCAGCGCCAAAGTAACAGCGGGAGCGCGGAAGAAGGTTAAGATTCTTTGCAACAAGTTCCCGGTGGAGATTTAAATGGTGAAAAAAACTTTGGAAAATAAAAGGCCCGGCTGGAACGAATATTTTATGAACATGGCTCAGCTGGTTTCCACCAGGACCACCTGCATAAGGCGGGGAGTCGGAGCGGTGATAGTAAAAGAGAAACGGGTGCTTGCCACCGGTTATAACGGCGTGCCCAAGGGTATTGAGCATTGCCTGGTCCGGGGCTGTCTTCGGGAGAAGCTGGGTATTCCTTCCGGGCAGAGGCAGGAAATTTGCCGAGGGCTCCATGCGGAGCAGAACGCGATTATTCAGGCCGCCAGGTTCGGCATCTCGATAAAGGATTCCGTTATCTATTGCACGCACCAGCCCTGCGTCACCTGCGCCAAGATGATAATTAACGCCGGAATTGTCGAAGTTATTTTCGGCGGCGAATACCCGGACAAGCTCGCCATAGAAATGCTTAAAGAGGCAAAGATAAGACTTACAAAATACGGCGTCCGCGCCTGACGTCCGTAGCCGCTTCCAGTGAACAGGCCCGGTTGAGGCAGTATGTTTAGTTACGCTATCCTTTTCATAAGTTCTTTCCTGCTCTGTGTCCTGACCGTGCCCCGTATCATTAAAAAAGCGGTCAAGCTTGATGTCGTTGACAAGCCAACTACGCGCAAGGTACACAGAAAAACTATCCCGCTTTGGGGCGGCGTCGCGATATTTTCGTCCTTTGCGGCGGTACTCGTCTTCTTCTATCTCATCGGTTCAGACATTTTCCCGTTCAACCTCCTAAATGGCACGGAATTTTCGAGATTCAGTTTCAGTTTCAGAGCCCGCCTCGGTCTTAATTCCGGAGTTTTGGGCCTTAAGCTCGCGGGGCTCCTGCTTGGCGGTTTCGTCGTGATAATAACAGGGATGATAGACGACAAGACCGGGCTTTCCCCAAAGAAAAAACTATTGGGCCAGCTGATTGCCGCGCTTATAGTGGTTTCATTCGGAGTACGCGTTCAGGGGTTTAACATTCCGTTCATGAACCATTATGTCAGCCTGACTTCCGGTCAAGGTTTTGCGGGGGGCGCGCTCTTTGTCCTATCTGCGGCAGTCTCGCTTATTTGGATTCTTGCGGTAATTAATTCCATGAACTTTATAGACGGCCTGGACGGGCTTGCCGGCGGTATTTCCCTGGTTTCAGCGTTAACTTTCTTTTCTCTGGCCTTTTTCAAACCTTCAACTTCGTTGGCCGGAGAGAACATTTCAGCGTTCATCGCCGTAGTCACGGCCGTCCTTTGCGGCAGTATAATCGGTTTTCTCTTCTTTAATTTCCGGCCCGCAAAAATATTCATGGGGGACGCCGGCTCGATGTTCCTGGGGTTTATGCTCGCTTCGCTTTCCCTCATAGGCTCTTTCAAAGGGGTCACGGCAATCACGCTTTTTACACCGGCTCTCATCCTGAGCGTCCCAATTTTCGACATCATTTTCGCGGTAATTCGAAGGATCAAAAATGGAGTTCCGGTCTCGTTGGCCGACAAATCCCACCTGCACCACAGGCTGCTGGCGCTCGGACTTTCACCTCTCCAGGTAGTCCTGATAATCTGGCTGATAGCCGCATTTTTCAATGTCATTGCTTTCCTGCTTGCCTGATAAGCTCCATTGCCGTCCTTAACGCCTGCAAAGTAATCCGTTTCTTGAAAACCTGTGTTATACATGTTATTATTAAATGTTATGACAGAAACCGATAAAGCTCTTACCGTTACTGAATTAACCAGAGGAATCAAAAATGTCCTCTCGGACGAATTTGACGATATTAGAGTTGAAGGCGAGCTCTCTAATTTTCTTATTCATTCGTCAGGCCACCTGTATGCTTCCTTGAAGGACGAGAATTCCGTAATCAAGCTCGTGATGTTCAAGGGCGCGAACCTGAAGCTCAAGTTCAAACCGGCGAGCGGAATGAATGTCATTGTTCACGGCCGAGTTGACGTCTATGAAAAGAGCGGCCAGTACCAGGTAATTGCCGATTATATGGAAGAGGCAGAGGGCCGGGGCAGCCTGCAGAAGAAGTTTGAAGATCTCCGGGACAAACTTGTCAAGGAAGGGCTGATTGTCAGGAAAAGCGATGGTACTCACCACAGGTTGAACCCGCGGCCAATTCCCGGCTTTCCGGAAAAAATAGGTATAGTGACCTCGCCAACCGGGGCTGCAATACAAGACATACTAAATATAATAGACCGCAGGTTTTCAAATGTAACGGTAGTCCTGGATCCGGTAAAGGTTCAGGGCGACGGCGCGGCCGAAGATATTGCGGCAGCCGTGGCGCGGTTGAATTCTCTCGGCGGATTTGATGTCATCATAGTGGGAAGGGGCGGGGGTTCCATAGAGGACCTCTGGGCTTTCAATGAGGAAGTTGTAGCGAGAGCGATTTGCGCTTCGGAAGCGCCGGTTATTTCGGCGGTAGGGCATGAGATAGATTTCACCATCGCTGATTTTGTGGCGGACCTTCGGGCTCCGACGCCATCGGCCGCCGCGGAACTTGTGGTCAAGGACAAGAACGATATCGCGTCTGTGCTTGAGGGAAATTGGGCCAGGCTGAATCAGGCGCTTTCGGCGCTGACGCAAAGGCACGGGGAAAGGCTTGCGTGGCTCGGAAAAACCGGGCTGGCATCGGCCCTCAGGCAAACAGTCGAGGTTTTCAAGGAAAGGATCAACAGTTTGCGGAAGAACCGGGTGCTTTCAAAACCCTCGGAATTGATAGACGAACTCAGGCAGGAGCTTGACGACCTGGAGCAGAGGGGAGAAAAGGCCTACAGGCATTTTAGGGAACTTAAGAGCCGCGAGCTGATACTTGCCAAAAGCATGCTTGAAGGGCTGAATCCGCTTAAGATACTGGAAAGGGGTTATAGCGTCACGCTGAGTAAGTCGAGCGGGGCAATAATTAGGGATTCCAAAGACCTGAAAAAGGGCGATAAGGTGGAGCTTAGATTCGCCAAGGGCTCCGCCGGCGCTGAAATAACAGAAACTAAATAAGCACCAAATCACAAGTCCGTCCGCAAGCGGACGAGATCGCGCCACAATATTAAATTGTGGCGGACACCAAGCGCCAAATAAGCACCAAGAAACAAAAAATCAAAAGTCCAAATACGGGCAATTATAAAGGCAGTTTGTAGTTTGTGTTTTTGTGTCTTTATTTGGGATTTGGTGCTTGAGATTTGAGATTTGAACTTAAGTGATTTGAATTATTGTCATTTAGTCTTACAGGAGGCTGTATGCCGGAAGAAATTAAGTTTGAAGACGCTTTGAAGAAACTTGAAAAGATTGTGGAGACGCTGGAGAGCGGAGATGTCGGCCTGGATGATTCTCTCAAGAAATATGAAGAAGGCGTCAGGCTGCTCCGTTTGTGCACAATCAAGCTGGAAGAGGCGGAGAAGAAGATTGAGGTGCTGACGAAAGACAAGAACGGCAAGGCAACGGGAACCAAGGAATTCAACAAACCGGAAGGAAAATAAGAACCGTAAACGGAGCAGAAAGAGGGGCCATGGATATCAAGTCGTATTTAAAGTCGCGCGGAAAAATTGTTGACGCGGCGCTGGACAAATACCTGCCGGGCGGCAAGTCTTATCCGTCTGTTATTCACGAGGCGATGCGCTATTCAGTTTTCGCCGGCGGGAAAAGGGTCAGACCCATATTGGCAATCATGGCCGCGGAAACCCTGGGCTGTAAAGCTCAGCGGGTGCTCCCGGCTGCCTGTTCCCTTGAGTTGATCCATACCTATTCGCTCATTCACGACGACCTTCCCTGCATGGATGACGATGATTTTAGAAGAGGCAAGCCCACAAACCATAAGGTCTTTGGCGAAGCCGTGGCAGTTCTTAGCGGAGACGCGCTCCTGACCTTTGCTTTTGAACTTATAACAAGGAACGCTGACGTTAAAGGAGTAAAGCCGGGCGCCGTAATTGAAGCTTTGCGCGTAATTTCCGCCGCTTCCGGCGCGGGCGGCATGGTCGGGGGGCAGGTTGTTGATATGCTCTCCGAGAAGCAGGAACCGACGCTTCCGGTCCTTCAGTACATACACACGCATAAGACGGGAGCGCTGATACTTGCCCCCATAATGGCCGCGGCCTTGCTTTGCGGAGCCGGCTTAAAGGAAAAGAAAGCTCTCCGGATATACGGGGAGAACCTCGGTCTTTTGTTCCAGATAGTTGACGACATTCTTAATGTGACCGGCGACGCAAAGAAACTCGGAAAGAGCGTCGGAAGCGACGCCGCGAGAAAGAAGGTAACCTACCCGGCCCTTTTTGGAATAGAGAACAGCAGGCGGAAGGCAGGAGACCTAAAGGTTCGGGCCAAAGAAGCGGCTGCATATTTCGGGAAGAAGGCCGCGCTGTTGAACGGGCTTGCAGATTTTGTGTCAGAGAGGGAATCGTAAATGGCTTTTTTAGATAATATAAAATCGCCGGCGGATCTTCGGAAACTCGGCATTGAATCGCTGGACTCTCTGTCGGCGGAACTGCGCGAGCGCCTGGTAAAGGTAATCTCGCAGACCGGCGGGCATCTTGCCTCTAATCTCGGAGTGACGGAACTGACAGTCGCTCTTCATTATGTTTTTAATACCCCCGAAGACAGGATAGTATGGGATGTGGGGCATCAGGCCTATGTCCACAAACTGCTCACCTGCCGGGCGGACAAGTTCCATACAATAAGGCAGTACGGCGGGTTAAGCGGGTTCCCGAAAAGGTGCGAGAGCGAGTACGACACCTTTGATACCGGGCATTCCGGCACTTCCATCTCCGCGGCGCTCGGAATGGCCTGCGCCAGGGACCTGGACCAGAAGAACTACAAGGTGATAGCGGTTACTGGCGACGCGAGCCTTTCAAACGGCATGTCTTTTGAGGCGATAAACAACGCTGGACACCTTCAAAAAGACCTGATTGTAATTCTTAACGACAATGAAATGTCCATCTCGGCCAATGTAGGAGCCCTCGCGAATTACCTTGATAAAATAGGCACTGACGACCGTTACCTTAAGGTTAAAGAAAACATTAAACGGATAATCAAGAAGTCAAAGTTCCTCGGAGTCCCGCTTGTCCGCGTCGGGCGGGTGTTAGAGGAGAGCGTAAAAGGCGTAATTTCCAGCGGGATGCTTTTTGAGGAACTTGGTTTTAGGTATTTCGGCCCCATTGACGGGCATAACATAAAAACTCTGGTCGACACCCTGCGCAGTATCAAGAGGTTTAAAGAGCCGGTGCTCCTGCATGTGGTGACCACGAAAGGAAAAGGCTATAAGCCGGCAGAGAATGACCCGACTTCTTTTCACGGAACGCCAGCATTTGAAATAGAGAGCGGCGAAGCCAACGCTACCTCAAAGAGGACTTATACCAAGGCCTTCGGCGATTGTATTGTCGAGCTTGGAAAGGAAAACAAGAAACTGGTTGCCATTACCGCGGCTATGTCCTCAGGAACCGGGTTGGAGGCCTTCAAGGAAAAGTATCCGGAGAGGTTCTTTGATGTTGGCATCGCCGAGGAGCATGCCGTGACTTTTGCCGCCGGGATGGCTGTTGACGGTTATCTCCCGGTAGTTGCCATGTATTCTTCCTTCCTGCAAAGGGCTTATGACCAGGTGCTCCACGATGTGGCCACGCAGGACCTGCATGTGATCTTTGCGATAGACCGCGCCGGCATCGTAGGCGATGACGGAGAGACGCACCAGGGTGTTTTTGATATTTCCTTTATGCGTCACATCCCCAATATGACCATTATGGCCCCGGCTGATGAGCCGGAATTCAGGGAAATGCTTGCTCTTGCGGTGGATATGGAAGGCGCGGTAGCAATCCGTTATCCCAGGGGAGAAGTCGTAACAGAGCGCATTGGAGGAAAGAGCCCGGTGCAGGCAGGGAAATCGGCGGCCGTAAAGACAGGTTCGGAGGCTTGTATTATTTCGCTCGGCTCAAAACTCCGCGAGGCGCTTAAAGCGTCAACGCTCCTGAAAGTAAAAGGAATCAAAGCGGCGGTAATCAATGCCAGGTTTGTAAAACCGCTGGACACGGTAATGCTAAAAAGCGCCGCGAAGCGCTATAAGACGATTATAGTAGTAGAAGAGAATATGCTTGCCGGAGGTTTCGGCAGCGCCATACTGGAATATTACAACGCGGGCGGAATAAAGGCCAATGTAAAACTGCTGGGCCTTCCGGACAAATTCATAGAACACGGTCCCAGAAGCCTGCTTCTAAAAAAATACGGCATCAGCGGAGAAGGCATAGCGGCTGCTGTTGAGGAAGCTCTCGGAAAATGATAAAGAAAGTATTCATAGAAGCAAATCCCGGAAAGAAGCACGTCGCCGGGACGCTTGCAGCGCTTCAAAAGCTTTTCATTAAGAAGAATATTGAGGTTTTCTTCGGGCCAGGGGCCGGATTAATCGCCGGGAAGAAATATTCTAACCCTCTCAAGTCCGGAGCCGAGCTTTATATCTCACTGGGAGGCGACGGCACCTTCCTTAAGCTGGCGCGTTCCGTATTTCCGTCTTCATCCCCTATGCTTGGCATTAACCTGGGATCTCTCGGTTTTCTTGCCGAGATCAAACTCCCGGAAATGAAGAAAGCTGTAGGGAAGGTTTTGGGCGGAGATTATCATATAGACGAGAGGATGGCGCTTGAGGCTTGTTTCGGGCAGGGGAAGAAACTTACCGCTCTAAACGAGTTTGTGATCTCGGGAACTACCGGCCGGGTCATCAGCCTTTCCGTGAGCGTTGACGGAGAATTTGTAAACACCTACAGCGCTGACGGAATAATCATTTCCACTCCCACCGGCTCCACCGCATATTCGCTCTCAGCCGGAGGCCCGATTGTAGCGCCAAATGTAAAAGGCATCATAATAACGCCCATCTGCCCCCATTCGCTGACCAACAGGCCCCTGCTTGTCCCGGAAGAAAGCATTATTGAGTTGAACCTTGAGCTGCGCGGGGGTACGACCGTTATCGCGACGGACGGGCAGGAGAGATTTGAACTGAAAAAGAACGCCGTCCTTGCCGTCAAGAAGGCAAAAGGCACGGTTAAAATGATTATCCCTTCTAAGAACAGTTATTTCAGGATTCTGCGTGAAAAATTGAGATGGGGCTGAGGAATAAAGAGGGCTATGCCGCTTAGAGAACTTCACATAAAGAACTTCGCGCTGATTGACGATATGGCCGTTCAGTTTAACGAGGGCTTTAATGTCATGACCGGAGAGACCGGCGCGGGCAAATCCATTATCATTGACGCAGTAAACTGCGTGCTTGGGGAAAGGGCCGATTCGGAGCTTATCAGGACGGGGCAGGAAACGGCAACCGTGCAGGGGTTGTTTGAAGGAATCGGTAAAAATACCGTTGAAAAACTTAGTGTAGCCGGAGTGGAGTCAGGAGACACGTTAATAATTAAACGCGAAATCTCCAGGTCCGGGAAAAATAAATGTTATGTGAACAACAGTCTGGTGACGCTTTCTGCGCTCAAGGCAATCGGCGAATTCCTCGCGGATGTGCACGGCCAGCACGAGCATCAGACCCTCCTTAATCCGGAAAACCAGCTTGACCTGCTTGACGCTTTCGCAAAAGTCTCAAAAGAAAAAGCGGCTTTTACCGAACGGTTCGCCAAACTCTCCGCGCTGACAGCGGAGCGGGATTCCTTGGTAATGAGCGAATCGGAGAAGCAGAGAAAAACTGACATGCTGGGCTATCAGGTGAAGGAAATTGAAGGCGCCGGGCTTGTCCCGGGTGAGGACGAAGAGATAGAGAACCGCAGAAATATGATGATAAACTCCGAAAAAGCCGCGGTTTCCGTAAACGAAGCCCACGGGCTTCTTCTCGGCGATGAAAACACTCCCGGGGCGCTTGCGGGAATTGAAGAGGCGATAAAAAGGGTGCAGTATCTTTCCGGGCTGGACAGCGGCTTAAAGACCGCTCTGGAAGAACTGACCGACGCCGCGGCAAAGGTCAAGGACGCTTCGGATTCGGTCTCAGACCTGAAAGAAAAACTCGATTTCGACCCCAAAGAGCTTGAAACCCTTGAAGACAGAAGGGATCAGCTTATAAAGCTTAAAAAGAAGTACGGCGGAAGCCTCGCGGAAGTTCTCGAGTTCCTCTCAAAGATAAAGGGAGAGTTAAGGAATATCACAAAGAACGAAGAAGCAATTGAAGCGCTTAATATTGAGCTTGAAGCGGTCAGGAAGGAAACGGCAAAACTGGCGGAAATCCTCTCCGGGAAAAGAAAGGCGGCTGCCCGGGAATTCGAAAAGAAGGTCGTGAAGGAACTGCAGGATCTGGGCATGGCAAAAATAAAGTTCAAGTCCGATATCTCCCGGGCCGAAAGTGACGTGGGTCATATTGAGCTTGATGGGAAAAAATATATACTCACAAAGGAAGGCGTTGACCTGGTCCGATTTCTTATCTCTCCGAACCTGGGCGAAGATCTTAAGCCTCTTGATAAGATAGCGTCCGGCGGAGAACTCTCAAGGATAATGCTGGCTCTTAAGGTAATACTCGGCGACAGCGATAAGGTCGCTACCCTGATATTTGACGAGATAGACACAGGGCTTGGCGGGAATATGGGCTCCACAATCGGGGAAAAGATTGCGAGCGTCGCAAAGAGTCACCAGGTGGTTTGCATCACGCATTTGCCGCAGATAGCCGCAAGAGCCTCTACGCACCTGAATGTCCGCAAGGAAGCGGTGAAAGGCAGAACGCAGGTCTTCGTGGATAAGCTCGATCGCGAAGAGAGGGTCAAAGAAGTGGCAAGAATGCTCGGGGACGCTAGTAAAGAAATATCAATCAAGCACGCCAAGGAGCTATTGAAGAAATAGCATGCAAAACAAGTATAGAGAGCTCTGGAAGGACATACTTTCATTCAAGAAACGCACACTTTCGTTAGGGATATTTATCCTTGTCTTGATACTTTTGAATTTTCTACCGTTTGCAATCACGCGAGTTGTCGGCTTTTTGGCGATTATTGCCGGAATTTATGGTTTATTAGTTTGGGCCGTGACTGGGGTTGTGTTCATTGTCTTCGGTGTATTGTGGCTGATATCTGCCAGGTATTCTCGCACGCTGGCGTTCCTGATAATTGTGAACCTGGTATTTTTATTTACTTTCGTTTGTTATTCCGTCACATTGGAGACATCGGAATGGATAACCGGCAGTTACTGTATCTTTCGTGCTGAGAAGATGATAGATTATCTTGAAAGTTACAAGAAAGAGAAAGGGGCGTATCCGGAGCATTTCAATCCTAATTCAATGGTCAAAATGGGAATATTTGATCTTCCGCAATACTCATATTACACAGACAAAGAGTGTGGTTATGTGCTGTGTTTTAATCAGTCACGCGGATATTTTCTTGATTTCCGGGTTTATGCGTACTCTCCGCTGCCTCGAACGGAATACCACCGGAAGATAGGGGAATTAAGAGAAAGCCCGGCTGGCTGGAAGAATTATATGGAACACTTTTGAAAGGAGCTATATGAAAAGAATATACTTAGACCACGCAGCCACTACCCCTGTGCATCCGGAGGTTTTGGCGGCTATGACGCCTTACTTTACGGAGAAGTTCGGCAACCCTTCGACCATTTACTATTTTGGGCGCGAAGCGAAAGAAGGCATAGAAATCGCAAGGGAGAAGTTCGCGAAAGCCATAAACGCCGATGTCTCGGAGATAGTTTTCACCAGCGGCGGAACGGAAGCGGATAATAACGCAATCATAGGGGCCGTCAGGGCTTCAGGCAGGAAAGCCGCGCATATAGTCACTTCAAAAATCGAACACCATGCCGTCCTTGAGACTTGCCATTTCCTTGAAAAGGAAGGGTGCAAAGTGACCTACCTGCCCGTTGACCGCGATGGGTTAGTTGACCCGGTGGAGGTCAAAAAGGCGCTGAATAAAGAAACGGTTATCGTCTCAATAATGTTCGCCAACAATGAAATCGGGAGCGTTCAGCCTGTCAGGGAAATCGGCGCTGTCTGCCGCGAGAACGGAGTGATTTTTCACACGGACGCGGTGCAAGCGCTCGGCAGCCTTCCGATAGATGTGGAAGCGCAAAACCTTGATTTGCTCTCTGTTTCCGCCCATAAACTCTACGGCCCGAAGGGTGTAGGAGCTCTTTATATCAGGAAAGGCGTGAAGTGCTCAAAACTGATGCACGGCGGCGAGCAGGAAAGAAGAAGAAGGGCGGGAACGGAAAATACAGCCGGGATAATAGGGTTCGGAAAGGCGGTGGAACTGGCGGTTGCCGCGCTGCCTGCGGAAAGCAAGCGGCTTTCGGCGCTCCGCGACGGAATGATAGCGAAGCTTATGAAGAAGATACCCGAAATTAAATTGAACGGGCACGCGGTAAAGAGGCTGCCCGGAAACATTAACATCGCGGTCAAATACATAGAGGGTGAATCAATGCTTTTGAACCTGGATATGGACGGCATCTGCGCCTCCACGGGCTCCGCCTGCACCTCGGGTTCCCTTGAACCGTCGCACGTGCTGTCCGCCATAGGCATTCCCGCCGAGCTGGCCCATGGTTCCATCAGGTTCTCGCTCGGAAAGTCCTCCACCAAAGAGGATATGGATTTCGTCGTTGAAAAATTCGCGGAAATCGTAGACAGGCTCAGGAAACTCTCCCCGCTTTACAAGGGGAACGGCTGCAAAATAAAATAACTTTTGGAGGAAAACAATGGAAGTAATAATAACAAATTCAGCGGATGAAATGTCAAAGAAAGGGGCTGAGCTTGTCGCGGCCGCGGTAAAAAAGAATCCTAAAGCCGTGCTCGGGCTGGCCACCGGCGGAACGCCGGTAAAGATGTACGCGGAACTCATAAAACTTTACAAAAGCGGCGCTCTGGACTTTAAAAAGGTAAGGTCATTCAACCTTGACGAGTATGTGGGGCTGCCGGGAACGCACGACCAGAGTTACAGGTGTTTTATGAACGAAAACCTGTTTAACCATATAAACATTGACAAGAAGAACACCAATGTTCCCGACGGGCTCGCGAAGGACATAGAAAAATCCTGCGCGGAATACGAGGCGAAAATCAAGGCGTGGGGTGGCATAGACCTGCAGGTACTCGGCATAGGAAGCAACGGGCATATCGCGTTCAACGAGCCGCTTTCCGGCGCGATGTCTAAGACCAGAAAAGTGGCGATATCTCAGAGAACTATATCCGATAACGCGAGGTTTTTCAAGACAATGGATGAAGTTCCGAAAACCGCGGTAACTATGGGTATCGGCACCATACTTGAGGCGAGAAAAATAGTATTGCTAGCCAGCGGCGGCAACAAAGCGGACGTCATAGCCGCGGCGGTGGAAGGCCCGGTGACCCAGCTGGTTCCGGCGAGTTTCCTTCAGCTTCACGCCGACACGGTTTTTGTCGTTGAAAAAGAGGCGGCTTCTAAACTAAAAGGGAAATATTAATTACGCGGATGCGCAGTAAAGGCGGAGGACGGAAGACAGAAGACAGAAGACAGAAGACAGAAGACAGTGGACCGATAGAACCCATGAGTACTTAATTAGCAATTAGCAATCAGTAATTAGTAATCCGCGGAGCGGCAGACCGATGCACAACAGCTTTAATAAATTTGCTTAATCTTATGGAGTGAATTGACAATGTCAATTCGCCAAGGTGCATCGGAGCGGAGCCGGCAGCGAGGCCAAATGCTAATCAATTGTCAGCGTGAAAGGTCCGAAATCGTCGCGTTCAGTACAGATATTGAAGAATACCGCATGGATTTACCAAAAGATATGCATATTACAAACCCAAATGGTATACATACTAATTCGGGTGGGAATTGGAATGCAGTATGGCAAGATTTCTTTAATTCATATGGCAATGGAACCCCATCTTCTAATGAAATCTTAGATAATATGAACAGTATGATTAATGATTTTGGTTTACAAGATTATGAATGGGGTGGAAAATGAGATTCTACATAATTACCTCTGACAGAGCTTTTCCACTGGCCGAATGGTCCGAGAAAATGAGCTACAGAACGACTATAAGGTGTGTGTCTAACCCGGGGCATCAAAGAGCCGGCGACAGACAAGACATATTAAGAATTAATGTGCTTTCCACAAAATACATCGATGTTATTTGGACATGGTATAGTGAATTATTATTCAGCGAGAAAATTGTGGAAATGTTTCGAAAGGAAAACATTACAGGCTACGTTGTATCTACAGTTGTTGTAGATAATGTCTTTAGTTCTGCTGAAAGACAGAATCTATTGCTAATCAACAAGAAGCCATGTGTGGTATCAGAAAAATACGATAATAATAATCAAAATATTATCGAAAAACTTTCAGAAATAAAGATTATTGGGAAGGGTGGTTTTGCTGATAAGCATACTGGAATACTTTTATTAGAGCAATGCAATGAATGTGGATATAAGAAATACACTCCCTTTAGAAATGGTATTTTTATTGATGAAAAGCAATGGGACGGTTCCGATATGTTTCGAGTAGAACCATTTGGATATGCAGTTGTTTCTGAGAGATTTAAGATGGTAGTAGAAAAGAACAAGATATTAAATATATGCTTCAGGGAAACAAAAGACATAATTCATCCATCAAGGCGAAACATTGGTAAGAATACTTGAAGGCTGAACAACCGCCTACAATGACTGTAATGCCAGGAAAGAAGATAGTGTAACTTATTATACAATGACGTCTACGGTCGCAGTGTAATTGTAAAGCACTAAGAGGACAGCTGCCCCTGTTACTACTTATGATATAAGTACTATTCACGGAAAAGAGTCTTGACAACCCTGGAATATTGACATATAATAATGGAAACGCTAACTCCAATAAGGCAGGTATAATGGAACCAGCTATTCCAAGAATATTTAACCCTCCGCAAGGCGGATATTTCCTTTTCGGGCCAAGAGGTACAGGGAAAACCACATTGTTGAAACAAAGATACAGCGAGGCTCTTTGGGTTAACCTTCTGGAGCCGGATCTCTTCCGGCAGTTAAGCGCCAGGCCTGAAAGACTGAAGGAAATGGTAGAAGGGGCCGGAAAGAAAGTGGTTGTAGTAGATGAGATACAAAAGATCCCGGAGCTGATAGATGTTATTCACAAACTAATTGAAGACAACAAAGACGTTAAATTTATCCTTACAGGTTCAAGCGCGAGAAAGTTAAAATCGACGGGAGCCGGATTGCTGGGAGGCAGGCTTGCCAAACAGTCATTATACCCGTTTATGGCTTTTGAGCTGGGAGACAAATTCAAACTTGAGCAGGTTCTTGAAACGGGGCTTGTGCCGGTTGTTTATTCATCCGCTGACAGGGCTGAATTTCTGAAAGCTTATGCCGCTATGTATGTGAAAGAAGAGGTTCAGGCTGAAGGTTTGGTGAGAAATATCGGCAGTTTTTCCAGGTTTCTTGAATCCGTAAGTTTCTCGCACGGTTCTGAATTGAATATCAGCAGTGTTGCCAGGGACTGCCAGGTTGAAAGAAAGACAGTTGAGGGATTTGTTAACATACTCGAAGATCTTTTGATAGCATATCGTATACCGGTTTTTCGGAAGAAGGCAAAACGGCAGGTTGTGTCGCACCCAAAGTTTTATTTGTTTGACACGGGGCTGTTTCGGGTATTGAGACCTTCCGGCCCGTTGGATGATACCGGAAGCATCGAAGGCTGCGCCCTTGAAGGATTGGTTGCCCAGCATCTTATCGCATGGTGTTCTTACGGCGGCGCGCGGAGCAGTGTTTATTACCATGAAACAAAATCAGGCAGTGAAGTGGATTTTGTTGTTTACGGTCAGAATTCATTCTTTGCAATTGAAGTAAAGAACAGCCGGAAGGTCCGACAGGAAGATCTGGTGCCTTTAAGAAACTTTATAGAAGACTATCCCGAGAGTAAAGGCATATTTTTATACAGAGGCAAAGAAAAACTAAAAATATCAAATATCTACTGTGTTCCGGTTGATGAATTCCTTAGAACTCTTGAGCCAGGCAAGAACCCATAAACAATAAAATACTGCGGCCTGAAGGCCGAGAGTATTTCATAATGTGAGTAATCTCTTTCTGTAGTATCCGGGGGATGTCGCCATTAACCGAGGCCCAATGCCAACAAAATGTCAGCGTGAAGAGTCTGGTACTGTTTCAGCTTTATGACGCTGATATTCCAGATGACCTTGGAAACGGAGAATAGATTATGAAAAGATATGTTTTAAGGGTGTTTCTCTTTCTTACGGCGCTGTTTGTATTTGTTGCCGCCGCTTCTGCGGGCTCGGTTTACTTCGTTTCAACCTCAGGCAGTGACAGAACCGGCGATGGTTCAGAGTCGCGGCCGTTCGCCTCTATTATGAAAGCTGTTCTGGCGGTGCCGGATGACGGCTCCCGTATTCTCGTGGAACCCGGGACCTACAAAGGGACCTGCAGTATTGCCCGAGCCTTCAAGAACAGGCTTTTTGTAGAATCCAAAGAACCTTACCGCGCCAGGCTCGTCAACCTCCCCGGCGGGATCGTTAAGGTATTATATATCGCCGGAAGCAATATCACTCTAAGCGGGTTTGAAATAACAAACGAAGGGGAGATCCCTCCGGATTATTCTTCGAAAAACGAGTACCTGGTCCAGATTACGGGGCCCGCGGCGGATATTACCGTCAATGACTGTATCCTCCACGACAACTTTATTAATGATATGGTCAAGATAAACTCCGGCGCGGAACGGATATTGTTCAGCGGGAATGTGTGCTACAACCAGGGCAGAGACTTGCAGTATAAAAAGCCGAAAGGTTTTCAGCATATGGATATTAACACGGTAAGTTATGTTACAGTGCAGGATTGCATTTTCTTTAACAATTACAGGGACAACCGCTCAAAGACCTGCAACGGCTCCTTCATAGTCTGCAAAAACTCGGAAAAAACTTTCCACACGCACGATAATCTTTTTCAGCGCAATATATTCTTGAATTGGCAGGGCCCGTCCGACCAGGCTATGCTGTTGTTCGGCGAGGACACTCACGCCATGATTTACGGCCTCGTGAACGGCACGGCCCAGAACAACCTTTTCATTATGAATGACACGGGTTTGGGCGGAAGCGGAGCTTTCACCGTGAAAGGCTGCAAGGACATTATCTTCCGCGCCAATACGGTCGTGGGAAACGCCTTCAACGGCAGGACCTGGCCGTTTGCGTTCAGGGTATGCACAGAAAAAGGCGAACTGACGGTGGACGGGGTGGGGTTCTTCAATAATGTATTTGCCAGCACGGACGGCAGGATGACCAAATTCAACTTTGGTGATGACGCGCAATCCGAAAATGTCTCCTATGACGCAAACTGCTACTGGAACAACGGCAAAGCTATACCGGTTGATCCCGGTTCCAATGTCCATTTTAAAGCCGTGTCGGTTGACGCGCGCGCGGTAACTTCAGACCCTATGCTTCCCAAGCCGGGCGCTCCGCCTGTTCTGCCTGAATGGGACAGCGCGAAGCTAAAGTTCGCTTCAGGCGCCGGCACAATAAGGGAAGAGTTTGTGCGTCTCGTAAACGGATACGGGAAGGTACCTCAAGGCAGCGGGCTTGCCGGCAAAGCCGTAAGAAATAATATGCCCGAAGACGACATCCTCGGAAAAAAGCGGAAAGCTGCTCCGGATATCGGCTGTTTTGAACTTGAGGCGAATTAACCCCGCCGAGTCAACCTGCGGAAGCTATATCCTAATAGTTGCGCCACTCCTGTCTCAGATAAATGAAAGAAAGCCGCAGCCGGTATTATTGTCTTGCGAACTTCCGCTCCAAATAATATAATTTAAAGGTTGCTATTCCTATAACGGGGGACGAATGAAAAGAATCCTAATCCCGATACTGCTCCTGACTGCCGCTTCATTTGCTTTTGCCCAAACACTGCCTGAAATTGTCGAGAAAGGAAAGGCAAAATATGAAGACCTGATAGTAGATGTCGGAAGTTTTGATGTTTTTTACGCGGTCGCGAAAGAAATTGGGAACCAGGTCTTAACTTTATCGAGAGACAATAAATATGAAGAAATCATTGAAGTTTTCGCGAAAGATGCGAATATGCAAATAGCCGAATATTGCGCGGGAAAAAAGAGCAGAGCGCAGGTTACTGATAAGGAAGCCTTAACTTCAACCGTGTACACCAGGTTTGTAAAAATATATAAAGGGGACGAGGAATATTTGTTCCCGGCTCCGAGCGATAAAGAGCAAAGAGTGGAACTTGAATTAATATGGTTGTGGTGGAAAAAGATTGGCCCCGGCTCACAACTGCAGGGAACGGTTAAGGTGGACGGCTTGGAGTGCTACAAAATACTTGTTAATCCGGTCAACGAATACTATTTTTATATCGATAAAGGGACGTTCAATATCAAAAAAATGGAAAGAAAGGATAAGGCCTTATACCTGAAAAGCGACAAAGCCGCGCAAGAAACGATAATTTTCGGAGCATTTTATCCAATGAGGAAGCAGGGTGACAAGGGCGCTGTTTTCCGGTCAAGGAAGGAAGCAGAGGAAGCTTTCAAGCAGAAGTCTTGCTTTCCTAATACTTTCAGGAGAAAAGTGTTTAATGACAAGACTTCTGCCGTGCAGGAGACTCCATATATGATGTTTCCCGCGGAAATTGCAAACGTAAAACATGAAGCTCTGGATGAAACTGTGTTTGACAAAACGCGTTGGGAGTCATTTAAACAGGGTTCTTTCTCAAAATTCATTGAAGATGTAAATAATGAAGGCAAGTTGCCTGCCCCGATAGAAATAGACAAAGCAAAAGAATTAGTCCAGATATATGTTAATCTGACAGAATTCAAAAAAGAAACCCAAACATTTCCGGAAAGGACAATTAATAGCGGCGGGCGCACCATAACAATTAAATACGCCAATAGAGATAATTATTCCTGCAAGACGGAAAGCGAAGGGATAACCCCCACAGTCAAAATCGGCAAGGATTCGCTGAGTATGATTTTCGGCCAGGAAGTTAAGGTGGAAAGGATAGTATTGCAGGGAACCGGTTTGTATGAGACAAATATATACGGGGCAAAAATGTCAGATACAAACACTTTCGCAAACTTTGAACTTGCCTATGTTAATATTCGTAATGAATCAAAATCCTTCAGAAAATACGAAAATAATTCAAGCCGGTCTATGGAGTTAAAAGAGAGTTTCAAAGCAACAGCGATAAGTTTTAATTCCCTGCCTGCCAAGTCCGCTTTTGACAAAAACTATGGTTTGCCTATGGAGTTTATCGTAAGAATCGCGATTTGGGGCAAGGCGGCTTCCAGGTGAAAATGAACAGAAGGCATACAAAAACATCGGGTTTTCGTTTTCATTTTATTCTTCTGTTGTTTTTGTGTGTGTTGCAGACGGGCGCATTATGGGCCGCCCGGCCGATAGATGCGATCTTTATTCCGGTCAAAGACAAACCTTCCACGCTGGAGACCCCATTTTACGATGGCTATATGAAAGTAAAGATATCAAACTTGTTCGGATTGGATGTTAAATATTCCCGTTCGGTGAAAGTCTCAAACCTTATTCTGGAATGGGACAGCGGAGCAATAACTCAGCCTGTCAATCTTGAATTTAGTTGTTTTGACAGTCTGGGAACGGAGACTTTGATGAAGGCGGCAATCCCTGCCAATAGCACTATTTTTACAATAGAAATAAACAGGGAAGCTTTGAACCTCAAGATGCGCGATAACGTCTCTTCCGGTGCGGCCGGCTATAGCCGTATAAAAAATGGGCTTAAAGCCGTAAAGGTTTCGGCGACTCTCATTGAGCCTGAAGTCCCGGCAGGAATGTTGCCTGCATCGGCTGTTTCCCCGGCTGCGGTCTCGGCGCCGGGAAACATAGACCGCAATTTCAGAATCTCGCTTCAGCGGCCGTTGAAGCAGGCCTGCGCTGTTCTTCTTGACAGAGAGGTGACCGTTACCTGTCAGGAGAAATACGATGAAAGGAAATATATATTCTCGGAAAAAGTCTTGATATCTAAAATAATAATGTTTTTCCCGGGAATATTAACGAGGTCACCGTACGGCGGTTTAATGTCATCAAACGGCTGTAACGTGATAGTATCCTGTTCAAATGATTCCGGCAATCTCAAGGAGAAGGAAACTTTTTCGGTAGACGGGAAAACGTCTTTAACTGTTTCCCTTGAACAGGTGACTGACTGTATTGTGCTAAGGGATAAACCGGAGTTTGATAAAGACGGAAAGCGGTTCCCGCCGCAGGGCTTGAAATGCTTGTCCGAAGGACGGATTGTGTTTCAAGGTTCAGTTAAGCCTCTGGAACTTAATTCCACAGCGGTGACGTCGGGTAAGGTGAAAAACGCGTTGAACCTAAGCAAGCAGGAATCGGACGCCTTCATTGAGAGAGTGAAAAAGAAAGCGATTCTGACAAAAGACGATTCATTCTTTGAAATAAGATGCGAGTCCTATCCTCGGAACAGAAAGTTCTACGAAGGCCGTATCTATAGGATGGCGAAGGACCTTGACTGCGGATACTACTACTGCAAAGATTTAGTTGTTACATTTGTTAATGGCAGAGAATCTCCGATCTTTCCCGGCTCAGTAGATATAGAAAAGGGGCTGGCTTCGGTTTCGGATGAGTTGAAGAATTCGGGATGGGACAAGCTCGGAAATATTTCAGGCCCGGAATTGGCTGGCTGGTGGTGGCAGTTTGGGACAGAGTTTAAGATTGTAGGAACAGATAAATTCCTTGATTATGAGTGCTATGTGATTACCGGCAAAGGATTGAAGGACGCCGGTGTGGAAGTCTGGGTGGAAAAAGAGAGCGGAAAATTAAGGAAGCTGATAAGGCAGGTTGTCACAAAAGGCGCTTTTCAAACGGGACTGCAGGCAACCGAGTACTATAACTACTTTTCAGGAAAGAACGGTTTTGAGTTTCCAGGATTGGTGCAATACAACAGCGGACTGAAAATCTGGTGCTGGCCGGAAAAAAAAGCTTCGCTGGCTGATATTGGTTTTTCAGGCAGGGAATCTGACTCTCCGGTAAAAACGCGCGCAATCAACAGGAAAAACGAACTCTACCAAAAGGAAGAGCAGGAACGGGAAGAACGCGCGGACGATAACGCGCGCGATACCAGGTATAACACAAGAAGTCTTTCTCTTTCCCGGTACGTGGACCCGCTTACGGGGATCTGGTTTTTTATTCCGGAAGGTTTTAAAAACAAAGGCAACTACAGCAATTGTTTTGAATATACCGGCGAGACGAAGCAGAACGGCGCGAAGACCGGAGGAACAAAAGTCTCGGATTCGGGCGCCGCCTCAAAGAAAGGCGTCAAAGACCATTTGATAATCACAAAGTTCTATTCAACAAAGGATTTTGAAGCGCTTGCTGCCCAGATCAAGCAGGAAAACGAGAAGAAGAATCCTGAGACAACCATAAAGTATTCCGAAAAGAGGCAGATAAAGGAGCATGAAGCGATAATACTGGATATTGCAGGCCCTGACGACTACGGGATAAGCTCAAAGACAAAAGAATTATTCGTCCGGAAAGGCAATGCCGTAATAGATATAGAGCTGGTTTATTACAAAATGAGCGACGAAACAGCCGGCAAGATAATTGACAAAATAATTGAGAAGCTGCAATTCGGCGAGTCGAGTATAATAGCCCATTCTTTTGGAAGCGCCCGGCTTGGCGAGCTGGCGGAATTAATGGGGGACAATAAGGACAAAGAAGCCCTGGAAATGATAAATTCGGAACTAAAGAAAAACCCCCGGGATGGCGAGCTGCTTTACAACGAAGGAGTCCTGCTCGGGAAGCAGGGCGATAAAGCGGAAGCGTCACGGCTTATAAAGGCGGCTTTTGAGAACGGTTACTGTGATTTTTCCGGCCTTTTTGAAACAAAGGAAGGAAAGAGGATGGTCGACGACGCTGTCGCGCAGGAAGTGATGAAGGATCGGGCAAAGTATTATGGGCAAGGGCGCAAAGTCCTGCTGGAGAAAATAAAGAAAGAACTGGCCAGCTATTATGAAGTCAAGATGAAAGAAAGCAATATAATTATGTACACCGACATAAGAGATAACGGCATACTTGACATAATAAATGAAGCCTTAAAGACCACCGGAGAATTAGCCAGGAACAACATAAAGGCGGCAAATACCCCGTATCCGGTAATTTGGGTCTTGTCCAATAAGAACGAAGTGAACGAGGCTATGATCGGAAGCCTGACCGGCAGCAGCGGCTACTTCAGCGGCTTGTTTGTCCCCGCGTACGGGATGCTCTTTACCGACGCGGACAGCGGGTTTGGAACGGTTGTGCACGAATATATGCACGCCATACACAGGGCGGACTCCGCCGAAAGCTTTGAAAAGCACCCCCGCTGGCTTTCTGAAATGCTCAGCACTTCTGTGGAAGAACTGGAATGGAACGAAGCAAAGCAGAAGCCGGAAATTAAATATTTCTCGGGTAGATATCCCGGGCTGCTGGACGCTATTATTTACGACGATGTCCTGCCGATTGAAAAGCTCGTCAGCATGACCGACAAGGACCTTATGTCGGACAAGAATATAGATGTTTTTTACGCCACGGTGCGCTATCTTGGCCTTTATCTTTCGGCAAACAATCTCACCGCGAAATTCTACGAAGAGTATAAGAAAGACTACCGGGAAGACGCAACGGGTAGATTGGCGCTTGAAAAAGTCCTAAACACGAACCTGAAAGACTTTCAAAGTGTATGGGAAAATTGGGCTGTTACAACGCCTTTAATAAAATTAACTAAGAAGTAAAGCCAGAAGTTCGGAAGATTAGAGGATATGGGGGCTACATTCTTATGAGCCCGAGCCTCTGAACATCTGAGCATCAGGCCTCAAATACATGGGATAGAGACTATTTTGCATCTTAGGAGGGAACAAGAGGGGCTTGATGTTAATGCGCTAATAGTATATAATGACAGCATAGGTGTTATAGCACGGGAAGGGAGACAGCCAATATGAAGAAGATAAAGACTATGGTGTATATAAATGCTGATTATAAAAAGCGTGCCCTTGCGTTAAGAAGTATTGCCCATAAAAGTATGAGCTCCTTGGTGGACGAAGGGCTGGAAGCTGTCTTTATGAAATACACTAACACGCCTAAAACCATAAAGGAAGCGGTCGCTTCCACATACGGAGCAAGTAACACAATAGAATTCAAACGCGATGAATTCAACAAGGATTTTGAAAAACGCGAAAAAAGAAGAGGTAAATAATGGAAGCTCGCTCGAAAGCAGGCCCTGAGAAACAAAAATATCTTATAGACAGCGATGTTCTAATTAATCATATTCATAAGAAAAGAGATACATTGGTGAAACTTATTGAGAAAGATAATATAGAGGTGTCCGCAAGCGTGCTGAATAAGATAGAGTTGTACCGGGGCGCGAGAAATGAAAAGGATAAAGTTATAATAGACGATCTTTTACGGTATTTCTTTATTTACGAAGTAGAGGAGCTAATAGCTGACAAAGTTTATGAGTTATGCTCAATAAACAAGCTGGGCTCTTTAGGGCCTATGGATTTGATGATTGCGGCCACCTGTTTAGTAAATAATTTGGTTTTAGTCACACATAATCTGAAACATTTCAGCCCGGTTCCGGAGCTAAAGATTTACAAGGAGTAAAGAGGATAAACAAAGGCGGCATGTCAAAGCCAGGTGTAACTGCGATGCTTCTGGAAAAACCCTTGCCCCCTCCCCTTATGATGAATGGGAGGGGGCAATTAGGTAAAACAAAGAGATTACACGGTTTAGCTGCTTTAATCCGCGTAATCTCTTTTTCTAATCTGCTTAATCAGTGTACTTTAGATGTTCATCAATGCTTTAACTTTCTTTTTGTAATCCGCCACCAGTTTCTTAGATTTTGCCTCTGATTTGGATTCCGCGAAAATCCTGATGATGGGTTCCGTGTTGGACGGCCTTATATTTACCTTGACCTCTCTGGCGGAAAGAGAGATGCCGTCTATAGTTTCCAGCTTAAACTTGCCCGCCTCGCCTTTGAGTCTCTCCATTATTTTGAACCCGTTGTTCTTGGTGAGGTTGATCTTGTCTTTCACGATAAAGTATTTGGGAATATCCGCCGAAAGAGCCCTTATGGACTTGCCGGATTCCGCCATGTACTGAAGTACCAGCGCGATGCCGATCAGCGAATCCCTTCCCGGGTGAACGAGCGGGTACATTACTCCGCCGTTGCCTTCGCCGCCTATAATCCCGTTCTCTTTAAGCATTGCTTCGGCCACGTGAACCTCGCCGACCTTTGTCCTGATGAGTTTTGACTTGTATTTTCTGCATATATCTTCCATCGCTATGGTGGTTGACATGTTTACAACAGCGGTCTTCCCCGGGTTCTTCCTGAGGATGTAATCCGAGGTCAGGCAGACGGAGTATTCCTCGCCGATATAATGGCCGGTGTGGTCTATCAGCGCCAGCCTGTCAGCGTCCGGATCCTGCGCGAAGCCTATGTCGGAATTAGTGGATTTGACCTTGGCGCAGAGTTCTTTGAGGTTGACGATGGTCGGTTCCGGATTGTGCGCGAAGTTTCCGTTCGGCTCGCAGTTTATGCATTCAACATCGCAGCCAAGCTCTGAGAGCAGCGAGGGAGTAATGACGGCCCCCGCTCCGTTGCAGGAATCAAGCACAACCTTGAAGCGCTTGCTTCTTATCAGATCTACATCAACAATATCCAGGACTTTCTTGATATGAATTTTTATACCATCATAGTCGTTGTTGACAATGCCCAGTCCGTCCCACGCGACCGTTCTGAAAGCGTTCTGGTAATAGGCGTTGAGCATCTGCTTGCCTTCCTCGTCGTTCAGGAAGACGCCGTTGCTTTTCAGGAATTTAAGGGCGTTCCACTGAACGGGGTTATGACTGCCTGTTATTATGACCCCGCCGGCGGCTTTAAGTTCTTCCACCATGAGCGCGCAGGTGGGCGTTGTGGCAATATCCAGGTCCATTACCTCGCAGCCGGTTGAAAGCAGTGCCCCAAGGACGGAGTGTTTTATCATAAGGCCTGAAATTCTGGTATCCCGCCCGACTACCACGCGCCCTCCGTTAAGATATGTTCCGAAGGCCATACAAAGCCGGGTTACTACCTCAGGCGTAAGTGTCTCCCCGATAACTCCGCGGACGCCGGAAACGCCTATCATCAGAGTGCTTTTTGCTGTGCTCATTTTTACCTTCCTTTATACTATTATACGATTAACCGCATTACGGCTTTTGCGAGTTTGTGCGTGTCGTGCCTGACCAGACCGTTTGCGATATAGGTGAGATCGTCTCCCACGGTCTTTATGCCAAGCTCGTGTATTGCTTTGTAATCTATACGGACTGGTTCCGAGCCTTTCTTGCGGTAATTCTTTATAACGGCTTCCGGAATTTCGCCGGTGTTGATGATGACATAATTGATAAAGTTCTCTCCTGCATGCTTGATGATGGCGTTTATGTGTCCGGAAACGGAGAGTGTCTTGGTCTCTCCGGGCTGAGTCATTATGTTGCAAACATAGACAACTTTGGCTTTGGTGTTCCTTAACTCTTCACAGATTCCCTTGACCAAAAGGTTTGGGATAATGCTCGTGTACAGGCTGCCGGGGCCCATTACTATAAGATTTGCCTTCCGGATGGCCTGCAGGGCTTCGGGGGAGGGAATGGGAGCTTCAGGCACGATATTGACCCTGCTGATTGGTTTTCCTATTTTAGTTATAGCGCTCTGCCCTTTTATGAATTGTCCGTTCTTGAGGCGGGCTGTCAGCGTGACTTTCTCAAGGGTGACCGGAAGCACGCGCCCGCGGATGGAGAGAATATTCCCTGATTCTTTTACCGCTTTTTCAAAACTTCCGGATAACGTTGTGAGCGCGCCGATGAAGAGATTTCCAAAACTGTGGCCGTTAAGTTCCCTGCCTTTTCCTTTGAACCTGTGCTGGAATATTTTTCCCATGAGGTCGGAAGAGTCAGCGAGCGCCACCATACAGCTCCTGATGTCTCCCGGAGGGGGAATCTTCATATCTTTGCGGAGGCGTCCGGAACTTCCTCCGTCATCCGCCACAGTGACAACCGCGGTGATGTTGCTGGTGTAGCGTTTTACGCCTTTGAGCAGCGTAGAAAGCCCCGTGCCGCCGCCGATTACCACGAGTCTCGGCCCTTTGCCAAGGCGTATCTCGTCGTATACGGCTTTTTCCGCGTCCGCTCTTTCCGGATAGACAGCCCTGATATATCTGGAAAAACTCTTTATTACATAATATAGGCCGAATCCGCCAAGCACGACGACTATTATGTCTATGGTCACGAGCTTTGTGGATTTTAGCAGAAAGTCACGCAGGGGGTTAATATATCTGTCTATCTTGAAGTAGGGCAGGTTAAAGCTGATCAGGCCTTTGCCGATCGCGCCGGTTATGCCTATGGAAAAAAGGATGAAGCTCAGGATAAAGAGGAATATCCAGCGTTTCAGCCTGACACCGGGATAAAAGAAGCGGGTTAATCTGCTCATCGTAAAAATATTATCACCGAAATCATTACATTACAAGTATTTTATTGGAAATAAGCGCTTCCAAATGTCATAATTGTCGGATGGCTGCCCTGATAATCCTGATACTGCTCTTAACTCCGTTGCTCTATCTGCCTGTCGCGAAAGACGCCTTTAGCGCGCCCAAGAATCTGTTTGTTATTTTCATGTGCGCTCTGCTCGGGATTTTGCTCGCAAAGAGAGCGGCTTTCAAGAAAATCAAATTATCCCTCCCGGCGCTTCTGCTTTTCGGGACTTTTTTCCTTATTTCCGCAGTTTCCTGTTTTTATTCTTCAAACATTCTGGTTTCCCTGAAATATGCAGGGGACATTCTTCTCTACGGCGTGCTTGTCCTGGCCGCGGCCCATTGCGCCGCTGCGGACAGAAAGAACATAACTGCTTTCGGCAATGCTGTCTGCGCCGCGACGATCGCCGTATCCGTGCTGGGTTTATTACAGGCATTTCATATCGATTTTTTTGAACTGACCATGAACCTGCTCTTTTCGGAACGCTCAACCGCGTTTCTGAGCTTCAAGGAAAGGATATCCTCCACGATGGGCAACGCCAATTTTTTCGGAGGATACCTGGTAATGTCCGTTCCTGCGGCCTTTGCGCTCTTTATAGGAACTGACGGTTTGAAACGGGGTCTCTTTTACGGTTCAGCTTCCCTGCTGGGTCTGCTCTGTCTGGTTAAGACCGAGACCGCGAACGCCTGGGCTGCCGCGGCCCTCGGGCTGCTTCTCTTTGTATTTCTTGCTGCAATCTACGCGGGGGAGAGAAGGAAAAAACTCTGCGTTTCTCTGCTGGTCCTCGCAGCGCTCGGAATCTGCGCGGTTGCGGTACTGCATCCAAGGGAAGCTATATTAAAAATAAGGAACGCCGGAAGTTTCAGCACGCTTTCGGAGCGGGGCCGGCTTGTGATGTGGAAGGCCGGGCTTGAGATGGTAAAGGAACGGCCGGTGACCGGTTTCGGCGCCGCATCCTACAAAATATATGTGTCAAAATACGAGGGGCGGGTACTCCACTCGCCGGGTTACACTGATTACCCCTACCAGATGACCAAGGACGCGCATAATGACTACATTCAGATCTGGGCAGAACTGGGAATATTCGGTTTACTTGTCTTCCTCCTGACAATAGCGTTATCTCTGGCGTTCGGGTACTCTTTCGCGAAAGAAAAAAATACTCAGGAACGAATAATGTTTTTTGGCCTGCTTGCCGCCTTGGCAGGCTACGCCGTGCACGCGTTCTTCAATTTTCCGATGAAGATAGCGCCTATTTTCACAGTGTTCTGCGTTTATTGCGGGATACTTTTGTCGGGATCGCCGGCGCAAGTCGGGCTGAAGAACCGCCCAGGCGGAAAGATAATTGTTGTGGTTGCCGTCCTGGTTGGCGGAGCGCTCTCGGCCGTCGCGGTTCTTTTCTTCGCAGCAAACCTGGAAACCGGATACGGAATACTGATGTATGACAGGAGCAGGTACAATGAAGCGTTGTCGCATTTTAACAGGTCGTTGGTCAACAGCGAGCGGCTCGACTACACAAGGGATTTGCGGACGCATTTCTATAAAGGAAATATTTATTATGTGAGAGGAGAATACGCGGAGGCCAGGAACGAGTTTAATAAAGAGATAGCCTTGAATCCGTATAACGCTGACGCGCGGTACAATATGGGGCTGATTCTCGACAGGCTGGGCCTAAAAGAAGAGGCAGTGGAATCCTACAAAAAGGCGCTGGAATTGGAAAAAACTTTCGCCCCCGCGGCTGAAAAGCTGGCAGAGCACGGAGTTAAATGGCCGGCAGCTCCCCTGTGAAGTTTGTTGCAGTGATTTTCGCTTAAAAAGACGTTTATTTGAGGGAAATAGCGGCTTGGGGCGCCTGAAAAGGCGCTGTTTTCCGTCAGGAGTACTTGACAAGCAGTACCCTCTATTATATAATCAACATACAAAGATGTGGCAGACAATGATGTCCGCCGCGGTTAAAAGCCGCGGCGGATATTTTTTTTGGAAAACAGGAGAACAAGATGTTAAGACCTTTAGATGACAGGCTTCACAAGATACCTTCCGGCTGCGGCGTCACCGGCATTATGGACAGGAGCGGCGCGGTTTTTTCCGGAGGAGATATTGTTGCTTCTATCTGCAATATGATGGAACGGGGAAACGGACTGGGTTCAGGCTACGCAGCCTACGGCATTTATCCCGAGTATAAAGACTATTATTGCTTCCATATGATGTTCGGCAGGGAAGCGGCTGTGGAAGAGTCAGAATCTTTCCTAAAGAAGAACTTTGACATCCGGCTTGCCGAACCCATTCCCACCAAATTTGTTAAGACCCTGAAAACTCCGCCTATACTTAAAAGATATTTTCTGAAACCCAAAGAAGAGAAGCTCATCTTTCTGGAGGGTTTTACGAGAAAGGAAACAGAGGACGAATACACCGCCGAGAAGGCTTTTGAACTCAACCGCACGGTAAAAGAAGCCTTCATTTTTTCGTCAGGAAAGAACATGGGCGCCTTCAAGGGCGTGGGAAATCCCGACGAGATCGCGGAGTTCTTCATGATACCCGATTACAACGCCAATATCTGGACCGCGCACAACAGGTTCCCGACAAACTCGGTAGCGTGGTGGGGCGGCGCCCATCCTTTTGGTCTTCTCAACTGGACAGTTGTGCATAACGGCGAGATTTCCTCTTACGGTATAAACAGAAGGTACCTTGAGAACTTCGGCTACTACTGCACGCTCTTTACGGATACGGAAGTCATTGCCTACCTTTTTGACCTGCTGGTCAGGAAGCACAGGCTTTCCTACGAATACGCCTGTAAAGCCATAGCGGCTCCCTTCTGGTCACAGATAGAAAGGATGAGCCCGGAAGACAAAGAACTGCACACGCGGATGAGAATTATTTACGCGCCGGCGCTTTTAAACGGGCCTTTCGCCATAATTGTCTCTGACGGCAATATGATGCTCGGTTTAAACGACAGGACTAAACTTCGGCCTCTGGTCTGCGGTGAGAAGGGGTCGAAATTGTACATTGCTTCGGAAGAAGCTTCCATCCGCACGGTAAGCCGCGAGCTTGACCGTATCTGGATGCCTGACGCTGGGAAGCCGGTGATAGGGGTGTTTACAAAAACAAAAAGTTTATAAAGTCATAAGGTTTATAAGGTTTATAACGTTCTTAACGTTTATAACGAAAAAACATTAACTGGGAAAAGAGGATTAAAATGGCAAAGTCAAAGTTCAGGGGAAATTTCAAAATAAACCGGGACCCGGAGAAGTGTATTAACTGCCAGGCCTGTGTCCGCATGTGCAGCAACGACGCTCATATTTACGACGAGGAGAGCAACACCATCTCTTCCTGCGACGGCAACTGCGTCGGCTGCCATTTCTGCGAGGATATCTGCCCGACCTCCGCTCTTACCATTGTGCAGAGCGCACCCGAGATACGGGAGAACGCTCACTGGAAGGCGGGCGATGTTTACGGCATTATCAAGCAGGCCGAGACCGGAGGGATACTCCTTACCGGAATGGGCAGCGACAAGGAATACAAAGAATACTTCGATCATATTCTTCTTAACGCGTCGCAGGTTACCAATCCTTCCATCGACCCTCTTCGCGAACCCATGGAACTGACCACTTTTATCGGCAGCAAGCCTGATAAGTTTGAACCGAAACAGAAAATATCCACGCAGCTCAAGCTCACTACCCCTATTATGTTCTCGGCCATGAGCTACGGCTCAATATCGCTTAACGCGCAAAAATCGCTCGCCAAGGCGGCAACCGAGTACGGAACTTACTGGAATACCGGAGAAGGCGGCCTGCACAGCGACCTTAAACCCTATGCTAAAAATGTGATCGTGCAGGTTGCGTCCGGCAGGTTCGGCGTTGATACTGAATACCTGAATTCCGCGGCGGCTATAGAGATAAAAGTAGGGCAGGGCGCGAAACCCGGTATCGGAGGGCATCTCCCCGGGGAAAAGGTTGACGAGGAAGTTTCAAGGACCAGGCTCATCCCTGTAGGTTCTGACGCCATCTCTCCGGCGCCTCACCATGATATTTATTCGATAGAAGATTTAAAACAACTTATTTACGCGCTAAAAGAGGCGACCAGATATTCTAAACCTGTGGGCGTGAAGATAGCCGCCGTGCACAATATCGCGCCGATAGCTTCCGGGATAGTAAGAGCCGGTGCGGACTTTGTCGTGATAGACGGCATCAGGGGCGGCACCGGAGCGGCGCCGGCCGTAATCAGGGACAATGTCGGGATTCCGATAGAACTCGCGCTTGCTTCGGTTGACACAAGGCTTCGCGAAGAGGGAATACGCCAGAGAGCATCCGTTATAGCTGCCGGAGGCTTCAGAAATTCCGGAGACATCATTAAAGCGATAGCGCTTGGAGCAGACGCGTGTTACATCGGCAGCTCGGCGCTTATATCTCTCGGCTGTCATCTCTGCCAGAAGTGCTACACCGGCAAGTGCAACTGGGGCATAGCGACTCAGGATCCTAATTTGAAAAAGAGGCTTAATCCTGATGTGGGCGCGGCGAGGGCGTATAATCTTCTCCGCGCTTGGTCTCTTGAAATAAAAGAGATGCTCGGCGGAATGGGTATTAACGCGCTTGAATCGCTCCGCGGCAACCGCGGGCAGCTTCGCGGCGTAGATTTGTCGGAATTGGAACTCAGGCTTCTGGATATTAAACACGCGGGAGAAGCGTGGTAGGAAATGCAGAGGGGCTGAGGCGCAGACGCGCAGAGGGGCGGAAGTAGGTAGTCCCTATGTTCAATATAACGTCTGAGCATCCGAACATCTGCGCATCCGCGCGTCAAAGAACTGAGTTTTTAGCGGGAAGGCACTGAAAAACGGGGGAAAGAGGCGATTATGAAAAGAATAGAGATAAACGAAGAATACTGTCTCGGATGCAGGCTCTGCGAAGTGCACTGCGTTACCGCGCACTCGAAATCCAAGGACATAATCAAGACCTTTAAGTCCGAAGGTTTCAAACCGCTGACGGATTCCTGCATAGCCTTCGAGAAATGCGGCTATACCACGTTCGCCCTGCAGTGCCGGCACTGTCACGACGCGCCCTGCATAGAGGCCTGCCTTACTTCCGCGATGTATCGGGATAAGGAAGCAACGGTCCTTCACGACAAGGATAAATGCGTGGGCTGCTGGATGTGCATAATGGTGTGCCCGTTCGGCGTCATCAAGCCGGACCTGAAGAATAAGAGGGTGGCTTCAAAATGCGATCTCTGCGGCGACCGGGAAACACCGGCCTGCGTGGAACACTGCCCCAATGAAGCGATAAAATTGAAAAAGTAAGATCCTTAAAGGGAGAGGCTTATGAAATATGTAATAGTTGGTTATTCCGTGGCGGCTGTTAACGCAATAACTGCCATAAGGGAGTCGGACAAAACCGGGCAGATTACGGTCATCAGCAACGAGGACCAGCTTTATTCAAGGCCCCTTATCTCGTACTACCTTGCCGGCAAGCTGAAAAAGGACAAAATAGGATTCACTCCCAAAGATTTCGAGAAGGACATGAACATTTCCGTCCTTTACGGCGCCGAAGTTGTCAAGATTGAGACCAAAGGCCGCCATGTTGAACTCAACAATAAGAAGAAACTTCCCTACGACAGGCTCCTGATCTGCACCGGCGGAAGTCCTATTAAAATTCCGGTGGACGGGCTGAAGGAAGGGCTCAAAGGCGTATTTACTTTCACCAAACTCGCCGACGCGAAAGAGTTGGAGAAATACATTGAAAAGAACAAGTTGAAAGAGGCGGTTATTCTCGGCGGCGGTCTTATCGGTATGAAAGCCGCGGAAGCCCTGCTCGGCAAGAAGATGAAATTCAAGATACTGGATATCGCGGACCGCCTGCTTGCCAACACCTTTGACAAGGAAGCTTCAGCGCTGCTTGAAGAGAGACTGAAAGCGAACGGCTGCGAATTCCTGAAAGAGACAACCATAAAGAAGGTCATTTCAAAAGCAGGCAAGATAGATGAAATAGTCCTGAGCAACGGCAAAAAGCTTAAAGCCAAACTGCTCATAATGGCCGTGGGCGTGCGCCCGGAAATTTCGCTGGTGAATGGCACTCCAATAACCGCCAACAGGGGGATAGTTGTAGACGCGAGGATGGAAACGAATGTGCCCGGAGTCTTTTCTGCCGGAGACTGCGCCGAAGGGTTGGAGTTTCTCTCCGGGAAAGGCGCGGTAATTGCCATTTGGCCGACCGCCGCGAAACAGGGAAGGGTGGCGGGGCACAATATGTCCGGGGTTAAGGATGAGTTTGCCGGAAGTTTCGCGATGAACTCCGTTGAGATACTCGGCGTTCCTTCTATATCCTTCGGGATTACCAATCCAAAGGAAGAAGGCTACGAAGTGGTCAAAAAGAGCGCCGACGGGAAGTATAAAAAGATAGTTATTAAGGACAACAAGCTGGTAGGCGTTATCCTCGTAAACTGCATTGAGCGCGCCGGTATCTACGGCCTGCTGATAAAGGAAAGACTGGATGTGTTCGGGCTAAAAAAGGAATTATTAACCGATGATTTCGGTTTCCTGCTGCTTCCCACTGACTTCAGGAAACACTTTGTGACCGGAGAGGGTACCGAAGTATGAAAACAATTACAATAGACGCTGATAAACTGCATTACAGGGATTTAAACGAAAAGATTCACGCGGTCCTTGCTGACGCCGACGAAATAATCATAGACAATGCCATGGGTCAGAGATATATCGGAGACGCGGTCAGCAAGAAGGTGAGGTTTGTCGTAAACGGAGTGCCGGGAAATGACATGGCGGCATTTATGAACGGGCCTGAAATAATAGTAAACGGCAACGCGCAGGACGCCATCGGGAATACCATGAACAGCGGCCTCATTGTCGTACATGGCAACGCGGGCGATATCGTCGGCTACTCAATGAGAGGCGGAAAGATCTATATCCGCGGGAACGCGGGCTACCGCGTGGGCATTCATATGAAGGCCTTCAAAGAGAACTTCCCGGTAGTCATTATCGGGGAGGAAGTAAAGGATTTCTTTGGCGAATATATGGCCGGGGGACTCGCGATAGTCCTCGGGCTCGGAACGGATAAACTGCCGGTCGGGGATTTTGTAGGGACCGGAATGCACGGCGGCACAATATTTATCAGGACAAAGACGATAGATGCAAGACTGCTCGGAAAGGAAGTAAAGGCGGTCGAGCTTGACGAAAAGGACAAGGAGCTTCTTGAGAAATATGTGAAGGATTACTGCTCGCATTTTCCGGAACTTAAAGCGGCGGAGATACTAAAAGCGCATTTCATAAAACTTTACCCGTTTTCGCATAGGCCTTACGGGCGGTTGTATGCGTATTAAGTAAGAGGCGCGGATGAGCAGATGTGCGGATGCGCAGCAGTACAGAAGACAGAAGGCAGAGGACAGTGGACGGACATAACTGAAAAAAACAAAGGGCGGCGTATGCCGCCCTTCTTTGTTGGTGAGTTATTAACTAAACCATCCTGGATTTGATTGCTTTTGCGATTACTTTTTCAGGGATGTTATTGACAACTTTGCAGGCGCCAATTTTGACCGGCAGAATAAAGCGGTTAACGCCGGACTTGAACTTCTTGTCGTGCTTCATAGCTTCAAGGACCGAGCTCACCTTACAGCCGGAGAGTTTGACGGGCAGGCCGAGGTTCTCAATGAGGTTTTCCAGCCGGAACAGGTCCGCGTCTTGAAATAAACCCAGTTCTTTAGAAATCTCGCCCGCTATCAGCATCCCGAGGGCTATCGCTTCGCCGTGGGTGTATTTTTTATAATTTGTCGCCGCTTCTATCGCGTGTCCCGCCGTGTGCCCGAAGTTCAGCATTATGCGGATGTCCTTCTCGTCGCGCTCATCCGCCGAAGTAATATCAGCTTTTATCTTAACGCAAATGGGAATCACTTTTTCGTATACAGCCATGTCGAGCGCGAGCAGTTTGTCTGAATTGAACTCCAGGTAATCAAAGAGAGAGGGATCGCTTATGATCCCGTACTTCAAAGTCTCCGCCAGACCTGATTGGATTTCCCTCAAAGGCAGGGACCTTAACGTGTCAATGTCCATGTAAACCAGTCTCGGCTGCCAGAAGATGCCTATGGAATTCTTTGCTTTGCGGAAGTTTACCGCGGTTTTCCCGCCGAGCCCGCAGTCAACGAAGCCGAGCAGGGTTGTCGGCATCTGGATAAAACTTACGCCTCTCTTGTAGGTGCCGGCGATAAATCCGCCGAGATCTCCCGGAACTCCGCCGCCGAGCGTGGCTACAACTATCTGCCGATCTCCGCGCCTGTCAAAATTATAAAGCGCGTCTTGAATCTTTTGAAAAGAAGCTAAGGATTTGCTCTTTTCTCCGGCTAAAATCACGCAGCCGCCCGTTTCTTTGAACCCGCCCCGCCGGAAACTAAGCAACGCCTGTTTCCCGTAGAGGCGGTTAACGTTGGAATCGGTGATGAGAAAAATATCATTCCCGATTCCCAAATCTTTGATTGTTTTTCCGGCGTTCTTTAATATACCCCGCCCGATAACGATGGAGTAGGAACGGTCAGCCCGTGTATTTAGTTTTACTTTGAGTGTTTTCAGCACATTCTCGCCTTTAACGCGTTTTTCTAATCGTTTCCAAACAGGCCGCTAAAGAGCGCGCCCGCAAAACCGCCTAAAATGATTCCGGCGAACGTCTTCAGGAATCCGGCCGATTTAAACAGGGACTCGACATCCTGCATCTTGTTGGTGCCCATGTTGCTCCAGAAGAACGAGAGTTCGGTAAGCTCTGAGCCGCTTAGCACAAAAAATTTACAGACCAGAAATCCCAGTATGCCGCCAATGACAAAAAAGAAAAGTACTCTCATTTTTTCTCCTTGTTAAAGTTTTCGCCCATCTTCACCCTGTCAAGTATGGGAGGGTGCGAGGCGTACCAGAAGGTGACTATCGGGTGCGGGAAAAGGAACGACCTGTTGTCTTTAGCCAGCTGCACCATGCTCTGTATGTAAACTTCCGGGTGGCCGCCCATGCCTATCTCGTAGGTGTCGGCGGTTACCTCGAACTTGCGGCTTACGATATTCTCAATGGGGCTGAGCCAGAAGGAGAATATCGTCAGTATGGCGGAAATGAAAGGCAGGCTGCCGATATCAGAAATAGTCAACGCGCTGCCGTCGAACAGCCTGAAATACGGGTAGCCCGCGACATTGCCGCACGCGCTGTAAGTAAAATAGACCATCCAGGTAATAAGCACTGAGCCGGCAAAAGAAAGAAGTATGTTTTTTAACACATGATTATTCTTCCAGTGCCCGATCTCGTGCGCTACTACCGACGCGACCTGCTCCGGGGTGTTTGTCTTTATAAGCGTGTCAAAAATATAGATGGATTTTTCCGGGCCGAATCCCGTAAAGAAGGCGTTGGTGTGTTTTGAATACTTGCTCTCGTTAATCTGGAATATTTTGCTGACTTTCACGCCGGCCTTTTCCGCGACCTCGCGCATCACCCTGGCATACTTCTCGTCCTCGAAGGCGGACTTTTTGTAAAAAAGAGGAAGAATGAGATAGGGATAAAGGAACGTAATGATAAATTCAAAGGCCAGCAGGACGACAGGAATGAGCCAGAGGAAAGGGGTGGGCCTTCTGAATATATAGTAGGCCGCGCATATTATTACAGATGTTATTACTGTGCCGACCGCGAACTGTTTCAACGTGTAAAGGAACCATTCTTTTTGTGTCATATTGGAGAACCCGAATTTGTGTTCCAGGGTAAAGCCGAAGTGAAAGCGGAAAGGCAGTGTCACCAGGAAAGAGCAGATGAAATATACCGCCAGAAAGATGATGACCTGCAGAGTTACCAGATATATCCCCATCCCCTTCAGAAATTCATGAACTGACCAGGAGAGAGGTTTTGCGGCCAAAAAGAAGAAAACAAACGGGAAAACAAAATCAACCGCCCTCTGCAGGACGCTGAGTCCGAAACTTTCTTTCGCGTATTCTTCGCCCTTCCGTATCTCCTCGGGGGTAAAATATCTAAGAGCCAGCGTTTCTTTTTCCGGAGTTTTTTTGCCTTTGTATGAAAGGTAAATCATGACTGACCTGAATATGATATAGCCGGCGAGCAGCGTAAGAAAGAGTGTTTTCATAGTGATTTGATTATATAAGCGGGCATGAAAACAGTCAAGCGAAAATAGGGAAAACCAGCCGCGGCCTGCAGCTTGAAAGGATAAATCTTAGCGTCTTGGCGCTATTTTAACTCCTGACCCTGGTTTTCCTGTCCTATTGTATTCCTGGTCAAAAGTCAGGCCGAGAGATATCCTGTGCGTGTCTCCCAGGTTACCGGAGGGCGCGTAAGCGTAATCAACCGCATAATTGAACATTCCGGAAAGGGATCCGCGGTAGCCCAATCCTGCGGTAAAGCTTCCGGCGTCATATCCAAACTTGTATCCTGCGCGGATTATGAATTCTTTCTCCAGGGAGAATTCCGCGCCCAAATTCTCGGAGAGTGTGCCGGAATCGAAGGGGTAGTAGGCGGTTGCCGCCACCAGCAGGTCGTTTTCCGACTGTATGCCAAACTTTGTCGAGAAACCCCCGCGCAGGGTAAGCGGAAGGCTGTCGCCGTTTACGGTGCCTCCCAGGTTGCTCAAAGCGACTCCAATGACAAAGTCGCGGCCGCCGACGGCTTCAAGTATAAAAGGTATTTCATAAAGCAGACCGCCGTCAAAAGCGAGGACTGAAACGGAATCAGTATCGATGGTCTGCGTTACCAGTTTTATATTTACGCCTGCCTGAAGCGCGCTGCTGATTTTGTAAGCTGCAGTGCCGGCAAGCACCAGGTCAAAAGGGCTGAAACTTCCGACAACCGTGCTGTCTGCTGCCAGTGTTTTGTCAATGGAGCCGTAATTGAGGTAGGCAATGTGAGCTCCGAGCTTGAACTTGTCGCTTAGAGGATAGGCGAAAGCCAGGTATTCGTAGGAGCTTGAATCCCAGTAGAACATGTGCATAAAAGAAAGCTGCATGGTCTCCAGGTTTGCAATGCCGGCCGGATTCCAGTAGGAGGCGTTGACATCGTCAGCAACAGCCGTAAATGTTTCTCCCATGCCGGCAGCCCGAGCTGAGGGCGCTATGCGGAGAAATGTGAGGGCTGATGTTCCGGAACCGGCCATACATGCTGAGGATATAATCAGGAGAAGAAGACCGGATAAGAACAGCTTGCGGTTCTGCATTTTGCTCCTTGCGGGAAACCGTATAAGTTCTTTGGCTTAAGCCTTATTTAAGTGTTCGCGCCGTCATGAAGGGCTGAAAAATATTTGTAATATTGAAGTATACTATATTGAAAGAGCGCCTGTCAATGCGGGGAAGGCAAAGCAGCGCGCCCGGGAATTCTTTCTTCTTTGATTTTTACCCCCATAGGGTTATAATAAGGGCTAGTCAGGCATTCCGGAGGGGTACCATGAAAAAAACAGCCAAAATTCTCGGGTTCATTGCCGCCGGTCTTGTTTTGCTGCTGCTTCTTCTCGGAACCGCGCTTGCTTTCTTTGTTCCCTGGGACAAGGTTAAAGACGCGGCGGTTGTTGAAGCCTCAAAGCAATTGAACCGGGAAGTCCGGATTGAGAAACTGGATTTTAATATTTTCAAAGGCATCGGCATTAAAGGTTTCTATATAGGCAACAGGAAAGGGGAAGGTTTTTCTGACGGGGCTTTCGTCGCGGCGGAACAGGCTTCGGCGGGGTACGAGTTCCTGCCCCTGCTGTTTGGAAAAGTCAACCTGACCACAGTTGAACTTGATTCTCCTAAAATATTGATAGAGAAAAATAAAAGGGGAGAGTTTAATTTTGCCGACCTCGCTAAAGAGCTAAAGAGCGGGGAACCTTCAGCAAGCGCGGAAGCGCAGGGAAGCGGCGCCGGGAAGCTGCCGGTAAAACTTTCCATGTCGAAGTTTGCCATAAACTCGGGAGAGATAGACTGCAACGATTATTCCTCCGCGCCTGCCGTTAAAGCTTCGGTAAAAGACCTTAATGTCTCGGTAACCGGTCTTGCCCTTGAAGGAGACAGTCCTTTCAAGCTTAAGGCGTCCGCCGTAATGGAATACAATAAAACTCCGGTCAATGTTTCCGCGGAAGGGAGCATGCGGATCAGGTTTAACGAGCAGGAAATAGACTTGCAGGATTTCACGGCCAAACTGCCCGGTTTTGCTTTTACGGCGTCCGGCGAAGTAAAGAAATTTCTGGAATCACCGACTTTCTCCCTGCAGGCAAAGGTCTCGGCGGATAGCGGCGAGCTTAAAAAAACGCTGGCTCCCATGCTTCCTCCCGCAGCAGCCGCATATTTAAAAGATACATCCCTTTCGGGGATAGCTTCGTTTGGCCTTTCCGCCAAAGGCGAGGCCAGGCAGTCAGGAAAATCCTATGAGGTGTACGCTTCGGGTTCCGGCAGCGCCGACCTGACACCGGTCGAGGCGAAGTATTCCGAAGTCTTCGTAAAACCCAAAGGATTAAAGACCGGGATTACTTTTGATTTTGATATCAAGAAAGACGCGGTCCGTGCTGTTTCAAAAATAGAGACCGCCGCTTCCGCTTTTACGGCGGACAAATCCATTAGCGATATTTTCGGCTCTCCAAAAGTGAATGTATCCCTTTCCGGAAACCTTTCAGTACCGGAACTTGTTTCCCTGCTCCCGCTCATGAAGGATATGAAGACAGAAGGCGCCGCAACAGTAGATATGAAAATCTACATTCCCATAACGAAAGATTACGCGGTTGATTACAAAGGGATAAAAATCAACGGTTCCGGAAATTTGAAGGATCTTGGGCTTGGTTATGGCGGGATAAAGTACGGAATCAGCAAGCTCAATTCCGGTTTTGCCCTCACGGAAAAGTCCCTGAAACTTCCGAATGTCAGTTTTCTGGCGGGGACCTCCGCTTTTTCAGGCTATGTAACTGCCGCGAATTATAACCTTGAAACTATGGCGGATTGGAAGACAAAATTTGAGGGGGATGTAAAAGCCGTCCTTCTTTGCCAAAGGTTTCTGGCGGATGAAGCCTGGGACGCCCTGCCTTCAAAAACGAAGTCCGCGGCAGGCCCGGCAGCGGCTGCGGGTCAGTCTGATTCCGGTTTTTCTGATGATGAAATAAAAAGCTACACCGGTTATGTGTACGGAAAGCTGAAAGCGGAAGCAGACCTGAACATTAAGGAACTGGTCTTTAAAAAGCTCAGGTTCACAGAGCTAAGCTCAAATGTTAAGCTCGCGAAACGCGCAGCTTCCCTGACCTCCTCCATGAACGGCTACGGCGGAGCGGTGAAGGCAGCCGCGAAGATAGACCTAAACACGCCGGGGCTCGGGTATTCCCTCTCCGGGTCAATGTCCGGAGTTCAGACAGGGGAGTTTATCAACGCCGCGGCGGATTCTTTCCTGGAGGGCTGGATGTCTGGCCTGATGAAAGACAAGCTCTCGGGCGCGGCCGGTTCTGACTTTGCCTTCTTTGGAAGGGGCGCGAATAAGAAGGAAGTAAAACAGAATCTTTCCGGCTCGTTGAATTTTAAACTGGTTGACGGCAAGCTCAAGAACTGGCAGATGTTGAGCGATGGGCTCAAAGCGCTCGGGGTGAACCCTTCGGGCGAGATACCTTTCAGGCAGATGACCGGTAAAACCAGGATTGGCGGGCAGAAGGTAAGCGTGGACGAGCTCAAGGTTGTCTGCGACGACGCGAGATATAATCTCGGTTCCGGAGGATGGGTTGCCTTTGACCGGGATCTGGATTCAGAGATGCAGCTTCCCATGCGCAATGATTTCTCTCCTTCCATTGCTTCGAAACTCGGCGACGCGGGAAAATACGCCGCGGGCCAGGACGGATGGGTTCCGGTTGATTTTGATGTTTTTGGCCGACTTGCCGCGCCTTCTTTCAGGCCAAATCTGGACAGGTCGCTTGCCAATGCGGGCAAGAACGCGGAGAACGCGGCAAAGAAGAAGCTGCAGGAAGAAGGGGAAGGGTTGAAGAAGAAGGGTGTTGATTTGTTGAAGGGACTGTTTGGTAAATAATGAGGCGCAGATGCGCGGAGGGTCGGAAGGTCATAAGATATAGGGGCAACAACCTTCTGAGCATCTGAACATCCGCGCGTCCAACATGGAGGGTTATTGGTTAAATTCATGGAGTTCCTGACAGGAATAGACAGGGCGATATTCTACTTTGTGAACAACCGTCTGCACAATCCGGTGCTTGATGTGATAATGCAGGCGTTGACGAACCAGTGGATCTGGCTGCCGCCGCTCGCGCTTTTGGCGATCTATCTCCTAATAAAGGGAGGCAGGCAGACCAAAATAATTGTTACGCTCTGTATTATCGCGGTTGTTCTGACAGACGCGTTCTGCTACAGGATACTGAAACCCTTTTTCGAAAGGATACGCCCGTTTGAATCCATACCTCACGTGCTCCAGCTTGCAGGAGCGGCGGGGTATTCCTTTCCGTCAAACCACGCGGCCAATACATTTGCCGCGGCAACGGTTGTGATCTTATTCAATAGAAAGGCCGGGCTCTGGTTTACCCTGCTCGCGGCGCTAATATCCTTCTCCAGGGTTTACTGCGGAGTCCACTACCCGCTTGATGTTCTGAGCGGCGCGGCTATCGGCGCGGCGTTCGGTTCTATAACCGTCTTTTTCTACAGGAATTTTGAATGGAAAAAAGAACCGAAAAAGCGTTCCTGATAACCGGTTCGGTTTGTTTCGCCGCGGCACTTATTTGGGCTCTTTTTATTTCGGCGGGCCGGGTCCGGGTTGAGCAGCAGCTTTACACCTTTGACCTTGCGGCAGCCTATTCGGATGTCCTGCAATTACCCGCTGCTTTATCCCGCGATTCCTCCGCATTCTCCGGTCTAAAGTCCGATGCTGAATTGGCCGTGCTGAAAGGCGCGGGACTCACTTCTCTGATAATTGAATCGTCAGACAGGGCGGCAGGGGAAGCGGCCGCGAAGAAGAACGGGCTCGGTATAATTTACAAAGCCGATTATGAAAAGGGGGAAACCCTCTCCGCGCTGCCTAAGGGCTCGCGCGTGCTCTTCGTGAACAATCAGGTGTTTGACAAAGCAAGCGTCCTCTCGAAAGGATTAAAACCGTGCCTGCTTGAACTATACAAGCCTGTCGGCTATGAGGGCATCCCGCGCAAAGACATTCTTACCGCACACACCGTTAAGGACCAGGAACTCGAGAAGCTTTCTTTTCCAAAACTTCGGGACCGGTTCCTCCGCTCTAGATTTGAAAGAAGGATAGGGATTCTCTACTTGAAATTTAAACGCTCCGGAACAGGTCCTTTGGAAAACGAGAGTTTCGTATCCGGCCTTTCCGCGGTTTTGAAGGGTGCCGGGGAAAAGCCCGGAGTATTCTCCGCGAATCCCTATATACTCGGGACCGGAGAGCATATCAGGGCGAGGCAATATGCCGCTTTCTTTATTGCGCTGTTCTTCCCGCTGCTCGCGTTCTTTGCCGGAATGAGATATTTCAAAGACCCGTACGCGCGCTTCTTTGTGATGTTCCTGCTTTCGCTTGCCGGCGGGGTCATTGTCTCTGCAGTAATTTCCGATACGGTTTTCATGATAAAGCTTGAGCAGTTCGGCGGCGTAAAGTATGCGCTGAGCCTGCCGGTCGCGGCGGTTCTGACCTATCTGGTTTTCAAGAACCGCGGTGAACTTACCGGGCGCGGGCTCGCGTTGACCGGAGGACTTATCCTTCTTTTCGGAATAATCTTCGCGGTGGCCTCAGTTCGTTCCGGAAACTTCAATGTTCCTTTATTCCCTTTCGAGGAATCGCTGAGGGGATTTCTTGAGAACGCTTTCCGCGCCAGGCCGCGGGCGAAGGAATTCCTGATAGGGTATCCCTGCCTGCTGCTGGGACTGAATATGTTATATGAAGAGCGCTTCAAGGAGTTCAAGCTTCCTGCAATTATCCTTGTCTCTGTCGGAGTTTTTGGGCTCACTTCCGTCGTCAACACCTTCTGCCACGCCCATATACCTTTCCTGATGTCAATGCTTCGCTCCGTGTATGGGGCAGTTCTCGGGTTACTCGGAGGCGCGATATTAATCAAGCTGTCAAGACTGCTCCGAAGGCCCTAATCTTCGGCTACATAGGCGAAAAGAATGCCGGTGACGACCTCATATTGCTTGCGACCCTGAAGAGCCTGCGGGACGAGGGCTTTCGCGTTTCGGTGCTTTCCTCAAATCCACAACTGACGGAGAAGGCGTTTAAGGTAAAGGCCGTTTCCGCCAGAGAAATCCTGCCAGTGCTTCGGGAGCTTCTTAACTGCGACCTTCTGGTTTGCGGAGGCGGGGGGATATTTCAGGACCGCACCAGCGTCAGGTCAATCCTGTATTACTCGCTTCTCGTGCTTGCGGCTCGGAGCTTCTCAAAAGAGGTTCGGCTGCTGCACCAGGGGGTCGGCCCCCTGAATACCCGTATCGGAAGGTTTCTCGCCCGCGCCGCTTTTAACTCGGCGGGAAAGGTCTCAGTCAGGGATATTGAATCTAAAAATGCGCTTAAGGGTCTGGGCGTGAAGGCGGTAAATATCCCGGTAGCCGGGGATGCCGCGCAAACTCTTCGGTTTTTCCGCAAAAGAAGGAACGCAAAAACCAAAACAGTTGTCTTTGCGCTGAGGGAGTGCCGGGAGTCCGCGCTCTGCATTGAAGATGTCGTATCTGTCAGCAAGAGCTTGAAGAAGGCCGGAGTCGCCTGCCGCTTCGTCCCGTTCCAGTCGCCGCAGGATAACCTTACAGGCCTGGAGCGCGGGGGGGAATGGGATTATAGAAAAATTATCAGGGAAATCTCTTCCGCGGATGTGGTTGTTGGCTCCCGCTATCACAGCCTTATTCTCTCTGACATGTTCGGCATCCCTTTCATAGGCATAAATTATGACACAAAGATAAAGAATTTCTGCGCGTTGAGGAAGGCTCCCCTGCTTTCTCTTGCCGGAAATGGTTTCAAAGAAAGGCTTGAAAGTTGTATAATGAAATCGTTGGGGAAACCAGGTAGAAACTGAGTCCGGTATTCCGGAAGGGGTCATAAGTGAGAACCAGAGTAATCGTCGGAGGGGGCAGTCCGGGAACGAGACTGTTGCTGGGAATAATAATCGTGATAGGCGTCTGCCTGCTTCTTGCTATACTGGTCTTTGCCGCTTTTGCGTCACTTATACTAATTGTGCCGGTAGGGCTTTTTATCCTTGTCTCGGCGCTTTTCCGGAGGCCCAGAGCCGGCAGGGAACGGAAAGACGACGGCATAATTGACATTGATTATTCGGAAACAAATGACGGGGACCAAAAATTATTGAAGTAAGAGGAGGAATTTATGCAGTGGGAAAAATTAAACTATGTTGATTTTCTGAAAGCTATCAAGACTACAAGGGGCGTATGTGTCCTCCCGGTGGGCATATTGGAAAAACACGGCGAGCACATGCCGCTCGGAATAGATTATCTCAAGGCCCACGAAGTCTGTAAAATGGCAGCCGAGAAAGAGAAGGCCGTGGTCTTCCCGCCGTTTTTCTTCAGCCAGATAGCCGAGGTCAGGCATACCGCTGGTTCCATCTGCATAAAGCCGCAGCTTACTTATGACCTGCTTGAAAATATCTGCGATGAAATAGCGCGAAACGGTTTCAAGAAGATACTGATAGTGAACGGGCACGGCGGAAACTTCGCTTTCCTTCCGTATTTCGTTTTTTCCAGCCTTTACAAGAAAAAAGATTATTCGCTTTATCTTATTAACAGTACTTACGGGCCTCTGAAAAAAGAATGGGAAAAATTCATAGATACTGATGAGAACCATGCCGGCGAGTGGGAGACCAGCGCTATGATGGCGCTGGACGAAGATTCCGTGAATTTGAAGTACCTGCCGAAGAAACCCGGTTTGCCGCTGAACCGCGTTAAGCATCTCAAGGATTTGACTACAAGTATGTTCTGGTACGCAGATTTCCCGGAGCATTACGCGGGAGACGCAAGGACTTCAACAAAAGAGAAGGGTAAGAAGGTTTTAAAAATTGTGGCGGATTATGTGGCAGAGAGAATAAAACTCGTTAAGAAGGACACTGTCGCCCCGCGCCTGCAGAAGGAATATTTTAAGAGAGCGGAGAAACCGTACTTGAAATAAAGAGGCGCGGATGAGCAGATGCGCGGACGCGCAGTGAAATCTGAGGACTGAGGACGGAATGCAGTGATCAGATGAGCGGAAGGGCAGATGCGCGGATGCGCAGTAAAATCGGAGGAAGGTTGAAGAAGGATAAAAAAATAGAGATTTGTTTTCTTACAAAGAAAGATGTGAAAGGGTTCCTGGCGCTGTTAAACAATGTCTGGCCGTCCCAGTATCCTTTCCAAGAAAACTGGCCGCACACTTCTCTTCCGGATCCGAAGAAATTCAAGGAACATTTGCTCCTCAAGGAAGACGGTTTTGTGGCGGCGCATGTGGGAATTTACCCGCAGGAGTGCAAGGTCCACGGCTCAATACTTAAGTCCGGAAGCATTGGCGGGGTTGCTACACACGAGAAGGCCCGCGGCAAAGGGTATATGTCGGTTCTTCTAAAGCGCGCGTTGGAACTGCTTCACGAAAGGAAGTACGATATTTCGTGGCTCGGCGGGGACAGGAAGAGATACGGTTATTTCGGCTGGGAATGCGGAGGCAGAGTCAGCAAGTTCATCACCGCTCCGAGATACTTTCCTGAATGCAAAACCCGTGAGGTAAGAAAATATTCCGGCGAAAGCAGGTACCTGAAACAGCTCATAAGGCTGCACTCGGCTGAAGAGTTCGGGCAGAAGAGAAGCGCGGCGCTGGACAAACTGCTCTACGGCAGGCGAAAGCGCGACACCTGGCTCGCGCTCGAAAATGACAAAGTGCTTGCCTATCTGACGCTCGGGACAAAGCACAGCGACGAGCAGGCAAGGGTGCTTGAATGCGGCGGTTCGCTGGAAGAGCTGAAACCGCTTATAAAACACGCGTTTGAGAAGCTCGGCTTCAAAAGGCTGGAGGCGGTCACCCCGTCATTTCCAAACCGGTGCAAGGAGTTCTTCAACAGCCTTTCCTGGGGAGACAAGAGCGACGATTTCTACGGCGACGGCTGCGTGAAGATAATAAATCTTCCCGCAACCCTGAAAAAGTTCGAAAGACAGATGAACCTGAAAGCGAAATCCTCGGTCCTTTCCGGCCGTCACGAGGTTACCCTGGTTATGGAAGGGACGGGTCAGAGCGCCACTATAGAAGCCGCGGGGAAGAGGGTCAGGGTTACCGCCAACCCCGCCAAAATAAAAATGGTCTTGAACGAACACGAGATGGTCAAGCTTCTTTTCCCGCTCTCAAAGCCGTCTGAGTGGATGAAGCTTCCGGCGGGCGCGGAGTTCCTGGACATTCTTTTTCCGCTGGATTTTTACTTTTGGCCGCTGGAAACGGTGTAGAGACGGTATGGAGCTGTAATCTGTGTAATAGCTCTTCCTGGTCCGCGTAATTATTTTCACGGAGGTTTAAATGAAGAAGAAAATCTTTGACGATTTCACCTACGAAGACAACTGGCGGATGTTTCGCATACTCTCCGAGTTTGTCGAAGGTTTTGACGAGCTTGCGAAGGTCACTCCCGCTGTTTCAATATTTGGTTCGGCCCGCGTGAAACCGGATTCGAAATATTACAAAATGGCGGAAGAGATTTCCGCGAAGCTCACGAAAGAAGGATTCTCGATAATTACGGGAGGAGGACCCGGCATTATGGAAGCCGGAAGCAAGGGCGCGTTCAAGAACAAAGGGTTGTCGGTCGGGCTGAATATTGAGCTCCCTTTTGAGCAAAAACCGAATCCGTATCTTCATAAAACCCTGACCTTCAGGTATTTCTTCGCGAGGAAAGTAATGTTCGTGAAATACGCGACCGCGTTTGTTATTATGCCGGGCGGTTTTGGAACCATGGATGAACTTTTTGAATCCATTACGCTAATTCAGACAAAAAAGATCAATCCGTTTCCGGTCGTGATGGTTGGGAAAGAATACTGGTCGGGATTGCTTGGCTGGATGAAGAAAGAGATGGTAGGCAGGGGTTTCATCGGGCAAAGCGATATAGACATTATTCAGACAGCTGACAGCGCGAAGGAAGTTGTTGATATAATAAAAAAATACTCCAAAGAATCAAGGCTAATACTAAAGCCGAGAAAATAGATTTCGGCTGGTTTTACCCCTTTCCCGGCAAAGCGAGAAACCTTTAACTGCCGGCTATTTTTTTCATCTCTGCTGTCTTGAAGGAAAACCCTTTGTTGTTGTTGATATTATATGAAAATAATTAGAATGAACATTAAAAATAACTAAGAAAAGCTTGTATTTTAAGGAGAAATGGTAATATTTATCACTAGGCAATATGTTGAAATCAGCGGCATATTGTTATATAATGTAGAAAATATCTCCTAGCAAAGGGGCAAAATGGGCCGAAGGATATTGTTTACATTGCTTTCATTTCTCTTGCCTGTGTTGCTCTTTTCCCAGGTTACCTCTTCCGAACTCTATAAATTCGCCTATGACCTCTACAAGAACGCCAATTATAATTTCGCCGTAGAGCAATTCCAGAAAATAGTCTCCATGTATCCCGACAGCCGTGAGTGCGGTGACGCGGCTTTTATGACCGCCGAATGCTTCTACAAACAGGGCGAGTACGAAAAAGCCATTCCGGAATACAAGACCGTGTTGGAGCGTTACAGCTCGCTGGATTACCGGGATACGGTTACATACAGGATCGGCGAGTGCCGGTTCAGGCTTAAAGATTATGCGGGCGCGGAAGAAGCTTTCAAGAACCTCCTCGATAAGAATCCTAAAACCTATCTCGCAGCCGACGCGAATTTTTGGACGGCTGAGGCCTATTTTAACGGAGGCGAGTTCGAGAACGCGGCTATGTCCTATGAAACTGTAAGCCGGGATTTTGACGACTACAGGTCGGCGGATTACGCCTGCTATTCGGCGGGCTGGTGTTATTTTAAACTTGGCAACTATTACAGGGCCGCAGGGTCATTCTCGGAACTCAACACGAAATTCAAGTCCAGCCCCCTTGCGGATACGGCGCTTTTCTGGAAGGGGGAGTCGTTATATCACTCCGGCCAATACTTCGAAGCTATAATTGCCTTCAAGGAGTTCGCGAAAAAGGCTCCGGCAAATAAATACGCGGACGCGGCAACCTACCGCCTCGGCGAGTGTTACTACAAAATAAAAGATTACCAGTCTTCCGACGCGGTTTTTGACTCTTTCCTGGAAACCTTTGACAAGAGCCCGTTGAAGAACGAAGTGCTTTACCGGCTTGGCATAACAAATATCACGCTAGGCAATTTTAATAGCGCGATTAAGTATTTTTCCGTGATTGCCGAGAAAGCAGGCGGTGCGGGGGAGATAACTAACCGCGCGAGGTACGGGCTGGCGTGGTGCTATTACAAGCAGCAGAAGTACTGGGAGGCCATAAAACAGCTCGGGGCGGTAAACAAAGAAAAAGTGCCGCCGTCCCTCCGGGCCAATTCCCTTTACCTGACCGGGAACTCTTATTACGCCATAGGCAGGCTGGAGGACGCGAAGACCGTTTACGACAAACTCTTTAAGGAATTCCCTGAAAACGAGTTCGCGCCGGATTCCGTGTATTTTGTCGCCTGGTGCGACTATAAACTGAAACTTTTCGGATTTGCCAGGGAAAATTTCAACAAACTGCTCGCAAAATACCCGTCAAGCCCGAGAGCGGCTGAAGCGCAGTTTCGCCTCGGCGAGACTTTCTACGCGCTGAAAGATTATGACAGCGCGCTTGCCGCCTACAGTAAAACCATCTCGGCGTACCCGGACTCAAAATTCACTCCGATGTCGCGGCTCGGCACCGCCTGGTGCCATTATTTGCAGAAAAAATTCACGCTGGCTATCGCGGAGTTCAAGGGCGTCGCAGAGGACGAAAAAGTTCCTGAGCTGGCGTTCGAAGCTCTCAATATGACGGGCTCGTCATTCTATAACCTGAAAGATTATGCTTCAGCGGGCGCGGCGTACCGCAAGGCGCTTGATAAGTCCGCGGATAAAGGCGATATTGCCAGGACAAAGTTTCAGATCGGCCGTTGTCTTTATAACATGAATGATTTTGCCGGGGCAGTCAGGGTCTGGGAAGGTCTGGATACGGCTGACAGCGTTTACTGGATAGGTTTCTCGTATTTCAGGCAGGATAATTTCGCGAAAGCGGTGGAGTACTTCCTCAAAGTCCGGGAGTCCTACCCGCAGAACAACCTTGTGCCGGACGCTCTGCTTAAGGCCGCTGATTCCTGGTACAATCTTGAGGAGTACGCAAAAGCGATTGGTCTTTACGAAGAGGTCCGCAAGTCCTACGCTTCAACAAAGTATGAAAGGGACGCGCTCTACGGCCTTTCCTGGTGCTATTCCCGCGCCGGCGAGAACGACAAAGCCGAGGAGATTTCCCGGTACTTCCTGAAGAAATTTCCGAAAGAAGAATTTTCCGAAGAAGTGCAGTTCAAACTGGCCGGCTACTATATGAAGAGCGCCAAGTTCAAGCAGGCAGTGGACGAGTATGATAATTTCATGGCCTCTTTTCCGGAATCAACAAAGATTCCTGACGCGCTCTATTCAAAAGGCGAAGCCTGGCTTGCGTTAAAAGACAACGGGAGAGCGGTTGAAAGTTTCAGGATGGCCGCCGACAGATTTGTTTCTTCCACGGTGGCGCCAAAGGCCCTCTTTAAGATAGCCAACATATATTATATCCTGGAAAGGTACGATGACGCGGCGGCTGAATATGACGAGGTGGCGGAAAAATATCCCAAGAGCGAATACATAATCTCGGCAATTTTCAATTCGGGGCTTTCTCTCCGGAAGGCGAAGAAGAAGGATGAAGCAATCCTCAGGTATGAGAGGATTCTGAAAGAGTATCCGAAATCCGCGCTTTCCAGGGACGCCGCGCTGGACCTCGGCGTGATGTACGAGGATGTTAAGGCCTTTGACAAGGCCATAGCGGCGTACCGTTTTATAACGGCCAATTTCCCGGCAAAGTCGCAGGAAGCGCAGTACTGGATAGGCAACTGCTATTTCGCGCTGGGAGATCCCGACACGGCCGCCGCCGAATATCTGAAAGTACTCTCGGTTGAGAACGCTTCCGGCATGTGGATAGTTACCGCTAAGGCCAGGGCCGCCGAGTGTTTCGAGAAGGCGGGAAAACTTGATAAGGCCGCCGGCCTTTACAACGACATAATAAAGACCGGCGGTAAAAAAGAATGGACTGACGCCGCGGAGAAGAGGCTGAAGGCGCTTAAGAGTGTAATGCCGCCTTCCGCCGATACAACGAATGAGAATCAGCCAGCGGAAAATGTCACGGGAGAGAGGACAAAGAAATGAAAAAGCTCATATTTCTGACAGCCCTCCTTCTTCCGGCGTTCTTCTTTGCTCAGGAGATGGAGAAAAAAGAACGCGAGCCGGTCTTTGTCCTTCCGGATGTCGTGATTACGGGAGAGAGCGAGATAAAGGTCGGAGGGGAGAAGAAAGACCTGCTCCCTGAAAATTATCCCCTGCCGCCGAAGGAAACCCCGCTGATGGAACTCCAATTCATAAAGGGGCCGTATTTGGATAACGCGAAAAGCTCCGCGCCGGAACTTGAAGTAAACAAACAGAGTACTAAAAGGCTGGTGGAACTGATTGCCGCCTATGGCTCTTTTTCTTCCTTATACGGCAAGCTGATCTACGGCGAAACCTTCAGCGGCGGAAGCCTGCTCCTTAAGGCGGAGAAGGACATCCGGAATTACTATGTTTCCGATAACGGCTATAACGCGGGAGCCCTGAACCTGGATGTCAGCGCTTCTTTTGAGAAATCCTTTGATGCTTCGCTCTCGCTTATTTACAGAGCCGGCTCGGCCTTCAGGACTTCTCCTACGCAAAGTTACGCTTCGGACGAATACAGAGACAGCCTGGTTGAAACAGATCTTACTCTTTCCGGCAATCTTTCACCGGACCTAAAATTAAAAGGCGGAGTGCGGGCTGCCAGGACAACGCTTGAGAAGAACGGGCTCACGGATAACTTCCTGGACCTCTTCCTGGGCGGGGATTTCAGGGTAGAGCAGGAGAACAACAAGGTGCTGGGTTCGGTAGCCGCGGAAGCCAGGAATGATTCGCTCTTCGGCCAGTTATATTTCCTTTCCGCTTCGGCAAAGTTTCGGCTTGATCCTGCGCTCCTTGATATCGGACTTAAATATGACCAGTGCAGGCTCAATCCCGAAGTTTCGGCAAGCGTGGATCTTGACGGAGAGACTACTCTCTATGCTTCTTACGCCCCGGGACTCGTCTTCCCCAGAGCTTCCGAACTCTACGGGCAAAGGCCGGTTGACCGCGCCTCCGGTTTAAACGCCGAGAACGACCGGTTCTATCTCTCAACCGGACTGCAGCATAAGATAACGAATGACCTTCCGGTTTCGCTCGAAATCTTCCGCAAGGAAGTTGAGAACCTGATCACCTATGAGACTGAAACCGCTCCGGTGCCGGATGTTCTGCGTCCCGTTAATATCGCAAGTGTTTCAATCGCGGGTATGAACTTCACCGAGCAGTGGAAAATCTCCCAAAACTTCACGCAGTCGCTGAAATACACTTTCATGAATTCTCTGAACGGGGTTCCGGGAAAATTCGTGCCCTACATGCCGGCGCACGCGGTTACCCTGCGCGGCGAGTACGCGGAATCCGGCTGGGATTTCACGGCAACCTTAGAGTACAAGAGCGAGATGAATTACAGCGAGAAAAATGCGGACACGGTGCCTGGCAGGCTGCTTGCCGGGCTCAGGCTTTCAAAAGAGTTTTTCAGCGGATTCACCGCTTTTCTGGCGGGAGACAACCTGCTGAATCAGAATGCCGAAATTATAAAAGGCAGGGCGCTGACAGGCGCGTTCCTTTCGGCCGGTCTGGATGTGAAATTCTAAACCCGGCGCGAGGCCGGCGGAACTTTTGCCGGGCGGCGCTGCCTTATATAAAACAGGAACCTGCGTCAAAACGGCGCGAAAAGAGGAGGCAGTATGGATATGAGTTTTCTGAAAATGCTTGAGCACGGAGGCATCGTAATAATAGTTCTTCTTGTATGCTCGGTGATCTCCGTCGCCGTCATCATTGAACGGCTTAAGGTGTTTTACGGTATAAGGCCAAAAGTTATGGAACAGGTCAAAGCGCGGGTCAGAAGCCTGATCATGGCCGGCAAGATCTCCGATGCGGTTGCCTACTGCGATACTTTTGAGGCAAAGTGGTTCTTCTTCAGGACCCTCTGCCCGCTCACGACTGTCCTGAAAACCATTATTTTCTCTCATAAAATGGACAAGGAGTCCCTGTCTGAGCTTGCGAACAGGACCGTTGACAAAGAGCTTGTTTCTCTGGAAAAAAACCTGGGCATTGTCGGCACTATCGGCAACACTTCGCTCTACATAGGGCTTTTCGGAACCGTGCTCGGGATTATCAACGCCTTCGGCGCGATCTCCCAGCAGTCGGCGATGGGCGCGTCGGTGGTTTCAAAAGGAATCTCCGAAGCGCTTGTCAACACGGCGGCAGGACTTTTTGTGGCGGTCATCTCCGTTGTTTTTTATAATTATTTCATGAGGTCGGTCCGCGAAGTCACGGTCTATCTTGACGATACCGCGGCGGAATTCATAGACCTCATCAAGAGGTAGAGAGCGGAGGAAACATGAGAAGATACAGGCCTGAAAATAAAATGATCTCGGAGATCAACGTGACGCCGCTTACGGATGTCGCGCTGGTACTTCTGGTAATCTTCATGGTGACCACGCCGCTCATACTCCAGGGCGGAATCAACGTGAAACTTCCTTCGGCTGTGACCGCCGACACGTCGCCCCAGAGAAACATAACAGTGACCATAACCGTTGACAGAAAAATCTTCATCAACGAAAGGCCGACAGACGCGAACAGCGTCCAGCCGCTCCTTGAGGATATGCTTAAGTTCGAGAAAGACAAGACGGTCATAATCAACGCGGACAAGGACGTGTCTCACGGTTTTGTCGTAATGGTGATGGATGCCGCGAAGAAAGCAGGCGCGCTCAAGATGGCGATCGCCGCGGAAAAAATGGAAGAGCCGGTAAAATAACAGGAGAAGCATGACAGCGCTCAGAAAGGACAGGACATTATCCGGGACCTTGCTTATATCCCTGTTTTTTCACGGGATACTGCTTGTTTTGCTGGCCGGCCTGGCCGCTTCGCAGAGCACGGGGAAGTCCGTTTACCTTACGGAGGTGACCCTTCTCGGCGAAATGCCCTACGGCAAGGGGCTCGGCCAGAAGGGTGATGTTTCCGGGAATACCGGAGCCAAAAGCGGAAAGACCGCGGCGAAGCCGGAAAAGATAGCGTCAAAAACGAAGCCGAAAAAAACGCTGGTCAAGCAGGCTGTCACGCAAAGATCCCCCGACGATATTCTCAAGCTCCACAGGGAAACTCCCATCGGCATGGACGAGTCAGCGATGAAGAATTCCGACGGGCCGCTCGAAGGTCCGGTGCTCGGCGGGGGATACGGCGAGGATTCTGAAAACCCGGGTATGACAGACGGCAGCCTTGAAATCTCCGGGCCTATCGCGTCACGTGGCATAATCCGCCAGTTCATGCCGGGCTACCCTGAATGGGCAAAGCGGCAGGGCATAGAAGGCGCAGTACAGGTGCAGATAACTGTCAAGCCGGGCGGGGACGTCAAAGATGTGATGGTGATAAAAACCTGCGGTTTCAAGGATATGGACTTCCTGGTTTCCGACGGGATGGCTAAGTGGAAATTCGACTCCCTTCCGCTTTCGGCAAGACAGATAGATCAGGAAGGAAAGATAACTTTCAAGTTCAATCTCAAAAAATGACCTCCCGCATGCCGCCCGCCGAAGGAAAAATGCTGACAGAAACAAGAAAATACATCCTATTGCCTTTACTCCTCTTTGCATTGCTGCTTGGCGCCTGCTCGCCCAAGCCCGTCTTAAGGGAGGACAGGGCTGATTTGAGCTTCAGGGAGGCCAACGCTTCGTACTACCTCGGTGAGTACAAAACTGCGGAAGAACAGTACAAGCGTTCCTTAAACCTCAGGAATGACCCCGAAGTGCTTGCAAACCTCGCCTGTCTTTACAAGGATACCGGAAGGTTTTCAGAGGCCGCGGCGTGTTATAGAACTTCGCTTGAGATAAAAGATGACAATTTCAGGCTCTTAAATCTTGCGTTGTGTCTTTATCATGACGGAAAATACGAGGCCGCGTCAGCGGAAGCGGAAAAACTGATATTTCCTTCGGCCGGTCAGGAGCAGTTCATAAGATTTTACGCGCTGGTACTCTCGGGTTGCTGCGCTGAAGCTTCCGGCAAAGCAAAAGAAGCGGAGTCCGGTTTTTCGTCGGCGCTTGAACTGAAGCCGTTCTCCGCCTCAGTCAAACAGAAACTGGCGGAAGCGTGCGCGGTTTCCGGAGACGCGGAGCGCGCCGTAAGTCTTTTCAACGAAGCGCTCAGGCTGGACTCGAGTCTCTACCCTCTAAATCTTAAGATTGCAGGAATACGGGAAAGTCAGGGGAATGTCCGCGGCGCCTATGAAGCTCTAAGCCGGCTCTCAATGTCAGAACCGGGTTATCCCGGAGTTTCAGCGGGGTTGAAAAAGCTTGCCGCGAAGATTCCGGTCTCAGAGAAAAAAACAGACGAAGATTATCAGGAGGCGGGAAGAAAAGCGAATAAATGTCCTGATGTGCGCCCGCTCGCCGCCCGCGACAAAGACCCTGTTATCAGGGTGCTCCTTGTTTCCGGGGTTGATTCCCTGAGGATAAAATGCGGGGGCGCCGTGAAATTTTCGCTCTTCGGCAGGACTGCCGGAACCGCTTTTGCGGAACAGGAAATCCGCGTAAGGTCGTCTAACGGAAGTTTCTCGGTTAAGGACGCAGGCGGAAAGGAACTCATCAAAGAGAGCCTTAAAGGAGATGCTCCGCTGGTTTTTGAGAACCCGGAAGGCGTTTCCACTTTCACTATTTACGATGTGACTCTTAATAAGGGGTACTTCTGGTCAAAGAACGAGGACAGGAGCTACAGGGGCGCGCTGGAGGTTACCGCGGGTGATGCCGGCCTCTTGCTTGTGAATGTGCTTCCGCTGGACGAGTACCTGTACAGCGTTGTGCCGTCCGAGATAAACGCTTCTTCGAACCCTGAAGCTCTAAAGGCGCAGGCCGTGGTCGCGAGAAGCTACGCTTACAGCAAGTTCGGCATGAAAACCCATCCCAACGCCGATGTTTGCGCCGATGTGCATTGCCAGGCGTACAGCGGGGTGCAAAACGAAGCGGGAGGCTGCACCGAAGCTGTGGACGCAACGCGGGGCGAGCTGCTGTTTTGCGGCGGGAAAGCGCTGACAGCTTTCTTTTTCTCCAACTGCGGCGGGCATACCAGGAATATTGAAGATGTCTGGCGTTCCGATCCGCATAAGGCTTTTAAGGGCAGGCCGGATTTTCCGCCTGAAGCGGATGGAGGAATTTACAGTGATTGGCCTTTGACTCCGGAAATGCTGGACCGGTGGATAAAATCGGAACCTGAAGCCTATTGCAGGAAAGACAGGCATTTCCGCTGGTTTAAGATACTCGAAAAACCCGAAAAGGAAATTGTTGTTGTTAAAAGGGATAATTTTGGTTATATTAAAGAAGTAAGGCGCGCTGAGCAAGTATTTACCGGGGATCGCGTAAGGTCCGTCCTTCCCGGGCTAAGGAGCAATCTGGTTAAATTTGAAGGAAGTTTTGTCTACGGAGCCGGTTTCGGCCACGGCGTCGGGATGTGCCAGGACGGCGCAGCAGGTATGGCGGAAAAAGGATTCAGTTACAGGGATATCCTAAACCGCTATTTTACCGAATCAGAAGTAAAGGCGGTCTATTAGGGGGCTCGATATGTTCCTTTTCTTGCGCCTTCTGTTGGCGCACCTGACGGCTGATTTCCTTCTCCAGACCAACGGGATATTTAAGATAAAGGTCAAGTACAGCTGGGGCGTGCTCCTGCACGGCAGTATTGCGGGGCTCTCAGGTTTCTTCTTCGCCCTTCCGTACCTTCACAACAAGAGCGTCATCGCTTTTCTCATCATCTCCTGGGTTGTTCACATCTTCCAGGATAAAGCCAAGATCATCATCAACCTGCATGTCGAGCGCAACAATCTCTGGACCTTCCTCTTTGACCAGTTCCTCCATGTCAGTGTCGCGGCGCTTGTCGCTGCGGGCTGCGACTCTGTTGTCCGTGCGCCGTTTCCGCTCTTCTCGGGGAGGCTTGAAGCTCTTTACGCGAATGACAAACTTGTGATAGCGGCTATCTGGGTTATCGTACTCACCTACGGAATGTTCGTTCTGCAGGAATACATCAAGAAAACTATCAAAGGCGACAAGAAGGAAGGCGTAATCTTTCCCGGGCTGCTCATGAAGTATTACGGCATTGGCTCAAGGGCAGCCATCGGGTTGGGTATCTATCTTGCCGGAAGCATCGGATGGTACGGGTACATCCTGCCGGTTGCCATGTTTGTCTCCGGGTTCATAATGGTGAAGAACGGAAAGATGGGGGTTCTTGATTACAGGATCAGCGGAATTGCCGCAGTTGTTATAGGCGTCCTCATGAGACTTACAGCCTAAGTCTTTCCAGCCGGCTGTCTCAAATCAATTGTTTTTCCAATTTTCCTTTAAGAGGAGCAACATGAGAAAAGAGAGTATTGAACTGCTCAAAGAGCTTACGGAAGCGTCCGGCGTTTCCGGTTATGAAACCGAGATCAAAGAACTGCTCAAAAAGCAGCTTAAAGGCCGGGCCGTGGTCGAGAATGACCGGCTTGGCAGTATCATCTTCAAGAAAGAGGGGGCAGCGAAAGAGCCCAGGATAATGATTCCCGGGCATATGGATGAGATAGGTTTCATGGTTAAGCATATCACCGACGACGGGTTTATCAGGTTTCTCCCGCTTGGCGGCTGGTATGACGGCGTCATTCTTTCCCAGCGCGTTATCATTAAGACCTGCAAGGGTGATGTCCCGGGAATTGTCGGATCGAAACCGCCGCACATTATGGGCGCGGAAGAGATAAAAAAAATGGTTGAGAAGAAAGACATGTTCATTGATGTGGGCGCCCTTACAAAAGCGGAAGCCGAGGAAGAGTTCGGGATCCGCCCGGGGGATCCGGTAATTCCCGACAGTAAATTTCAGATATTGAAGAACGGGAAAACTATCCTTGCCAAGGCTCTCGATGACCGCGCCGGCTGCGCGCTCTTCGTGGAAGTCATAAAAGCTCTAAAAGATATAAAACATCCCAACACGGTTTACGGGGTAGGGACTGTCCAGGAAGAGGTCGGGCTTCGCGGGGCCAGGACTTCCGCGAATGTTGTTGACCCTGATGTCTGCCTGATTGCCGAAGTCGGTATTGCCGCCGATGTGCCAGGGGTCTCTCAGGATCAGATGCCGGGAAAACTCGGCAAAGGGCCTTTCATAAAGATACTCGACGCGGGAATGATTCCCAACACCAGGCTCCGCGATCTCGCGGTCTCGACGGCGAAAAAGCACAAGATACCTTACCAGTTTGCTTCTCTTCCCGGAGGCGCAACAGACGGCGGGGTCATTCATTTTCACTCCAGAGGAGTGCCATCACTCGTAATCGGAGTGCCTACCAGATATATTCACAGCCATGCGTCAATAATTCATCTTGACGACTATGAGAACAGCGTAAAACTTCTGCTGGAGCTTGTAAAAGTCCTTGATAAGCGCACGGTTGCCTCGTTAATCTAGGCTGCTGAAGTTATTCCGAAAAGGCCGTTTCCTGAAGAACCGGCCTTTTTGTTTTTGTTTTTTTTGCCTTCCTAAAAGTTCAATAATCCTTGTGAAATATACTGTTTCCACGGGTTTTTTGGTTTGATTTTTAGTCGCTAAATAGGTTAAAATCAACGGGATAGCCATATTTGGTATTGCTGTATTATGTTAACTTGTCAAACGCAGCCTAAAGATATTTTTTTCGGCCTAATCTAATTTAACGGAAAGGTAAATGGCAAAAATAAAAGTAAAATTTCAGCCTGACGGCAAAACCATAAGCGTACCCTCGGGGATAACTATTGCGGCTGCGGCTCTGGAAGCCGGAATATATATAGACATACCCTGCGGGGCCGTAGGAAAATGCGGGAAGTGCCGGGTTGAAGTAGCTTCAGGCGCGGGCGAGCCGGACCATATCGAGAAAGAAAAAATCTCCGCGGAAGACCTTGCGCGCGGCGTAAGGCTGGGCTGCAGATCCAAGTTGACAACCGACGCGGTTGTTTCAGTGCCGAGAACCAGCAAGCTCCAGACGCAGAAGATTCTTGAGGTGGGAGTTCGGACGCAGGCGTACTTGAAGCCCTGCATAAAAAAATGCGCGGTTCTCCCGGGGAAAACTCTGCCTGAAGGTTTTCCGGAAAAAGCGGTGAAGTCGGCCCTTGCCGCGAATTCGGTAAAAGACATTGAATGGCTGGCGGAGAAATTCGGAGGCGCGTGCACGATAGTTGCCGCGGGGGACTCTCTGGTCGGAGTGGAGAAAGGCGACACCTCGAAGGTGCTTTTCGGCATGGCTTTCGACGTGGGTACGACCACGATCGTAGGAACACTCGTGGATCTCAACACCGGGCTGGTCAAAGCCACTTCAGCGGACATGAACGCCCAGATAGTTTACGGCGACGATGTTATTTCCCGGCTTAATTTCTGCATAACGCATGAGAGCGGGCTTCGCGACCTGAACCACAAAGTGATCGGCGTGTTAAACAAGATAATAACCGAGGTATGTTCCGATGCCGAAGTAAAACCGGAAAGCATTTACGAGGCGGTAATCTGCGGGAACACTACGATGGAGCACTTGCTGCTGAAGGTTGACCCGGCGAGCCTCGCGGTATATCCTTTTGAATCCAGGCTTGACCACAAGCTGAACCGGGTGAGCTCGCGTGAGTTTGGGATAAACATCAACGCGAAAGCCCTTGTCAATGTTTTCCCGGTGATCGGCGGCTGGGTCGGCGGGGACACGGTAGGCGTGGTTCTCGCGACGGAACTTCACAAGAGTTCTAAGATAAAACTCGCGATAGATATCGGGACGAACGGTGAAATAGTCCTGGGAGACAGCACTCGCATGATTTCGGCGTCCTGCGCGGCAGGCCCTGCTTTTGAGGGGGCGCATATACGTTACGGCATGAGGGCGTCAAGCGGTTCAATTGAAAAGATAGACTTCTCCGGCGGTAAGATTGAGATAAAAACCATTGAAAACGCGCCGGCCAGGGGTTTCTGCGGAAGCGGGCTGATAGACGCCATGGCGCTTTTGGTGGAAGAAAAGATAGTTGATGAGACCGGCAGGGTAAAAGACAAGGCTGAACTGCTCGCAGAAGGCATCCTCCCGGCTTTAGCCGAGAGGATTAAAGAGAACGGCGACGGCAACGAGTTTATTTTTACCGAGTCTGCCGGCAAGGCAATCTCCCTGAACCAGCGGGATGTCAGGGAGATACAGCTCGCGAAAGGCGCGATGCAGGCCGGAATCAGAATATTGATGAAGCAGCTCAAGGTCACCGAGGAAGGAATACACGAAGTCCTCATGGCCGGGGCATTCGGAAATTACATCAGGGCCGAGAAAGCCCTTGCGATAGGTTTGATACCGCGCGTCGGCATAGAAAAGATTAAATTTTGCGGCAACGCGGCCGAGGAAGGCGCGAGGAAAGCGCTGGTCTCGGTGGATTTTCTTAGAGAGTCGGAAGAAATCGCCGGAAAAGTAACGTATGTTGACCTGTCGATGGATCCCGGGTTTCAGGATGAGTTCGCGAATGCGATGATGTTTAATTAAAACAAAAGTTTATAAAGTTTATAACGTTCGTAACGTAAAGCAAAACAACAAAACGGGGATGGGATGAAGATAAGCGTCAAAATAGCGGGGGTGGTTGCGGCGGTTGCCGTGATGCTTGCGGGGAGTTCCCTGTTTGCGGCGGAAGGTTTTGTCAAAAGCACGGAGCAGGGAAAGAACGGCGTGACAAAGTTTGTGCTCCGCAGCGGCGCGACTGTTCTGGTCAAAGAAATACCGAACGGGCTTGTATCGTTTCAGGTCTGGTACCGTACGGGTTCAAGGGACGAGCAGGATAATAATAACGGCATCTCTCACTTCATTGAACACCTCATTTTCAAAGGCAGCGCTTCCTCCGGAGTTTCAGGCTTGAGCCGGCTGATAGAAGGGCGCGGCGGCAACCTGAACGGCGCAACTTCCAAGGATTTTACAAATTTCCATTTCGAGACAGCTAAAGAATATTTTTATGTTTCCCTGGACGGCATGATGGACTGTCTCGCTAATCCGGCATTTGACGCCGGTGAGATTGAAAAAGAAAGAAAGGTGGTAATAGAAGAGATTGTCCGCGGGGACGATGATCCCGGCAGAAAGCTCTATGAAGAGCTTTTCAAACTTTCCTATCCCGAGCATCCCTACCGCAGGGAAGTAATCGGGACCAAAGATGTGCTGGAAAAATTGACTAGGGCCGATATCGTCGACTACTACACGTCAAAATATTCTCTCGAGAGGATGATAATAACGGTTGCGGGTGATTTCAAATCCGCGGAACTGCTGCCCGCGCTGGAAAAGCACTTTCCCGCGGGGGAAGGAAAACCGCTCACGGAAGGCCTGAGAAAGAAAGCGTCATTTACTCCCGGCAGGGAAGAGCTGAGCGGCAGTTACAGCCAGGGGTATTATGGTTCAGCCTGGCTTGGCCCTGCGGCTGATAACGCGGATACCTACGCAATGGATCTGCTTGTTACTCTGCTCGGCAGCGGGAGGAGTTCCAGGCTGTACTCCAAACTCAAAGAAAAGGAACAGCTCTGTTACTCTCTCGACATGGGCTATTCCACGATGCGCGACGAAGGGCTTATCTACGTCACCGCGGAACTTTTACCTGACAACCGGGCAATGTTTGACAAAAGACTGCTCGAAGAGCTAAAAGAAATATGCTCTGAAGGGGTTGATGCCAAAGAATTCGCTAAGGCGCTGGCTATTTTGGAAAATTCATATGTTTTCTCGCACGAGACGGATTCGCAGATAGCAGGCGACCTCGGCTATAACGAAGCAATCATAAACTATAAATTCGGGCAGGACTACCTGGAAAACGTCAGGAAGGTTACCGCGGCGGACCTTAAGAGGGTTGCGCTAAAATACCTTTCAGGCGTGCCGGCGTCCGTTTGCCTGCTCCCGGCGGCAAAATGAAAAGGATACTTCTGGCATTCATAGGTTTGTGCGCGCTGCTTTCCCTGTCCACGGCCGCGGCGCTGCCTTTTTCTCTGAGCAACGGCCTGAAGGTTGTGTTTAACCCTGACAAATCTTCCGGAATAATAGCGCTTCAGGTATTTGTCCGCGCGGGTTCAGCCTGGGAAACTCCGGCTGATTCCGGTACCGCAAGCCTCGCCGTCAGAATGATAACGCGGGGGACCAAAACGCACACCGCCGAAGAGCTTGCGGCAGCGTCCGAAGGCCTTGGGGTTTCAATCTCCGCGGCTTCAGGCGAGGATCACTCCATTATCTCTCTCGTCTGCACCGACAAGACCTTCACTGAAGCTTCCGCTATATTGTTTGATATGCTGATCAATCCAACTTTCCCGGAAGCCGAGCTTTCGAAGCTCAAGAAGGTGGCGATTTCCAAGCTCAAAGCGGAGAAGGATGATAATTTCGCCTATACGCTGCAACGGTTGAAGTCGCAGATGTTTAAGGGCGACAGCTATGGTCTCAATCCGCTGGGCACTGAAGAAAATATTTCTGCCGCGACTTCCGCGAGGATGGTTGATTTTTACGCTAAGAACTTCAAAGCCGGCAATATCTGCGTCAGTGTTTCTGGGAGTTTTGATAAGGACAATATGCTCTCCTCGCTTGAAAAGGGTCTTTCCGGTCTTCCCTCAGGGGGCGGCGCGTTGAAACTTCAAAGCACGATAGAAGCCGTAACTGAAAACTACGGTTCCGACAAAATGAAGAAGAATCAGGCTGTGGTGATGACCGGTTTTTACGCTCCTGAACTGGCTTCCGCGGACTACGCTGCGCTGAAAGTTTTAAGTTCGGTGCTGGGCGGCGGAATGAGTTCGAAACTGTTCTCTTCTCTCCGTGAAAAGGAAGGGCTGGCTTACTCTATAGGGACTATTTATCCTTCAAGGGCGAAGGCCTGCGCGTTCATATTTTACGCGGGGACGCGGAAGGAAAACATAGAAAGGATAAAACAGGGCATCCTGGACGCGGCCGCAAGCGCCGGAAAGCCCGGATATATAACGGCAAAAGAGCTGGAGGACGCCAAGAACCTGCTTGTCGGGCAGTTTCGCCTGGACCATCAGACAAACGAGGACAGGGCAAGATACCTTGGCTGGTTCGAGCTAAATGGCGCCGGTTTCGGTTACGACGCTTCCTATCCGGAAAACGTAAAGGCCGTGACGCTTGAGGAAGTCACAAAAGCTGCGGTAAAATACCTTGTACAGCCGAAGACCTTCGTGCTGGACAACGAATAAGGACCGGGATAACGGATGATAGGGCAGCGCCTGGAAATAAAGAACACGCAGAAACTCGTGCTTTCGCAGGTGCTCAGGCAGTCTCTTAAAATACTTCAGATGCCCGTTCTTGAACTGAAGGATTATCTGGAAGAAGAACTGGAACAGAACCCGATGCTTGAACAGCGGGAGCTCCTTGAGAAACCTGAAAAAGAATCGGACACGCCGACCATCGAAGAGTGGGGCGACTATCTTCCCCGCGATGAAGTTAATCCGGGGCCGTCCGCCCGCGGCGAATCCGCGTCCGGGCCGGAAAAACCGAAAGGCGGCTACAGCCTGGAGGAACATCTGGTCTGGCAGCTCCGGCTCTCGGCGGCGGATGACGCGGATTACTCGATCGGCGAAAAGATTATCAGCGCGATAAACGAGGACGGGTACCTCACTGTTTCTTTGGAAGAACTCTGCAGGTCTGAAGGCGTTTCGGCTGAGGACGCGGGGCGCGTGCTGGGAATAATCCAGGGGTTTGAGCCCACGGGAGTGGGGGCAAGGTCTCTGAAGGAATGCCTGCTCATACAGATCGCGGCGGCCGGCAGGGAAGGCTCACTCGCGCACAGGATAGTTTCTTTGGCCTGGGAGGATTTTCAAAAAGGCAGGTTTGACAATATCTCTGCCGCTTTGAAAGTAAGCCCGGCAGAGGTCAGCGAGGCGGTCAGGTTTATCTCCGGGCTGGAGCCGAAACCCGGGAGGGAATTTTCCGGAGAAGAGGTCAGGTATATTGTCCCGGATGTTATTCTGGAAAAGGAAGCGGACGGATCCTGGCGAATCATTTTGAACAACCAGGGCATGCCGTCGCTTAGGATAAACAGGGCCTACGAAGCGGCGATAAGATCGGGCAAAGCTACGCCTGAGGAGAAAAAGTTTCTTGAGGAAAAGTTCCGGTCGGCTATCGCGGTGCTGCGTTCCATAGATGAAAGAAAAAAGACGCTGATTCGCGTAACGCGGAGTATAATTGAGAAGCAGAAGGATTTTCTTGAGAATGGCATGGAGTATCTTAAGCCGTTGACGTTAAAGGAAATCTCCGGGGAACTGGGGCTGCATGAATCCACGGTAAGCAGGGTTACCGCAAATAAATATATACAGACGCCGGCGGGAACGTTTGCTTTCAGGCATTTCTTTGATGTGAAACTGGACGGCGGCGCGGGTGAAAGCGTCTCTTCGGGTTCTGTAAAGGGAATGATAAAGAGAATGATAGAAGGCGAGCAGGGAAACGAGCCTCTTACAGACGGGGCAATTGCTTCGGAGCTTGCGGCAAAAGGCATCAGGCTTTCGCGGAGGACAGTCGCCAAGTATCGTGAAGAGATGAAAATTCTTAAAGCCGGGCAAAGACACAGGCTCTGAGCGCGGGGCAATTACAAAAAGGACTTATAAAACTCTTGAAGGGGGTAGTGCAATGAAAATAACAGATTTTTTGACAAAGGACTGCATCAAGGTTGACCTTAAGTCCAAAACTAAGAAGGAGGCTCTGGAGGAACTTGTAGACATCCTCGCGGCCGCCGGAAAGGTGACGGACAAGGCGAAGGTGATGCAGGTGCTGCTGGAACGCGAGGAACTCGGTTCAACCGGCATAGGCCAGGGCGTGGCGATTCCCCACGGCAAGACGGATAACGTTTCCGCGCTTGTGGCAGGCTTTGGCCTTTCCAAAGAGGGCTGCCAGTTTGACACCCTCGACGGCGACCCTGTCAATATTTTCTTTCTTCTGCTTGCCCCTTACAACGCGAGCGGCATTCACCTGAAATCGCTTGCGAAAATATCGGGCCTCCTGAAAGATAAATATTTCAGGAAATCGCTCGTGAACTGCGCTTCGGCTGACGAAGTGCTGACAGTGATTTCGGAAGAAGAGAAGTTGAAAATATAAATGGCCTTTACTGTCAGGGAACTCATTGCTGAAAAGGGCGCGGACTGGAAGCTCAAACTGGTCGCCGGAAAAGGCGGGCTGGATCACGAGCTTACGGTTACAGATGTCAACAGGTGCGGGCTGGCTCTAACCGGTTTTTTTGATTTTTTTCCTTCAGAGCGCATTCAGGTAATCGGGAAGACCGAGGTCAGTTACCTCGAGAAACTGCCGGTTCAGGAAAGGAAAAAAGTTATTTCCAGGCTTTTCAGGTATAAGATACCGGTGCTCTTTTACTGCCGCGGGCTGAAGCTCTACAAGGAAATAATCCAGTCGGCGGACAAGCGCAACATTCCGGTAATAGAGACTCCCCTTTACACAACGGCTTTCATAGGCGAAGCCACCAACTACATGGAAGAGAGGCTGGCTAAAAAGCTGTCTCTCCACGGCGTGATGGTGGATGTGTACGGAGTCGGAGTCATTATTACCGGCAAGAGCGGTATCGGCAAGAGCGAGTGCGCGCTGGAGCTGATCAAGCGCGGGCACAGGCTTGTCGCGGACGATATAGTGGAGATAATAAAGACTTCGGAGAACAGGCTTATAGGTTTTCCGCAGAAACTGCTCATGTATTTTCTCGAGGTGCGCGGAGTGGGCATAGTTTCGGTAAAAGATCTTTTCGGCGTAGGAGCGACAAGGGACAGGAAAAGAGTGGAGATGTTTGTGCATCTTGAGGAGTGGGATAAGAACAAGAACTATGACCGGACAGGACTCAATGAAAACACGGAAGAACTTCTCGGTGTGAATCTGCCGAAGATGGTGATACCGGTAAAACCCGGCAGGAACATAGCAATTCTTTTGGAAGTCGCGGCCATGCAGCAGCGGTTGAAGAAGATGGGTTATTCCTCGGCAGCGGAATTTGAGAGCAACATAATGAGGGAAATGGACAAAGATGGCGGCAAAAGAGAGTAAGTTCTCCAGATGGCTTTATTCCAGGCCGATGCTCAAGACCTGGCTTATGGTTTTTATTGTCAGCCTTGTCCTGCTTGCCTTCGGGCTTACCGGGATAATAGGCCAGGTTTTCCCAAAGTTGGACCTGACGCATTTTATCTCGGCAAAGACCTTTTCGGCCAAAGTAAGGGTCACGGTCGTAAAGTTGAGCCGGCTGGTCACGATAGATTTTATCGTGCTGGGTATAGGGCTGCTCGGAATTTTGATGGCGGTGAGGAGAGGTACTTACGCTTTCCTGACCATTATCAATCCGGGCAGAAAGAACGGCTACATAAATTCGGTTTACAGGCATTTGAGGTTAAAGAGAGGCCCGAAGATTGTGGTGTTCGGGGGGGCGAGCGGCATAGTGCCGCTTCTGGAAGGGCTGTCCAGCTACACGGAGAATATTTCCGTTATCTCCTTCCCGGAAGAAGCCCATCTGCTGAGCTCGCTGGCGGCGCTCTCGGGAAGCAACAAAAGAATGAGGGACCTGCTGGGTTTCAGGTTTGGATCAAGCGGCCTTAAAGGTGAAAGTTTCGGAGGGCTCTTCCTTGACGCGATGCGCAAGGAGTCCGGAGGTTTAGAAAATGCTCTGGATGAATCCTCAAGGGTGCTCTCGCTTTCCGGAAGGGTTGTGCCGGCGACCTTTGAGAGAGTGGAACTGGCGCTCAAATCGCCGCGTGTAAAGGCTAAGTCGCCAAGCAAGCCCTGCATGCCGGAATTAATTCTGAAACCGTCGGGAGTAAAGGCCAATCCGGAAGCGGTCAGAGTAATCTACTCGGCTGACGCGCTGGTTATCGGTCCCGGAAGTTTTTATTCGGAACTGCTGCCCTTCTTCCTGCTCGGCGAAATAAAGGACGCGGTCGTAAAGTCCAAGTGCGCCAAGGTTCTGGTGTCCAATATAATGACAAGAAAGAATGGCAGCGACGGGAATTTTCTCAGCGACCAGGTGAAAAAGCTGCTGGACCAGGCCGGGTATCCGTTCCTGCATTACTGTGTGGTAAACGAAGGGCAGGTTCCGGAGGACACGCTTATCAAGTACAGCGCGGAAGGTTCCTGCCAAGTAAGAATGGACTGGGACGAGGTAGATAAACTAGGCGTAAAAATAATCAGAAAAAAACTAATCCGCTTAGACGAGTCCGGACTCGCGAGGCATGATGCCCAGAGGCTCGGAAGAGCGGTCATTAAGGCTATCTCAATTTAACGCACAGGGGGCTTATGATAGGAATAGTTGTGGTTACTCACGGGGACCTGGCTTGCGCCATGGTAAAGACGGTTGAGCTTGTTATCGGCCCTCAGGCCGCTTTGGAGCCTGTCTGCCTCAACGCTTTTGAAGGTCTTGATGACCTCAAGGCGAAGGTCAGTGAAGCTATTGCGTCGGCCGGAAAAGACTGCGAGGGGAATGTTCTGATCTTTACGGATATGTTCGGGGGGAGCACCACCAATGTCAGCCTACAGTTTATATCGGAGAAGGTTGAGATATTGACCGGGATAAATCTGCCGATGCTGCTTGAATCGCTTCTGTTGCGCGAAGCGCTCAAGGACCCGCGCGCGCTGGCGAAAGATGTCGCCGAGAAGGCAAAAAAAAGCATTATACCAATGTCGGAGATACAGAAAACATGGCAGTAGAACTCATAAGGATAGACGACAGGCTGATTCACGGCCAGGTCATTGTCGGGTGGGTGCCGAACACAAAAGCGGATGAAATTATCTGCATAAACGACACTGTCGCTTCAAATGAAATGCAAATTTGCCTGATGAAGATGGCCGTGCCGCCGAACCTGCAGGCCATGATCTATTCCGTTGACGGTTTTAATCTCACGCAGAATTCCGCCGAAATTACGGAACACAGGGTCATCATCATAGTGACGAACCCGGCGGACCTTGTCAGGCTTTTCAATAAAGGTTTCAAGTTTGACAGGGTAAACCTCGGCGGGATGAGGCATTCAGTAAATAAAAAAGAATACAGCAAGAGCGTGTTCCTGAACGAGAAAGATATCGCGGATTTTAACGAATTAAAAAAGCTTGGCGTGAAGGTGACTTACCAGATGGTGCCGACCGACAAGCCGCAGGATCTTTTTGAGTGCCTGCTTAAAGGGGCATGCCCTGATAAGAAAGATTGACGTTTGATGCGGAGAGCTTGAAGTGAAGAGAGTAAATTTCATAATGGGTCTTCATTGCCACCAGCCGGTGGGCAATTTTGACTGGGTCTTTGAGGACGCCTATAAACGCGCGTACCTCCCGTTTATTGAAACTATCGAGAAGTATCCTTCCCTGAAATTTGTTTTTCATTATAGCGGCTGCCTGCTGGAGTGGCTGGAAGAGCACAAACCGGAATTTTTCGCGCGCCTTCGGACTCTCGTCGCGGCCGGCAGGTGCGAGCTCATGTCCGGCGGTTTTTACGAGCCAATATTTCCCCTGATACCGGAGATTGACCGCGTCGGGCAGATAAAGCACATGAACGCCTATATTAAAAAAATGTTTGGGTATGAGCCTTCCGGCGCGTGGCTGACGGAGAGGGTGTGGGAGCCGGCGCTCGCCAAGTCTCTGGCGCTTGCCGGAGTGAACTACGCGGTTGTTGATGACACGCATTTTGAAGGAGCAGGGCTTAAAGAAGACCAAATGCACGGATACTTTGTGACGGAAGACGAAGGTTATACTCTTAACATTTTCCCGATAAACGCGAAGATGAGATACTTCATTCCGTTTCGCATGCCCGAGGAGACAGAAAAATACCTTGCCGCGGCGGCCACCGAGGACGGCGACAGGGTGGTCACCATAGCGGATGACGGAGAGAAGTTCGGCATCTGGCCGGACACGCATGAATGGGTTTACGGCAAGAAATGGCTGGAAAAATTCTTTGACATGCTTGACCGGAACAAAGAGTGGCTTATCACAACAACCTTCGCGGACTGCGTGAAAAATCTGCGCCCGCTCGGACGAGTCTACATGCCTACCTCATCCTACAAAGAGATGCTTGAATGGGCTATGCCGGCCGAATCCATTCTGGAATTCGAGAAATTCACGGGATTGCTTAAAGAGAGAAACGAATTTGACAGGTTCGGGAGATTTGTGAAAGGAGGGTTGTTTCGGAACTTCCTGGCCAAATACCCGGAAAGCAACAATATGCAGAAGAAAATGCTCTATGTTTCCGCCAAAGCCAACGCGCTGGACGTTTCAATCCCCGGCGCCGCGGAAGCCCTGCGCTTGATGTGGAGCGGCCAATGCAACTGCGCTTACTGGCACGGTGTTTTCGGAGGGCTTTATCTGAACCATTTGAGGTTTGCAATCTACCGGCGGCTTATTAAGGCGGAAATACTGGCGGACTCGATCAGGATCGGCAAGAAGTCCTGGCTGGAATGCGACGAGACCGATTTTGACAAGGACAACAGGATGGAGGTTCTGCTCAATTCAAACCTTTACAATATCTATATCGATCCCGATGAGGGCGGAAATATATTTGAGTTTGATATAAAGCAGGCCGAGTTTAACGCGCTGGATACTTTGAGCAGAAGGCGCGAAGCTTACCATGAGGATCTTTTCAAGAAAGCGGATCAGGGCGGCGGGACCGGTCACGACAGCATTCACGACCTGCAGCGGAAGTTTGACGAAGGATTGAAGAAAGAGCTCTGTTATGATTCTTACCGCAGGGTCTCATTCATTGACCACTTCTGCCCTGCCAACCAGGAGACCGCGGATTTCGCGAGGAAGGAATATAAAGAAGTCGGAGATTTCGTTGCCGCTCCCTACGCTTATAAACTTGAGAAAGGACGGGACAGCGCCGCGGTTTCGCTTGTCCGCGACGGGAAGGTCTGGGGCAATGATTTCCGGGTTACAAAAACCGTGACCATGTCCGCGAACGACCCTGTCATCAAATTCGGCTACGAAATAATAAACAATTCAAAGCATAAGACCTCCTTCAAATTTGTTCCGGAGTTCAACTTCGCGATGCTGGGCGGAGATTCTTCGGACCGCTACTATATGTTTGACGGAAAGAAGCCGGAAGATTCAAGGCTCTCAGGGTTTGGGAGAGTGAACGGTGTTTTTGAGGCTTCCATTACCGACGAATGGCTTAACCTCTGCCTGACCTTCCGCTTCGAAGGCAAAACCGAGGTTTGGCGTATGCCGGTCAGCACCATTTCCCAGTCTATCGGGAAACTGGAGAAGGTCTACCAGAGTTCCGCGCTTTGCCCGGCGTGGGTGCTTGAGCTTGCTCCGGGGGCTGTTTTTAAAACGGCATTCAGCCTGGAGGTAAAGAGTGCACGCTGACCTTCTTGTCATATGTCTGCTGGCGGCCTTCTTAAGCATAGATGTCCGGACCATCGGCGGAACGATGTTGTCCAGGCCGCTGGTTGTGGCTCCGCTCACGGGGTTTTTGATGGGCGACGCGAGAACAGGTTTCCTGGTGGCCTATTTTATTGAGCTAGTTTGGGTGGGCATGCTGCCGGTCGGAGCCTATCTCCCGGTGGAGGTGCTTCCCGTTACAGTTGTTTCCGTTTACCTGGCTTCCACTTATACAGCGAGCCTGGGAAGTTTCTCGGAATCCATAATCATGTTCTGCATAATAATTTCCATACCGGTAGGGTTCATGAGCCGGTGGCTGGAGTCGCATATCAGGGAATTGAACAGCCGGCTTTCTGATTATCTTGACGGAGAGGTGCAGGAAGAAAGAATACCCAATGTTGAGTTGATAACTTATATGAACATCGCCGTCACGCTTCTGAAAGGATTCCTGGTCTGTTTCGTCCCGATCTTCTTCGGCAGTCATGTCCTGCTGAATGTCTATAACTCGCTGCCGGATAACGTGAAAGCGGCGCTGGGGACTTCCTTTTACCTGGTCCCGCTGGTGGGCATAGCTGTGGTGATGGAGATCTTCTTCATGAAAAAATACACGCTGCATTTCGCGCTTAGTTTTATCGCGGTATTTGTATTCTCTCTTTTCACGAGAGTCAGCCCGTTTCTAATAATGGCGCTCAGCATCTTAGCGGCCATGCTGCTGCTTTACCTGGGCAGGGAGAAGAAAAAACCCGGTGTATAAACTAATAAGAAAAACAGACCTTATAAAGGTGTATTTCAGGCTCTTCCTGCTGGAGGCTTCCTGGAATTACGAGAAGATGCAAAATATTGGCGTTGCGTATGCGCTTATCCCTATAGGCAACCGCTTGTATCCCGATTTTGACGGCAGAAAGGCCTTTATCGGAAGAAACCTGAAGTTCTTTAACACCCATCCTGCGATGGCAGCGTTCATTATGGGCGTGGTGATCCACATGGAAGAGAAGATGAAAATGGGCGAGCCGGTCACCCCTGAAGAGATTGAAGCTTTGAAGAACAGCATGATGGGCCCGCTTGCCGCGATGGGGGATAATTTCTTCTGGGAGTACCTGCGGCCGTTCTGCGCCGTTATCGGCGTTTGCATAATATTGCTCTGCGGCGACAAGTACGGGCTGGCCTTCCTGGGACCGCTGGTCGCGCTTTTTCTATACAACGCGTTCGGTCTCTCAGTCCGTTACGCAGGCCTTATGAAAGGATACGAGAACGGGCCCAGCATCATAAACTACATTGCCAAGCTGGATCTTCGCAGCATGAATGAACGGCTTTCTCTGATTGCCCTGATAATGATCGGTGCGCTTTTCCCGTTCCTCTTCTCGCTTAACAACGCGGTGCTGCTGCCGTTTCAGATTCAGGCAATGCACCATTCGCTGCAGGGGCTCTTTATGTTCCTATCTCTGCTGCTTCTGCTGCTGCTTTTGAAAATAAAGATAACCCCGACGGTGCTTTTCTACGGAATTATCATCGGGATTATGATGCTTACCTATATTTATTGAAGGAGTTAACATGCAAACAGAAGCTGTAATAGCGAACAAGCTGGGCCTGCACCTTAGGGCTGCGGCGGTTTTCATTAAACTGGCAAATAGCTTTTCCTGCGACATCCAGATAGAAAAGGAAGGGCAGTCAGCCAACGGTAAAAGCATTATGGGGCTTATGGCGCTTGCGGCGTCGCCCGGGACCAAGCTGGTCATAAAATGCACCGGGACGGACGAATCAGATGCCTGCGCAAAATTAAGAAAGCTCGTCGAAGACAAATTCGGGGAGAAAGAATGAGAAAACTCTTTAAGGGCGTAGGGGCTTCGCCCGGCATAGTGATAGGCAAAGCGTTCACGCTGCAGGCGGAAGATTTTGTCGTGCTTAAAGTCCCGCTGAAGGATTCAGAATTGGCGGCCGAAGTTAAAAAATTCAACACCGCGGTTGAACTCACTAAACGCGAGATCAAGGAAATAGAACTCAAAGTTAACAGGGATATGGGTTCCAAGCATTCCAATATATTTTCGGCCCACTTGATGATACTTGAAGACCCTGCGATGACCACCGAGGTCGCGAAGCAGATCAGGGAAACAAAACTGAATTCCGAGTATGTTTTTCATTCGGCGGTAACGCGTTTTACGGACTCTATAGCCAAAATAGACGATGAGTACCTGCGGGAAAGGGCCAATGACATACGGGATATCGGCAGAAGAGTTTTGCGAAACATTATCGGAAAGAGCAGGGAAACGCTGGCTGATATAACCGACGAATCTATCGTGTTTTCAAAAGATCTTACCCCGTCTGACACCGTAATGCTGCGCAGGGATAAAGTAATAGGTTTCTGCACCGATATGGGAGGCAAGACCTCTCATACGGCTATCATGGCGAGGGCTTTAGAGATTCCCGCGGTTGTAGCATTGAGCACGGTTTCCACTCAGATTAACACGGGCGACCCTGTCATTGTTGACGGCACCGAAGGAATTGTAATCGTAAACCCGACCGAAGAGGATCTGAGGCTTTACGAAAAGAAGATCGGGAAATTTATACAGGAAGAAGCCCAGCTTGCCAAGCTGAAAGACTTCCCCTCGGAGACACTTGACGGCCACGTGATAGAGCTTGCCGCGAACATTGAGATACAGGATGAGCTGCCGCTGGTTTCGCGCCACGGCGCTACCGGAATCGGGCTTTACAGGACGGAATTTCTTTTCCTGAACCGGCCGGACCTTCCTAATGAAGACGAGCAGTTTAGGACCTATAAGTCCGCCGCGGAAGCCGCCCTGCCGCGCTCCGTGATAATACGCACTCTGGATGTGGGCGGCGACAAGCTTTTATCCAACCTCGGCCTTCCCAAAGAAGAGAACCCGTTTCTGGGGCTTCGAGCCATCAGGCTCTGTTTAGCCCGCCCCGAGATATTCAAGACGCAGCTGCGCGCCATACTCAGGGCCTCGACGCTTAAAAATATTAAGATTATGTTCCCCATGATTTCCTCTGTGGAGGAGCTGCGGCAGGCAATGGCAGTCTACAATGAAGTAAGGGAAGGACTTGATAAGAAAGGGGTTGAATTTGATAAGGACATGGAACTGGGCGCGATGATAGAGATTCCGTCCGCCGCCATAACCGCAGATGTCCTGGCAAAAGAAGTAGATTTCTTTTCCATCGGCACGAATGATCTTATCCAGTACACGCTCGCCATAGACCGGGTGAACGAGAAACTGGCCTACATGTATAATCCGCTGCATCCTTCAATACTCCGCTCTATCAAGAGAATTGCCTCGGCTGCTCACGCGGAAGGAAAATGGGTTGGAATGTGCGGGGAGATGGCAAGCGACACGGCTTTCACGGCGCTGCTGATCGGCCTCGGAATGGATGAGCTCTCAACCGCCCCCATACTGGTCCCTGAGGTAAAGAAAGTTATACGCACCATTAAGATGGAAGACGCAAGGGCTATTGCCTCCGCGGTGCTCTCCATGAACGATATTAACGCCGTAAAAAAATACATGAAGTCCATAAATACCGGCGCCTGCAAATTCTGCAGCTGAAAACACGGTTTACAACGGGATAAAAAAATTGAAAGAAAAGTTCTTGATGGCCATATTGCCGTTTCTGGTAAGGGTATTGGCCCTTATTCTTGGCTCTACTATGAGGATAACCGAGTCGGGCAGCCGGGAAGGGTCGCCGAAAACCAGAAAGTCCGGTCGGGCTATCTATGCTTTCTGGCACAGCCGTATACTTATGCCTGTATTTTTCTACAGGAACAGTGGCATAAACTGCCTGGTAAGCATGGGCCGAGACGGAGAGTATATCAGCAGAATAATGAATAAACTGGGTTTTTTGACTGTGCGCGGTTCCTCTTCCAGGGAAGGAGTAAAAGCGCTTATACTCCTGAAACGCGGTCTGGCTGAAGGGCATGACGCCGCGATTACCCCGGACGGCCCGAAAGGCCCGAAAGAAGTGGCCAAGGGCGGGGCAATTGTTCTTGCGAAGATATCCGGCGCGCCGATTTATCCTTTTGGATTTGACGCTTCAAGAAAGATTGTCCTGAAAAGCTGGGATAATTTTATTATTCCGCTGCCGTTTTCCCGCGGAGTATTTGTCTGGGGAAATCCCGTAACAGTTCCCGTGGACGCCGATGAAGCTCTGATGGAGAAGAAAAGACTGGAGCTTCAGGCGGAAATGGACAGAGTGACTCTGGAAGCAGGAAAAATATGCCGATAACCCTTATTGTCTACAACGCGCTCGCCTGCCTGCTCGCTGCAGCTGCGATATTGCCTGCGGCGGTCCTTTGTCTTTTTTCGGAGCGTGTCCGGGACGGTTTTTTTCAGCGGCTCGGGATCTATCCGGGTGACCTTAAAATATTATTTTCAGAACGGCGCAATATCTGGCTTCATGCCGCTTCTTCAGGCGAGTGCAAGTGCATGATCCCTCTGGCAAGGAAACTTAAAGCCAGCTATCCTGAAATGAATATCGTGTTCTCCCTGACAACCAAAAACGGCAAGCAGATGCTCGAGAAGTTCGCCCCGGAGCTGCACGTATTTTATATGCCTCTCGATATATTATTGCTCGTCTCTCCTGTCGTGAAAAAGATACGCCCTGTCCTTCTGGTAGCGGCCGAAACCGAGCTTTGGCCGTCCCTGTTTTATGCCGTGAAAAGTTCCGGAGGGAAGATTGCAGTGGTGAACGGCAGGTTCTCGGACAAGAAGTTCGGGCGCTACCGTTCTGTGAAGGGTTTTATGGGGAGCGTGCTGGGGCAGGTTGACGCTTTCGGAATGAGAGGAGAGGAAGACCTGGACAGGCTGAGACAACTGCTCCCTGAGAACGGCAGGACTTCCGTAACGGGAGATCTGAAATTCGAGGTTTTTCTCACTGACCCTGTAAGCTCGTCGTGGCTGAAGAGCGACTTGGCCCCGTACCTGAGAAAAAAGGTTGTAACGGCAGGCAGCGTGCACGAAAGCGAAGCCGGAGAGCTGCTCGGCGCGATGTTTGTCGTAAGGAAAGAGCTGGCGGATGTGACTTTCATAGTTGCCCCGCGTTTTATGCAGGAAAACAACGCTTTTGAGGAGCTTTTCAGGGCCTCTGGTTTCACGGTTGTCAGAAGGTCTTCGCTGAAAGGCGGTAAGCCGGCGGATGTCGTGCTGTTGGATACCATGGGAGAACTTGCCGCGGCCTACGAACTCTGCGGCGGCGCGTTCGTCGGGGGAAGCCTTGCGAATATCGGCGGGCATAACCTGCTTGAGCCGCTCTATTTCGGCAGGCGTTCGTTCTTTGGAAAATTCACCGAAAATTTCAGAGAGATAGCCTCCTCTCTTGTCTTAGCGGGGCTGGGGGTTGAGACTCCTGACGGGGCGGCGCTCGGGCGGGAGCTGCTCTCCGAGTTGAAACTTTCACCCGGCTATGCCGCGCAAAAGACTTCCGCTTACATTGCTTCCAGGGAAGGGCCGCTGAATAATAATTTAAATATGATTAAAAAGGTGCTGAATTGAAAAAGCCGTCTGGCCATTTCACAAAGGCGCTGCTTTTCCTGCTTGTTCCGTTCTCGCTGCTCTATTACGCGGGGCTAAAAATGAGAGCGCTCTTCTTCGCTCTTTCCCCGGCCAAAAAAAAGAAACTTCCGGTCAGGGTTATAAGCGTCGGGAACCTCGCTCTCGGCGGGACCGGAAAAACCCCGCATGTAATATTCCTTGCCGGCGCGCTTAAAGAAAAAAATATCGCGGTCTTGACGAGGGGCTACGGCAGGAAAAGCTCCGCGAAGATGATAAGCTCGAGAGAGAAGATGGACCCTGAAATTCTGGGGGACGAGCCTTTCTTCCTTGCCTCGGAGCTTGCCGGGATACCGGTGATAGTTTCAAAAGACAGGTATTCGGCGGGGCTATCCGCGGTTGAGAAATACGCGGCAAAGACTTTGATACTGGACGACGGCTTCCAGCGCCGAGTCACGCTGGCAAGGGACCTGGACATAGTACTCGTTGACTCGATTAATCCTTTCGGCAACGGCAGGCTTTTCCCGTCGGGAATACTCAGGGAGCCAAAATCCGCTCTTTCGGCCGCGGAGGTAATCATCCTCACCAAATGCGATGCGGCTGAGACAACGGAACTTGAAGCCGAAGTCAGGCGTTTGAATCCCGGGGCTCTAATCGTTAAGAGCAGGTACGCGCCGGATCTGCCGGTAAACATCAGGGATAATTCGCAGAAACTCCGCCTTGAAGAAATATCCGGAAAGAGAGTAGCGGCTCTCTCGGGTGTAGGCAGCCCGGAATATTTCGAAAAGATCCTTGCGGGTTTTGGACCGAAACAGCTCGTTCCGGTGCGCTTTCTGGACCATCACTATTATTCCTCCGCGGATATCAGCAAGATTGACAGGCTTGCTTCCTCCTGCGATCTGATAATCACCACCGAAAAGGACGCGGTTAAACTTGTTAACAAGCTCCTGCCTGAAACAAAACTTCCGGCCTATGTTCTCCCGGTGCGAGTCAAGATTGTTTCCGGGGAAGCGGAGCTGCTCGCGAGGCTCAACGGATGATAAAAAGAGCAGGGCAGTTCATACAGTTTCTTGCGGTGGCCGCGGCGGGGTTTGCCGTAAGAAGGCTTTCGCTCAAGACGGCGCAGGGGCTCGGAAGGTCGCTCGGCAGGCTGCTCAAGAAAATTGATAAAAAGCATACCTCGCTGGCCCGGCAGAACATGACCATGTCTTTTCCAGAAAAGACCGCGGCAGAGATAGAGGCCTATATGGACGGCCTTTTTGAGAATATAGGCATGTCCCTTATGGAATTCCTGTATATTCCTGCCCTTAAGGGCAAGAAGTACGAAGGTTTCCTGAAGGTAGAAGGGAAGGAGCTTCTGGAGCAGGCAAGGGCGAAGGGTAAAGGCGTAATAATGATTATTCCCCACTTCGGCAACTGGGAACTCTCCGGTCTGATATTTCCTAAAATAGTACCCTGTATGGCGGTGGCATTTCCGCAGTCAAATCCCTTTACGGACCGGCTGATAAACAAGTACCGCTCCCTGAACGGGCTGAGAATAGTTTACACCGGAGACTCGGTAAAGGAGATACTCCGCACGCTCAAAAAGAACGAAGGTGTCGGGCTGCTCGCGGATCAGGATGCCGCTTTTGACGGCGTGTTCGTGAATATTTTCGGACGGCTTGCCGGCACGAAGAAAGGTCCGGCGGTGCTCGCAATGAAAACGGGGGCCGCGCTCCTGATGACTTTTATGGTGAGAAATTCCGACGGCACGCACACTGCGGTCGTTGAAAAGGCAATAGAACTTGATTCAACCGGAGATTTTGAAGCGGATGTCAAAGCCAATACCCGGAAATGGGCCTCAATGCTGGAAAGTTATGTGAGGAAATATCCGCCGCTCTGGTTCTGGGTGCATAATAGGTGGAAGTCACGCCCGGAGGATTTTAAAAACAAAGGGGACAAAACAAAGGGGACAGAGCCTGGTTTTTGTGGACGGAGGACAGAGGACTGTGGACAGACGACCGATGCACAATGGCCTTTATAAATTTGCTTAATCTTATGGAGTGAATCGACCATGTCGATTCGCCAAGGTGCATCGAGGGCAGAGGATTTGATGCGCGGAAGAGCGGATGTGCAGATGCGCAGTAGAGCAGAGGACGGAAGACAGAGGACAGTGGACTGAGGACCGGGGACGGCAAGTGAAAAAAACGCTGAGGGAAATAGAGTGGAAGGCGAGGGCGCTCTTTGAGCGCGTGCTTTTCTTTTTTATCAGGGCAAAAAAGCTTGATGCGGAAAAACTCGATTTAAGTTCCTTAAAATCCGTGCTTGTAGTCCGCCAGCATAACGAGCTGGGGGATATGCTGATTTCTTCGCCGATGTTTAGGGCGCTAAAGGAAAAATTCCCAGGCGCAAAGGTTGTCTGCGTCGCGGCGAAGGCGAACCTGCCGGTTGCGAGGGGCATCCCGTTCATTGACGAAGTGGTCCACTATGATTCCAAAAGGGCTCTTCGCAATCCTTTCTATTTTATCGGCCTTATATTGAAACTGCGGCGGGAAAGATTTGACGCTGCAATAGTTCCTTGCACGGTTTCCTTCTCGCTTACCTCCGCGGTAATTGCCTTTCTCTCGGGCGCCAGGGTCAAGATAGGGGGCGAAACCGAGGATGTTTTCTACAGGAACGGCGCGATGTTCTTCAATGTCTACCTGAAAATTAAGAAGGCAGGGCGCCCTCAGGTTGAGATAAACCTCGATTACCTGAAACCTCTCGGAATATCCGGAGTGACTGACAAATCCTATTCTTTTTCCGTGAAAGAGGAAGAGCTGGAAAGGGCCGCCGGCTGGCTTGCCGCAAAAGGAATTCTTCCGGAAGATGTTCTCATCGGGGTTCATCCCGGCGCGGGAAAAATTGAGAACCGCTGGGGAGCAGGCAATTTCGCCTCACTGATTAACCTTATAACGGAGAACCGCAAGGCGAAAGTCCTCGTATTTTACGGCCCGGGAGAGGAAAAGCTAAAAGCTGAACTGGTTTCAGGGTTAAAACAGGGCTATACGGTTTTAGACCCTGTTCCCCTGCTTTCCGCGGCGGCTTTTATGAAAAAATGCTCGCTCTTTGTCTGCAATGATACCGGGGTGCTTCATGTCGCGGCGGCGCTTGGGGTCAAGACTTTCGCGGTCTTTGGGAAGGGCAGCCCCGCGCTCTGGAATCCGCCCGGCGAGGGCCATTTCTCGGTCTGGAATCCGCAGGGTGTAATAGGAAACATTACTCCTGCGGCCGCTTACGACGAATTCACAAAGCAAGCAGTACTTTAAGAAGAAAAAGTTAGATGACACCGATGAGAAGAATCGATGTCACCGATAGACCGCTACACCTATCGGTGTAATCGGTGCCTTTATCGGTGCCATCAACCAAAGACTTTTATTTTCTTTAGTTATTAAGAAAGTATCGTGAAGAAAGTTTGATGACACCAATGAGAAGAATCGATGCCACCGATAGACCGCTACACCTATCGGTGTAATCGGTACCCTTATCGGTGCTATCAACCAAAGACCCTTGTTTTCTTTAGTTTTTAAGAAAGTATCGTGAAGAAAGTTTGATGACACCGATGAGAAGAATCGATGCCACCGATAGACCGCCGCACTTATGGGTATCGGTGCCATCTGTTTTACATCGGTGTAATCAAACAACTCTTTTAGTTTTTCAGGAGAGGTATGAAGATATTGCTGATCCGCTTCAGCTCGCTCGGAGATGTCGTGATGGTCACGGCGCTTGCCGCGGCCATAAAGAAACAGCTTCCGGATGCCGAAATTTCCGTGCTGACCAAAGAAGAATATGCCGAGGTTTTCGCCGGCAGTAAAGATGTTTCCGGGGTAATCCCGCTTAAGAGCGGCAAGAGGAGTTTCCTGGACCTCTGCGCACTTGGAGAAGGCCTTGAAAAGAAATTTGACCTGATTCTTGACCTTCACGCGAACCCGAGAAGCTTCATTGTGTCCGTGCTCGCGTCGGCAAAGACCGTAAGATACCGCAAGCACATGCTGAAACGCCGCCTGCTCGTGCTTTATTCATACTTCAGGGGCGCGTTCAATTTCCTGCCCGATGTCTTTGCCAAAAGCGGCGACAATGTTGTCGGGAATTACTTCCGGGCCGCGAGAACGCTCGGCGTTAAATATGAGAACAACGCGCCGGTCATATATATGGCAAAACCGGCGAAGAAAGAACGTGTTGCGGGAATTGCCTGCGGCGCCAGATATTTCACGAAGAGATGGCCTGAAGAAAAGTACGCGGAACTCGCGAGGAGCCTCTCCGGGGAAGGTTTTAGCGTCACTCTGTTCGGCGGCAAGGATGACCTGCCGGCGGCAGAGAGGATAGCCGCGCTCTCCGGAGTAAATGTGAAGAACCTGGCGGGAAAGACCGGAATAATTGAGCTGGCGGAAGCGATGTCCTCCTGCTCGTTTGTTGTCGCGAATGATTCCGCGCCCATGCACATAGCCGCGGCGTCAGGCACGCCGGTCATCGCGCTTTTTTGCGGCACTTCACCGAAATTTGGTTTTGCTCCGGCTTACGGCAAGAACACGGTAATGAACTTTGAGCTGCCCTGCAAGCCCTGCGGTATTCACGGGCAGAAGTTCTGCTGGACAGGGGGCTTCAAATGCGCTGAAATGATTACGGTTGATTCTATCCTGGAAACAATCTCAGACAAATATGACACGGGGCATCGGAATGGTTAACGAAGTAAAGCTTTTATCGGGAAAACGGCTGTCCGGAGCGCTCCTGCTCGCCGGCATTATGGCCGTGTATCTTCTGACGCTCGCGCCTTCCGTTTCCTTCCGGGACAGCGGGGATATGGTCTCCGCTTCCTACACGCTCGGTATCTGCCACCCGTCGGGATTTCCTCTGTATATGCTGGCAGGGAAGGCGTTCTCCTTTATACCGCTCGGCGAGATAGGGGCGAGGTACTCTCTGCTTTCCCTGGTTTCCGGCGCTCTCTCAGCGCTCTTCATCTTCCTTGTTGTTGCAAGACTCACGGGTGTCCGCCAGGCCGCGCTTTTTTCCGCGCTGCTCCTTGCTTTCGCGCTTTCGTTCTGGACTTATTCTTCCATGTCTGAGAAATACCCGCTTTACGCGTTTTTCTCGGCGCTGCTTGTTCTGACGGCAACCGTCCGCGGGAAAAAGGGTTTGTACCTTCTGGCTTTCTTCTTCGGGCTTGGGTTGACCCATCATCTCGCGCTTATAGTTTTCTTTTTGCCCTGTTTGGCGCTGGCCTATTTTCGCGCCGGAAAAGACGGGTTTAAGGCGAAGGATTATGTTTTTGCGGTGCTGTGCGCGCTTGTGCCGCTGGCTATTTACGCTTACCTGCCTATCCGGGCCGGAGCGGGAGGGCCGCTTACCTGGGGTGGGCCGATGGATCTTCAGAGATTCCTGGCGCACATCAGCGCGAAAGAATACAGGTATGCAATGTTTTCCGGGAACCTCCTTGAACTGCCCCTCAGATTCTACAGGCAGGTCATTGTCACCTTTGCGTCAGAATTTACCCCGGTAGGGCTTTTCCTTTCTGCCTGCGGCGCTTACCTGGTTTTTCGCAGGGACCGCCTGCTTGCAGTCTTTCTCCTGCTGGCATTTATTTCAAATGCGCTCATCTTCGTCAACTACAACATCCTTGACCCGCAAAACATTGTCACCTATTATTTTGCTTCATTCATAATCTTAGCGGTCTGGGCCGGGATTACCGCGGCTGAACTGCATGAACCAGGTAGGGCCGTGAAACCCTGGCTGAGGGGCTTGACCGTTGCCTCCCTGCTTGTCGTGGTTTTTTTCTGGCTCTTCGCCGGCAATTTTGCAAAAGCCGACAGAAGCCATGACCGCGCGATGCCGGATTACGGAGCGAACCTGCTTAGGTCAGTGGATAAAGGTTCGGTCCTTCTGGCAAACGGCGACGTTCCGCTTTTTTCCGTCTGGTACCAGCAGTATGTAAACGGAAGGAACAAGTCCGTTGATGTTATTCCTTCGCTGAACATCGATATTGAAAAGACCATAGAAAAGAATTTCCCGCGGCAGAATGTATATTTGAATTACTATCCGTATGGCGTTACGGGCTTTAAAAAGTTCGGGGTCATCCCGGCCGGGCCGGTCTTTAAAGTGTATTCAAAGGGAAGCAAAGAGGTGCCGGTGGATATTGCGGCCATCAAAGCGCTCTGGGAAAAATGCGGTACTGGGCTGTCAGCCGGAGACGACATGATTATCCGGCAGCTGTACGCGCAGGCCAGGTTTGAGCAGGGGGAGTTTTTCCTTGAGCACGCCCGGTATTTTGAAGCCGAGGAGCAGTACGCCGAGTGTTTAAAAATTTTGCCTGACTATGTGCTTGCCTGGATAGGCCTGGGCGAGCTGGCCGAGAAGGCCGGCAGGAAAGCGCTTTGCCTTGAATACTACAACCGCGCGCTTTCGGCGGCCGGAGTCATCGGAAAACTTCCGCCGGCGGCGGATATTGCAGGAGCAAAAGCAGGAATCGCGGGGCTCCTTGGGGAAACGGCGAGAGTCCGCGCGGCTCGGGGCGCCTATGAGCTGGCCGATTATTATAATCTGAAAAGGGAAAGGTTCATAAAATGGCGATAAGACAGCTGGTGCTCGGGAATATCCTGGAGAACTGCGGTTTCTTCTTTGACGAAGCGGCGAAAGAAGGCGTGGTCATTGATCCGGGCGATGAGTGCCATAAAATAACAAAAGCCCTGGAGAAATACGGGTTTAAGGTCACTGCTATCCTGCTGACTCACGGGCACTTTGACCACATCGGCGCCGCGAACGAGCTCAAAGCGGATACCGGAGCGAAGATTTATATACACAAAGCGGACGCGCGCATGATAGAGGATCCGGAATCCAACGGCTCCCTGCTGTTTCGGGGCGAAAAAATAAGCGTGAAGGCGGACGGTTTTCTCGCGGAAGGTGATGTAATCAAAGCCGGAAGCCTTGAGCTTGCGGTCATTCACACTCCGGGGCACACAAAAGGCAGTATTTGCCTGGTCTCCGGAAAGGCGATATTTACCGGAGACACTCTGTTTTGCGGAGGGGTGGGAAGAACGGACCTTCCGTCAGCCTCTTATGAAGATATAATGGATTCCATAAAAGAGAAATTGTTCAAATATCCCGATGACACGCGCATCTATCCGGGTCACGGGTACGAGTCAACTATCGGTAACGAGAGAATCCTCTACTAATATAGAGCTAATTTGAATTTGGATTACGCAGATTAGGAAGTGCGATTACTCGGATTAATAAAGGTTTAATCTGCGTAATCGGTTTTAGGAATCTGCGTAATCAACTGAAGAGTTTATTTGAGGAGAAAATGTAATGCCGGGATTATATATTCAGTGGCACATAACTGACGCCTGCAACCTGCGCTGCACTCATTGCTACCAGGAAGGCTACAGCGTGAAAACAGGCTTCGGGCTTGAAGGCCTGAAGAAAACGGCTGACGCCATTGCGGCTGCCGCGAAAAAACTCAGGACCAAGGCCGTGATAAACCTAACTGGCGGAGAGCCGTTCCTGAAAAACGAGCTCATTCCGCTCTGCGAATATTTGAACTCTTTGAAGGAAATAAAGGAGTTCATCATAATCAGCAACGGCATTCCGCTTACCGATCACAAGCTCTTTGCCCTTGAGAGGTTTAAGAAGCTTTACGAAATAAAGGTATCTCTGGAGGGGGCTTCCGCGGCTGTGAACGATTCAATAAGGGGCAAGGGCTCATTTGCCGAAGCGGTCAAAGGCCTGAAAATGATAGCCGCCCACGGATTCATTCCGACAATAATGTTTACCGCGATGAAGTCGAACTTCAGGGAACTTCCCCTCCTCGCGGTCCTCGCGAAAGAGCTGGACGCCGACGGAATCATAGTTGAAAGGTTCATTCCTATGGGAAACGGCGCCGCGATTAAGAAAGAAGTGCTGGCAAGGGGGGAGTGGCGCGAGCTTGTTTCCTCGGTGCTTGCCCTTTCCCGTGAAAAGATAGCGATGGATGAAATCTACGACTGGAGAGCTTTCTGGATACGCATTCCTCGCGGCGGAAAAGTCAAAATATACGGCGCTAACTGCAACATAAGCAAGCGAAACTTCTGCGTGATGCCGGACGGGAGCGTCTATCCCTGCCGCCGGTTTGGGTTAAAAATCGGGAACATCCTTGAAACTCCTCTTTACGAAATAATGGAGTCAAACACACTTAAGGAAATATTGAACGGGCCGAAGAAAGGCAAGTGCCGCGGCTGCGAGATAATTGACTGCAGGGGCTGTCCGGCGCTGGCGTATCATATGTGCGGGGATTATTTGGGGGAAGACTCTCAGTGCTATAAAGGATGAGGGTTGGATGGTCGGAGGCTCAGCAAGAACGTTTGGATTAATCTGCCCAAAGTCAAAAACCGGAATGAAGTTTTGCAAAAGGACAAAATGAAGAGCATAACGATTAAAGGAATAAAAATAGAGCTTACCAGTGAGAAGGCGAAGGGGACGGGAAGAACCTTCACTTTCCGGCTGGGCGGGAATAATGAGACGAAACTCAGGAAAGCCGTTGCCAAAGCGGTTAAAGCCGCCGCGCGCGCCGGAGAAAAGCGCGTTCTTTTTTCAGTACCCGGGGGAAAGGAGGCGTTTTCTTTCAACCAGGCAGGTAAGATAATCGCGCAGGAAATATACAGGTATATCTTTGAGTACAGTGAACATCCTGTAAAGCAATTCAGCGTAATAGCCGCCGAAAATATCGAAAAAGAAGAATTCAGAAAAGGTCTGATCGGCTACCTGAATTATTTCGGGAACGAGCAGAAATCCCCGTTCCTTACAACCGACTGCATTATCAGGGTAAAAGGCGGGGTGGTTGTGATAGAGCGCTCAAATCCGCCGCTCGGTTTCGCGCTTCCCGGCGGTTTTGTTGATTACGGGGAGAGTCTTGAAGACGCCGTCAGGCGGGAGATGAAAGAGGAGACGGGGTTGTCGTTAAAGGATCTGAAACAGTACCATACCTATTCTGCTCCAAAACGGGATCCGCGCTTTCATGTTGTCACAACGGTATTTACGGCGTTTTCGTCAGGAAAACCGGTTGCGGGAGACGACGCGAAGAGCGTGCGTGTTATTACCGCAAGGGATATCCCTAAGATGAAATTCGCTTCCGACCATAAAAAGATACTTCTCGCGTATTTTGCAAAGAAAGCCAAGAGGCGCAAATAAGATGCGTGAAATCGTAGAAGGTTTCCTTACATACCTCGTGCTCGAGAGAAAGTATTCCCCGAACACGGTGGACGCTTACAAAATGGACCTGTTTAAGTTTGCGGGCTATATGGAAAAGGCCGGTATCACCGAAGTAAAAAGGGTGGACAAGGCCTCCGTGATGGATTATATGCTCTTCCTGAAGAGCGATCACGATCCCAGGTCGGTTGCCCGGTGTCTTTCTTCCCTCAAGAGCTTCTTTAAGTACGCCTCCAGCGAAGTTGAAATGATTGAAAGCCCCGTGGCTGATATAGAAACGCCCCGTCTTTCAAGGAAGCTTCCGGATATCCTTAACGAAAACGAGGTCAAAGCCCTGCTCGACGGAATCAAGGCGGACGATGCCGAGGGTTCGCGCGACCGCGCCATTATGGAGCTGCTTTACGCTTCTGGCCTTCGTATTTCGGAGCTTGTGAACCTGCGCATGCAAAATTACGACCCCGGAGGCCAGTACCTGAGGGTTACCGGAAAAGGAAGCAAGGAAAGAATCATTCCGGTCGGCAATATGGCGGCTGAATTTCTGGAAAAATATATGGAAAGCGCTCGCAGGCAGATAATAGAGAAAACAAAATCAAAAGACGAGACCATCTTTCTCGGAAGGAGGGGCAAGAAACTCTCCCGCGTCTGGATGTGGAAGATAATCACGGGCTGTGTAAAGGCGGCCGGCATCAAGAAAGAGGTGACCCCGCATACTATTCGCCATTCATTCGCGACGCATCTTCTGGCCCGTGGAGCGGACCTTCGGGCTGTCCAGGAAATGCTGGGGCATTCAAGCATTTCAACGACTCAGATATATACGCATGTGGATAGGTCGAGACTAAAAGAGGTACATAAGAAATATCATCCGAGGGGATAAAGTTACAAAAGTTATAAGGTTTATAAGGTTTGTAAAGTAAAGGCAAGGGCGGTTTGTAACGTTTGTAACGTAACATCAAAAGCAAGGTCAAATATGTAAAAAAGAGTGATCGGATGACAGATTATTGCCGAGAAAAGAGTGGAGCTAATCGACCTAAGGAGGCATTAGATTCATGAAAAAGACATCTAAACGTCCAATCGCGCTGGTAACAGGCGCAAGCAGAAAAGCAGGTATCGGTTCGGCTATTGCGATAGCCCTGGCAGAAGCAGGCTGGGATGTTGCTGTTTCGTATTGGCTTAAATACGATGCCGCCATGCCCTGGGGGACAAAGAAGGGCGAAGTTGAGAAAACTCTTTCAGCTATGCGGAGATTCGGGGCCAGGACTGCCGCAATTGAAGCAGATCTATCTGATGTAAATACCCCCGGACGGATATTCGATGTTGTTGAAAAAGAGTTGGGGAGTGTGTCTGCCCTAGTCCTTTCTCATTGTTACTCGCTCGACAGCAATATTGCGAATACCACAGTTGAAAGCTTCAATAAGCATTTTGAAATTAATGCCCGGGCTGCCTGGCTTCTGGTCCTCGATTTTGCCGCGAGATATAAAGGCGGATTTGGAAATGGGCGTATTGTTTCTATTACAAGCGATCATACTGCAGGCAACCTGCCTTACGGGGCAAGCAAAGGGGCGATGGAACGTATCGTCCTTTCAGCAGCGGAAGAGTTCAAGGCTCTTGGAGTTACCGCGAATGTGATAAACCCCGGTCCTACAGATACGGGGTGGATGACAGAGGAGCAGAAACGAAGCTGGAGCGCCTGTTCTCCGCTTGGTAGAGTAAGCCTGCCAAAAGATTGTGCGAACCTGGTAACATTCCTACTTTCGAAGAAAGGCGGCTGGATTAATAAACAATTAATATTCAGCAATGGCGGTAATAAGTGAAACAATGGGAAACAAAGGGGACAGAGCCTAGTTATTGCAGATGCTCAGAGGGCCGGAGGGGCAGTCAGGCGGAAGATGGTGGAACGATGCTCGAAAGAGCGGACGCGCAGATGCGCAGTAGGGCGGAAGTCGGAGGACAGAGGGCCGATTGAACCCGTGGTCTTTAATTAGCAATCCAGACTGTGTCGTAATTATTGGTTTTATATATACTTAACCACAATAAAAATGTAAAATAAATGGGAATTGACTCGTTCTAAAGGAGGAGCAGCCCATGTACCGTGCTGGTGACAGAAACC
>Ga0209697_10000050_pt1 | contig 165753 bp, 140 predicted proteins | sample AliMusrvi5mmetaG_FD_184115 | JGI IMG/M metagenome (GOLD analysis project Ga0209697, IMG submission 184115) | Freshwater lake bacterial and archeal communities from Alinen Mustajarvi, Finland, to study Microbial Dark Matter (Phase II) - Alinen... | ecosystem: Environmental > Aquatic >... | reverse complement strand
TTTTCATAATTTACCTCCTGTTTTGGTTTAAAAAGAGGTAAAATTATGCCGCATATCTCAATCTTAGAAGTGACGAGATCAATACTTTATTCATTACATGCGGCATAATACCGGTTGCGGCATAATGGATGGCTTCATGTTGGATAATTCGGTTACAAATCTGCAAAACCGCAGGGCTGATTACAAATTTATCTTTGTAATTTGCACGGGATTTCCTGCCTGGATTTTCCGGGTCGGCTATCCGAAAACTGAAAGCAAATGTCCAGGTATTTTATTAAACTTTGCTATGATGGCACCGGCTTTCACGGTTGGCAGCGTCAGCCAAACGGGACCACGATCCAGCAAACCCTGGAAGAGGCCATGTCGATGATGTTCAGGACCTCGGTCGTGCTGACAGGGGCCGGTCGCACCGACACGGGTGTTCACGCGGATGAGTTTTATGCCCATTTTGATCTGAACCGTGACCTGCCAAAGCCGGAAAGAGAAAAGATGACCTACAGGCTGAACAGCTTTCTTGGTGGCGACATTGCCATCATGGATATTCTGCCGGTTATCCCCGGGGCACATGCCCGCTTCAGCGCCCGCTCAAGAACCTATCGTTACTGTGTTACTACCGTCAAAAACCCGTTTCGCAGGAACTATGCCCATATCATGCATGGCCCGGTCGACTGGGCGCTGATGAACGAGGGTGCGGCGGTTATCATGGGATACGATGATTTCACCTCTTTTTCGAAGGTTGATACGGATACCAAAACGAATATCTGCAGGATCACTGCGGCTGAATGGGAGCAGGAGGGGAGGGAGGTGGTTTTTACCATCACAGCCGACCGGTTTCTGAGAAATATGGTCCGGGCGATCGTTGGAACCCTGCTTCTGCTGGGAACCGGCAGGATATCCCTTGAAGGGCTCGTCCGGATCATTGAAAGCCATAACCGGTCCGATGCCGGAGATTCAGTGGCAGCGAAGGGGCTGACACTTTCCCGCATTATTTATCCTGAAGATATTTACCTTATGGAATAGGGGGGAACTCCCGGGATTCATCGCTTTTTTTCCAGCAGCCTCCTGGCAGTTTCAGCAATGCTGCGGGCGGTAAGCCCGTATTTTTCCATCAGCTGGCGTGGTTCGCCTGATTCCCCGAAATGGTCCGGCATCCCTACAAAAGCCATGGGAACCGGCTCATGTTGTACCACAACCTCTGCCACGGCGCTGCCCAGTCCGCCATTTACCTGGTGTTCTTCTGCCGTGACGATTGCCCCGGTTTCCCTGGCGGCATGGATAATGGTTTCTTTATCAATCGGTTTAATGGTATGCATGTTGATAACCCGGGCATGGATCCCTTCTGTTTCAAGCATCCCGGCGGCGAGCAGGGCTTCCCATACCATATGACCGGTTGCAAGGATGGCAATGTCATCTCCGGGCTGAAGTACCTGCGCCTGACCAATGTGAAAATCCAAGGCAGGCGAAGTAAAGTCAGGCATGGCTTCACGGCCGAAACGGAGATACACCGGACCGGTACATTGTTCAATGGCCGCCATGATGGCGATCCTTGTCTGCGTTGCATCGCAGGGTGAAATCACGGTCATGTTGGGTAAGACCCGCATGATGGCCAGGTCTTCGAGTGCCTGGTGGGTGGCACCGTCGGGACCGACCGATACGCCCGCATGGGCCCCTCCGATAACGACATGAAGATTATTGTAGCATACCGAAACCCTGATCTGGTCGGCTGCCCTGAGCGCGGCGAATACGCCGTAGGTTGAAAATACCGGTATTTTCCCCTCGAGCGCCATCCCGGCTGCAACGCCGATACAGTTCTGTTCGGCAATACCCAGAGAATAAAAGCGACGAGGGAGTGCCTCCGCGAAAAGGTTACAACCCACCGAAGTGGTAATGTCGGCGCCAAGGCAGATCACAGACTGGTTCTTTAATCCTGCCTCCAGCAGCCCTTCCCCAAACCCTGCCTTTGTCGGCTTGTCACCCCTGTTGACATATTGGTTTTGCATCAGATTCTCAGGTATGGATTAAGAAATGACGAATTTTCAAATTTTCCGGTTTTCCAGTTCACTGATAAACCCGGCGGCCTGGTCACGGGAGGGTACCCTGCCATGCCAGCGGTAATCATTTTCAATACTTCGAACTCCCTTTCCCATCAGGGTTTTTGCGATGATGAGCGTTGGTTTGCCAATGACTGACCTGGTTTGCCGGAACGCCTCCAGGATCTCAACGATGTGGTTTCCGTTACATTCAACCACGTGCCAGCCAAAGCTTTGCCATTTCTCACACAGAGGCTCCAGGCGCATAACTTTTTCGGTGCTGCCGTCGATCTGCAGTCCGTTCCGGTCAATAATGGCAGTCAGGTTGTCAAGGTTATGGTGAGCCGCCGCCATGGCGGCCTCCCAGATAGAACCCTCCTGCAGTTCGCCATCCCCGTGGATTGAATAGATCCGGTGATTCTTCCCGTCTGATTTTGCGGTAAGCGCCATACCCACAGCCACCGAAAGTCCCTGACCCAGCGACCCTGCCGACAGTTCCAGCCCGGGAAGCCCGTGGTCCCTGCCGGGATGGCCCTGCAACCTTGAACCTATTTTTCGCAATGTCAGCAGCTCTTCAACCGGGAAATAGCCGGTATGGGCCAGGGTTGCATACAATACGGGCGCTACATGGCCGATGCTGAGAACGACCCTGTCGCGTGAAGGCCATGCAGGAATCAGTGGATTGTGGTTTAATTCAGAAAAATAGAGGGTGGTGAACAGGTCGGCCAGTCCCAGCGATCCTCCCAGGTGGCCTGATCCGGCCTCGGTCAGGGATAGGATAACAGATGTTCTGATGCGGTCAGCAATTTGCTGCAACTGAACCGGCTCTGTTGTTTGCCATGGCTGCATACTTAGCGCATGTCAATAATCTCTACTCCCGGGAATTTTTTCGCGTCAAAGTTGAAGTCGGAATCAACAAAGGGGGCGTCAGTCACATAACTCTTGATCTTGTAGGTGAATGTATTTCCGCTTTTATCGAAAAGGGTAAAGCTTCTCACCTGTTTTTTTGCCTTGTCAATGCCCAGAACCGCCTTCGTGAAATTCTTGCTGCTGTTCGGGATCAGTTCAACGGTCTCAACGGCAGCATCGGTACTTTTAATGATCTTTGATTTGAAATTTGAATTATAGGAAGTGAGCAGTTTCGAGGGAGTCAGTGCTTCATCCTTATTTTCCAGGGTATTTATCTGGACTTCATTGGAGGCGGCGATATAGGTCCATATCGTTTTACCGTTGCAGATGATGGTCTGCCCGGCAGCATTCATCCTGTAACGGTCGCCGGCCACAAACAGGGTGCCCACCTTCTCTTCATTGATCCTGGCTTTAAGATTAATCATGGTATAGGAGAAGTCGACCTTAATCGATTTATAAGCCTTTGCTTTTGCACTGACTTCATCAAGCAGGGCTGTGGCTTTGGGATCTTTTGCCTGGCTGAAGCCAAGGGTTGCGAGCAGTATGAGCAGGCAAGTCAGGGTTGTTTTCATCTTCATTGGGGAGTGCTTTTTTTGGTTCCGGAAATAATATTTATCCTGGGTTTGTCTTAATTAATAAAATGGATCCAGCTATTTTCCCAGGAGGCTCAGGTGTTCTTCCAGTGCCGATAAATCCTTATAACGGACCTCACGGGCCTTACTGCCTTCGAACGGGCCCACAATGCCGGCGCTTTCGAGCTGGTCGATAATTCTTCCCGCCCGGTTGTATCCCAGTTTGAGCTTCCGCTGGATCAGGGAGGTGGAGCCGTGCTGAAACTCTACCACAAGCCTTGCAGCCTGGGCAAAATATTCATCCTGGTCACTGTCATTGAAATCTTTTGAAGGGGTGGTGGACTCATCATAAAATTCAGGCAGGGCGAAGGCTTCCCGATAGCCGCGCTGCGAGCCGATAAACTCCGTAACCTTGTCGATTTCAGGAGTGTCAACAAAGGCGCACTGTAACCTGATCAGGTCGCTGCCGGTTGACAGGAGCATGTCGCCCCGGCCAATGAGTTGATCGGCGCCCGACGAATCTAGGATGGTGCGGGAATCGATTTTGGAGATGACCCTGAAGGCAATACGGGCGGGGAAATTGGCCTTGATGGTACCGGTGATGATGTTTACCGACGGCCGCTGGGTGGCTATGATCAGGTGGATACCCGTAGCCCGGGCCAGCTGTGCCAGCCTCGCCAGGGGCGTTTCAATTTCGCGGCCAGCGGTCATGATCAGGTCGGCAAATTCGTCGATCACGATCACGATATAGGGCAGAAACATGTGGCCATCGTTGGGGTTCAGCTTCCGGGTCAGGAATTTTTCATTGTATTCCTTGATGTTCCGTACCTGGGCATCGCGCAGCAGGTCATACCGGCTGTCCATCTCGATATTCAGCGAGTTCAGCGTGCGAATAACCTTTTTCGTGTCGGTGATGATGGCCTCTTCTGCATCGGGCAGCTTGGCCAGGAAATGCCGTTCAATTTTCGTATAAAGGGTGAGCTCAACCTTTTTGGGGTCGATCATCACGAATTTAATCTGGGATGGATGCTTTTTATAAAGCAGCGATGTAATAATGGTGTTCAGACCAACCGATTTCCCCTGTCCTGTAGCGCCGGCCATCAGCAGGTGAGGCATTTTGGCAAGGTCGGCGATAAAGGTCTCATTGGAAATCGTTTTGCCAAGAACAAAGGGTAGTTCGAAGGTCGAGGCTTTGAATTTGTCGGTCGCCAGCAGCGATTTGATGGAGACAATTTCAGGGTTCTGGTTGGGTACCTCAATCCCGATGGTGCCTTTTCCCGGGATAGGGGCGATGATCCGGATTCCCATGGCAGCCAGGCTCAGGGCGATGTCGTCCTCCAGGTTTTTGATCCTTGAGATTCTCACGCCCGCCTCAGGGACGATTTCATAAAGGGTTACAGCAGGCCCGATGGTAGCCTTTATTTTGGCAATCTTGATATCGTAATTGGAGAGGGTCTGTACGATCTTATCCTTGTTGGCTTCCAGTTCCTCCTTTCGCACATTCACCGACTCGCCGCCATAGTCGTTGAGCAGGTCAAGCGTGGGGTATTTATAGGAGGAGAGGTCAAGAGTAGGATCATACCTTGTTTCAATGGTATTATGTTCAGGATTTACGGTCGACTTTTTTTCTTCGGCCACGATATCCGCAACCGGTGCTTCGATCACCAGTTCAAGTCCCGGAGGGTCCGGTGCCGGGGCAGGTTTTTTCGAAGGTATTTCCAGTTCAATTTCCTTGGCTTCCGGTTCAGCCGGTTCATCCATGAAATTTCCTGCGAATCCCACCGCTTCGGTAATCTCCTGCTCATCAGAAACAGGGGGTTCCTGCATTATACTTGTTGTCACAGGCTCTGCCACGGGTATCACATCCATCCGCCTGGGCTTGAACCAGCGGAAAGGAATATTGTAGGACAGGATCAGGAAACTGAGCATGGTAAAGCCCAGCAACATGCCCAATCCCGAGGTGCCCAGAAATTCGGTGAGCCAGATATTCATCTGGAAGCCATAAACCCCGGTGTAGAGATCGTTTCCGGCCATGACCAGCCCCATCAGGACAGGCAGCCAGATGATCGCAAAAAAGCAATATTCAATGGCTTTCCAGACAGGGAAGATGCGAAGATGAAAAAAATGTTTCATCCCGGTATTAAAGAGGATGATGACAAAGAAGTAGGAGGAGATGCCAAACCATTTGGTGATAAAGAGATAACCGGTCAGTGCGCCGATTTTCCCCATCCAGTTTTCGACAGGGATCTTATTCTCGAAAAAACCCTCGAGGGTGAAATGTTTGAAAACGGTATCGGTAAAGCTGAAATCCGCCTGCCAGGTGATCATATAGGAGGTAAATGAAAACAGCAGGTAGAAGGAGAGAAGCAGAAAGGCGAGCCCTACAATCCTGTACCGGCGTTCAACCTTTGCCAGCTCCTTTTCGGTCTTTACCTTTTTTTCTTTAGGTGGTTTTGGCGGTTTGGGTACCTTCTCCTTTTTTGTCCGGGACTTTTTGGTGGTCTTGCCGGTTGTGGGAAGCACAGTATCCCCGGAAGGAATTCCATCCTTCTGCTCCTGGGTAAAAGTATTACTTCTCTGGGGATTAATTTGTCGTGCCATCGTTGTTATTCAGAACCGCCGCCAAATTTGCTTTTCAACTCTTCCTGGGTAGTAAGTTTATAATCAGAGGGGATGTCAAAATCCTTTGCTGACATGCTTTTCTTTTCGACAGAAGTGGCGGTAAACTTCATGGTGACATCGTGATTGATAACCCTGAATTCAAGTAATACCCCATTAATATCCTTATACAGAGGGTTGTCGAAATTGACGATTTTTGAACCCAGTTCATCGGTATAATAGACCTCATAAATGGTTTTTACCCCGTCGTTGTTAACGGTGACCACTGCTTTTTTACAGGTATATCCCGCAATTGCCCTGGTCTCCGGTGAAAGTTCTACGGTTGGAACAGCCTCCTTGGCCATCTCCTTTTCGATATCGGCGGTAGTTTGTTTGATGGCATATTTCTGACCCATCATATCGATCATCGTCGTTTTTGTTTTTTCAATGTAATCTGTGATTTCAATGGTTTTCATGCTGCTGACCTCCAGGTCGGTCCGTGCTTTCGAACCTTTCACAGAAACCGTAAACATCTTCGGGAACATGGCCAGCTGGCTTTCCGAGAATTTACTGTCGGGATAGGTGATCTTGAAGGTGATGACTCCTTCGAACGGTTTGCCTGCAATTGCAGCGGCAGTGAGAGAAAGAACGGCGATCAGCACAAGGCTGAAAAAGGATAACATTTTTTTCATGACTGATTTTTTTAGTAACCGGGACAAATTTACTTAATTTACGAATCTAAGCAGCTTACTCCACCTGATTTTTCCATCAAACAGCGACTTGTTGGGGTCAAGAGAGAGCCAGACAAAGACAGCCTTGCCTACCACATGGTCCTGGGGTACAAACCCCCAGTAACGTGAATCCGCCGAATTGTGGCGGTTATCCCCCATCATCCAGTAATAATCCATTTTAAAAGTGTACTGTGTTGCTTCCTTCCCGTTAATAAAAATCTTCCCATCCCTGATTTGCAGGTTATTGCCTTCAAATACGCCGATGATCCTTTTGTAGAAGCAGATGTTATGCATGTTGATCGGGATGGTCACACCCTGCTTCGGAATCCAGATGGGACCGAAATTATCCACATTCCAGGGGTAGGCCGAGTCGAAGGGGAAGATGTCGCGGTTCCAGGCATTTGCCGGGGCAACGACCGGCTCAATGGAGAGGACGTTGCTGAAGGCCTGCATTTTGGCCAGCGACTCCTCGGAGAGGGTGAATTCATAATTGCCATTGACATCGGTGCCGACGGTCTCGGTGATGTTGAGTTTTTCGATATTTCGCTGGCTGATCGGACCATTGGTTTTGACAGTATATTTAAACTGACGGTTTCCCGGGTTTTGTTCAGGCTTGCCATTGATATAAACGGTACGGTTCACGATGCGGATGGAATCCCCGGCGATACCGATACAACGCTTGATGAAATTTTCGCGTTTGTCCACCGGGCGGGCGATGATGTCGCCGAAATCGGTCTTGTCGTTCCATATCTGCTCCCTGCTGTACTGCCTCAGCAGCATGTAATAGCTGATCGTACTCTGTAGTTTGGTGGTGAGGGTATCGCCATCGGGGTAGTTAAACACCACCACATCCATATTCCTGATGGGGGCAAGCCCGGGGAAACGGTAGTAGGGCAGGGAAATCCATTCCAGATATGATTTGGTGTTCTCCGTCAGCGGCATGGTGTGGTGAACAAACGGAAATGACAGGGGGGTATTGGGTACCTTGGGACCATAGCTTACCTTGCTGACAAAGAGATAGTCGCCCACCAGCAGCGTTTTCTCCATGGAAGAGGTGGGAATGGTATAGGCTTCGATCAGGAAGATACGGATGATGCTGGCGGCAATCACGGCAAAGATGATGGCATCAACCCATTCACGGGTGGGGGTTTTGACAACAGGTGGCTGTTTCGAAGGATCGAAATACTGTTCTTTAGACGAATAGGCCAGCCAGGGTAGGTAAAAAAATGGAAAAAGCACGCCCAGTGCCTGGTCCAGCATGCCATATTTTTTAAAGCATTTGAGGATCTCAACGATCATCAGCAGGATGACAAAGACGTTGATAAACGGGACCAACAGAAAAATATACCACCACATTGGTTTTTTTACGATCCTGAGCCACAGGTACCAGTTATAAAAGGGAATCAGGACTTTCCATCCCTTTTCTCCTGCTTTTTCAAAAATCCCCCATAACCCGGCAATGGAGAGGATAAAAAGAAGTATTGTGACAATCAGGTATACATTCATCTTGTAGTGTTTATATGTTATAACTAACGCATTAACATGGGTTTTCTTATTCGCCTTTCATTAATATTTCAGTATCCAGCAGGTTTTTCATGTCAAAGAAACCCTTTTTGCCAATGACCCACTCGGCTGCCAGCAATGCCCCCACGGCAAATCCCTTGCGGTTTTTTGCGGTGTGGATGATTTCAATGCTGTCCTCTTCCGATTCATAGCGAACGACATGCGTGCCGGGGACATTTTCGGTCCGGATCGATTTAATGCCTAGTTCTTCAGGGTTTTCACCCGATTCCTTCACCCATTTTTCCTTGCGGTCGGAGTACCGGATGATGTCGTTGGCCAGCACGATCGCCGTGCCGCTTGGGGCATCCTGCTTGTGAATATGGTGCGTCTCCTCGATGGAGATGGCATATCCTTCCCATTCCGACATGAGGCTGGCCAGGTAACGGTTTAATTCAAAAAACAGGTTCACGCCAATGCTGTAATTCGGCGCAAAGAAGAGGCACTGGTTCCGGCCGGTGCAGTCCTTTTTCACCTTGTCGATGTCGTCGAGCCATCCGGTCGTGCCCACGACCAGGGGGATATTGGCATCGAAACAATGGTAGATGTTCTCCAGCACTGCGACAGGCGAGGTGAAATCAATGGCCACTTCGGCTTGCGCCAGGCGGTCGCCATGTTCTTCCCAGTCCTCCAGGTTGTCGAGCACGAGCACGATCTGGTGACCTCTCTTCAATGCCAGTTTCTCAATTTCCTGGCCCATTTTCCCATATCCCAGCAAGGCAATTTTCATATCCGGATCATCTTGGTTTAAAAATGTATACTAAGCTTTAATCCCGACGAGGGTCTGCACGAATATCCCGTAAACTGAAGCGGCGCGGGTTCAACCCTCATCGAGAGACGGTCTGAAATGTTAAAGGTATAGAGATGCGCATCCACTGCGGCATCGAGGATATTCAACGCGTACCATAACACGGAAAAGATACAGTTTATCTCCAGGTTCCTGCGGTAAAAATCGCGGGATGCCAGGAGTTGTTCGGCAGTATATTGTTTGACATAGGAACTGTATTTGCCATCAGTTACGCCATTTATGGATTCCAGGTAGGCGTTTTTGTATGTCGTATACTCCTTGGCATAGGAGACCACGAAATATCCCAATACGCCAAACCCGGCATATACGATCGGGATCTTCCAGTATTTCTTGTTGTAAAACTGGCCCAGGCCCGGCAAAAAGGTTGACATCAGCGTGGCCTTTGTCGGGGAATGCTCCTTTTCACGGGTGGAATCGGGCACCTCCGCAGGGATGGTGTCGCCGATCATCAACGACTTCCTGTGAAGCTTTCCTACAGGAACCTTTCTGATAAGTGCCGTATCTGTTCTTACGAAGGTGGTGTCGGAATGAATGACGACAGTATCGGTTTGGGCAATGGTATTGACCGATGGGAGAAGGAAAAAAAGAAAAAGTGATAAAAGAGAAAGGATTAGCTTCATCTAGGAATCAAATTTGGCAATGATCCTGTCGAAATCCTCATCCGATTTAAATGTAATGATGATAGAACCGGCTCCCTTGTGGTTGACCTTTACGTCGACTTTTGACTGGAGTTTGCCATTCAATGTTTTTTTTGCTTTTTCGAACCTGGCAGGAAGGCTGGCCGGGGCGGATGAGGAACCGGTACTTTTAGGCGTGCCGGCAGTCCTGACAAGATCTTCCACCTGGCGAACCGATAATTTCCGTTCAAGGATCTTCTGGAGGATCAGCAATTGTTCCTTTTCGTCGTCCAGGCCGAGGATTGCGCGGGCATGACCCATGGTGATCAGTGTATCCCTGACGGCAACCTGAATCTCTCCGGGGAGTTTCAGCAGCCTGATATAGTTAGAGATGGTTGACCGGTCTTTGCCGACTTTCTGGCTCAGGTCCTCCTGCCTGATTTTGCATTCTTCCAGCAGTCGTTGAAAGCTGAGGGCGATTTCCAGCGGGTTGAGGTCTTCACGCTGGATGTTTTCCACCAGTGCCATCTCCAGCATCTGCTCGTCGTTTGCGAGCCTGACATAGGCCGGAACTTCAACCAGTCCCGAGAGCATGGAGGCCTTTAGCCGTCGTTCTCCCGAGATGAGCTGGTATTTTTCGTGACCGATTTTGCGAACCGACAAGGGCTGGATAATCCCATGCTCCTGGATGGAGGAGGCCAATTCCCGCAGTTCCGTTTCACTGAAATGGGTCCGTGGTTGAAAGGGGTTGGGTTCGATCTGGTCCACACGGATCTGCGTGACATACCCTGTCATATATTCCCCTGAAATCTCTTTCTGAGGCTCGTCGGTTGCTGAGCGATCAAGCAGCGCACCCAGGCCTCTTCCCAAGGCTTTCCTTTTTCCGTGTAAATCAGACATTGATCTCTTTTTCAGCGTTTGTCAACCTTGTAAGGTTGTTGTTTTGTAGAATTTCCCGTGCAAGGTTCAGGTAGTTGATGGCTCCTGAACTGTTGATATCATGCATCATGATGGTCAGCCCGAAACTGGGAGCTTCACCCAGCTTTGTGTTGCGGTTGATGATGGTGTTGAAAACCATTTGCTGGAAGTGTGTCTTGACCTCTTCAACCACCTGTTTGGCCAGGCTGAGCCTGTTGTCGAACATGGTCAGCAGGATGCCTTCAATATCGAGTTCGGGATTCAGCCGCGACTGGACAATTTTAATGGTGTTCAGCAATTTCCCCAGACCTTCCAGGGCGAAATACTCGCATTGTACCGGGATGATCACCGAATCGGCTGCTGTAAGGGAGTTTACCGTAATCAAACCCAGGGAGGGAGAACAGTCGATGATGATGAAATCATAGTCGTCCTTGATCGGGGCAATCACCTTGCGCATCATCTTTTCACGATTCGGCAGATTGATCATCTCGATCTCCGCGCCAACCAGGTCGATGTGGGCCGGCAGCAGGTCCAGAAAAGGGGTGGAGGTGTTCAGGATGATATTCCTGGCCTCGACATCATCAATGATACATTCGTAAATACTGGTTTTAATGTTGCGCGGATCAAAACCAACGCCGGATGTGGCATTGGCCTGCGGATCGGCATCAATGACAAGGGTTTTATATTCGAGCACGGAAAGACCGGCTGCCAGGTTGATGGCCGTGGTTGTTTTCCCCACACCACCCTTTTGATTTGCTATAGCGATTACTTTACCCATTTAATGTTTTAAACAAGTTGCAAAATTACTAATAATAGCAACACCTGAAAGAATGTTGAAAAATTTTGAAAGAAACAAGCTGTCCGGGCCGGACAGGCTGCAGACCAGGACTATTCCCGGCCGGGATTATTCCTTTTCGCTTTCGGAAGAGAGATCTTCGAACTCAATCGACTTGTGGATCATTTTTATACCGGCAGGTTCCTGCTCAACCAGCGACTCGGTTTCGTACTCGGGCCTGTCGGGGGCCTTCCCGGTACGGATAAATTCAATAACATCGCTCAAACCGTTGGCAAATTTGTCAAAATCTTCCTTGTACAGAAAAAGTTTGTGCTTTTCATAAAAGAATTTGCCCTGTTCGTTGTTGAACCGTCTTTTACTCTCTGTGATCGTAATATAATACTCCTCGCCAACAGTAGATTTTACATCAAAAAAATAAGTTCGCTTTCCTGCGCGGACCGGGCGTGAAAAAATTTCTTCCCGTTCCCGTTCCTTATTTTCGTTTTCTTCCATTTCTGCAGTCTGTTAAGATTAGTTCATCAACATCGTTCATTCAGCGAACGCAAAAATAAAAATATTATTTGAATAGACATTGTTTAAAAACACAAATCGTCAGGATTAACATGGTTGTGCCCCGATCCGGTTCCCATAACAAAAATTAATTACCGGCGGGATCTGGATTTTATTTCATTATTCCGTAGCTTTGCAGGCCAATTCAAGTGATACATATGTTCTTTTTCATATCTTTTTTATGTTAGGCAGAAGACATTACAGAATAAAGACACTGCAGGCACTCTATGCATACTTCCAGGGCGGAGAATCGCGGATAGAAATTGCCGAGAAAAACCTTCTGCTGAGCCTCGATAAAGTTTACGAGCTTTACTACCTTCAACTTTCTTTCCTCCTCGAAATCATCCATTTCTACCGGTTCCGGATGGAGGAATCCAAAACAAAATTCTATCCTACTCCCGAAGAGGTTAATCCTAGTTACAAGTTATCGGAAAACAGGCTTGTGATGCAGCTTCAGCAAAATACCGACCTTGCTGACAAAATGAACAAATACAGGATTTCCTGGACGGAAGAGCAGGAGATGGTCAGGAAGATCTACCAGCGGCTGAAGGCAAGCAAAGACCTCGCCGATTACCTTAAATCAGAGGGGAACACCTACGAAGAGGATCAGATCTTTCTGGAGAGGATGTTCCGCAAGTTCATTGCCAAATCGCCCGAGTTGCAATCCTATTTCGAGGAACGCAACATTTTCTGGGATGATGACTTTGAAGTAGCCGCGGTATTTGTGCTCAAAACGATCAAACTGATGTCGGAATCCTTTTCTGTCAGGGATTCACTGCCCGGACTGTTTACCAAGGACCAGGATGATGACCCTGATGAAGACAGGAAATTCATCCTTGACCTGTTCAGGAAAACCATCATCAACAGTGAAGAATCCGATAAACTGATCGATGCACGCACCAAGAACTGGGAACTTGAACGAATTGCCCTTACCGATATCCTGCTGATAAAAATGGCCTTGACGGAGCTTACCGTTTTTACCCAGATCCCGGTCAAGGTCACCATGAATGAGTATATCGAGATTTCAAAGCAGTTCAGCTCGGCCAAGAGCAAACTGTTTATTAACGGCATCCTGGACAAACTGGTCTCCGACCTTACCGCTGAAAAGAAAATACGGAAAACAGGCCGCGGCCTGATGACATAACCGGAAAATTGACACAGTGGTGAAGCCGCTGGGCGCATTGCACAGCGTATCGTACAGGTTTATTGGCAGCTTATAAAATATTTCGTTGGTATCACCGTTAGAAATAACACAAACCAATACTTTTATTGTGCACAACTTTCTACGAAAAAGCCTATTGATGATCGCCATCCTTGGCCTGGTTTCAGGACAGGTTGATGCACAGATCGGTGGTTACGGAACCTATAAGTTCCTCAACTACACCAATTCAGCCCGTGCTGCCGCCCTGGGTGGAAATTTTCTGTCAATCAACGACAATGATGTAACCCTGACCCTGGCAAACCCGTCGCTCATCACCCCTGCGATGAACAATAACCTGGCATTCAGCTATGTAAATAATCCTGGCGGGATAAATTACGGGTATGTTGCCTATGCCCGGTCGTTCAGCAAGGCCGGCAGTTTTGTGGGAAGTCTGCAATATATCAATTATGGTAAGTTTACCGGAACCGATGATGCAGGAAACCTTACCAGCGATTTTTCTGCTGCCGAGTATGCCTTCACGATAGGCTGGGGGAGACAGCTCACCCCTTTGTTTTCCATCGGGGCCAACGGCAAACTGATCTATTCGCAACTTGACATTTATCACTCGTTCGGTATTGCGGTGGATGTTGCAGGTACCTACACCTCCAAAGACCAGGGTTTCAATGCCTCACTGATTGGCAGGAACATCGGTTCCCAGTTGGTGCCATATCTGCCCGGTCAGTACCGGCCCCTGCCGTTTCAGCTGCAGATTGGGCTATCGCAGCAACTTAAACATATCCCACTCAGGTTTTCACAGTTGCTGACCAACCTTCAACGCTGGGATCTGACCTATTTTGATCCTACCGATCCTGTAAACATTCCTGACCCGATTTCGGGTGATATCAAACTAAAGAAGGGGATCTCGAAATTTGCCGACCAGGCCATGCGGCATGTGGTACTGGGAGCCGAACTGACAGTTGCCAAGGTGGTTTCTGTCAGGATCGGTTATAACTATCAACGGCGGCAGGAACTTAAAATCAATGGTTCGGCAGGCATGGCCGGGTTCTCATTCGGAGCGGGTCTTCGCGTGAAGATGTTCAACCTGAGTTATACCTATGGAAACGACCAGGCCGGGGCACCCAACCGCAACTATATTACCCTCGCCGTAAATCTTCAGGAATTTATTAAAAAGCAATAAGGTTGCAGGTTATCATTGATGCTCATTCCGGATTCTGTTTTGGCGTTTCCTGTGCCATCGGGGTTGCGGAACGGGAACTGAATGACAATTCAGCATTGTATTGCCTGGGCGACATCGTCCATAATGAAACCGAGGTGGCCAGGCTTGCCGGCATGGGGCTGAAAATCATCAGTCACGCCGATCTGTCATCCCTGCACGACTGCAAGGTGATGATCAGGGCTCACGGAGAACCTCCCGAAACCTATCGTATCGCCTGGCGCAACAACATTGAACTTATCGACGCCTCCTGCCCGATCGTGCTGAACCTGCAAAACAGCCTTTACCACGGGTATCTTGAAATGAAGGCGAAGAACGGTCAGGTGGTGATCTATGGAAAGGCCGGGCATGCCGAGGTGAACGGGCTGGCAGGTCAGACCGATGGAACGGCAATTGTAGTGTCAGGCGAAAAGGAGCTATCTTTGATCGATTTTTCACGGCCTGTGCGATGTTACAGCCAGACAACCATGGCCGTGGATGGATACGATGCGATTGTGAAAAAAATACAGGAACGGATGGCGGAAGCTGCCCGTGGGCAATTTGTTGACTTCGGCTGGAATGACAGTATCTGCCGGCAGGTATCGAGCCGGACTGCCCATCTGGAGGAATTTGCCCGCAGGTGCGATGTTGTGGTCTTCGCAGGCGGCCGGAAAAGTTCAAACGCGATGATCCTGTTCAAGGCAGTCAGCGGGGTAAACCCCAACGCACACAGGGTGTCGGAGGTGAGTGAAATCAGGGATGAATGGTTTAAAGATGCCCGTTTGGCCGGGGTTTGCGGGGCAACATCCACCCCGGTTTGGCTGATGGAGGAAATCGCAGAAAAAATCAGGGAAACAGGGATCTGAAATGTATCTTCAAAAACTCTTGCTGGTCAGTTTTAAAAATTATCTCCAGACTGAATTCAGCTTTTCCGGGAAGATCAACTGCTTTGTGGGCAACAATGGCACGGGAAAGACAAACCTGCTGGATGCCATTCACTACCTGTCGTTCTGCAAAAGTTATTTCACCAGTCTCGATGCACAGAATATACGCCATGGCGATGACCTCTTTGCCATTCATGGCACCTTCCTGAAGGGAGATGACACGACCGACCTGGTTCAGTGTATCCAGAAAAAACAAACCCGCAAACGCTTCCTGCTCAATAAAAATGAGTATGACAGGCTGGCCGACCATATCGGGAATTTCCCGCTGGTGATGATCTCGCCTTACGACCGCGACCTGATCAACGATGGCAGTGAACTGCGGCGGAAATATATCGACAGCGTCATTTCTCAGTTTGATAAATTTTACCTCGACGACCTGATCCAGTACAACAAGGCTTTGCTGCAGCGCAATGCCCTGTTGAAAACCTTTGCCGAACAACGCTATTTCGATGCCACCATGATCGAAATATGGGATGAACAGCTGATCAGGCTGGGGGAGAAGATCTTTGCAAAACGCCGTGAATTCCTGCTGCTCTTCACACCATTGTTTCAGCAATATTTCAGCTTTCTCAGCCATGGATCTGAAACGGTCGGAATCAGGTATCTTTCCCAGCTTGGCGAAGGTCCATTCCGCGACCAGTTTTCTGCTGCCATAGCCAGGGACCGCGCTGCCCAGTATACGACGGTTGGCATTCACAAGGATGACCTGGAATTCATGCTGGATGGCTACCCTGTTAAAAAATTCGGCTCGCAGGGACAGCAGAAGTCTTTTGTGGTTGCCATAAAACTTGCCCAGTTCGAGTATACACGCAATGTCAAAGGGTTTAAACCCATCCTGCTGCTCGACGATGTGTTTGACAAACTCGACGACCTGCGTGTCACCCAGCTCATCAAACTGGTCAGTGAGAACAGTTTCGGACAGGTGTTCATCACCGATACCAGCCGCGAACGCATCCTGGCCATGTTCAGCGCCATGGAGATCGAACACAATATTTTCACCCTTCCTTTGGAGGAAAATGGCCGGCAGATGAGTGATTAAGGGCAGGATTGCCTATCTTTGATGCAGGTAAACAGCCATGAGAAAGTCGAACGAAAAACCGCTGAAAGTCGCGATAGAGGAGTTCCTCAACACTTTTCATCTGAAGGATAAACTGAATGAAGCCAGGGTGATAGAAGCCTGGGGAAAGGTGGTTGGGGAGATGATTGCAAAAAATACAGGGAAGATCTATATCCGCAACAGGGTGCTGTTTATCAGGGTGGAATCTGCCGCGCTGCGAAATGAACTGATGTTTGCCCGGAACAAGATCATTGCGGCCCTCAACAGGGAGGTCGGTGCCAATGTGATCGAGGAAATTGTCATGAACTGAGATTCATCTGCGACGGCATACAATTTTTATAACCCGGGATTATAGTGTGCTATTTGACCAGGCACGATAGTAATTTCTCATCCCCGATATAAGCCTCAAGTTTGTCGCCGATCGCAACAGGCCCAACCCCTGCCGGCGTCCCTGTGAAAATGTAATCGCCTGTCCGGAGGGTCATAAAATCAGAGATATAAGAAATAATGTCGTCGAAGGAATTGATCATCAGTCCGGAATTGCCCTGCTGCACGGTATTCCCGTTGAGGTCAAGGTGGAAGCTGATGTCGGCAAGGTTGTTAAACCGGCTGACCGGTAGAAAGGTCCCTACCGGTGCCGAATGGTCAAAACCTTTGGCAAGCGCCCAGGGAAGCCCTTTTTGCTTTGCCGAATCCTGCAGGTCGCGGGCTGTCATGTCGAGACCAATCCCGATCTCATCAAAATAGGTATGGGCAAAGCGCTTTTGTATTTTCTTTCCCACTTTGCAGATCTTCAGCACAAGTTCGGCTTCATAGTGGATATTGGTGGAAAAGGAGGGGTAATAAAAGGGTCTGTTGCGGATTAACAGCGCCGTATCAGGCTTTAGGAAAAAAACAGGAGAGGTGGGAATAGCGTTGTTGAGCTCCCTGATGTGATCCACATAGTTGCGCCCGATACAGATAATTTTCATACCTTGAAATTCTAATATCAGAATAAGTCCAGTTTGACCGATTCGTTGTTGAAACCTCTGAGTTTCAGTATGGTCAGTACCTTTTTCGTGGAAAGCGGGAATTCCCCCTTCATCATCCAGTCGTAATAGGATGGTTCATCTTTCAATACCTTGGCCACGGGTTTCCCCTTGTGCTTTCCGAAATTGAAAACCTCCACATTTTTATCATTGTAAACGATATGCCCGATCAGGTCGACATTTTTCATGCCGAATGAAAACTCGCTGAGGGCCTTCATGTCATTGACAACCGGCATGCTGATCTTGCCGTTACGGTCCTTGAAGGGTACCGCGGCATAGCGGTCGAGCTGTGCTTTCAGTATCTCATAGGTGGCAACGGTGTCGGCTTCGGCGCTGTGAGCGTTGATCAGGTCTTTCTCACAATAGAATTTGTAGGCTGCACCCAGGTTCCGGGGTTCCATTTTATGAAAAATGTTCTGCACATCTACAAAACGCCTGCCTTTCAGGTCAAAGTCAATATCGGCCCGGAGGAATTCTTCGACCAGCAGGGGAATGTCGAAATGGTTTGAGTTGAAACCCGCCAGGTCGCAATTGTCGAGGAAGGCGGCCAGTTCACGGGCGACCTGTTTGAAGGTGGGACAATCCTTTACATCCTCGTCAGTGATCCCGTGAATTGCCGTGACTTCGGCGGGGATAGGCATTTCGGGATTTATCCGCAGGGTTCGTGTCTGCGTGGATCCGTCAACCTGCTCACGCAGGATACAGATTTCCACGATCCGGTCGGTAGCAACCCTGATCCCGGTGGTTTCAAGATCAAAAAAGGCAATCGGTTTGGTCAGGCTAAGTTCCATCAAATGGGTTGGTTTGTGTCGAAATTTTCAAGATAGTACACCAGTCTGTTGAGAAATTGTCCTCCCAGTGCGCCATCGATTACGCGATGATCATAGGTTACCGACATCATCATTACCGGACGGATGGCCATGATGTCGCCCTCCGGGGTTTCAATGACAACAACCCGTTTTTTGATGGCTCCTACTGCCACGATGGCTGTTTGAGGCTGGTTAATGATGGGAGTTCCCATGAGGGTTCCAAAGGAGCCCAGGTTTGTGAGGGAAATTGTACCGCCCGAAATTTCGTCGGGAACCAGTTTCCCGAGTCTTGCCCGTTCGGCAAGATCATTGACCGATTTTACCAGGCCAAGCAGGCTTTTTTCATGGGCGTTCCTGATAACCGGAACGATCAGGTTGAAATTTGGCAGGGCAACGGCCATGCCGATATTCACGTTTTTACGGATGACAACCTTGGTGCCGTCAACCGAAACGTTGATCATCGGGAAGTCCCTGACACTCTTGGCAATTGCTTCAAGGAAGACCGGGGTGAAGGTAAGTTTTTCCTTTTCACGTTTTAGAAATCCATCCTTGTTTTTATCACGCCACTGAACCACTTTCGACATGTCAGCTTCCTGGAAGGATGTGACATGTGCGGAAGTTTGAACCGATTTTACCATGTGGTTGGCAATAAGCTGCCGGATACGGTCCATCTCCATGATGCGATCTTCGCCGGGAATGATCTGCTGAACGGTTTGAGGCGCAATAACCGGGGCTGCTGACCTGATCGCTGCCGCCTCGGCGACAACAGGCGTGATGCCCAGTTTCCGGTGCTTCAGGTATTCGAGAAGATCCTGTTTTGTAAGGCGGTCATCTTTCCCGGTGCCGGAAAGGCTGTCGAGTTCGGTAAAGGAGATGTTTTCCTGGAGGGCAATACTGCGTACCAGGGGCGAATAAAAGCGTGTCCCAGAGGATGCGCCGGATTCGGGTTGGTCAGTAACGGTTTCCGAAGCGGCTTCATGCACATGACCAGCCGGGATGGCTGTTGTTTCATTTACGGCCTGACGGGTTTCCTGAACATCAATGGTAGCGGCTGGATTAACGGTGCCTGCAGAATCCCCGGCAATCTCGACCATGGCGAATACAGCCCCTACGGCAACAGGTGCTCCTTCCTGGAATATTTTTTTGGTAAGTGTCCCTGTAACAGGGGACACGATTTCAGAATCAACTTTATCAGTGGCGATTTCAACAAGAGGCTCATCCTCAAGGATCATTTCCCCTTCGTTCTTTAACCAGCGGGTAATGGTTGCCTCAATTACACTTTCGCCAAGTTTTGGTATAACTACCTCGTAATTTGACATATACAAATGACTTTTAAATTCATAGCAAAGGTACGCTTTTTCTTATTTTGAACCATTCAAAATAAAAATTAGTTTTACCGCCTGCCTAAATGTCTGAAACCTTTTACGATGATGTTTAAATCGTTGGTGAGTTTGTAGTCGCGGGCATAGAGGAGGTCGAGGCGGGTGGTCGTCTCTTCCGGCAGGTTCTTGTTTTTAAAGGCGTCGAGCGGGTTCAGCACGCCCGGTTTGATTTCGGGAAGCCGGTGTGCTTCGGGCAGGGTATGCTGGGTAAATCCAACCCATGATTTGCCGGTGAGCAAAACGGTGAAGATATTCCGGAGCAGTCCAACCGGGTTTTTGACCAGGAACAGTGCAGCCGGGTATAATCCCAGCAGGGTAAAGGAAACCAGGAGGTCGAGCAGTCGTTTGTTCCTGCGGTTTGATTTCTTGGTGATGGCGTTGATATCGATTACATAAAGGTCGCCGGAGGTGTTGATCGAATTGCTGCCGATAATGGAAAGGCTTTCGGGGGGAGCTATCTTGTAATCAACCTGTTCATGTTTCAGTTCCGACATCTTGTCGATAATCACCTGTGCCGGAACGTCCTTTGCACAAAAGATCACTTCGTTGATCTTGTGAATGGTGATGATCTCCTTGATCTGCCCGAGATGGCCGATAAAGCCGTTTGAATTGTTCCGGTGCTTATGGTAACTGACCAGCCCTGTAAAGGTCGGGTTCATCCCTGTCTTTTGCAGCAGGTCGGCAACGCGCTCAGCTTCATCCTTTTCGCCAATGATTACGAACCGCTTGTTTTTTTCGGAATTCAAACGGAAGTCGTTGATATTCAGGAAATGGAGGATGTATCGTAAACCCAGCATAATCAGGGTTCCCCAGGTGGCGCCGAGAATGATCAGGGCTCGTGAAAAACGATAGTGCTCATTTAAAAGGGAGTAGAGGACCAGGATGATGAGGGTCCCCATCGCCATCCCCTGGATGACCTTTCGGAGTTTAACAGGTTTGTCGTAACCGCCGCTTAGGTAGATGCACAACAGCCATATTGTAAGGTAAACCGGGACTGCTACAAGGATAAATAATTTGGGATAATGACCTCCGTCGGGGAAGATGAAATGTTTTTCCCAATAGCCCTTGATGAAAAATATGCCGGCAAAGATCAGCAGGGCATCCATCATGGGCAGGAAGATCCTGTTGAAAAACCTGATCAGGATGGAAATAAAGGCTCTGAAATAGATGGCAATGTTGATCATGACCGAAAAGGCGCGGGCATTTTCTTTGGAAAAATGCTTTCTCGCAAAGACGATCATGGCATTGTAAAATACAAAGACATAATTGAGACTGCTTTTCTTGGTGCTTTCACCCTTGTAATGGATGATCCTGGTTCCGGGGTAATAATAATTCTTGTAGCCAGCCTCCGTGATACGGTAGCTCAGATCGATATCCTCACCATACATGAAAAAGGCTTCATCGAGCAGCCCGATCTTGTCGAGTACCGTTTTCCGCAGCAGCATAAAGGCGCCGGCCAGCACATCCACCACATGGGTTTTGTCCTTGTCAAGGTACCCGAGATGGTAAGTGCTGAATATTTTCGACCTGGGAAAAAGGGCTGAGAGCCCGAAAACTTTAAAAAAGGCAACCGATGGCAGGGGCAGACCGCGTTTGCTTTCCGGCAGGAATTTCCCCTTGCCGTCCAGCATTTTCACGCCAAGTCCGCCGGCATCGGGGTGCTCATCCATAAAGTCAACCACCTTCCGCAACGTATCGTCCTCCACGATGGTATCAGGGTTCAGCAGCAGAATGTACTGCCCGGTTGATTTGCGGATCGCCTGGTTGTTGGCCGAAGAAAAACCTTTGTTGTCCTTGTTTTCAATCAGCAGTACCTCCGGGAACTTATCCTTAACCATCTTCACCGAACCGTCAACCGAATCGTTGTCGACGACAAATACCTCGGCATCAAGCCCGTGACATGCATTCTGAACGGAATGCAGGCACTGCTCGAGGAAGTACTTGACGTTGTAATTGACGATGACGATAGAAAGTTTCATGCAGTATTCAGGGATTCGCCGGTAAAGTTAACGCATTCAATGAAAATATAAACTAAATTGCTCCTGCTTCGATCATTAATACGATTTGTTCAATGGCCTGGTCGCTTCCGCCGGGGTCGTAGTTTGTTTTCAGGTCATAACCGAAGATCCGTGCCAGGGTTTGCCAGATAAAGGCGGAAAATCCACCGCGCAGCTCCTTGACAATATCGAAGGTGGAGTTACCTGTTTCGCGGTAGATCAGCTTGATCAGGATCTTTCCCTGGGCATAGTCGAGCTCCTTGATCTCGTTCCCGAAGCGTGCCTCCAGCTCCTTTTCAGCCTTTTTAATATATATTTTCCTCGCCTTTTCGGTTGGTATCGTATCCAGAACCGCTTTGTACATCTTCAGCTTTTCCCCGGCCAGCTTGGCATACGGATAGACCAGTTTGACGTTTTGTACAAGTCTGTCGTAGCGCGCCGTTTCCCTTTTGGTTCCCGGTTTTACGGGCGGAAAGATGACGACAGGTTTTATGTCGATCAATGTAAGGGTGTCTCCGTCAACAACTTGCGTTGAACTTACAATTTTAGCCGTATCCTGTGAAAAGGCCAGGTTAAGGCAGAAAAATGTAAAAATAACGCTAAGGATTCCGTTTTTCATTGAATTCCCGGTTCATAAAGATCTTCAGGATAACGAAAACCACGCCGGGTTTGGTATCAGGCAACCTTTAAATGTGCCATGCTGGTTTTCCGGAACTTCTCTTCGACAAAAGCAGCTGTGACGTTCAGCGACTTCACGCTGGGCTTGGAGGGCAATTCAAACATGGCATCGGTCATAATCCCTTCCAGGATGGAGCGCAAACCCCGGGCCCCGAGTTTGAATTCTATCGATTTCTCCACAATAAAATCCAACGCTTCATCATCGAAGGTCAGTTTGATATTATCGAGTTCAAAGAGCTTGGTATATTGTTTGATCAGCGAATTCCTTGGTTCGGTGAGAATTCGCCTGAGTGTTTTCTGGTCAAGGGTATGCATGAAGGTGACGATCGGCAGCCTGCCCACCAGCTCCGGGATCAGGCCGAAGGCCTTCAGGTCAACCGGGGTGATATATTGCAGCAGGTTGTCCTTGTCGATGGTTTCTTGCTTCTTATCTGTCTTATAGCCAATCTTGTTCGTCTGCAGCCGGTTGGATATCTTTTTATCGATCCCGTCAAAGGCACCTCCGGTAATAAACAGGATATTCTGGGTATTTACCTGGATCATCTTTTGTTCAGGATGTTTCCTGCCGCCCTGGGGCGGAACATTGACGATGGAACCTTCCAGCATCTTCAGCAGGGCCTGTTGCACGCCCTCTCCGCTCACGTCGCGGGTAATGGAGGGGTTATCGCCCTTGCGGGCTATCTTGTCAATCTCGTCGATAAAAACGATGCCCCGCTCAGCGGCTGCCAGGTTGAAATCGGCAACCTGAAGCAGGCGTGAGAGGATGCTTTCAACATCTTCCCCCACATAGCCTGCCTCGGTAAGAGCCGTGGCATCGGCAATGCAAAAGGGAACATTCAGCATCCTGGCAATGGTCCGAGCCAGTAAAGTTTTACCGGTGCCGGTTTCCCCGACAACCACGATATTTGACTTTTCAATGTCAACATCGTCACTGGCAACATCCTTTACGTGGTTTATTCTTTTATAATGGTTGTAAACCGCAACGGCAATGACCCTTTTTGCTTCATCCTGCCCGATCACAAACTGATCGAGGTATTTATTGATCTCGACAGGTTTCAGCAGGTTGAATTCGGGGAGTGCCTTCGACTTTTCCGAAGTAAGTTCTTCCTGCAGGATCGTCTGCGCCTGTTCTATGCAGCTATCGCAGATATGTGCAGTAAGCCCGGCAATAAGCATCCGGGTTTCGCGTTTTTCGCGACCGCAAAAGGAACATTTTTCGACCGTTTTTGCCATGATTATCTGTTAAACTTCCTTTTTGGAACGGATGAGAATTTCATCGATCATGCCATAGGTGCGTGCCTCTTCGCTCGTCATCCAGTAATCGCGGTCGGCATCCTTGAGGATCCTTTTGTACGACTCTCCCGAATGCAGTGAAATGATCTCATACAACTCCTTTTTAAGTTTCTGGATCTCACGGGCGGTGATATCGATATCGGATGCCTGTCCCTCGGCGCTTCCCATCGGCTGATGGATCAGGATGCGGGAATGTTTCAGGGCGGTACGTTTGCCCTTTTCACCGGCACACAGCAAAATGGCGCCCATCGATGCGGCCATACCGGTACAGATGGTCGCCACATCGGGGTTGATATACTGCATGGTGTCGTAGATGCCAAGACCGGCATATACCGAGCCACCCGGCGTGTTCAGGTAGATCTGGATATCTTTCCGCGAATCGACCGACTCGAGAAACAGCAGCTGCGCCTGGATGATGTTAGCTACATAGTCGTCGATGGGAACTCCCAGGAAGATGATGCGGTCCATCATCAGCCGTGAAAATACATCCATGGTGGCAATGTTCAGCTGACGCTCCTCAATGATGGTGGGCGAAATGTAATTGGATGAGATGGATTTATATTTTTCAAGGGTCAGGCGGTTGATACCTTTGTGACCGATGGCATATTTTGAAAATTCGTCCATAGTGGTTGTGAATTATCGGTGGTGGTTTAATGTGTGTGATCGTGGCCGTGATGGTGGCCGTGATGGTGGCCGTGATCGTGATCGTGATCATGCCCGTGATCGTGGTCGTGATCATGTCCGTGGTGGTGATCGTGTTCCTCATCATGTTGGTGCAATACCGAGGCCAGGGCGATATATTCGTCGTAAGTAACCTCTTTCGGGTGAAGGATAATGTTGGCTTTGAAATAGTCCATCAGTTTCCCGTTGTAAAGCTGGTCGTTGATCCGCTGCACCTGCTCCTTGTTTTGCATAAAGGTGTCGATGATGGATTCATAACGTTTCTGCATCTCGGGATCCAGGTCGTTCATGTTGATCTGGCGCAGCATATAGGTGCTGATGTAGGTACGGATGTCGGCATCGGTAACTTCGATCCCGTTATCCTTGATCAGGCGGTTTTCAATAAGCTGCCATTTCATCGATTCGGAAAAGGAGGAATAATTTGTCTCAATCTCTTCCGGGGTGTATTTACCCTCATTGTTGTCCAGCAGCCAGCGTTTCAGGAAGGCATCGGGCAGCGGCAATTCGGTATTTTTCACCAGTGCTTCGGTGATATTGTTAAACAGGAATTTATCGGTTTCGGAGGTGAAACTCAAGGCGGCATCCTTTTTAACCTGTTCACGGAAATCCTCTTCCGTTTGCAGGTCAAGGCCGGGATAGACCATATTGAAAAATTCAGAGGTCATTTCGGCAGGTTCCACAACAGGTTCTTTGGGCTCGGCAGGTTTGTCATCTTCGGTAACTTCTGCTGCTGTTTCTTCAGCAGGAGCCTCTTCCGGCACCGGTTTTCCAAAGCGTTTGCGGGTATCTTCGATATACTTGTTTACCATCTCGTCATCCACGATGATGTTGTAGTCGGAGATTTCCATATCCTTGTCGGTGGGAACTGAAAATTCGGGAGCAAGCCCCAGGTCGAAATAGAAGTCGAAGGTGTCCTGGTTTTCGAAATCAATCGCCTCGTTTTTCTCAAGGTTCGGAATCGGATTGCCGAGGATATCAATTTTTTCCTCCTTGATATAGTTGACAAGGCTGTCGGAGATCAGCCTGTTTACTTCGTCAGCCAGTATGGCTTTTCCATACATTTTTTTGATCAGCCCCGTGGGAATGTGGCCCGGACGGAAACCGGGGATGTTGGCCTTACGTTTATAGTCGGTGATCTGTTTCTCAACGGCTGCACTGTAATCGGCAGGTGCAATTTCAATTTTGAGAATGGCGGTGAGCGCTCCGGTACTTTCTTTGGTAATGTTCATGAAATCAGGTGTTGTATTGGTTGTTATAACAAAAACTGTGCGGATGAAGGGACTCGAACCCCCACGCCCGAAGGCACAAGATCCTAAGTCTTGCGCGGCTACCAATTACGCCACACCCGCATACAGGATCTCTCCCCAAAAGGGGAGTGCAAAGTTACACTTTTTTTTGATACACTATTTCAGTGATGCAAGGGCGGCGCTATAATCGGGTTCCTCGACGATGTCGGCGACCTGTTCGGTATAAACCACGCTGCCATCTTTGCCGATGACGACCACCGCGCGGGATAAAAGGCCTGCCAGGGGTCCGTCGGTGATGAGCACACCGTAATCACTGCCAAAGTTGCTGTTTCTTAATTCTGAGGCCGGGATGACATCTGATAATCCTTCGGTGGTGCAAAAACGGGCATGCGCAAAGGGAAGGTCCCTGGAAACACATAATACTACCGCATCGGCGTGCTTTGCCGCTTCAGCATTGAATTTCCTGACAGAGGTGGCGCATACGGCCGTATCCAGGCTGGGGAAAATGTTCAGGATTATTTTTTTTCCCTGGAAGGCAGACAACGAAATGTCTGAAAGATCGGTCTTAGTTAATAGAAAGTCGGGTGCCATGCTCCCTGCTGCGGGAAGGGTGCCGATGGTGTGGATGGGGTTTCCCTTTAATGAGATTGTTGACATAAGTTTTTTTTTGAAATTGTGGACTAAACTAGAAATATGAAATATAACGGTACTCAATTCGTTTGAACAAGGTTGTCAAAAATTATGCCAAAATACCGTTGTATGCATTCTGTTCGACTTCATATGGTTTTGACTTTCATCCTGCTGATGTCAGTCTCCTCTTCGGCCCAGGATATGCTGGGCTCCACCCTTGGGAATTATGCCGGCGTCACCAGCGTCCAGCTCAACCCGAGTGCGATGCTGCATTCAAAGACTTATCTGGATATCAACCTGGTAGGTTTGGATGCATTTGTTGAGAACAATGCCCTTTATATGGACAAAACCGATTACCGCTTCACCAATTTTTTCAAGGCGGGTTACAAGTATCCGGTTCATTCAGAAGGATACGGCACGGAGCAGCGTGTTTTCTATGCCTACAAGAATACCTATGATAAAAGTGCCTTTATAAACCTTCGCATCAACGGACCTGGCGCCATGCTGATCTGGGGCCGTCATGCATTTGCCCTTTCAACCAGTGTCAGATCGGTGATAGCCATGAACAATGTCCCCTATGATGTTGTGAATTTCAGCTATCTGGGGTTGAACTACCGTCCGCAGCAGAATATCAACTATGCCGATAACAGGCCGTTCCGTGCCACCGCAATGGTTTGGGGCGAAATTGGGCTGAGCTATGCCTATACCTTTTATGCCAGGGGCTTTGATGTGTGGTCGGCAGGGGTGACGGTAAAGCGGCTTATCGCGATATCGGGGATGTATGCCAGGGTTCGTAACATAAACTATACGGTGTATAACGATTCAACTGTTAATGTGAAAAACCTGGATGCAGATTTGGGGATGGCCCTTCCTGTGAATTTCGATGCCAATACGGCAAATCTGAACCCCCTTGCCAAGGGAGGCGGCTTCGGCTTTGATTTCGGGATTACCTACCAGCGGCTGTCGCGTTGCCACCAGGAGCCCTATTTCAACACCTTGTGCGCGCAACCCTACGAGGATTATATTTTCAGGATCGGATTCGGGCTGGTTGACATAGGGCGGGTAAAGTTTTCCAATAATGCCACGGAGATGTCGATCATCAACCGCAGTTCCTACTGGGAAAATGTCACCCATATGCCTTTTCACACCATCGGCCGGTTTCTCGACACGCTGAGTTATAAATTTTATGGGGATAAAACCTCGGCTTACAAGGGCACATCTTTTAACCTGTGGCTCCCGTCGGCGCTCAGTGTCCAGTTTGATTACCACTTTTCAAAGTCGTGGTATGTCAATTCCAGTTTTATCTATGGATTCCCGATGGCAGGAGGAGCCATCGTCAGGCCCGCCGAACTGGCGGTCACCCCCCGGTATGAAACAAGCCTGTTTGAAGTCAGCATGCCGGTTTCCCTCTATAACTGGACACTGCCCAGGGTGGGACTGGCTTTGCGGGTATATGGCTTTACCGTTGGAACAGATAAGCTGGGAGGCTTCTTCAGCTATAACAACTTTACGGGAATGGATTTTTATCTTTCCTTCAAATTGTTCTTCAGCAAAGGAAACTGCCGCATCCGCGGACCGGTGCATTGCGGGAGCAATGAACAGAAAAAAATCAAGTACTAGACCTCTGTCATCCGAACATCCAACGCGTCGCGCAGGGCATTTCCCATCAACATGAAAGCCAGCACCATCAGCATGATGGCGATACCCGGCAGTACAGCCAGGTAGGCATAGTCCAGTACGATGTAGCCATAGTTTTCCTTGATCATCGATCCCCAGGAGGGAACAGGAGGTTGCACCCCCAACCCGAGGAAACTGAGCCCCGCCTCCATCAGGATGGCAGATGCAAAATTGGCAGCCGAGATAACGATCACTGCCGCCATGACATTGGGCAGGATATGATGGAAAATAATCCGGAAATCTGAAAAACCGAGTGCCCGCGCGGCTTCCACATATTCTTTTTCCCTGATGCCCAGTACCTGTCCCCTGACAACCCTGGCAACCTCCACCCACATGGTAAGACCAACGGCGATAAATACCTGCCAGAATCCCTTGCCCAGGGCAAAGGTGATGGCAATGACCAGCAGCAGGGTAGGTACCGACCAGATGACATTGATAACCCACATGACCAGGTTGTCAACCCAGCCGCGGTAATAGCCTCCGAGCGCTCCCATAAAAATGCCGATGACCAGTGATATCAGCACGGAGATCAATCCTACCGAAAGGCTGACGCGGGTTCCGATCATCAGCTGGCTGAGATAATCGCGCCCGAAACGGTCGGTACCAAGCCAGAATCTTTTGGTAAAAGGCTTGTCAACGGTTCCGGCAGGTAATGTTTTAACCAGGGAGGGATCGCCGGGTAAGGCACCATACTCGATAAACCAGATATTGCCGCGACTGACCGACCAGGCACGAATAGGAATGTTTTGCAGGTTTTTCGCCCTTCCCAGCAACATCGTGGTCACAAAACGGTGGCCGGGTCGGACCAATGGGTCCCTGACGGGGAGCATCATTACCGCGAAACCGGGTTTTTTCAGCCCCAGTTCAAGGTACTGGTCGTTTGCATAAGGGGTCTGGTCGGGCGTGATCAGGTATCCCAGCAAGGCCACAAGGGCGGTAAAGCAGATAAAGACCAGCGATGCCGATCCTGTTTTGCTTTTTTTAAACCTTCTCCAGGCAAGCGAACTGAGTGAGCCGGAGCGGGTAACGGTATGCTTTTTAAAAAACACGTGCAGATTGCGGATTGTAGTTTGGGATATATAATTATTTGTGTACTTTTGCAAAGCATTACATGGTGGTCGTAGCTCAGTTGGTTAGAGCGATAGATTGTGGATCTATAGGTCGTGGGTTCAAGCCCCATCTTCCACCCCAGTAAAATCAAGGCTCCCGGATTCCCGGGAGCCTTTTTTCTTACCTCTCTTCACGATTTTCCGGTGTTTTCCTAGCGGTTAGGCTCGGAGAACCGGTATTTGTTGATAACCAATTATTTGGCATATCCTTTGGTGTTCATTTTAAACAGGCTGTCAACCTTTGCCGTGAGCTTGTCCTGGTGATTCCTGCTGGTGAGGGCATGGATCTGCTGCATGATGCCGAGATCCATCTCCGTGTCATTCTGGAAGGCCAGCTGGTCGGTTCCGCTAAACGACCTGTAATAATCAAGGTTCTGGCAGGTGATCTGGGTCAGCCGTTCAGCCAGTTTATTGGCTTTGGCTACCTCGCCGGTACGGTAATAAAGGTCGATATAGGGCAGAACCGTTTGGTCATAGGGGAATTTGTTTTCCGGAAAAAATTTGAAAAACATATCCAGCAGGGTATTGGCCTCCTTGTTCTTCCCCAGGTTGATCAGGGCTTCGGCGGTACGCGCGATTTCCATCTTGGAACGGTAGGAATTGCTGCGGCTTTCAGGATCAATGTACACTTTGGGATCATTCAGGTTCCCCCATTTGCATTTATTCATGAAGATGTTGTAGCTTCCCATGGCATCAATGCCGCCCATACCGGGGATATAGCTGGCCGAATCGGTCCGCACAGGGATCAGTTTATACACCCAGCCTTCGAGATGACAAAACCTGTCAATATCGAAACAATGGCTCACACTCGACGGCGCGGCAAAATAGATGGGACGCTGCCATTTGTTCGTTGCCATGATGTCAAGCATCATCAGGTCATTCTTGGTCAGGTAGTTTGATTTGATGGTCCAGTAAATGGTATCGACAACCCTGCGGCTGTAGTAATCGGGAACAATACCGTTTTTCAGGCAGGCAGCCACATCCACGGCCATTTTGATCTTTTTCGCGGGGAAATATTTGTATTTGCCGCCGTTCTGCGAGGTCAGGAAGGTTTGCGGATCATCACTCTTGATAAAGTCGATGAAATCCTTCAGGTCGATGTAGTCCTTGATCCCGGAATCGTAATAGGGGATATAGTCATTGGTCCCCTCCTGGTACTGGATCGGCTGAAGCGTAAAGGGCAGGGGAGGGGAGTCATAAACCTTGTTGAACATCTGCTGCACATACCATCCACCGGAAGCAAGTTCGTAGTTGACATTTCTCACATCGGTTCTTACCCCTTCAACCTCCTGGTTATACCACAGGGGGAAGGTGTCGTTATCGCCGTTGGTAAAGAGGATAGCGTTTTTGTCGCATGAGTTCAGATAGTTGGCGGCATAGTCGCGGGCAGCATATTTGCCTGAACGGTCGTGGTCGTGCCAGTTCTGCTCAGCCATCAGCCCGGGAACCAGGAGTACCGACAGTAAACCAGCCACAGCTACCGCCATCATCTCTTTCATCTTAACCTTTGTCTGAAGGAAATCGACCACGAAAAGCACCCCGAGCCCCACCCAGATGGCAAAGGCAAAAAAGGAGGCGGCGTAGGAATAATCCCTTTCCCTGGGTTCGTAGGGTTGCTGGTTGAGATATGTCACAATGGCAAGACCTGTCATCATAAACAGCAGCAGCACCACAATTCCCCACTGGGAATTCTTCCTGAACTGGTAGAACATCCCGGCAAGACCCAGCAGGAAGGGAAGCATGAAATATTTATGGTTTGCCATGTTCTTCAGACTGTCGGGCAGGTCAGTAACGGGCCGGCCCACCCTCGCCTTGTCGATAAAGGGTATCCCGGTGATCCAGTTTCCGTTTTTAATACCACCGAAGCCCTGTTCATCATTTTGCCGCCCGACGAAATTCCACATGAAATAGCGCAGGTACATCCATGAAACCTGGTAGGTAAAGAAGAACCTCAGGTTTTCGGTAAAGGTCGGTTTGTTGAGGGTGGTGGTTTTTCCATCCTCGCCGTTTACCTCGATCGGCCGGCCGGGGCCACCCCATTCGCGGTAAAAGGAGGCTGCATTTTTACGCTGGGTGCTCCACATCCTGGGGAAAATGGAGGTAAACCTCGGGTCATAGATGCGCTCAACACCTTTGCGGTCGTCGATCACAATATATTTCCCTGACTTTTCATCTTTTTTATACAGCGGCGTGCCGTCACCATAATCGATGACCGGCGCCATGTAGTACTGACCGTAAAGGAAGGGCCATGTGCCGTACTGTTCGCGGTTAAGGAAGGAGACCAGGCTGACGGGATCCTTGGGGGCGTCTTCATTGATCGGCGTGGCTGCATTCGACCTGATGACCAGGATGACAAAGGAGGAATAACCGATGAGCAGAAAAGCCACGCAAAGGATCAGGGTATTGAGTACCGGGTTTGATTTCTTACGTGTATACCAGAGCCCCCAGATGATCAGACCGATAAACAGGGTAAAATAGATGATCATACCGGTGTTGAAGGGAAATCCGAAACCGTTCGTGAAAATAAGTTCAAATTGCCCGGCCAGTTTGGGAATTCCCGGGATAAGGAAATACATGATAAATGCCAGTACGAAAAAGGAGACCAGCAGGTTGAAGAAGATCCCCAAGAGGGTTGGTTTGTATTTTTTAAAATAAAAGACAAACGCAAGGGCCGGGATGGTGAGCAGGTTCAGCAGGTGCACCCCGATCGACAAACCAATCATGAAGGCAATGAATATCAGCCATTTGTAATGATGTTTTTCATGGGCAACCTGTTCCCACTTGAATATCGCCCACACCACAATGGCCGTGCAGAACAGCGACATGGCAAACACGTTGGCCTCCACCGCCGAGAACCAGAAGGAATCGGAAAAGGTAAAGGTTAAGGCCCCAACAATGCCGGCCGAAAGAATCGTCCAGGTTTGTGCCAGGGTTATCTCCTGTTTGGGGGCAACGATTTTGCGTGCCATCATGGTGATGGTCCAGAACAGGAAAAGAATGGTAAAAGCACTCGAAAGGCCCGATACCATGTTGATCATAAATGCCACCCGGGTCGTGTCGCCAAAAGCAAAAAGGGAGAAAAACCTTCCCATCAGTCCGAAGGTGGGCGCTCCCGGGGGATGGCCGATCTGGAGTTTGTAAGCGGTTGAGATGTGCTCGCCCGGATCCCACCAGCTTGTCGTTGGTTCAAGGGTCAGAATGTACACGATTGCGGCGATCGCAAAAACAACCCATCCTGTAATGTTGTTTAATTTCCTGTAATTTGTCATTTGTCGGATATTGATTTTAGTATTGGCATGCGGATTCCTGAAGTCAGGCCTGCCCGGTATGTATGAACCGGATATCAAGCGCGCTATTCTCTATTTGATCTCTCCTTTAAAACTTGCAACATATTCACCCAGTTTTACCTGCAGATCCTCCATTTTTGATTTCAGGTAAACATCCTCCCCGAAAAATGAGAGAATCGGTTCAAACTCCTTTGCCTGGTGATAACCGGGAAGAAGAACAATATATTTTCCCTCTTCATTCAGGAAAACATAGGAGGGATATGAAAACTGGTTTCGCAACAGCAGATTGGCCAGCTGATGGGTGCTTCGTTTGGCTCCAGGATTGGGATTTATATATTTCACCCCGTCGAGGACGATGGTGTCCTTTTGTTCAGCATCCAGCTTCACACAATAGTAATGGGCGTTCATGTACTTTACAATTGTGGGATTGGTGAATGTTTCGGCATCCATCTTCTTGCACCAGCCGCACCATTCGGTATAAACATCGACAATCATCTTCTTTGGCTTCTTTTTGTTGAGATTATAGGCCTCTTCAAAGGAATACCATTTGATTCTGGCCTCTTTCCCGGTTTGACCTTCCGGTCCCTGCGCCATCAGGGAAACAGGGAAATAGAGGGCGAAGGAGATAAACAGAAATAATATCAGGTTTTGTTTTTTCATATTCGGATGTTGATTTAATTAATTGGGTTTGATACATAAGCTTTTTTAACCGCAACAGGCATATCAGGGCACAATTGAAAGGTCGGCGTTGAGCGATGAAGATCAGCTGTGGCGCTCAATTTCACGCTGATGATCTTTCTGCTTCAGGGTTTCCCGTTTGTCGTACGAATGTTTTCCCCGGGCCAGGGCGATGGTCAGCTTGGCAAGTCCGTTTTCATTGATAAAGAGCAATACCGGAATGATGGTATAGCCCCGTTCTTTTACCTTGATGGCCAGTTTTTTCAATTCCCGTTTGGTCAGCAGCAGTTTCCGGTCGCGTTTGGGTTCATGGTTGTAATGCGTTCCCAGCGAATATTCGGCGATGTGCATGTTCCGTACAAAAAGCTCCGTCCCGGTAAAGGTGCAGTAACCATCGGCAATGGAGGCCGTACCGTCGCGGATCGACTTGATCTCGGTACCGGTAAGCTGTATGCCGGCCGTAACCTCCTGGACGAGAAAATATTCGTGTGAAGCCTTCTTATTCCTGATGTTGACCGATTTTTCCATCTATTTTTTTTCAGGCATCAACACCACACGAACATAGTGATCGGGATTTAGGAATGTTGAAGCTGTTTGTTTCAGATCATTGATATTTACTGCATTTACGCGGTCTTTGAAGGTGCCGGTCGAGTTGGGCGAGTCGTGATTGTAATAAAGCGATTCGAGCTTTTTTAACCAGAATTCATTTTTCTCCAGGTCGGTTTCCCTGGCCCGGATCATCGATTCCTGTGCTTTCTTAAGATCCACGGCCGTAGGACCGTTTTTTCTGAGTTTTTTGATCTCACCGAATACCGCCTTCGTCAGCTTTTCCGTCATTTGCGGAGAACAGCCGAACATCACCATCATGGCAAATTGAGGATGGGGGTATTGATCCATATTCATCATGACCTGGGGGGAATAAACACCGCTCATCTTCTCGCGGATCACCTCAATCAGTTTAATACTCAGGATTTCCTTGATCATGTTGAGCTGCAGGACATTCTTTTCATTCCAGTCGAACCTGTCCGACATCACCAGTCCTACCATCCCCTGCGGGTCGGTGCCCTTGTTGATGGTCAGGTTGGTTATACCGGCAGCAAATTTTGGCGAGGTGTCTTTCCAGGTTTCATGGCGGTTTAAAGCAGGCAGACTGCCGAAATATTTCTCTATCAGCGGCGAGATGGAATCGATGTTGAAATTCCCGACCAGGAAGAATTTGAAATCACCGGCATCGGCAAAACGCGCCTTGTAAAAGGCATAAACCTTGTCGGGATTGACCTCACCGAGCTGGGTAAGGGTAGGGAACATGATCTTTCTCTTGTAACCGGGATAAACCGTTTTAAACAACGTATCGTAAAAACTGACGATCGGGTTGCTTTTCAGAAATTTCATCTGGTTTTCCATCTGCGAGATAAAGGCCTTGAAAGCGGTTGTGTCCTTTCTTGGCTGCTCTGTGTAGAGATAGATGAGCTGCATCATGGTTTCGAAGTCCTGCGGCGTGGAGTTTCCCCTGAAGCCCTGCTTCTCATCGTCAAAATAGGGGGTCACCTCCAGGTTCTTGCCTTTGAGTTTTTTCTGCAGTTCAATATTGTCGAAGTTGCCGGCGCCACTCATGTTGATGATTTCGGCGGCAAAGTTGGCCGACATGAAATCAACATCCGTTGCCAGTGATTTTCCGCCAGGGCTGTATGCCGACATCAGGATCTCGTCATTTTTAAAAGCGGTAGGCTTGAGAACAACGGTAATGCCATTCGACAGGGTAATTTCGGTGTATTCAGGGTTCTTGTTGTCAGTCCGCTTTACGATCTTTCCCGTAGCAACAGTCTCCTTTACAAGGGGCTCGGCCTTGAAATTGTCAACATAGGCCTGGAGCGGCTGATTTTTCGAATCACTGATGATTTTCAGAACCTCCGTGACGACCGGCACCTTCACATTCTCCTTGTCGGGAGCCATGATCACCATTCCCAGGTTGTTGTCGGTAACCCATTTTTTGGCAAGATCATTGATCTCGGCAAGGGTTATGCCGGGCAGGATGTTTTTCAGGTACTTGAATCTTTTCTGCACCCCGGGAATGGCATCCTGTGACAGGTAATTGCTGACGTAATCGTTGCTCAGCTCCATGGATTCCGTTTTATCGAATTCCTTGGACGCCTTTTCGTACTGGCTGAAGATCTCCTCTTTCTGCCGGTTCAGCTCCGTTTGCGTGTATCCAAACCGTTTTACCCGTTCGTTTTCGGCAAGCATGACGCCGAGGGTCTGGTTTATCTGGTTTTCCTTGGCCATGGCGTTGATCATATAGGCATCTTTGGTCCTCGCCAGGAACCGTCCATAGCCTGCGTTTGCAAAAACCAGGGGGGATTCGGGTTTCTGTGAAATTTCGCTGAAACGGTTGTTGAGCATCCCGGTAAAGAGTTCGGCCATGATCTTGTCCCTGAAATCACCCAGGGTTTTATCTGCGCTTAAGGGATGCTTGTAAAACATAAGCACGAAATTATCGGTCGCCTCCTTGTCGGTGGTGATGGCGATCAGCGGCTCCTGGTTGTCAGGAATGTCGTAGGCTTTGCGCTCTTTTGGCGAGGGAGGATTTTGAATTCCGCCAAAGATTGCTTTGATTCTTGCTTCGGCTTTAACCACATCGATATCGCCAACCAGCACAACCGCCTGGAGGTCTGGCCGGTACCAGTCATGGTAAAAATCGCGCAGGGTTTCATGTTTGAAATTCTGGATGATCTCGGGCTTTCCAATGGGAACCCGCTTAGCATACCGCGAATCTTTGAAGACAACAGGGAAGAACTTCTTCATCATGCGGTCCTGGGCGCCAAGCCCCATCCGCCACTCTTCGGTAATTACGCCACGTTCCTTGTCAATCTCCTTGTCGTCCAGCAGGGCGTAATGCGACCAGTCGGCCAGCACCTGGTAGCCTTTTTCGATCAGGGCCGTGTCGTCGGTCGGGAGCTGCAGCATATAGACCGTTTCGTCGAAGCTGGTGTAGGCGTTGATATCCCCGCCAAACCTTACACCGGTCTTTTGGAGGAAATCGATCAGCTCATTTTTCGGGAAGGTTCGTGTGCCATTGAAATTCATGTGTTCCATGAAATGGGCCAGCCCCTGCTGATCATCGTTTTCCAGGATGGAACCTGCATTTACCACGAGTCTCAGTTCAACGCGTTTCTCCGGTTTTTTGTTCTGACGGATGTAGTAAACGAGTCCATTTTCAAGCCTGCCTGTTTTGACATTGGGATCAATGGCAAGCGGCGTGGTCAGGTCAACGACCTGCTGCTGGCTGAATACCGAAAAGGCAATGAGGATCAACCCGGTCATTGCCAGAGAGATAGCGATTTTTGTTCTCATAAATTGGGCTTTAATAGCTAACGCTGTAATCCATTGCAAGTTTACCATTTTTTTTGCAATTGACCAAGTAATAGTGCGTCACGATCTGCGCCTGCCAAAAAGGCAGGAAAGGGTGCTGATTGCTACATCTTCAACGAGATCCCGAAGAGGAAATTGACCAGGGCCTGGGGGAAATATCCGTTTGATTCATTATATTGGTTGTCAACATAATATGGATATACCCACCCATTGGTTTCATACTGCTGGCTGAAGAGGTTGTTAACTGCCAGGCTGAAGCCGACCTCTTTGAAAATCCGCGTTTTCACCGTATATCCGGCCGTAAGGCCATTTACAAAATATTCATGGAGCGAGCGGCTGGTGTTACTGGTATTGTCGATGTACTGCCGGCCGGCATATTTCGAATTAAAACTCAGCGACAGCGATGAAACGGGTTTCCAGGTAATCACGCTGCCCACGATCACGTTGGGGGAGAAGGAGAGGTCGGTTTCGCCAAGGTAGATCTCCTTCTGACCTGAAGTTTTCAAGACCGAATAATATTGATCGACGTACTGGGTGAAATTCCGGATTTTATTCCTGCTGAAGGTGGTATTCACGTTCCAGGTCAGTTTTTTACGCAACAGTTCAACGGCGGCCGACAGTTCGATCCCCGCGCGGTAGCTGTGCGGCACATTCACCATAATGGCCTCGCCTACATTGTTGATCTCCCCGGTCAGCACCAGCTGATCGCGGTAATTCATGAAATAAAGGTTGGCAGCGGCCGTGAATATATCCCTTTTACAGGTGTAGCCAAGCTCATAATCGATGAGCCGCTCAGAAGTTGGAATCCGCGTCGGATCAGCATCCTTGTAGTTGTCCCTGCTGGGCTCACGGTTGGCGACCCCCAGCGAGAAATAGAGGTCGTTGTGTTTGTCAAGGGCCAGGTACAGACCTCCCTTTGGGTTGAAGAAATTGAACTGGTGCGACTGATCAATGGTTCTCAGGTCATCCAGCGTTCCCTCCATCTTATAGGTTACGCGACGGTACTGCAGATCGGCAAAGAGGGTTAATTTTTTGATAACCTGGTAACTGGCTTTGCCATAGAGGTTGAAGTCGGTTTTCACCCCGGTGTTGTAGTACCAGTTTCGGTCATTGTCGCCGTTGGAGGCATATTCGGCCCAGATGATCTTCCCGAAATGATGACCGTCGTAGCGGTTCCATGCACCGCCAACCGTAATCCTCAATTTTTCGGCAGTGGCATAGTTGGTCGAAAAGGTAATCCCGTAAAAGTCGTTATCCATCATTTTACGGTTTACCAGGTCGGTTGAGCGGATGGTCGTTGTATCAGCCACCACCGGGTTAAGGCCATAGTCGGCCAGCGCCGCGCCGGGGACATAATTTTCGTAGTAGCCGCGTCCTTTGGTGTAATGGAGCGCCGCGTTGAGGTTCCAGCGGGTGGTGAGCAGATGGGAAAAGATCAGCTGGAAATGGTCCTGCTGGTAGTTGTCGGTCTGGTTGTTGTAATAGCGGAGGTTGTTGTTTTTATCATAGTATTCACCTGCCGGGTTGTAGGTGCGGTTTTTCGAAAGCGAGTCCTTCGGAACCCCTTCCCAGGCCTGGTAGGTCCTTTCAAAACCCGAGAAGGTGATGAGTTTGAGGGTTGTCTTTTTCCCATAATAGCCTGCCGAAAGGTAGTATGATTTCAGGTTTGAAAAGGCCCTGTCGATATAACCGTCGGAGTGGATATAGGAGAGCCGGCCGTCAACACTGATGTTGTTGGCCATCAGGCCGGTGCCGAAGCGCAGCGTAGATTTCATGGTGTTGAACGATCCGCCGGAGAGGTTTAGTTCACCGTATGGATCCTGGTGCAGGTCAGAGGTCATGAAATTGATCGAAGCCCCGAAGGCGCCGGCGCCGTTGGTGGAGGTGCCCACCCCGCGCTGGATCTGGATGTCGGCGGTGGAGGAGGCCATGTCGGGCAGATCGACGAACCACACCCCCTGCGATTCGGCATCGTTCAGCGGGATGCTGTTGACGGTGACATTGATGCGCGTGAGGTCGGTGCCGCGGATACTGATCCCCGAATAGCCAACGCCATTCCCGGCATCGGAGGTGACGATGGTCGAAGGAGTTCCCTGCAACAGCGACGGGATATCCCGGCCCAGGTTTGCAGCCTGGATCTCCTTTGCCGAAACCGACATGAAGGCAGTCGGGTATTTGTCATGGGCCCGGGTGGAGATGATGTTGACCTCGTCGCCCAGGATAGCCGATCCCTCCATGATGAACTGAAGCATTGTGTCGCCACGCAGCGTCAGCTCGCGTTTGATGGTTCTGAAACCCACATAGGAAATGGTGATGACTGTTTTACCAGGCTTCAGCCGGGCCAGCATAAAGCTGCCCTGGTCATCCGAAATGGCCGAACCCATGGCATTGCCGAGGGTTATGTTGGCCCCGGGCAGGGCTTTTTCCTGGTCCTTGTCTGTGATTCTTCCTGAAATGGTGATTTGTCCGAATGATGGTGCGCCAAATAGCAGCATGCCCATCAGCATAATGAATGCAGTTGATTTCATGATTTTTCATTTTTCCTACGCCGGCATTACCCGGATCAGGTTATTGGGGTATAATCTCAGCCCTTGTTTTAAGGCACCCCCTAAGGAGAAGTATCACTGCAAAAATACAAAATTGAGCACAAAAATATCCCCGCTCCCCGATTTATTTTTTGCAAAACCATTTTTCACCAACGACCAGATGCATCACAATCACGCTATTCGGCTATTTCAATTATCTTTGTTCCAAAACCCCCGGTTATGAAAATTTTGATCATCAACGGCCCAAACCTGAACCTCCTGGGGAGCAGGGAGCAGGAGATTTACGGAACCCAGAACTTTGAGAGCTACCTGAAAAAGCTGCGCCGCCATTACCACGAGATCACCCTCGAGTATTACCAGACCAACGTGGAGGGTGAGATCATCAATGCCCTGCACAATGCCGGCTTGCTTTATGACGGGGTGATCCTCAATGCCGGCGGGTATGCGCATACCTCGGTGGCCATTGCCGATGCAGTAAAGGCCATCAGTACGCCGGTGGTGGAGGTCCACATTTCCAATACCTTTGCCCGTGAACCATTCCGCCACACCTCCTTCCTGGCTGCCAATGTCAAAGGCAGCATCATCGGCTTCGGCATGGAATCATACCGCCTGGCCATTGAAAGTTTTGTGACGAAAATTCTTTGAGAAATTATTCGGTATAGAATCTTTTCATATTCAGCTGGGAATACTTCCGTTTGCCCTTCAGGTAGTACTCCACCACGATGTTTTTGCCAAAAACATGCTGCATCGATCCATGTTTCAGCAGTTTTCGTTTTTGTTTCGTTTTCCGCAGCGAGTGGTAAAAACTCATATGAGCGCGGGTGACTGCCCAGAAATCCTTGAAGCCCGCCTGGAAAAGGAATTTAACGGCAGCGATGCCATCGAGGAACAGCCGTACGGCAAAGACAGGATAGAGACGGTTATCGGGCAGGTTTTTATAAAGAAGATAAAAGTTGTTACGGAAGTTGAGGTAGGTTTTTCGCCAGGAGGCCTTGGGAAGGGTGCCTCCGCCAATATGAAAAACAGTTGAATCGGGGCAGTACATGATCTTGTAGCCGTTATTTTTCAGCCGCCAGCAGAAGTCGATCTCCTCCATATGGGCGAAGAAGTCCTCATCAAGGCCGCCAATCCAGTGAAAAAGCTCGGCCCTGACAAACATGCAGGCTCCCGTGGCCCAGAAAATCTCACTGGCATCATCATATTGCCCGGTATCCTCTTCGATCGATAAGAACAGCCTTCCCCGGCAGAACGGGTAGCCGTATTTATCAATGAAACCACCGGCAGCGCCGGCATATTCGAATTTTTTAGGTTCGTGGTACGACCTGATCTTGGGCTGACAGGCAGCGATGAGGGGATCCTGTTCCATCAGGTCAATTACCGGTGTGATCCAGTTTTCGGTTACCTCGATATCGGAATTGAGCAGGACGTAATATTTGGCGGTGACCTGCCGCAGGGCTAAATTATAGCCCTCTGCAAATCCGCAGTTGGTGGGGTTTTGAATAATCCGGATCTCGGGGTAGGTGGTTTTCAGGAAGGAAACGGAGTCATCGGTTGATGCATTATCGGCAACGATGATCTCGGCTTCATCTTTGCTGAACTGGATAAGGGTTGGCAGAAACTGCTGCAGGTAACGCCGCCCATTCCAATTCAAAATAATCACAGCAACCTGCATCGCGGAATAGTTATAATTAAAATCCAGGATTACCCGCAGTTCAGCCACTGCAGAGGTCTCCCTGCGGAATCTCTCTGCCCGGTCTTCACATTCCGGCTAATTTCGTGGTAAAAGTACAAATATTACCTGACCGGAAATTTAAATTTTCATTTTAATACACTAATTAGGCAGGTCCCAGTAGTCCTGTTGCATATTCCCCCACGATTCAATGACCTGGGTATCCTGCAGGTTGCTCGTGGAATAGATGCGGTTGCGCAGGTCGACTTTCCATCGCGGGTTGTTGATCTCTCCCGTGGCATCGGAATGCAGCAGGAAAAAGTCGCTGGTGACCATGTCGGGCGAAAAGAAGATGAATTTCCTGTTTCGCTGGTTGTTGTTCATGGTGTAATACTGCCAGATCTCGTAGGGATAGTTGCTTGGTTCACTGTAATGGGTGCTGCGTGTATTCGGTGGACCATATTCCAGGTAAACGCGTCCCCGGTCGGTCTGATAGCCCTTTTTAACGGGTGTGCCAAAGTTCACCTGTACCTTGTGAACCTGTACCTTGTAAAACTGCCAGGCTTTTTCAGGGTTTTTGGGGTCGCGCTGGTACCAGTAGCTGTAGAAGAACTGCTGCATCGTCTTGATATCGGCCTTTTTCAGTGATTCCCTCATGAAGGCCTTTTCCAGGCCGGTTGCCACCGGGTAGGTGCAGCTTATAAATTCCTTCAGGGTGTCGCGGTTGGTGATCTGTTCCGCAAAGGTGTTGACGATTTCGGTGGTCTTCACATCCTCCATGGATACCTGGGCCTTGGGATTCATCCGCTGAAAAAATATCTTTTTGGAGGTGATGATCTCATTTTTCTGGTCCCTGGCTTCGATCACCAGGTTGTAGTTCCCCGAGGCAAGATTTTCGATCGAAAATTCGGCCAATAACACATTGACCCCTTTAACAGCCTCTTTTTTTACCCGGGCATACTGGCCCAGTTTCATGTTGCTCTCGAACGATTCGATATAGTACGAGAGGAGGAACTTGTCATCCTGCCCGGCCTTGTCCATGTTATAGAGCTCGGCGTAAAAGGTCATTTTGGATTCGATCTCGGGATAAAAGGTATAGGTGTATGGTACCAGGTCATAACCGCTCTTGGTGAGTTCGCTCGTGGCGGCGGCTTTTGTGTAGGATTTCACCAGTTCGATGCCCGATATGGAGGGCTTTTCTTTTGGGAAATCGATGGCAAGTGCCTGGCTGTAAGGCACAGCCGGGGCGGTTTTGTTCTTATCCGAGAGCTGGATCTCAAAATCGTAGGTGCCGTTTGGGATGGCGATACGCTGCTGATCGACAAAATAGAGGTTGTTGTTTGTCGTATCGTCAACTTCGGAGCTGTAAAGCTCATATTTCTTAAAGGCCTTGATCTCCTTGTCCTGTTTGAAGGTCATCAGGATATTGACCGTTGCCTGGAATTTTCCGTTGTCTTTTTTGATGTAGGCCACGCTGTTTCCGGCAACCGAAAGGTAGGTTTCGATATAGGGCCCTTCGGGGGAGTTGAAGGTTGACCACGTGAGGAAGGCCCACAGGTTTTTTGCCTGGAGTTCAGATGTAGAAAGGGTCACCAGGAGCAGTAACAGAAACGGGAATATTTTTTTCATGACGGATATTGGTTTTACAATCTACAAAGATAGCGGCGAAGAGCTGAATTTGCAAGCAAAATCGGTATAATATGAAGAATGCCGGCCAACATGGAACGGTGAATAGCCGCGATTGTTTTGGTGGTTTATAAAATTTGTTTAATTTTGCCCCCGGAGAGATGGCAGAGTGGTCGATTGCGGCGGTCTTGAAAACCGTTGACCTGCAAGGGTCCGGGGGTTCGAATCCCTCTCTCTCCGCCAAATGCATCTAAAACGCCTGTTAATCTTAGGATTGCGGGCGTTTTTTTTATAATTCGCATTTCGCATTTCACATTTCATATTCGCATTTCGCATTTTTCACACACCTATTGATTGAGAATGTGAATTGTGAAATCTGAAATCTGAAATCTGAAATCTGAAATCTGAAATCCGTTACCTTTGGAAGTTTCCCTTTATATTAGGTTATCCCTCCCCGGATTTTACTTTTCATTCGCCACCACGACCTTCCTCCCGAAACTTCGCTCCCCGGTTGTAACCCGCAGCAGGTAAATCCCCGGATGGAAGGAAGATACATCGAGTTTTCGTTCAAATGATCCCGTCTCATCCGTCAGCATCAGCCTCCCGGTAAGATCAAATAATGCCACTGTCGCATTCCTGACGTTGCTCACGGTAAGTACGCTGCTGGCCGGGTTCGGGAAGATCACCGGCGATGTTTTATCATGCTCGGCGATCCCCTCCGGGTCGCACATCAGTTCCATTGCCGGCACCCAATCCAGTGTGGTCCAGCTGCCGCCGATGCGGGCGATCGACTCAGCACCGAAATTATGGTAAAGGGCAGTGTCGCCGCCAATACTTAAGCTGCTGCCGGATGGCAGCGAGAACCTGATGCCGGCATAGTAGTTACTATCTGCCATCATGAAATCGTAAAAGAGCGGTTCGGAAATGGCCCATCCCGGTCCGGGCGGGTCGGGCAGCATCATGTTGGCCGAATCCATCACGCGCCCGTTTTCATACAGGATTGCCCTGATCTGGGGAGCGACGGTCCAGGATTCGGAAACATAAACGCTTAAATAGGCTACGAAATGGTCGTATCCATTGGAATTGAGGGTGATCCCGATAAAGTCCCCGGGTTGAGGAGTGCCCGGCAGGCCAACCTGGCGGGAGGCGACCGGGTTCACCGACCGGGCAACAGTAGTCCAGTCGTAGATCGTTAACTTGGGAAATGGAATGGACTGATGGTTGTTGGTAGGATCCATGTCGACCGAATCAGCCCTGACCAGGAACTCCAGGTGGCCGATGGAGTTGCTGCCGGTCCATGGCTGAAAGGTCTGCAGGCCGGGGATCTTAACGGTCTTTATCTCCCCCGGAGTCATCAGCGCGACAGTATCCGAAAAACCGGAACCCAGGTAGCTGTTTGAATAATCGTATATCTTCATTTCCAGGAAGACATGGGTAGCGGGAAGACTCCCGGCATTGGTCACCACGGCGCCGCAATACATGCCCGAAAAGGAAAAATACCAGTACTCCTGGTAATAGCCGCCGTTGGTATCATTCACATTAAGGATCGGCCTGACCAGCGCGACATCGTTGCTGAATGTTTTTACAGGGGATGCGGCCTTTGCCGCGATGACGGAGTTGCCTGCTGCCGGGTAGGAGTTCTGGCTGAAACCGGCCGTATGTAAAATCAACAGCGTAATTATAATTGCAAGGGTTTTCATATGATCATATTTATTTTTTCGGGCCATATGGAATATCCATAAATGATCATTCACGGTTTGTATGAACGTTTATCCTCCTGACCATTACATGGCATTTTATTGATGAACCGTTACATTATTTCAGCTTCAGATTTTACTTAATATTCAGAAACAGGAGCAAAAATAAACCACAAAGAGACAACGAAGGCACAATGACACGGAAAGATTCATGATTTGGTTGTTTCAAACCGGGCCATGATTGGGGGGCATAATTCCGGGTTATTGGCTTACAACCACCCGGGTGGCGGTAATCCGGCCATCCTTCCCGCTGGCGGTCAGCAGGTAAATCCCGGAATGGAGGTTATGGACATTGAACAAAACCTGTCCAAGGGTCTGCTGGCTGAGAATGACCCTTCCCGGAAGATCGGTCAGCCTGAACGCAGTGATCTTCATGCCGGGTTCAAATTCAACGGTGAAACTGCCATGGGAGGGGTTGGGCGATATCCTGATCTTCCTGTCAATGCCGGCAGGAGAATTCACCGACGTGATCAGGCCGCAATTGGCGGTGGGGTCGGGATACAGGGTCTGGCCGTTTTGCTTGAAACAGTTGATGGCAAAGTCGGGCGCATCGGTAATGCACCCTGGCGAAAACTGGAATAACCCGTAGGTTGAACCGATCCCCTCGATAATATGGATGTCATAGCAGGGGAGGTTCCACCGTTTGCGGTAGCTGTTGCCAACAAGCACCGAATCGACGCTCTGCACCACATCACGGGGATAGGCCTGGCTTTCGGTATATCCCTTCACCGTATCCCCGGCTGCGAGGTTAAAATCGTACAGCAATTGTTCGCTGCCCGCTGACGGCGGAAGGTAAAAGACCTTTCGCTGCGCTGCATCCTGCCGGATCGCCCCCAGGTAACCCGCACTCATCCCGCCACAACCCGATGCAACCGACTGGATGTATGGGGTGATGAGTTTGTGATAACTCAACCCGCCAACAATCGTATCGCCGGAGATGGTGACCGAATAATATTCGTCGCTCCAGCCTCCCATGCAGGCATAGCAGTAATGGATGTTCCAGATGGCACTGCTGTCGGGAAAGGGATGGTAAACGTTTGTCTGTGAATTTGCTGAAAGCGCTGTCAGAATGGCAACAAAAAAGATCAGGTTTTTCATGGAAAAAAATGATTTAGTTGTTTGATATGGAAAGAAATGAAAAATCATGAAGGCGTTTTACAAAGGACTTCGGGCTATGGTAAGGAATTATCATTGATTTCTCTGGTATGATGGTATGATTACTTCCCGGTTTACCCGGGTACTTGTTCTCATATTACCGATACCCCGGGACAGAAATATCAGATGGACTGCTAAATATACAAAATAAATGGATGTGAACAGTGATAATGCAAACCTATGTTAATAATTTTAATTCACCTTCTGTGAAAACCTTCTGAAAAAAATGAAGAATCCTTGGAATTTCAGGGAATATTTTGTATCTTTATTCTTCTCAAACTGGAGGGGATTACCCTGTTATTCAATGAATTAAATATTTTTTATCAAATTGGTTCTTCCTGTTTTTATCCTATTCATCCCGATTTTTATTCCGTCATTTTATCTAAGTCCTTTCTAAGTCTCCTCTAAGTCTTCTCTAAGTCTCCTCTAAGTTACTTACGGTTAACCAACAGTTCACCAACAGTTCACCAACAGTTCACCAACAGTTCACCAACAGTTCACCAACAGTTCACCAACAGTTCACCAACAGTTCACCAACAGTTCACCAACAGTTCACCAACGGATCACCAACGGATCACCATCGGATCACCATCCTTCGGGTATCCTTCAGGTAATTTTTTCCCAGTGGCCGATCTTTTTGTAGAGTTGGACGGATCCGCTGCCGTAGGCTGCTATAAGGCCGGCGGCAGAATTGTAATCGGCCGAGTACCACCGGAACGGTGAGATGATCTCCTGGACCGTTTGCCCGGCCGGGGTCATGATCAGGACTGTGCCGTCCATGGCCGCTGCCATGACATTGCCATCTGAAGTGAGATGGATCGAAACAACCCCGTCATTCCTGTAAATGGTGTTAAGCAGCGCCCCGGACGACCTATCCCAGATCTTCACCGTATTGTCTTCGTAGCTGCCGCTGAAGATCTGTGTTTCATCAGGGCTGAAACAAACACAGCCTACATGGCCGGTATGACCTGTATAGGTTTTGATCAGGGCGCCCGTAGCAGCATTCCAGATATTGACAAGGTTGTCATTCCCCCCTGTTAATAACTGGGCACCGTCGGCCGAATAGACCATTCCCCTGGTAAAGGAGGAGCCGTTGTTGAAGTTGAGAACCCTGGCGCCGGTCTGGATATTGTGAATGTTAACAGGTTCACCGCCAACGGCAACCTGATCATCGGTGTTGCTGATCCTTATTTCGAACGAGGCTACCTGCGGCACAAACTGGCGGATCAGTGTCAGGCTGGAGAGATCCCATATCTTGATCAGGTCGGTATGGGTCCCCGCCGTGATGAAGAAATTACCGTTATGGCTCATGGCCAGCCCAAGTGTGCCGCCCGTTTGGCTTAACTCTGTTTTGGAACCACCCGCAAGATCCAGCAGGGTAAAGGTATCATTGAAATAATTGGTGATTATGGCCCGCGTACCGTCGGGGGTCATCGCAATTTTGCCATCAGCGGTGGTGGCAACACTGAAATATTTCAGGGGCATGTATTTATCCAGGAGAAAGCTGACATTCAGCGGGTCGGATATCAGGCTTTCGCGCGCTGAAAACACCTCGACCTGGTAGCTGAAACTGTGGGTGGTGTCGATCGTGTTGTCGGTAAAGGAGGTGGAATTTTTCGGCAGGTCGCCAATGAGCAGTGCGGCATTTCCCCCCTCCCTGCGGAAGACATGATACCCTGTCTCCTCATTGGAATTATCGGCCCAGGTAAGCCTGAGCGCGCTTTTGGAGATGAAATCGACCGCCGGCACCGGCCTGGCAAGTTTGCTGATGACCAGGGTGACAATATTCGAGTTGTACATGCTCCCATCCTTGGCGATGATCCGCAGGTAATAGCTGTGAATGCTGCCCATGACAAACTTGTTGGCATAAAAGTAGATCCTGGCCGGGAGGGAGTCCCAGGCAGTATTCAGGGTATAATCAACGTAACACTCGGTACGGACGATATTCAGCGTTTTGCTGAGGGTATAGGTAACAGCCGCCGTGTCGTGAACCATCGCGCTGTCGGTCGGTGAGGTTATCAGGAATGAGACCGGTTTTTCACCTTCAATGACCCGGTACTCGATGGTTTGCTGCTTTTTGCAGCCGTAAACGAAGAGACCCGCAAGCAGGATGAAAAACAGAACGTTTAGTTTCATAAGGATGGGTGATTACATTGATTTGACTTATCCCTGTGGTTAATTTGCGCCTTATCTGGTAAATGATAACGGGATCATGACGCCTCCCTGCACATAAAAGCAGTTTTCAACGCCGGGCCCACGGATGGTCACCAACCATGGACTGGTCTGGATATGCAGGTAAAACTCCTGCAGATTGATCTCTGTAATTTCGAATCCCAGAAAGGGCATTTTGTGAAATTTTTTGATATTCAGGTCATAGCTGGCCCTGAGGGTGGGGTAAATTCTGAAAGCAGGTGCGAAGCCGGTCATGATTTTCAGCGTTGTATACCTCGTGTCCTCCGGGTACCGGTCCAGTATATAGGTGTAAGTTGCCTTACGGCAGGTGAGAAGCGACAGCTGAAACCCGGCATAGAGATTTATTTTCCCTGTTCTAAACTGTGCAAAGACCGGCAATTCGAGATTGCTGTAACCGTAATCGTATTGGACGATGTTTTGGATATTCGGGATGGAGGTCTGGGAAGCATAGCTTATCACGGTATCCTGGTTGGCTTCATAGATCGTCTTTCTGAACGCAAAGGAAAGCCCCACAGCAATGCCCCAATGACCTGAAATCCTGCAGGAAACAAGGATTCCGCCGCCAATTTCAAAGGCGGGTTTTTTGGTGAACCTGTCAAACTGGTGCGACTGGAAGGCATCTTCCATGGTCACGGGTGTCGGGCGGATGTACCTTGTACCCAAAAAACCCTTGTATGAGGCGCCCGCCATAAGGGATAGGGTAATTCGCTTCTCTTTGGCCACAAAAGTATCCTGGGAGAATACTGACCCGCACAGGATCAGCAGAAGAATAACCGGTATTGTCCTGGTCATCGCCTCTCCCCCGTAATTGCGTAATACACGCCTCCTCCCAGTCCGCCGGAACTCCACACAAAGCTGACATGTTGTACCGATTCAAACTCCCCGATGCTGAAGCCGGCAGGCCCGAGCGATCCATCCTCATAGATAATAAAATCGAAGGAGGGACCACCGGTCAGGGCAATCGCGACCGAATGGTCGTCATTCCCGCAGGCGACGCTTCCATTGCTGTTATAGGTCGTGTCAAACGACCCGGATCCCATCTGCCATCGCGAAAAGTGAACGGAAAATGTATAATCCCCGAGGAATTTGTTCCTGTAATCCATGGGATGTTTTTTACATGCGGTAATCAGCAGGCAACACAGACATGCCAGCGGGAGGATATGTTTTTTCATGCGGAGGTTCAGCATCGTTCTCATAATCCCTGGGATGATCATGTTAAGATAACCTCAAATTTACAATAATCCGGGATGTATGCAACGCAGGAATGAATTTGTTGCATCAGTCATTCGGCCATCATGACCGCCTGGCGGCGGCGGCCACCCTTTTCATCCTTTATGCTGAAAATATAGCATCCCGCACCGATCCCCGACCTGTCGAAAACAAGGGTGCTTCCGGTCAGCGTACCCATCTTCAGCAACCGGCCCGTCATGTCGTAAAGCTGCCAGCAGGAGCGGGATGCGTGGAAATCAGCCCCCATCTCAATCACGGTGAGGGTTTTAACAGGATTCGGATTTATCCTGATAACGGCAGATGCCCGTAATGGCTGGAGCCCGTCATCCATCAGGAGATTGCAATCCTGGGCCAGGGGGGTGCCCCACTGCTCCGGTCCCTTCTGGTAATAGACCAGGGTGCTCCGGAAATCCTGCCAGGAGCCGCTGTCATAGGAATAATCTCGTGAAAACCAGGTTCCCAGCCCCTTTGCATAATCTCTTTCCTTGTAAAAATCCTCGAAACTATACTCCCTCCAGCAATTGGCAGTAAAGCAATAATCACCGGGAGATACCCCCTTGGAGGGGCGGCCGTTGAAACCTCCTTCCGGTTTGAAATACCGCGTGGCCCTGTGGGGATACAGGGTGTAATACACAAACTGGTCGGGGATCCTGTTGAACAGGCCGGTATCGTTGAACCCGCCAAAGACAATGGACTCCGTTACCGTATCCCAGCTCTGTTCAATGTTGGGGGGAGGGATACAGAGTGTTTTTACCGAACAGACGGATGAAACGTAAACCACGCTGTCGTTCCCGTAATTTGTTCTGGAAAGAATGGTTTTGATCAGTTTTGTAGGGATAATGGCGCCGGAATAATCTTCTGTTTTGCAATAATGAAAAACATCACCCGGCTGGAAATCATAACATTCGGCCATGGTGAAATCCTGTATGCCGATCTTCGGACTGCCTTTGCCTTTCAGCGCCCACATGCTGGTGTCGTTGGGAAACAGGTTCCAGTCGATGGTTCTTACAAACCCAAAATGCCGGCTCAGCAGTATCCTGACCCCGTTGATGATATGCGGGTAGACCGTGCCATTCGTGTATTGTGCATTGAATGTGATCTCTTTAACCTGGTCAACCGTATCAACGACCGAATCGGTGCGGATGGCGGTGATTTTGGCCATCAGCTGTCCGTTGGCGGGCAGTGTTTTGCAAAGCCACGATTCATTAAGCAATGCGTTTGCCTTGAACTTGACGGAATCGGTGTTCCGGTCCAGGAAAATAAACCAGCCATCCGCCGCTTTCCGGATTACCATACCCAGGACAGGACCGTTGCTGGTGTCGGAACAGCCATAGGGATCCGGGCTTCGCAGGATCACCCTTGGAGCATAAAATACCGAGTCGGATCCTGTCACCTTGGCCGAGTCGTACCGGTACCCCCGCAGAAAGGAATCCGCATGTTTAAAAAAGGTGGTTCCCGGAGAGGCGATGTTGGTATAATCCTGCGCAAATAGCGTGATGGAGCAGGAAACCAGGAAAAAAAGGAGAATCGGCTTCATTGGATACTTTTTTGCTGGTGATGTTGAGGGGTTTCACTGTATTCTGAATGAACGTGTGAGCTCTCAGGACTACTGTAACAAGTTATTTATCCCAATAAAGATACAACAAGTTTTTGCCCGGAGTTCTTTTTCATGAAAAAAACTGATCAACCACAATTGGACCCGTACGGTTCCCTATCCTGTTTCGCCTTAAAAGGCTCCTGCCATGACCCTCTGCCCGCAAGGGCTTGGGTAGGTTTGTCCGGAAGTAAAAGGAGATAACGGCTGCCGGGTATTGGCTAATCGGTCAGGATCAACCGTGTGGTTCCGTAAAACCTGCCCGATTGGCTCCTCAGCTGAAGCAGGTAAACGCCGGCCTGAAGATGTCTACGCTGTAAAACCCAGGGAGATGCGCTGATGCTGTTTTGCAGCACCAGGCGGCCGGTTATGTCGAACAGGGATAGTTCGACCCGGTCGGCATCATTAAGGTCGTCCAGGCGTATCTCTGTCTTGCCGGCGGCAGGGTTGGGACAGATCTGCACGGAGCTGCTCCTGCCGGTTTCTGCTATGCCCACCGGGGAGGTATAGGTTGCGCTCCAGCCTTTCCCTCGTATGGTTTTGTTTGTTGTGAATTGCACCACGAGTGATCCGCCGGTGGTGGTTATAGGAGGAGGCAGGGGGAAATAGGAGCCCGAATAGCTTGCCAACGGGGTTGAGGATCCGGGGGGGTAAACGGTTACCACATCTTGTCCCGGCTCGGTATCGAAATCGTTGAAGGTCAGCGTTAACTGGCTGGCTCCCATGGGACTGAGAAACCACAGGCAAAGCGTACCATTGCGGTAATCGTAGGGGCCGCTGCCATCGGAAATTTGGGCTGTTCCACTCATATAAATCGAATCGGGCTTGCACAGCGGGTAGGGAGTAGTGCTGTATTCGGCCAGGAATCCCTGGGAGGTGGTCGACAGCATGCTGGTAAGTCTGACCAGCATCCTCCTGCCTGTACTGGTTATATCCGGGGGGAGGCTGGTACCCGAAATGGTCGTCAGCAGCGGACTGCTGATATTGTCGCCATCATAGACCCTCAGCATGTCGGCCGGACCGATCCGGCTGCTGATAAAGTGCAGCTTGATATCCCTGATGCTGTCGCCGGGGGCTATGAGCCATTTGCAGTCGGTCATGTTCGGGTAGTTCTGCAATGGGCCGCTGCCATCTTCGATTGATCCGAAATCAGGGTATGTGAGATTCGTCAGACCGCTGCAGAAGGCTGGATAATAGGAGGCATCGGGTTTGATGTAGACCACGGCGGCCTGGTCGAGTGTATAACCTACGCCTCCGGGATTCAGGTTGCTGAGGTAAAAATAACCGTCGTACGAACCGCCCCATCCCCAGTTAAAATGGAAGAAATCGCTGTTCTGGTAGCCGTCGCACACAAAAATGTGGGCCCCCGAAGAGCCCATGCCGTAATAGATGACAGGTTCCCGGCTGTCGAGGTTGCTTCTCAGCAATGGCAGCCAGTCGCTTGCCGGGTACAGGTTGCGGGTGAACATCTCAATATTTGCGTCATACCTGAAATGGGTAACCATCGCGCCGGGAACTGCATACAGGGAGCTTAAAGAACCACCGGGGCTATAGTCCATGTCAACCGACACGCCGGCCTGGTAGCAAAGGGTTTCCAGCGATGGGCATTCGGCTTCGGGATGGTTGACCATCCCGTTCCAATCATAGGTCGTATTCAAGAAATCGGCGCACTGAGGACCATAGGGTACGGGTTGTGGGTTGATGCAATGATCGCCCTGGCCGTGCGACGGATACCGCCAGTAATACATCACCTGGGCCATGGCAATGGCGGTGCAGCCTGCGGGAACATGTCCCTCGTAACCGTTCCCGGCGCCGGCATCGGCCGGGCACAGCGCATTATAGGGGAAGGTCTGGTTCCAGGTGGTGGTGAGCAGGGGGGCGATATCGCCCAATGGGTTTTTGCCAGTCGCGGGCAAAGGCGCCGGATCGAGCAGATTCCGCCAGCTCGCCCGGATGACGGTATCGGCCAGGAGCCCCTTGCTGCGGATCGCTTCGATCTGCCTGAGGTAGCCCTCCATCCAGTCGGAAAAGGCGGCAGGCTGGTTATCCGCAGCATAGTTGTTCCGGAAGGAATAGGCCAGTACCGGGTATGATGCCTCCTCGGCTGCGATAGCGATAAAACCTTGCGGGTTTAAAGTGAAAATATAATAGGAGGGAAGCTGGCCTGATGTGATCGTCGTGGCCGTTCCGGGCAGGATGGATATGCCATCAGCCGCACCCCTTGCGCTAAGCTGCTGCAAAAAGTTGCGTGCGGCCACTTTCGCGCCTGACAGGGGAACAACTCCCGCCTCCCCCTGTAAAACAAAAATCCCCATGATGAAAAGGAGCAGCACGGCGCTGCGTTTGATTCTCTTCCCCAGCATTTGTAAATGTATCACGAATAACCCTTAAATGAAACCGTGTGAATTGAATGTCAAAGGTATAATATTTCCGGGAAATAAGGAAAGATGGGTTCAGGTCATCAACACGCACCATTTTTTCACGGGTTTGTTGCCGGAATGGAAATAGTTCCTATTTTTGCACTCCCGTTACATGGAGAGATGCCAGAGCGGTCGAATGGGGCGGTCTCGAAAACCGTTGACCCCCTTACGGGGGTCCCAGGGTTCGAATCCCTGTCTCTCCGCAAAACCCGAAAAACCAAAACTTTTTCGGGTTTTTTTATCCCTTTACCTTTGGTAATTGCGTGATTCCGGAAATGGCTTGCCTGAAATTTCAAATTGAAAATCCTATGACCCACCCCCGGCGTATCCACCCTCTCAATTCCTGCAAACCGGCCGAAGGCTGTGTGATCTACTGGATGCAGCGCGACCAGCGGGTTGAGGATAACTGGGCCATGCTCTATGCCAGGGATAAGGCGCTGGAATCGGGCCAGGTGCTGCAGGTGGTGTTTTGCCTTGTTCCGGGTTTCCTGGGTGCCACGAAGCGGCAGTACTGCTTTATGCTCCGGGGGCTGCAGGAGGTGGAGAGATCGCTGGAAAAAAAGGGAATTCCTTTCAGGTTGCTTATCGGACAGCCCGGACAGGTCATCCCGGACTTTCTCCGGGAAGTTAAAGCCGGCTTGCTGGTAACCGATTTCAATCCGCTAAAGATCAGCATGCAATGGAAAAATGAAGTGTGCGCCGCCATTGACATTCCGTTTACCGCGGTGGATGCCCATAACATCCTGCCCTGCCGCGCCATTTCCGATAAACTTGAATATGCTGCCTTTACCCTGAGGAAAAAGGTTGAAAGGTCTCTTCCTGAGTTCTTAACAGGTTTCCCGGTGTTGTTGCCACAACCCGTCGGAGAAAGTCCCTGGCCTGCCGGGAAAAACAACTGGGATAACGTTTACAGGGCACTGAAGGTCGATCTTTCAGTTCCTGAGGTGGACTGGATCATCCCGGGAGAAGCAGCAGCCAACGCAGGATTCGCTGATTTCCTGGTCCGACGGCTCGATGGCTATGCCACCAACAGGAACTTCCCCGAAAAAAGAGGACAGTCGGACCTTTCCCCGTGGCTTCATTTTGGCCACCTTTCTGCCCAGCGCGTGGCATGCGAGGTTCAGCAGTCAAGGGCTGATGCCGGTTCAAAAATGGCCTTCCTCGAAGAACTTATCGTACGGCGGGAGCTGGCCGACAATTTCTGCCTGCATAACCCGCTTTACGACACGGTCGAAGGGTTTCAGCCCTGGGCAAGGGGCACGCTTGACAAACATCGCGGCGACACCCGCGAATTCCTCTATACCCCGGAACAGTTTGAACATGCTGAAACGCACGACGACCTGTGGAATGCGGCACAACGTGAAATGACCTCCACCGGCAAAATGCACGGCTTTATGAGAATGTACTGGGCGAAAAAAATACTGGAATGGACCGCCACTCCCGAAGAGGCCATGGCCGTGGCAATATATCTCAACGACCGCTACCAGCTCGATGGCCGCGATCCCAGCGGTTACGCGGGCATTGCCTGGTCAATCGGAGGTACCCACGACCGGCCGTGGGGTGAACGCGACATCTTCGGCATGATCCGTTTTATGAACTATAAGGGATGTTTACGTAAATTTGACGTCCGGAAATATATTGCCCTTCACCCGTAAAACCATGACCATGTCCGAAACCTCCTGCTCCTGGCCTTCCGGCGATCCGCTGATGATCGCCTATCATGACGAAGAATGGGGTGTGCCCCTGCATGACGATCAGAAACTGTTTGAATTCATGCTGCTGGATACCTTCCAGGCTGGCTTAAGCTGGAAAACGGTGCTGCACAAGCGCGAAAATTTCCGCAGGGCCTTCGACGGGTTTAAGGTACCGAAGATTGCCGCCTATGATGAGGCCGATTATGAACGGCTGATGGCCGATACCGGGATCATCCGCAACAGGGCAAAAATCAGGGCATCCGTGTTGAATGCCCTGTGTTTTCTCGAAGTTCAGAAGGAGTTCGGCACTTTCGACCGCTATATCTGGCAGTTTACGGGAGGTACGACCATCGACAACCGCTGTGGTTCACTGAAGGAGATCGCCGTATCCTCAAAGGAATCGGATGCCATGAGCCGGGACCTGAAATCCCGCGGATTCAAATTCGTTGGCAGCACCATCTGCTATGCCTTCATGCAGGCCGCCGGCATGGTTAACGATCACCTGGTGCAATGCCACAGACATTGAACCTGACACGGCCTGGTTCCTCTTTTTAGTCTTTATGCATCTTATGGTTCACGATGGTGAACATCCTGGTGATGTTAAAGCCCAGAAAGATATCTCCATTGCTCCATTTGCCGCGGGTTTCGGTAAGATAGGTCTGTTCGTATTCTCCCGCCGAATTGGTCAGGAAGATCTGGAACACGTGACCGCCGGTTTCAATATCCACGCCCAGTGAAAAGGAATCATAGGCCTTGGTTGAAACAACCTGGTTCTTGAAAAGATGGTGGTATTCGGCATTTACCGAAACACGCTGGCTTAGTTTAATACGGCCGCCGGCGCCCAGGGTAAAGATGTCGTTTTTATCTGAGGTGTTGGGAACCATGTTCTTGTGAACCCATGACGGGGTGATCTGCAGGGAAAGATTATTCCCGAATTTACGCGCGATCAGCACCTGCATGGCATAGGTGAGGCGGGAGGAGAAGTAGTTTGTCCGGGTAGGATCGGTCCATTTGTTGGTGAAAACAGCCGCGTTGCCGTAAACATCCAGCGTCACAGGCATGCGCCTGGTACCCTTGCTCTGACGCAGCAGTTTTACCTTTGCCGAACCATCCCAGGTGTTGCGGTCGGTATTGATCCCGGCAGCCACTCCCAGCCATTTGGTAACGCCATATTCAAGTCCCAGCCGGATGCTGGCGATCTTCAAACCAAAAAGGTTGTCGTATCCGGTGTTCAAAGCGCCAAAATGATGGGTGATCAGGAAGTTCAGGTTTCCTGCAGGTGCAGTCTCAATCGATTGCCCGATCACAATATGGGTCGATTTGAAGGTGGCCGTGGCATAATCAATGGTTGGCTTCTCATCCTTGTTGATCATCGACAACAGGTCATCCTGCGCCTTCACGGTGGTAAAGGAGAAGATCCCTGTAAAGGCAAGCAATAACAATACTTTTCTTTTCATACAATAATATTTGTTTTTTCGGATCATCGGCAACAGCCATACCCATCCTTCAGACCCTGCATGCAGGGGATGGGGAGGCTGTATCACCAAATTAATTTGCTTTATCAAGCGCAATATCGACGGTAATGTCAATGGTTTTGGAGATGCTTTTCACTACAGCGCCGGGAATGCTGATCTTATAATCGGCAAGGGCCAGGGTGAACTTTGATTTACCAGCTATTTTGCCCTGTTTCATCTCGAGCGTTCCCTTGGTCTTAACATTGTTGGTAACCCCGTGCAGGGTCAGCTTGCCTTCAACCACCACATCATAGGTGCCATCCTTGGCAATATTGACATCTTTGATATTGGTAACTTTGCCCACAAAGGTGGAACTGGGAAACTTATCTGATTCAACATAGTTTTCATTGAAATGCTCCTGCATCAGGGCCTTTTCAAATTCAAATGATTTCAGAAGAACCTTGAAAACGAAATCACCTGTGGCAACGTCGAGTGCGCTGTTTACCTGGCGGTTGTGTGCTTCGATCTTCTCTACGGCCCCATCGGAGTATAATTTGACATGTCCGGTTTTGGTGATGAATTTTTGTGCGCCTGCAGTAAAGGTCATCAATGCTACAAAGGCCAGGATCAGATAATTGGTTCGCATGGTTTGTGGTTTTAATTATTGGTTAACAATTGAACATTTCTCAAAGATGATATCAGTATCGTTATAACCGGTACAATAACCCTTTAACTTGACTTCACCGTCGGGCTGCAGTTTTTTTGCAGCCTCATTGAATTTCTTTAACATGGTACAGCGGATTCCTTCGTCGCCAAACATCCCGTGGTTAAAAATAAAGACGGCGGTGACCAGTGTATCTACCGTTTCGATCTTGCCCAGTTTCCCCGAAACGGCAATGACCTTCCCGTTGTACTGCCTCGAGGCAGCCTCTTTAGTACTTTTAAAAGCGTTATACAGGTCCTGTGAACTGATGGTCACCGAAGGCGCAATGTTTTCATAATCGGGATGCTGCTTGTTGTAAACATATTTGAATACCAGAAAGGCGGCAATCACCCCTATCACAACCAGCCCGAGCACAATTTTCATCCAGGTTTTCATAATTTTCCTTTTTGTTTAATTTCCTGATAAGTAGTTAGTCCTTTTAATTATTTGGGGCGCCAGCCCTGATCCAGATGTTGATCTTGGCTACGTCACAGTCTGATAATTTCGCACTGCCCTTGGGCATCTTGGAAACACCCCCCACCCAGTTTATTCCATTATAAAGTGGACCTTCGGGGGAGGCAAGACCGCTCAGGTCGTTGTAGTTGTCGGTGATGATATACCCCTGCTGCAGCGCCGTGCTGTGACAAACATTACAGTTGGCGACCATGATGGGGACAATTGATTTTGAATAGGTTACATTGGTCGTATCGCAGACTGTTCTGGGCGATGGGTAAAGTTCATTTTCCTTGTCATAATAGCAGCCGGAAAGGGTGAAACTGATTAATAGCAGCAGGGTGGCCAGGCGGATCACGTTTTTCATATAAATCAATGTTGGTTTTTCGTTAAAAGTGCCATCAGGTAATTGAGGTACAACTAAGCATTTCAGGCCGGCAGGTGATTTTCTGTCGACTGTTGTGAAGCAAATAAGTAGATTGAAAAGACCTTAATCATTGGCGTGCAAATTTATAAATAAATGTTTGGCTGATGATTTTTTGGTAGCTTTGTTTTCACTAACATCTCTTATTTGAACTGGTTATAAATAGCTAGCTGCATGAATGCATATGTAAATTATTTGAAGAACAATTGGTTAATTCAAAATACCGAACAACTTGACCTGGTACGCAGGGATGATGCATTTCAGATATTCAAGGGTTCCAACCCATTATTAACCTTGCAGGGCCATGCTTTTATCCACGATTCGGAGCGGATGGCCCGGTTGATCATCTCCGACCTTATGTTCATGGAGGGAAAAGGTGAACAACCTTTTTCAGCCCCCTGGCTTTACGCTTTTCAGAAAGATGTATTTGAGGGTCAGGGAGATGCTGTTACACCTGACCTTGACATTCTGCTCTCGTCCGACCCGGTTGTGGCTATTAAAACGATGGGAGAATATAATTTCCGTCGTTTTAACCCGGAAGAGCGCCTCTTCTCTTTTTCCTTTTTCAGTCTTTCTTCGCTGATCAGCCAGATCAACGAATACCAGAACGTTATGATGAGTGAAATTATTGCGGAGGAGACTGGCCAGCACCCGTTTCTGCAGATGTTACGGCTAAGCTATGAACGGCTGACGGTGTCAGGGAAAGTTGTCATGCAGGCCCTGATCGGTTGTCATAAATCGGGAATTGTACTTCCGCTGATGCTGGTTTCCGGCATGATGAGCCCTGTTGAATATGCCAAGGGATTGGTTGCCCTGAAAATAGGGGAGGAGGATCAGTTCCAGGAAATGCTGTCAGGGCTGTTACAGGCCCTCGATTACCTTGAATGTGCCGACCGGAAGTCAACTTCCCTGCTGCAGACCAGCCATGTGATCCGTGAAGGTGAAGGCGATTTTGCCGAATTCAAGTCAACCTTGCGATGGGATATCCGGGCAGCTAAAAACAACCCTTCGGTCGAACGCGCCTCGCTGAAAACCATTGCCGCCTTTCTGAATTCAGCCGGGGGAACCCTGCTGATCGGGGTCCGTGATGATGGCTCCGTTGAAGGCATCGAAAGCGATAAATTTATGAATGAGGATAAATTCCTGCTGCATCTCTGGACCCTGATCCGCACCTGGCTGGGAAGAGAGGTAAGTCCGTATGTCAGTACTACCCTGGAGAAGATTGATGAAAAAACGGTGTGCCAGGTACAGTGCCGCCGGAGCAACCGGCCTGTATTTCTTCGCCAGCCCGGGGCCGATGAGGCCTTCTATATCCGTGTCGGCCCCTCCAGCAATGCCATGGATATCAGCGAAGCATTAACCTATATTGCCGATCATTTTCCCGATTGAGTTACCAGTTGCGGTTGCCGCAGCCGAAGCCCTGCCGGTCGGTTCCCGGCTGCAAAGGGTCATTGCTGATGCCGAAAGGGGAGTAGTTGTTGACTCCCTGGGAATAGCGGAAGCCTGCCTGGATATGCAGGTGTTCGGCAACTTTGTAATCAGCGCTGAAATTAACGCCCTGTGCCCCGTTCGGCGATACAGGGTTGAAAGGGCTCCAGAAAAGCGGATCTTTGGATACCGGGAAAGTCTTAAAGGCCGACCCTGAAATAACAAGACGATCATTTACCAGATACTGACCACTGACAAACACGGTGCCGGTGGTGAAATTCCCGTTTTGGGCAGCAGCAGATTCATTGCCAAACCACGAACGGGCATTGTAATAATGGGTGGTGGCCATGCTAATACCCGCACTGATCCTGAACCGTTTGCTGACGTTATAGTAAACATGCGGCGAAACCTCTGTGGTAAGCCCCGATCCGTAGCCTGCCACCGAGGTAAAGGAAGATCCCAGGTTAAGCCCGAAATCATATTTGCCGGGTTGAAAGAAATGCAATCCCCTGGTCGCGGATGAATCTGCCGGATGGAACTGGCAGAACAAAGGCAAGGTGATCAGGATAAACAGGGTGGTGACGAGGGTTCGTTTCATATTCACGACAAAGTTAGTGATTCTCCGATAGCCTGGCATCCGGGTTCAGGGTGAAAAATGTTAAATTTTCGGTAAAATTCATCCGGATCATTTTCAGGAGCAGGAATTTAACGAGGATACTCTCCGCCTTATTGCGCGGGATCCCGGCATTCTCCATGAATTTGGCGAGGGTGACCGATCCGTTTTTTTCAAGGTCGTCGAGCAGGAACCTTTCGGCATCGGTGAATTTCAGGTAAACTCCGCGCGGACCATTTTCACCTTTCCATACCCGCATGAGGATGCGGTTTACAATGAAATTCTGGTCCCCGACACGGTGATAGGCAAGCCAGTTGCCCTCCTTTTGTTTGGCGTAATGGGGCCTGAGTTCACTTTTCGGGATGATGATCTCCAGGATGGTCTTTTTATTGAGGTTCCATTCTTTGACGGTAAATCCGACCGGCGGGTTGCAGCACATGCGGGCAGCCCCTTCAACCATATAATATTCCTCCTCCGACCGGATACCTGCCAGCACGCCGTTGTCCTTGACGCCGATCAGCAGCCGCCCGCCGTCAGTATTGGCAAAGGCGACGAGGGTGCGGGCAATTTTGTGGGTGTCGGCAATTTCGAATTTGAAATCAAGACGCTGGTGTTCTCCTTCTTCGATCAGCCGGGTGATATGATGAACCATTTACCGGAAGGCAATGTTGTTTCGGGCAGTGATCTTTTCGCAGTAATGACAACGAAGCTTTAACTCCTTCTTGTCAATAACGGTAAATTTGGTGATGATCTCCTCGTTATTGGTGATGCAGTTGGGATTGAAACACTTAACAATGTTCTCGGCATAATCGGGAACCTCAACCTGCGCTTTTTCAACAATCGCAAAGTTCCTGATGATGATCAGGGTGGCAGTCGGGGCAACAAGCGCTATCTTGTTGATCTCATCGCTCTTGAAAAATTTGTTGCTGACTTTGATGATCCCCTTTTTTCCCATCTTCCGGCTGTCGAGGTTGGTGGCGATCAGCAGCTGATCCTGGTATTCACTCAGGCTTAAAATTTTAATGACCTGGAATACGTTTTTGGAAGGGATATGGTCGATTACCGTGCCATTTTCAATGGCCGATACCTTTAGTTCTTTTCTGAGGTCTTCTTTTTCCATTTTTCTTCAATTTATCGGTTAGTCAACAACACCAAGGATCGATGCCAGTAACGCCTGGCGAACAAACACCCCGTTGAGCGCCTGGGTAAAATAGTAGGCTTTGGGATTGTTGTCAACATCGGTGTTTATTTCATTCACGCGCGGCAGCGGGTGGAGGATCTTCAGGTTGGATTTTCCTTTTTCCAGCATGCTGTCATTGAGTACATAGGCATTTTTCACCTTTTCATAATCGAGGGGATCCGAAAAACGCTCTTTCTGGATCCGGGTCATGTACAGGATGTCGACTTTGGGAATTACCTCCAGCAGGTCGGTTGACTGGTGGTAGACCAGGTTTCGCTGCTTGATGTCGATCTTGACGGCGCTGGGCAGTTTCAGCTCCTGCGGTGAAATAAAATGGAAGGTGGTGTTGTAGTTACAGAGTGCCTGGACCAGCGAATGAACCGTTCTGCCATATTTCAGGTCGCCCACAAAGGCGATGTTCAGGTTGTCGAGGGTACCCTGGGTTTTCCTGATGGAATACATGTCGAGCAGGGTTTGGGTGGGATGCTGGTTGGCCCCGTCGCCGGCGTTTATGACCGGTACCTTGGCAACTTCGCTGGCAAAGCGGGCGCTGCCTTCGCGGGGGTGACGCATCACGATGATATCGCAATAGTTGCTGACGGTCAGGATCGTATCGCGGAGCGACTCCCCCTTTTGTACGCTGGAGCTTGCCGAATCGGTAAACCCGATGACCTTGGCGCCAAGTCTTGTCGCAGCGCTTTCGAAGCTGAGGCGGGTTCGCGTTGATGGTTCAAAAAACAGGGTGGCCACTACATAATCCTCCAGGATGCGTTGCCGTGGATTTTTTTCAAATGCCCCGGCAAGTTCCAGGATACGGACATGCTCGGCCCGTGTGAAATCGTTGATGGAAACTAAGCTTTTGTTTTTCATTAGGTTGATGTTAAAAATGCAATCATTTGACCAAAGATAAAAAAAAATCCCGGTGGCGAAACCGGGATTTAAAGAATTATTTAATCTTGTGTTTTTTCAGAAAACCTTTCAGGATATCTTCCAGATCGGGCTTCCCGATTTCCTGCAGGTCATAATAAACACGCGTGTTAGGTTTGTTGATCTTTACCAGACGGTTGAGGTCGATCGGGGTGGCAATCACCACCGAATCGCATTTTACCTTGTTGATGGTGGCTTCGAGATCCTTTACCTGCTGTTCGCCATAACCCATGGCGGGCAACAGCTGGCCGATGTTCGGGTAAATCCTGAAAGTTTCGGCAAGTTTACCAACAACATACGGACGGGGGTCAACCAGTTCGGCAGCGCCATATTTCTGGGCGGCAACAACACCGGCGCCGATCTTCATCTCACCATGGGTGAGGGTGGGACCGTCTTCAATGACCAGTACTCTTTTACCGCGGATCAGCGATTCGTCATCCACGCGGATCGGGGAAGCACCGTCAACAACGATAGCCTTAGGATTGATCTTCTGGATGTTGTCCCGAACGGTTTTGATGTTTTCAGGGGAGGCTGAGTCAATCTTGTTCAAAACCACCACATCGGCGATGCGGATGTTGACTTCACCCGGATAGTAACTGCATTCGGCACCCGGACGATGGGGATCGGCTACCGTAACCATCAGGTCGGGTTTGTAGAAGGGGAAGTCGTTGTTGCCGCCGTCCCACAGGATGATGTCGCAGCCATCGGGATCGTTTTCGGCGGCACGCAGGATCGCTTCATAATCAACCCCGGCATAAATCACATTGCCACGGTCAACATGGGGTTCGTACTCTTCCATCTCTTCGATGGTGCATTTGTGCTTGGCAAGATCCTTGACGGTTGCAAAACGCTGTACCTTCTGTTCAACAAGGTCGCCATAAGGCATCGGGTGACGGATAGCCACTACCTTCAGCCCTTTGGCCATCAGGATCTCGATAATACGGCGTGACGTCTGGCTTTTTCCGCAACCGGTACGGGTAGCGCCAACGGCGATAACCGGTTTCGTGCTTTTGATCATCGTATCTTTCGGCCCTATCAACAGGAAATTGGCGCCGGCAGCGTTTACGACCGAACTAAGGTTCATGACACGTTGGTATGGAACATCGCTGTATGCGAAGTTGCAAATTTCAACATTGAATTTCTGGATCAGGCTCACCAGTTCAGATTCGGCATAGATGGGAATGCCTTTGGGATAAAGTTTACCCGCCAGTGCGGCAGGATATTTACGTCCATCTATGTCCGGAATTTGCGCAGCTGTAAAAGCCACCACGTTAAAATCAGCGTTATCGCGATAGTACGTGTTGAAATTGTGAAAATCTCTTCCGGCAGCACCAATAATGATTACATTTTTTTTCATGCTAACCTCGCTTTTTGTGAAATTAATTATAGTTTGTGATAAGTAAATTTTCAGGAGATCGTTTTGCAAACCTACTCATTTTTTGCAAACTAGCAAAACGAAGGATAAAAAATTTATTACCTTTTTTAACCGTTACCGTCGCTCATTTGTGATTGGTTGCGGGCCTGGATGAACAATCACCGGGTGAACGCAGAATTCCCTGAAATTAGGTTAAATTTGCGGCAAAATTGAAGGATAATGATAGAGGAAATTATATTGGCAAAGTGCTGTGAAGCGGTTCAGCACCTGTATGGCCAGGAGGTCAGCCCGGGGAGCATCGGGATGGAGAAGACCAAAAAGGAGATTACGGGGGATTTTACCATTGTGGTATTCAGCCTGCTGAAAATTTCGAGGAAGTCGCCCGAGGATACAGCCATGGAGATCGGGGATTATCTTAAAAACAACATCCCTGAAATAGCTGAATTCAATGTGATCAAAGGATTTCTGAACCTGGTGCTGTCGGACCGTTTCTGGGGTGATTTTCTCTCCCGCGAAGGCACCAGGACCGGCTACGGTTTCCGTGAAAATCGTCATGAAGCCCCTGTCGTGCTCGAATATTCTTCACCCAACACCAACAAGCCCCTTCATCTCGGCCATATCCGCAACAACCTGCTGGGTTTTTCACTGGCTGAGATACTGAAGGCCAACGGTCACGATGTGGTGAAGGTGAACCTGGTGAACGACCGCGGCATCCATATCTGCAAGTCAATGCTGGCCTATATGAACTGGGGTGACGGGGAAACCCCGCAATCGACCGGGATGAAAGGCGATCACCTGATCGGGAAATATTACGTGCTGTTTGATAAGAAATACAAGGAGGAGATCCGGGAACTTGTTGCCACCGGTATGACTGCTGAGGATGCCGAAAAAAAGGCGCCCCTCATCCTGGAGGCGCAGGATATTCTCAGGAGATGGGAAGCCCGCGACGAGGCAGTTGTAACGTTATGGACAACCATGAATGGCTGGGCTTACGAAGGTTTTGACGAGACATACCAGCGGCTGGGCGTGGACTTCGACAAGGTTTACCATGAAAGCGAGACCTACCTGCTGGGTAAGCAACTGGTGATGGACGGGCTGAAAAGCGGCGCCCTGGTGGGCAAGGAGGATGGCAGCGTTTGGGCCGACCTGCGGGAAGAGGGATTGGATGAGAAGTTGCTGCTCAGGTCGGATGGCACATCGGTTTATATGACCCAGGACCTGGGGACTGCCGAACTCCGGAACGATGATTTCCACCCCTCCGCCATGATCTACGTGGTGGGCAACGAACAAAACTATCATTTTGACGTCCTGAAAAGGGTGCTCCTGAAACTGGGCAAGGATTTTGCAGCGAACATACACCATTTATCCTATGGCATGGTCGAATTGCCCATGGGCAAAATGAAATCGCGCGAAGGCACGGTGGTTGATGCAGACGACCTGATGGACGAAATGTTCGCCACCGCTGAAACCACTACCCGCGAACTCGGCAAGGCTGATGAACTGTCGCAACCGGAAGCGAACAAATTGTTCAATACCATAGGGCTGGGCGCTTTGAAATATTTCATCCTTAAGGTGGATCCAAAGAAAAACATGCTGTTTGATCCTGCTGAATCGATCGATTTCAACGGGAATACCGGCCCCTTCATTCAGTATACCTATGCCCGGATCCAGTCACTGCTTGCCAGGGCTGGCGGGGCGGGATACGACTGGAAAAGCAGGCGGGCTGACCTGCTAAATCCTTTGCTGCCGCTTGAAAAGGAGACCATCAAACGTCTCTTCCTGTTTGAGGAGGCGGTCGTTGTTGCGGGAAAAGAGATGAACCCTTCGGTCATTGCCAACTACGTATATGATCTTGCGAAAGTTTACAACCAGTTTTACCAGGAATTACCGGTACTGAAGGAGGAAAATGTTGAAAAGGCGCTGTTGCGCCTGGCAGTCACCTCCATGGCAGGGGAGGTCATCCGCAGATCGATGAAACTGCTGGGAATTGAGGTCCCGGCTAGGATGTAAAAAAAAAAGGCTGTCCCGGTTTGAGACAGCCTTTTTTATGATATTGAAAAACTTAGTTCACAACAACTTTCTTGTTGATAAAGCCATCGGCCATCTTGATCCTCAGGTTGTAAACGCCTGATTTCAGATCGGAGGTGTTGATGGTGAGGGTTGAAGCATCGGTGGTCTGGGTGTATACAACCTGGCCAACCATATTCATCAGACTGACTTCCTGGATGTTCTGTGATCCCTGGATGTTAAGTACATCTTTGGCAGGATTCGGGAACACGGAAACAGTAGCTGCTGAATGTTCGTTGATGCCAACGCCGCCTACATAGATATAACCGGTCTTTAACTTGACAGTGTTTCCCCATGAGTTGGTAACCGTCAGGGTAACATTGTAGGTTCCCGGCGTGTTATAAACAATGGTAGGATGTCTGTTGGTCGAGGTGGCAGGCGTGCCGCCCGGGCAGGTCCATGCAACGGTTGAAGTTGAATGGGCACCGTCGGTGATGCTGTAGGTAACCGAACCGCCTTTGGCTACAGCTACGTTGTTGGCTGTGAAATCGCACGGGGCAAGGAGACTGGTGAATTTGCTCATACCGCCTGTGGTAGCGTCAGCGTTGAAACCGCCAACATAACCTGTTGAATCGTTGATCCAGGCCATGGCAAGATACTGGGTGCCGATGGTGGGGCCCATATCATTCCAGGTTGTGCCGTCATCAAATGAATAGGTAACTCCGGTAAATCCGGTAGCAGCGCCTGAGGTAACCCATGTGGTCGGGGTGCCGGGAACATACGACTGGTCATTGGTGAAAACATTGCCGGTTGTGGTAACAGCAGTCCATGTGGTACCGCCGTCGGTGGTTTTGACAAGGCCACCGGTTGATCCTGTGCTTCTGTCAGCGCCGAATCCGTTCATTGCATCGCGGAAGAAAGGCTGAACATATTTTGCTGTCCATCCCGGGATCTGGGAAACAGTCCAGTTGTGACCATTGTCGGTTGATTTGTAAACACGGCCTTTGTTGGTGCCAAACCAGGTGATATCGCCAACTACGGAGAAATAGCCGATTACGCCATATTCGCCGCTGACAGGAGCAGGACTGTTGGCTGCAGGAATTGCAGTCCAGGTTGTTCCGCCATCGTCGGTGGTGTAGATTTCAAATTTGCCGTTGATCGGGTCGCCTACGCAATAGCCGAGGTTCTGATCCCACATATAGATAAAATCGGCAAATGAATTTGCATTGGTGAAAAGAGCAGTAGCCTGGTGGGTCCAGGTTAAGCCACCATCGGAAGTTTTGTAAATACCCTGTCCCGTAGTGGTTGCTGCGGGCGGATACATGCAGGTCCAGGCTTTCTGGGCGTCTACTGCCGCGATGTTGGCAATATCCAGATTGGTGATGCCGGGAATGGTGTGAGGTGTCCATAATGTACCACCGTTGGTGGTGATGGTGATGTCCTCGCAGGGAGCAGCAGCGCCGCTTCCATCATAGGCAGCTGCCCATAAGGTCTGTCCGTTAATGGCACAGATGTTTCTGATCCCGCGGCTGGCCGTGGCAAACCCGGTCGCCTGGTCAACAAACTGGGCGCTTACACCCAGTGTTAAAGCCAACATGGCTACAAACGAAAGTAAAATTTTCTTCATAGTTGTTTTTGTTTTTTGATTTTGAATTTGAATATTATTGATACAAAACTACGAAGTTTTTTAATGCCGGATAACCTTTTTTTAAAAAAAAAATCAGACAGGTCGGGTTCCCGGATCATATCGCGATTCCTCTATTTCAGTAAAGAATCAGTATGCACGACATTGCTGCGTTATGATTTTGCAAAGCTGTTTCGATTCAGGATAAATTGTTAATTTTGCAAAATCTATGTTGTAGCCCCCCGTAAAGTCCCGTTGCCATAAAGGGTTAAGAACGGGGAGCCTGAAATTATTAAAAACAGCACATAATGTTTGAAGGACTTAGTGATAAATTAGACAGGGCTTTTAAGGTTCTGAAGGGACACGGGCATATTACGGAGATCAATGTTGCCGAAACACTGAAGGATGTCAGGAAGGCGCTGCTGGATGCCGACGTCAGTTTTAAAATTGCCAAGCAGTTCACCGACCAGGTGAAGGAGATGGCACTGGGACAAAATGTTCTCACAGCGGTATCCCCGGGTCAGCTGATGGTGAAAATCGTTCACGATGAGCTGACCGAGCTCATGGGCGGACAAAAAACAGAGCTGAACCTCAAAGGGGAGCCCGCCATTATTCTGGTAGCAGGGTTGCAGGGGTCGGGAAAGACCACCTTCTCCGCCAAGCTTGCCAACTACCTTAAAACCAAAAAGGGCCGGCGCCCCCTGCTTGTCGCCTGCGACGTGTATCGTCCGGCGGCTATCGAACAGCTGAAGGTCCTTGGCCAGCAGATTGAGGTAGATGTCTATGTGGAAGACGCGGTAAACGATCCTGTGAAAATTGCCAAACGGGCGCTGGCGCATGCCAGGGAGAACGGATTTAACGTACTGATCGTGGATACCGCAGGCCGTCTGGCCATCGATGAGCAGATGATGGATGAAATTGCCAACATCAAATCGGTGCTGAACCCGCAGGAGACCTTGTTCGTGGTTGACTCCATGACGGGGCAGGATGCGGTGAACACGGCAAAGGCGTTCAATGAACGGCTCGACTACGAGGGGGTCGTACTGACCAAACTCGATGGCGATACGCGCGGTGGAGCCGCATTAAGTATCAAGTCGGTGGTCAACAAGCCTATTAAATTTGTAGGTCTCGGCGAGAAGATGGATGCCATCGACATCTTTTACCCCGAACGTATGGCCGACCGTATCCTCGGCATGGGCGACATCGTCTCCCTCGTTGAAAAGGCCCAGGAACAGTTCGATGAGGAGGAGGCCCAGAAACTTCAGAAGAAAATTGCCCGCAACCTCTTTGACTTTAACGACTTTCTCGCGCAGATCAAGCAGATCAAGAAGATGGGGAATGTAAAGGACCTGCTGGGGATGATCCCGGGAATGGGAAAAGCCATCCGGAATCTTGAAATCGACGACAACGCTTTTAAAGGGATCGAGGCCATCATTCATTCCATGACACCCGAAGAGAGAGTCAACCCTGCCGTGCTGAACGGAAGTCGCAGGAAACGTATTGCATTCGGCTCCGGAACCAGCATCCAGGAGGTTAACAGGCTGATCAAACAGTTCGACGATACCCGGAAAATGATGAAAATGGTCACCGCCAACAAGGGGAAGAATATGTCGAACGTGATGCGGAACATGAAGAATATGAATTAATCGCGGAAGAGATGATGAAATTGCTTGATGGGAAGCTGATTGCCGACCAGATTAAAACTGAAATTGCCAAAGAGGTAAAGGAGACGTACCTTGACAAGGGGCTGAACCCTCCGCATCTTGCCGCTGTCCTGGTAGGCGAGGATCCCGCCAGTATGACCTATGTCGCTTCGAAGGAAAGGTCGTGCAGGGAGGTAGGTTTCATTTCATCCATTTATCGCTATCCTTCCGCTGTCACGGAAGAAAAATTGCTGGAGGTCATCGATTTTCTCAATGCCGATCCTGAAATCGACGGTTTTATCGTCCAGGTGCCGCTCCCAAAGCATATCAGTGAACAAAGGATCATCGAACGCATCGATTTCCGTAAGGATGTGGACGGATTTCACCCGGTAAATCTCGGGAAAATGGTGCTGAACCTGCCCTGCTTCCTGCCGGCAACCCCGATGGGGATCATCACGCTGCTCGACAGGTATAATATCGATGCGGAAGGCCGCAACTGCGTGGTGCTGGGACGCAGTCACAATGTCGGAACCCCGGTAAGCATCCTGCTTTCCCGTAAGGCAAAGCCGGGAAATGGCACGGTCACCCTTTGCCATAGTTATACAAAGGATATCAAAGCGGTTTCCGCGACAGCCGATATTCTGGTTGTTGCCATGGGAAAACTGGGTTTCGTTACCGCCGACATGGTCAAACAGGGCGCCGTAGTGGTCGATGTAGGGATCCACAGGGTACCCTCTCTGGAGACAAAATCGGGATTCAAACTCAAAGGTGATGTCAGGTTTGACGAGGTAGCCGGAAAATGCAGTTACATCACCCCGGTTCCTGGCGGAGTAGGGTTGATGACCATCGTCTCCCTGCTGCAAAACACGCTGAAAGCTGCTAAAAAAGAGGTATTTTGAACTCCCGTAACCCGTTAACCGGAAAATTGCTGGAGGAGGGTAAACTCCTTCCTGTGATGGAGGAATTCTACACGCTCCAGGGTGAGGGCTTCAATACCGGCCAGGCAGCCTATTTCATCAGGGTTGGCGGTTGCGATGTGGGATGTAAATGGTGCGATGTGAAGGAGTCGTGGAATGCATCCGATTTCCCGCCGGTTTCAACAGATCAGGTCGTTAAAAACGCTGCCGGGTATCCTGCAAAGTCGATTGTGGTCACAGGGGGCGAACCGCTCTTATATAATATGGACTACCTCTGCGGCGAATTGCATCACCACGGGATGCGGATTTTCATCGAGACCTCCGGTTCTCAGCCCTACAGTGGCTCCTTTGACTGGATTTGTGTCTCTCCCAAGCGCGACTCTCCCCCGTTGCCCGATATGGCCCGGAGGGCAAGCGAACTGAAGGTGATCATCCAGGATAATACCGATTTTGACTGGGCTGAGGAAAATTCACAAGTGGTCTCCTCCTCCTGTATCCTTTACCTGCAGCCGGAATGGAGCCGCCGGGAAAGCATGATGCCCCGGATTATCGACTATATCAAGGCAAACCCGAAATGGAGGATCTCCCTTCAAAGCCATAAATACATGCATATCCCATGATGCCGAAACGATTTTTATGCCTGTTGATCTTGCTGCTTTCCTCATGGATCGTGGCTTTTGGCCAGACCACCCAGCTGACAACCCGGAACAAAAAGGCCGAAAAGCTTTTTTTTGTCGCCATTGAATCATATGAGGCAAAAAATAACGAAAAGGCCCTGCTGTATCTGAAAAAGGCGACAGAAACCGACCCTGTTTTCACCGAGGCTTACATTCTCATGGGGGATATTCATGCCGACAACCATGAAAATGAAACTGCCATCAACCTCTACCAGACCGCCATCAGGACCAACAATCCATTTTCCCCGAATCTTTATTATGTCCTGGCAAACATACAGCTGAGCTCCGGGAAATATAATGATGCACAACTCAACTACAAGCGTTTCCTGGAGTCTGAAGGAATTCCCGAACCTAAAAAACGGCAATCCCTGACCGGAATCAGGAACTGTGAATTTGCCCTGGAATGTATGGCCCATCCGGTGCCTTTCTCGCCTGAAAACCTTGGCGACAGCATCAACAGCCAATATGATGAATATATCAATGCCATTACAGCCGACGAGGGCCAGCTCTATTTTACGAGGTTAAACCCGGTAAATTCCAAGACCATCGATCAGAATCAAAACGGCGAAGAGGATTTTTACATCTCCTACCGCCAGGATTCCGCCTGGCAGAAGGCATTAAACCTCGGACCTCCCATTAACACACATGGAAACGAAGGTGCCTTAAGTATTTCCCCCGACGGAAAATTGCTGTTTTTTGCAGCATGCAACCGCCCCGACGGCTATGGCCGGTGTGATATCTACTGGTCGCACCGCGCGGGCGACCACTGGTCGGAGCCCGAAAACCTGGGAGAGGTTGTAAATTCCCCGCAATGGGATTCCCAGCCATCCTTTTCTTCCGATGGGAAAACCCTCTACTTTGCCAGCAACCGCCCCGGCGGAAAGGGAAGTTCCGATATTTGGAAAACCGAACTTAAATCGGATGGCCAGTGGACTCAGCCTGTCAACCTGGGCGATTCGATCAATTCCCGCGACGAGGAGATGGCCCCCTTTATCCATCCCGACGACCAGACGCTCTATTTTTCCTCCAAGGGCCATCCCGGGATGGGCGGCCTGGATCTCTTCTACTCCCGCAGGGATGCCAACGGACAATGGAAACGCCCTGTCAATATGGGATATCCGATCAACACCTGTGCCGATGAAATAACCCTTGTGGTGAATGCGAAAGGTAATGTGGCCTATATCTCGTCTGACAAGTTTGGCGGCAGGGGAAGGCAGGATATCTATAAATTTCCGCTCTACAAGGAGGCGCAGCCCATGCTGACAACCTATTTCAAGGGAATAGTATATGACGGGGAGACCAGCGCGAAACTGGAGGCCCGCTTTGAACTAATCGACCTGGGCACCTCCAAAACCGTTGCCGAATCGCATTCCGACAAACTTAACGGGGAATTCCTGCTGGTACTTCCAACCGAAAAAAATTATGCGCTGAATGTTTCAAAGGAGGGATATCTTTTTTACTCGGATAACTTCTCCCTGAACGCCACCAATTCCCGGAAAACTCCCTTTATCAAAAATATTCCCTTGAAACCAATCCGGGTAGGAGAGTCGGTCGTATTGAAAAATATTTTCTTCGATACTGACAAGTATGTACTGAAGGATGAATCACTTGTGGAATTGCAGAAACTGCTGGCCCTCCTGCAGAAGAATCCCCGGCTTCAAATTGAACTCAGCGGCCATACCGACAATATCGGCTCTGAAGCCCACAATCTTGAACTGTCGGCCAACCGTGCCGATGCTGTTTATCAATACCTTGTCGCCCATGGTATCGCAGCCTCGCGCCTGACCCATGCCGGCTACGGCTTCAATCATCCTGTTGATACCAACAACACGGAGCAGGGCCGCGCAAATAATCGGCGTACCGAGTTTAAAGTCATTGGGAATTAAATAAATATTTGTACCTTTGCACCCCTTAAAATCTCCCATTGTTCCATGATTAATATTACATTACCAGATAATTCAGTCCGTCAATATCCAGAAGGAGTTACAGGGATAGATATTGCCAAAAGCATCAGCGAAGGACTTGCCCGCAACGTCCTTTCCATCCAGATCAATGATAGTATCTGCGATGCAACCCGTTCAATCACCGAGGATTCCAAAGTCAGGTTGCTGACCTGGAGCGATCCCGAAGGGAAGGCAACCATGTGGCATTCCTCCGCCCATCTTATGGCTGAGGCCATTGAATTACTCTATCCCGGCGTGAAATTCGGCATCGGTCCCGATATCGATAATGGTTTTTATTATGACATTGATTTTGGAAATTACACCATCTCTTCGGATGATTTTCCTAAAATCGAGAAAAAGATACTTGAATTAGCCAAGGAAAAGCAGCAATTCGTCCGGAAGGATGTCTCCAAAAGTGACGCAATCGGCTATTTCACCACCAAAGGGGATGAATACAAGATTGAATTGCTGCAGGGGCTTGAGGATGGACAGATCACCTTTTACGAGTCCGGAAAGTTCACCGACCTTTGTCGCGGCCCTCATATCCCGGATACGGGGTTTATCAAGGCCGTCAAACTTCTCAACATTGCCGGTGCCTACTGGCGCGGAGATGAAAAACGAAAACAGCTGACCCGTATTTACGGGATAACTTTTACCAAGCAGAAGGAGCTGGACGATTTCCTGGTTTTCCTCGAAGAGGCTAAGAAAAGGGATCACCGCAAATTAGGCAAGGAGCTGGAACTGTTTGCATTTTCGCAGAAGGTTGGCCTTGGCCTGCCGCTGTGGCTCCCGCGTGGTGCCGCGTTGCGTGACAGGCTTGAGATGTTCCTCAAGAAGGTCCAGAAAAAGGCCGGCTATCAGCAGGTTATCTGCCCGCATATCGGGAATGTCGAATTATACAAAACTTCCGGGCATTACCAGAAATACGGGGAAAGTTCATTCCGCCCCATTTCTACACCTGTTGAAGGCGAAGAGTTTTTCCTGAAACCGATGAATTGCCCGCACCACTGCGAAATTTACAAGACCAAACCCAGGTCTTACCGCGATCTTCCCGTCCGCCTTGCGGAATTCGGAACCGTTTACCGCTATGAACAAAGCGGTGAATTGCACGGTTTGACCCGTGTCCGCGGATTTACCCAGGATGATGCCCATATTTTCTGTACGCCCGAACAGGTGAAAGAGGAGTTCATGGGCGTGATGGATATCGTAATGCTGATCTTTAAGGCCCTTGATTTCAAGGATTTTATCGTACAGATTTCGTTACGCGATCCTGAGCACAAGGAAAAATATATCGGAACCGACGAAAATTGGGAAAAAGCCGAGAATGCGATCATGGAGGTGGCTGCCGAACGCGGATTGCCTACTGTGGTCGAACTGGGTGAAGCAGCCTTTTATGGCCCCAAAATGGACTTTATGGTGAAGGATGCCCTAGGCCGGAAATGGCAGCTGGGCACCATCCAGGTTGATTATAATCTGCCTGAACGTTTTGAACTGGAGTATATTGGCAATGACAACCAGAAGCACCGCCCGGTCATGATTCACAGGGCACCCTTTGGCTCGATGGAACGCTTTGTTGCCGTGCTGATTGAGCATACTGCCGGTAATTTCCCGTTGTGGCTTGCCCCTGATCAGGCTATTGTGTTGCCAATCAGTGAGAAATATCAGGAATATGCAAAAAAAGTTTTAACTTTGCTAAATAATTCCGAAATTCGCGCCACGATTGACGACCGGAACGAAAAGGCCGGTAAGAAAATCCGCGACGCTGAACTGATGAAGGTCCCCTTTATGCTGGTGGTGGGTGAACGCGAAGAGAGTGAAGGCAGCGTGTCGGTTCGGAAACATGGCCAGGGAGATCTTGGCCCACAGAAAATTGAGGATTTTATTCAGTTTGTCAACGATGAAATGAACAAGGAATTGGGAGAAATCAATTCGTAAACCATCATATTACTAACCAAATATAGGAGATTTCACAATAGTCACACAATTCAGCGGCCCGCGACGGTATCCGAAACCCGGGAAGAAAGAAGAACCCTATAACATTAACCAATGGATTAAAGCCCCGGTTGTAAGGGTTGTTGGCGAAAATATAGAACAAGGGATCTACAACATCCGTGAAGCATTAAATATTGCCGAAGGCAAAGGTCTTGACCTGGTCGAGATTTCACCAACTGCCAACCCACCGGTTTGCAAGGTGATCGACTATAAGAAGTTTCTTTACGAGCTTAAGAAAAAGCAGAAGGAGATGAAGGCCAAAACCGCTAAAATTGTGGTAAAGGAGATCAGGCTTGGACCCAATACCGATGAACATGATTTCAATTTCAAGTTGAATCATTCCATCAAGTTCCTCAAAGAGGGAGCAAAAGTAAAGGTTGATGTCTTCTTCAAAGGCCGTTCAATCATCTATAAGGAACAGGGAGAGCTTATTTTACTGAAGTTTGCCCAGGCCCTGGTGGAAGTTGGCAAAATTGAACAAATGCCGCGACTCGAAGGAAAAAGGATGATCATGATCATCACGCCGAAAAAATGACCACGTTTTGCAGAGACGGCTTTAAACCCGTCTCTGCAAAATGAATATTTATATTAATATTTAATCATCAAAACCAGTAACATGCCAAAAATGAAGACCAAATCCGGCGCCAAGAAAAGATTCGCTCTTACGGGTACCGGTAAAATCAAAAGGAAGCATGCTTACAAAAGCCACATCCTGACCAAGAAAACCACTAAGAGAAAACGTAATCTTACGTATTCGACTACGGTTAACAAGGCCGATGAAGCTAATGTAAAGGAGATGCTCCAGGGTTAATTTTTCATTATTTAACTTGCGGTTAGCTTGAAAGTTCCCGGAGACGGGGCGCTAACGTAAAAAAAACAAATTATGCCAAGATCAGTAAATTCAGTCGCCTCGCGAGAGAGAAGGAAAAAAATCCTGAAGCGGGCCAAAGGACAATTCGGAAGAAGAAAGAATGTCCTGACCGTTGCGAAAAATTCAGTAGAAAAAGGGTTGGTTTACGCCTACCGCGACAGGCGCACCAAGAAAAGGACCTTCCGCGGATTATGGATCACCCGTATCAATGCAGGAGTTCGTCCTTACGGACTCTCTTATTCGGTATTCATCGGGAAACTTGCCGAGAGCAATATCACGCTCAACCGGAAGACCCTCGCCGATTTAGCCATGAACCACCCGGAAGCCTTCAAGGCTGTCGTTGAAGCGCTGAACAGTTAGATATTTTCAGGTTTCGTAAAAAAAACGAGGACGACCTTTTGGATCGTCCTCGTTTTTTTTATATCCATCAGGCCGGCCGGCTTCGTCGCTTTTATTTATTTCGCTTGAGGCTCCTGATGTAATTGTCCAGGAAAAACCCGATCTTTTCGGCCGACAGGTGTTTGGCAATGATCTTCTTGTTCTCGTCAAGCAGGTAAATCACCGGGGTGGAGATGATGTCGTATGACCCGTGAAAATCACCGGTCAGCGTGCGCGGACCATCCACATTGATCCAGTTCATCTTGAATTTCTTGATTCCCTTCTTCCATTTTACCACGGTACTGTCGGTGCAAACTGCAAATATCTCCAGTCCGTATTTTGATTTGTTGAGATCGTAAAAATCCTTTATGACAGGGATCTCTTTCTGGCAATGGCCGCAATCGGGATCCCAGAACAGGATCATCAGGAATTTTGCCTGGGTATTATGGAGCGATACCAGTTGCAGGGTGGTATCCTGCATGATCATGTTCGGCGCCTTTTCACCGATCAGGATCGGACGGAGTTTGTTCGCCTTTTTGATCACCTTATCATTAATATCCCGTGTGATCCAGGTGGTTTGACCGGTAACATAATATTTATCGACAACATGTACGAAAATTTTATCAAATCCCATGATCTCCGAATTTTCGTAATGATAGGTGGTAAACCAAACCAGGTATTTGAACATCTCCCTGTTTGGTCGTGCTTTTTCTATGAGAAAATCGGCTTCACGCATGATGGTATCGGTATCCTGGATCACAACTTCATCGAAATATTTCTTTAACTTGTTGTGAAACACCGGGGTTCGCAAAACCCTGTCATCGGTAAAGGTGCAGTCATCCCAATAATGTGATTTGTAATAACGGTAGGCAAAGGTCGAATCCTTCCTGCCATTGGCCAAAATGGGGATCTCCGGGATGTCAGGTTCTTTCATCGTATTGATCATCAATGCGGTAAACGAATCAGGGTGCTCTTTTACAATGGCCAAACGGTAGGAGATGAGCTCCTTGTTGATCGAATCCACCTTTTTTGAAAAATAGGCAAGGGTGTCATGCTTTCGCTTTGCAGAGGCAATGGAATCGTGCCTGTCAGTATGGATTACAGCAGAATCTTTTTTGGTAAACGGTTTCATCAGGGTCTCAAGATCACGCATCTTGTCAAACTTATCACGGGTTTGCAACAGATAATTCTGGAAAAGTTCGTTTTCAGGTGAATTTTTGAAAATAATGTGGCTGGATGGAGATTTGACTGTGGTTTCAATTGAAAATTTATGGTCGTTGTTCACCACAAAATCAAAGTAGTTTTTATCCGTGATCACCAGAGCATACAGCCCTTGGGGAAGCGAATCGGATTTATAGCTGCACCTCCCGAAATGGTCAATTTTCAGTGTATCCTTGATGTAGGTGCCGTTGCTGTAATAATAGGCGATAAGGCAGGTGGTATCCTTCAGCCCGCTGATTTTGAATTTGATATTATAATTAAGCTGACCATTGGATGCAGCAATGAAACTCATCCAGCAAAATAATAAGAGAGTGATTTTATATTTCAGCATATTTCTCTGACTTTTGTGTGTAAAACGTATTCCTGTTGATTCTATTTCGTTGCCAGCTCCTTTTCATAAGGCCGGAAGAAAAAACAGACATAAAAATAGCCAATGGCTTCATTCATGGTTTCCCGGAACCCCTTGCTTGTCTTCCACCATGAATCAGGCCCATAGTAAGAATTCGCGACGGATATGATGCCTACCCTGACGGAATCGCCCAGGGCTTTCTGAAACAGCAGCTGGCTGCGGGCGCCGTGCACCCCCATGGTCATGACGTTGATGGCCCGGATTTCTGGACGGTTGGCCCTGAACCATTGTTTCAGCCGGACTGCTGAATTGTAGGTACGTTCGTTCCTGTATTCATCGGTGGCCACCATGACGAGTTTCGTGGAATCAAAACCAAGTTTGATAAGCGACCTGCCGGCAATAACTGCTGTATTGTGATAAGCAGCCAGAAAATCCCCGTTCTCCAGCGGCGTTCCGGTGGTGATCAGTAATGTGTAATGTCCGGCGTTAAACTCCCTGATGACATCCTTGAACAAATAATCGCTGACCCACCCTTCAAGCACGAGGATCCCGGTTTGTTCACGGTGAACAGGGGCGAGGGTGGCAAAGAGATGGCGGAAGCCGGCATACAGCGTTGCTGTTATGATCAACAGCAGGACCATCCAGCCATAAATGGACAACCCCCACCGCTCGCGCCGGTTTATCAGAAAATAATCCGTTTTGGATTGCTCCTTCATAACTAAATGGCGATATGCTCCTTACGAAGTAAATCGTTTACGGTTTTGACCGGGTTGAAGGTGATGACGGGCACCTCGATGAACAGGGTGATCCATTTTGCCATGGCACCGTTCCACAAACCCGGCAGTTCCTGTGCTTTCAGGGTTCTGCCGCCAGTTGATTTCAGCGAGATAAACCCTGTATTTTCATCCACGAACTGGGTCAGGTCAAAGGTATTGCCTTCGAAATCACGGGTACAGCATACCAGGTCAACCGGGTTAAAGTGGGTGGATGCCGACAGGATTGACTTTTGCAGGGGATCACCGGGATCAACCTGAGAGGCTTCCACGATCTGCAGGGATAATGTATTGTCCTGGCCTTTAACCCAGAAGGGACCTCCGCCGGGTTCTCCCTCATTTTTAACCATTCCGCAAACGCGGATGGGTTTGTTTAACAGGGAGAAAAGAATCTCAGTCTGCTCACGGGGCGGAAGGGATGGCAGATCCTCCGGGAAATCGATAAATAAATTTTTCTTTGAAAACAGGAGCATCCCGGCGAGTTCCTCCCGCGTGGCCGGCCTGGTTTTGATCGTGGACAGGAAGGTGGTGATCACCTCCCGGACCGAAAGGAGATAACCGCCTAAAAGTTTTTTATTCCGGTAGGTTTCGGGCTTGAACCGGTCAGGGACAATATTGTCGATATTTTTAATGAAGATCAGGTCGGCATCAACTTCATTGAGGTCACCCAGCAGGGCGCCGTGGCCGCCCGGGCGGAACAGAAGGGAGCCATCCGGATTTCTCACCGGTTTATTCTGCTCATCAACGGCCAGCGTATCGGTGGAGGGTTTCTGGATTGAAAAGGAGATGTCGAAGGTCACGCCAAGTTCCGATTCATACTTTTCCTTAACGGCATCAAAAAGCGCCATGAATTTTTCAAAGTGCTCGGGGGAGATCGTAAAATGGATCCGTGCATTCCCCTCACGGTCGCGGGTGTACTCCGCGGCTTCCACCAGATGCTCCTCTGCCGCCGTCCTGGCCGAATCGGCATACCTGTGGAATTTCAACAAGGCCTTGGGCAGATTGGCATAGTCAAGTCCGGCAGGGGTTAATATATATTGTATGATCGTCGCAAATTCTCCGGCGGCTTTCATCTCTTCCAGCGACATTCCTGCACTGGCAAGGCAACCTGAAAGATCGTCATAAAAGGCGATCCTGCCCAGGTTCTCCATCAGGGCCAAAACCGGCGTTGCACCGGGGTCCTGCCTGAGAACTTCATCCGTTGAACCAATGGCGAAGTATTTATCCCTGAATTCGAAAAGTTGCTTGAACATCCTGCTGGCGGCCCCTGACGCGGGAACGAATTTGACAACCTTCAGTTCCGCGAGCTTTTGCTCAAAAAAACCGATATAAAAGGATTTCCGGGCTTCATCAAAACTCAGCAGTCCGTCACCGGGGATGGCTGGCTTTACCAGACAGATATAGGGAAAACCCCTGATAAAATGGTCAACTTGCTTTTCAAGGGCAGAAAGCGCTATTCCCCTGGCACTGATTTGATTAAGATCATCTTGGTTAAACATATCTGCTTTATTGTTAATTTTAAAGCAAATTTATTGTAAAAAAATGAAAACAGTTGCCTTTATTATCATCTCGGTATGGATTTCAACCCAATGCCTGGCACAGATTGCTCCTCAGAAATATTTTATCGAATTCAGCGATAAAAGCAATTCTCCCTATTCGGTCACCCGTCCCGGTGAATTTCTAACCCAGCGTGCCATCGACCGCAGGAGCCGGCAGGGGATAACCATGACTGAAAACGATCTCCCCGTTAATCCTTCCTATATCACTCGACTACTCCATTTCAATGTCACCTTCCTGAATGCCTCAAAATGGTTTAACGGTGTAACCATTTATTGTGCAAATCAGGCTACTCTTGATTCCATTCAGCAACTTCCATTTGTAAACAGGATTTTAAAGAGTAATAATGTAAATCATATAACTGATTATTTATCAGATAATAAATTTAAATCAGAGGAAGTATTACATGAAGTAAATATAATACATCTCCATCCTTCAAATCCTGCCAGTTCAGTTGATCCGATATTCAACTATGGCCCGTCATTCAGGCAAATCCACATGCTGAACGGGGATAGTTTACATAAACTGGGCTACAGGGGGGAAGGGATGGTGATTGCCGTGCTGGATGCCGGGTTTTACCATGCCGATGTGCTGAATGCCTTTGACAGCCTGCGGTTTAACGGTCAGATACTGGGAACGAAGGACTTTGTAAAACCAGGTAACAATGTCTATAACGAATATGAGCATGGGATGGAGGTATTTTCATGTATGGGTGCCAACCTGCCTGGCGTGATCATCGGTACCGCCCCTAAGGCAAAATACTGGCTTTTACGGTCGGAGGATTATTATTCCGAAAACATCATTGAGGAATACAACTGGGTTTCAGCCGCGGAATATGCTGACAGTGTGGGTGCCGACATCATCAATTCGTCGCTTGGCTATACTACGTTTGACGATCCCGCGATGGATCACACATGTAGTGACATGAATGGTTTTACGGCACCAGCCACCCGGGGCGCCAATTTTGCTTACAGCAAGGGGATGATCGTTGTAAACAGCGCCGGAAATGAAGGTGGCAGCAGCTGGAAATGCGTCAGCGCCCCTGCCGACGGTACAGGGGTGCTTGCCATTGCCGCGGTCGATTCAAACGGCATACGCGCCTCCTTCAGCTCGACAGGGGAGGCAACTGGGAGAATTAAACCCAATGTAGCAGCCATGGGACAGGCAGTTATCGTCGTATCCACCATCGGGAGCATCATGCACTCCAGCGGAACCTCATTTTCCTCGCCCATCATGGCCGGTCTGACGGCATGCCTGTGGCAGTCAGCCCCCCTTAAACCCAATGGAGTCATTATAAGGGCTATTGAACTGAGCGGAAACAGGGTAACCCATCCCGACTCCCTGTTGGGATATGGCATTCCTGACTTTGTAAAAGGTCTCAAGGATGTCGGCATTTATGAAAAAGACAAATCCGGAAGGATACAGATTTATCCAAACCCGTTTACAGATGTAGTTTCCATCAGGTTTACGTTGCACACTGACCAGGATCTGTCGGCAGAACTCCTGGATCAGCTGGGACAGGTAAAATCCATCCTTCCTGTTTTAATCGGAAGGGCAGGGGAAAACCAGTTTCATTTCAATCAATTTTCCGCCCTTGCAGCGGGTTGTTATTTTTTAAGAATTACAGGCAGGGAGATTGATGAGAATATCATGATCGTCAAGGTGAATCCCTAAATTGCCAAATGTCTTTGTTTACATTTGTGAATACAATTGTAAACTGAATGTTTTTGGTCAGATTGTATTATATCTGAATAACTTCTTTTTCAGGATTATCCATAAATTTCCAATTGATTAATGCTTGTCGATTTTTAGGGGTTTCCGTAAGATTCCTGTTCCTGTTTTCATTGTATTTACTTTAACCACAAACTAAACAATGACTTACACAATGGGCATAATGAAATCCTTGTGCGCGTTAGACTTCCATTGTGTCATCGTTGTGTTAAATGTAATCAGGATCGGTTAGAAAGATCCCCTTCATAGCGAAATGCAGGAATGCAGCAATATTTATAAACAGTCAGGAAGCGCCAGGGTATTCATTACAGGCAAGATAATACAGCTGTATGGAGATTATAATCCAGGTTGGGGGCCGGGAGGGGTGGCTTCCCTGTTTCTGTTTACAACCATGTTGTCCAGATGGACAGGGCGGCTGGTGATTTGTTCAATCAGGAACCCATTGATCTCCAGCTAAATTCCGTTCGCAGGTTTGTAAAGCAAATACAAAAGTTACACATGTGAATATTGTTTACAATTATGATTACAAATGTAAATCACATAGCATTTCAATATATACAACCTATAAACATCAGAAATATAGATTAATACAACCATTATATGATGTTAATATTCAAGTTAATCATAATTTACAATTGGTTTTACTAATTCCACTGGTTTTGTTACTTTTGTAGAAACTGTTTGCAAATGGTAGAACGAATCCTGGAGCTTATTAAAAGCAAGAAACTGACCCCTTCCCAGTTTGCCGATGAGATCGGAATTCAGCGGTCGGGTATATCTCATATTATTTCGGGACGAAACAAACCGAGCCTTGAATTTGTCATGAAGATCCTGAAACGGTTTCCTGATGTCAGCGCTGAGTGGTTGCTCTATGGCACAGAAACTGTCGGGCAGGAAATTAAGCACTCAGGGCATCCTGTGGCTGAAGCGGGTAAAAATGATATTGCTGAATATCCTGCTTTTGAACCGGAACACCGTCATGATCCGGAAAAACTGAAGTCTGAGGGGATTCCCGGTAATTTGTTTACTGAACCGGAAATTCAGGAGGCCAGGGCCGAAATAAAACAAGCCCGTGGTCTGAAAAAAGACAAACCCGGGCGGAAAATAGAGAAGATTGTTGTTTTTTACGACGACAGGACCTTCAGGGAATACGAACCTGAATAAGATCAGCTGCGTTCGGTAAAGGAAAAGAAAAAGGATGCTTCACGTTCTGCGCTTTCATCGCTGTCGGAACCGTGTACTGCATTTTCTCCCATATTTTTACCATATAGTTTCCTGATGGTGCCCTCTGCAGCCTTTGCCGGATCGGTGGCGCCGATGAATTCCCTGAAAGCTTCAACAGCGTTTTCTTTTTCCAGGACAACGGCCACAATGGGGCCGCTTGACATAAAGGCTGTCAGCTCTTCATAGAACGGACGTCCGATGTGCATTTCATAAAATTGACCGGCTTGTTCCCTAGTTAACCTGATCTTTTTCATTGCAACAATTCTGTATCCTCCATCTTCGATTTTCGAGAGGATTTTCCCGGTATAACCTGCTGAAAATGCAGAGGGTTTAACCATGGTAAAGGTGATTTTTCCAGCCATTTTTTGTTGGGTTTATGAGCAAACAAAATTACTGAAATATTTCAAATAATCATTAATTTTGCACTCCTTTAAAATAAACCTGTTTGGAAAATACTGATTTCCCCGCCATAGCTGAAAAGCTTTCAAAACCCTTGCAGATATTGATAACCACACATACCAACCCCGATGGGGATGCTATAGGTTCCAGTCTTGCACTTTCAACGTATCTGAAAAAACGAGGTCACTCGGTACACGTAATGGCCCCGGATCTTTATCCTGATTTCCTTGCCTGGATGCCCGGGCATGAGGAAATCTTGTTTTTTTCGGTACACAGGGAGGAATGTGAAAAGGTTATTGCAGGGGCTGATATGATCATTGCAGCCGATTATAATAATTTCAGCAGGCTGAACGATGCCGCCCCCCTTGTTCGCCAGTCCGCAGCAGTAAAGGTACTCATTGACCATCACCTCTTTGCCTCTGATGAGTTTGACCTGAAGATATCCATCTCCAAAATATCCTCCACCTCCGAACTTGTCTACAATTTCATTGAGGCCATGGGGGATCTGCACCTTCTTGACAAGGCGATCGGCGAGTGTATCTATACCGGCATCATCACCGATACCGGGTCGCTCAGTTATTCCTGCAGTTATGTCAGAACCTACCTGATCGTTGCCGAGTTGATCAGGCTTGGCGTTGACGGGGAGCACCTCCACCGCCTGATCTATGACACTTATTCCGAAAGCAGGTTGCGCCTGCTGGGTTATTCCATCAGCGACCAGCTGGTAGTCCTTCCGGACCTCCATACTGCCTTTATCACACTTTCAAAGGAGGATCTGCAGAAGTTCAACCACCAGATAGGCGATACCGAAGGGGTGGTTAATTATGCGCTTTCCATCAAGGATATCAACCTGGCTGCATTATTCATGGAACGTGATGGTATGGTAAAGGTGTCATTTCGATCAAAGGGCAATTTTTCGGTTGATGTTCTTGCCCGGGACCATTTCAACGGTGGCGGCCACCGGAATGCAGCAGGCGCCAACTGCGATACCACGCTGGAAGAGACGGTTTCGAAATTCCGCCGGATCCTGCCTTCGTACCTGGCTAAACTTAAATCAGTTTATTCGTGAAAAAACCATTCCGGAATCGGAAATCACCCGGAACCGCCCATATTACAGCAGGCCGGTCGGGATGGGGCCATGGCCTGTTATTTCTGATTTCCTGGTTTATCCTTTCCCTGAACGCCTGCCAGGAGAGCCCACGGTCGGTTCAGTCTACCGGTCACATGGAAATGACGGACGACACGGTGATGAAATATAACCACCAGGTTGTCAGGGAAGAAAGCCAGGAAATTGATGATTTTATCATGCGGCACCACTGGAACATGCAGGTTTCCCAGACTGGGCTGCGTTATATGATCTATAAACATGGCAGCGGGGCGCTTCCAAAAAGCGGGGGGATCGTAGCAATAAAATATACTGTAAGCCTTATCAACGGCGACCTTTTGTATAACCCTGATTCCCTGAAACCTTTTGAATTTGAAACTGGGAAGGCCGCTGTTCCCAATGGTCTTGAAGAGGGGGTATTACTCCTGAAAACGGGCGATCATGCCAAATTTGTCCTGCCGTCACATCTGGCTTTCGGACTGCTGGGCGATATGGATAAAATTAAAAGCAGGGAGATACTGGTATATGATGTTGAGCTTTACCGGATCAAACCGGGGAGAAAGTGAATAAAAATAATTAAAAATCAAGGCAATCCACGTGAAAACCGTGGCAGGACTTTTACTATCTTTGCCGGTCAAAATAATGGGCTGACACGACCTTGTCTTTTTCAACAGGATCTGCTCCCGGTAACATCAGAAAAAATTAATCCAAGTAATATTAACCAAACTGTTAAAATGCAAAGTATGAAAAAAGTGTTTGTGAATCCGTTGGTCATCGTGATCCTGGTTGCTGTGACTATGTGGGCTTGTTCGTCAAAGTATCCTGGTTACGATCATACAAAGACAGGCTTGTATTACAAATTATTCAAGGTGAGTAAAGATACCGTAAAACCCAAACTGGGCGACTGGGTATCTCTTACCATGCGTTATGTCTATAAGGATTCCACCTTGTTCGACAGTAAAAAAGTGATGGGTACCCCGGTACGCTTCCAGCTGCCTCCTTCCGATTTCAAAGGCGACATTTATGAAGGTGTACGGATGATGTCGGCCGGCGACAGCGCAAGTTTCATCATCAATGCCGATTCCCTGTTCAAAAAGACCTTCCGTGCGCCACAGCGCCCGAAATTCATCGACAGCAATGCCGTTATCAAGTTCTATATTACCCTGCTTTCGGTTGATTCACCTGATGCCATGATGAAAAAAGAGATCAGCGACATTGCAAAATATGTGGCCGACAAAAAGATCACCGCAACCCCTTCTGCCAATGGAGTTTATTATATTGAGCAGGTGCAGGGTAAAGGCGCCAAAATTGATTCCGGCAGCTGGGTTACCGCCAATTTCAAGGTTTCCCTGATTGACGGGAAACAGATCTTCTCATCATCCGACCGTGGCGAACCCATGGTTTTCGAATTCGGCAAGCGCTTTGATACCCGTGGTTTTGCCGAGGGTGTTTCACAGATGCTGAAAGGCGGCAAAGCCACCTTCGTGGTTCCTTCCAAAATGGCTTTTGGTGAAACCGGAAATCCAAAGGCTGGCATCAACCCCTTTACACCTATCGTGTATGATGTCGAGATCATCAATGTTCAGACAAAGGCCGATCATGAAAAACAGATGGCCATAGACAAGAAAAAAAAAGATCAGCTCCTTGAAACCAACAAGAAACAGGAGTCAAGCCTGAGGCAAAAGTACCTGAAGGAACATAACATCAATGCAAAACCGACTGCTTCGGGACTGGTCTATGTTGAAAAGATTAAAGGTACCGGCGCCCGTGCCGTTGCCGGGAAAAAGGTGAAGGTACACTATACCGGAACCCTGCTCAATGGCACTAAATTCGACTCCTCACGCGACAAGGGTGAGCCATTGTCATTTACATTAGGCCAGAACCAGGTGATCAAAGGCTGGGATGAAGGTGTTGCCCTTATGAATGTTGGTGGACGTGCTACCCTGATTGTCCCTTCAGATATTGGTTACGGTGCCGAAAATCAGGGAGCCATTCCTCCCTATTCAACGCTTGTATTCGATGTTGAATTACTGGAAGTCAAATAAGTACTGACTTTAGTACCCCTGAAATATTTCACCCCCGGTATCCCGCTGTTCATGCGGGATACCGGGGGTGAACTTTTTTAAGCCCCTTCCTGGAGGTCAGCCGTTAATTTTGAAATTCATCCCTGGATCAGCTGCTTTCAAGCTTCTGCTGCAGGAGCTTCAGCTCGTCTCGGAGCCTTGCAGCCTCCAGGAAATCGAGCTCCTTCACGGCCTCTTCCATGGCCTTACGGTTTCTGCCGATCAGTTTCTGCAACTTCTCCTTCGAGAGATACTGGATGATCGGGTCAGCGGCGACATCAATATTTTCATGTTCATAATAGGGGACAGGATGTGGCTTTCCATCGGCAACAGCAGTCTGGCCCATGATGTCATGGGTGCTTTTGACGATCTGGGTAGGGGTGATGCCGTTTTCCAGGTTGTAGCTGATCTGTTTCGCCCTGCGCCGGTTGGTCTCACTCATCATCCGTTTCATCGAGTCTGTCATCTTGTCGGCATACATGATCACCTTGCTGTTGACATTCCTGGCAGCTCTCCCGGCAGTTTGCGTCAGCGAACGTTCTGACCGCAGGAAACCCTCCTTGTCGGCATCGAGAATGGCCACCAGCGACACTTCTGGAAGGTCAAGTCCTTCCCGTAACAGGTTGACGCCTACCAGCACGTCGAAAACCCCCATCCGGAGATCGCGCAGGATCTCCACCCGCTCAAGGGTGCCAACATCGGAATGGATGTAGCGGCACCGGATATCAATCTTTGAAAAATAGTTGGTCAGCTCCTCGGCCATACGCTTGGTAAGTGTGGTGACCAGGGTGCGCTCGTGTACGATGATCCGCTGGTTGATCTCGTCGAGCAGGTCATCAATTTGTCTGAGGCTGGGCCTTACCTCCACATAGGGATCCAGCAGCCCCGTGGGTCTGATGACCTGTTCCACCACCACCCCTTCGCATTTCTGAAGTTCGAAATCAGCGGGGGTGGCGCTGACATAGATCGTCTGGTCGATCATGGTCTCAAACTCGTCAAATTTCAGCGGCCTGTTATCCATCGCCGAGGGTAGCCTGAAACCATACTCCACCAGCGTTTGCTTACGGGAACGGTCTCCCCCGAACATCGCCCTGATCTGCGGGATCGACACATGACTCTCATCAATGACCATCAGCAGGTCATCGGGGAAAAAGTCAAGCAGGCAAAAGGGGCGCGAACCCGAGGTACGGCCGTCGAAATACCTTGAATAATTCTCAATACCAGAACAATAACCAAGTTCCCGCATCATTTCGATATCATAGCTGACACGGTCCTCCAGCCTCTTGGCCTCCAGGTCCTTGCCATTTTCCCTGAAGTAGGCGCATTGTTTGATCAGGTCATCCTGGATATCCACCAGGGCATCCCGCATCTTGTCGGGTGAGGTGACGAAGATATTGGCAGGGTAAAGGGTCATGGCCAACATCTGCTCGATTTTACGGCCTGTTGTGGGGTCAAAGGATTCGATGGTTTCAACTTCATTTCCCATGAAAATAACCCGGTAGGCAATATCCAGGTAAGCAGGATAGATGTCCACCGAATCGCCCTTGACCCTGAACCGGCCACGGGTAAAGTCCCCTTCAGTTCTGGAATATAGGCTGTTGACAAGGGAATTCAGCAGTTTCTTCCGGCCGATTTGATCGCCGGTATTCAGCCGGATGACATTTTCATTGAAATCATCAGGATTCCCGATACCGTAAATACAGGAAACGGACGAAACCACGATAATGTCTCGCCGCCCCGACAACAGCGCGGAAGAGGCGCTCAGCCTCAGCTTCTCGATCTCTTCATTGATGGAAAGATCCTTTTCGATATAGGTATTGGTCACCGGTATAAAGGCTTCCGGCTGATAATAATCATAATAGGAGACAAAAAACTCTACCGCGTTGTCGGGAAAGAATTGTTTAAACTCCCCGTACAACTGGGCTGCCAGCGTCTTATTGTGGCTCAGCACCAGCGTAGGTCGCTGAACCTCCTGGATGACATTGGCAATCGTGAAGGTCTTCCCCGACCCGGTAGCACCCAGTAAAACCTGGGAAGGATCGCCCCGTTGAATACCCTCAACCAGCTGCCTGATGGCTTCCGGTTGGTCGCCGGTAGGCTGGAATTCGGAAGTTAGCTTAAAATTCACTTTCTTTGGTTTTTAAGGATGGACCACCAGGGTAGCCGTTACCGGGTAGTGGTCTGAATAATCAACATCAAATTTATTGTAAACTGTTGCACCGAATTTCGCCGAACAGAGAATATAATCTATCCTGAAAGATGGAAATTTGCCGGCATAGGTACTCTCAAAAAGTCCGTTCCCTGCCGCCACATACGAATCTGTCAGATGTGTCGTAAGCTGATGATACGAGTAGGATGAAGGGCTATCGTTAAAATCGCCTGTCAGGATTACCGGATAAGGGCAATGCTCAATATGTTTTTCCAGGATATTGACCTCAGAGGAGCGCAGAACGAAGGCTTTCCGTAATTTGCTGATCATATGCAGCGAGCCCTTTTTGATCGGGATTACCTCCTTGTCAGGCTCCGTCAGGTGCGAATAAAAGGAATAATCCTCATCCCCGAAACGGATCGATTCAAGGTGCACATTGTAAACCCTGATGGTATCCCGGTTCAGCACAATGTCACTGTAGATGGCAAACAAACTGTGGTCGGCCATCTTGAAGGAACCTGTATTCACGATCGGATATCGTGAAAACGTTGCGATAGCATTGATTTTTTGCTTGTTATAGAATTCCTGGTAATTTTTAAAGAAATAGTAATCGAGTTGGATCGACCTGGTGAATTTCATCAGCGTCTGTGAATAATCCTCCCCCATGGCAAAAAACTCCTGGATACAGATAATGTCAGCCTTTTGCTGTACCAGGAACTCGGTGACCTTGCTTTTTGCATCCGGACTGTGTTCCCGCCACTGTGATCCGTAAAGGCTGTGAACATTGTAAGTAACGGTTTTAAGGGTAACGGCGGATCCAGGTTTTGGATTCATAAGCCGGTAAGGATAAATGGTTCGTAAACTGTTCCAGCCTAGCCCTATGGTGATTATTGAAAGGAAGATGATCCGTTTCCATGCGATCAGCCAGAGAAGGATAAATGCCAGGTTAAGGATCAGCAGGACGGGATAGGCCAGCCCGAGAAACGCCAGTGGCCAGAACCTGGCAGGAGGAACATAGCCGGCGCAATAGGCGAGGAGTAATCCCATGGCGGCAAAAATATTCAGGAGAAAAAGAAACTTTTTCAGATATGACCCTCCTTTATTCATTTGCTGGTTCTAGGTTTTCAGCGTTTGTTTGACGTTTTAAACAGAAGCTCCTTTTCTGCCTTTGTCAGGCTGTCATATCCGCCCTTGGAAATTTTTTCCAGGATTTCGTCTACTTTTTTCTGGTTTTCGGCCTTCTTCAGATTATATTCCTCGTCTGAAACGGGTCTGCCTGTATACCCATACCCGGGCGACGCATTTGAACCTTTTTTTACCCTGAATTTCCGGAAAAGGGGGGAAAAAGAAAATCCACTTCCCGAAAATCCCTTGGTTTTTAAGATCCTGTAAATGGAGATATATAAAAAGCCAAAGAGTGCGCCGCCGATGTGGGCCAGATGGCCTCCCGGGTTGCCGGAGGGAATCATGAAGAAATCGAAGACAAACAGGATAATGGCAAGGTAGAGAATCCTGATCTTACCGAAAAGAAATAGCGATATGGAGTATTCCGGTACATAAAAGGAGATGGCTGTCACGATGGCCATCACCGAGGCGGAAGCACCGAGTGCAAAGGCAACAGGAACAAGTTCAGAAAACACCGGAAAGATATTGAAGGCCATGATATAGACCATTCCGCCAGCAATCCCTCCTAAAAAATAGATGACCACCAGCATCCGTGAAGGAAGGAATTCGAGGAAAATACGGCCAAATCCGTAAAGCCAGAACATGTTGAACAGGATATGCCAGAATTCGACATGCAGGAACATGTAAGAGATGAGGGTCCAGGGCCTGGCAGCAACCAGCGGGAGGGCGGCAGGTAGGGCAAGCAGATGCGTGACCAGCGAGCCTGCCGCATCTCCGTCATGGATATTGAAGAAAAACAGGAGGACCCTGAGTACCTGTACACATACCCAAATGCCCACATTGACAAGGATTAACAGCGACAGGGCCGATCCCTGTCTGAAAAACCGCTTTGCTTCATCCAGCGGGTTTGCAGGTTGATTATAGCCGTAGTTCGTCATGAGAAGAAAGATCCTGATTTTTTCCGCCAGTAGATAATCAAAAAGTATCCGAAAATCATTCCTCCCAGGTGGGCAAAATGTGCCACATCATCATTCTGGTTGTTTGAAAATCCCGAAAAGAGCTCCAGGGCGCCATAAATGATCACGATCCATTTTGCCTTGATGGGAAAGAGGAAATAAACATAAACCAGCATGTTCGGGAACATCATCCCAAAGGCAAGCAGAATGCCGTAAACCGCACCGGAGGCGCCGATAGTGGGAACATCCATCCGCAACTTCAGCAGTTGCCTGATGTATTCAAGTGACTGGGCGGCATAGCCCGGGTTGTGTTTGGAAACCGACCATTCGTTGATAAAACTCCGCACAGTCCCTTCCTGGTCGTAGTAATTCTCAAAATGACTTCGGATGAATACGGTAAAACCGTCAACCGTCGGCGTTAAACTGTAAGCCTGTGCAGCCGACTGGATGGAGGACAGTTCGATCCAGTTGACAAAGGTCTGCACAAAGGCCGCACCGATGCCGGTTATCATATAATAGGTTAAAAAACGCTTGGAGCCCCATATGTTTTCCAGCAGGTAGCCGAACATCCACAGGGCGAACATGTTCATCAGCACATGGGGAATACTGCCATGGAGAAACATATAGGTGACAAATTGGTATGGCCTGAAAAGATCGGATTGAAAATAGTGCAGTCCCATCAGCCTTACCAGGTCTATCCCGAAGGCAGACTGTAAAGAGATGGTTGCCAGGTAAAACAATCCGTTGATAATCAACAGGTTTTTTACGACGGGAGGAAGCAGGCTGAAACCAGACGGGCTATATTGTTGGGACATGTTTTTTAAACCTTAAATTTTGAATTTCCTGTAGAGTTCATCAAAAGAGTAAATGACCATGGTGGGTTTCCCATCAGGCGACATCTCGGGCACTTTACAGGCGAAGAGGTTTTCAATCAATGAATCGATCTCTTCCTGGTGCAGTTTCCTGCCTCTTTTAACAGAGAGTTTCATGGCAAGTGATTTTGCCATTAACTGTTTTTGGGTGTTTTTATTGTCATTACCCGGCGCTTTGAGTGATTCAAGCATCGATTCAATCATGGGCCCGATACCGGAGACATCCAGATTCATGGGTATTGACTGTACCACGAAGGTGCCCTTGCCCAGGTCGTTGATATCGAATCCCAACTCCCTGAAATAATCCAGCCATTCGAGCATGAACTGGCTGTTCCCGGGGCTCAGGGTAATGGTTTGCGGGATGAGCTGATGCTGGCCGGGGAATGCTTCGGCAGGTTCACGGTTCATAAAACGTTCGTAAAGTATCCGCTCGTGTGCCTGTTGCTGGTCAATGACGATGATCCCCGACTGGGTATGGGTAACCAGGAAGGATCCCCTGACCTGGAAACTGCGTTTTCGTTCAGCAGGTTCCTCCTCCTTATGACTGCCCTGGTCCATCCCGTGAAGGCCGGTCCCCGGATGCCGGTATTCCTCTCTGTTATCCGGTCGGGAGGCTGGCTGCGACGGAGTATATAGATTCTGCCAGCCCTGGATGGGAGCAGGCGGTTTTGATGGAAAGGTAAAGTGAGTCTGGGGCTCGGTCTTTTTTTCAAAAGGGTTGTAGTCCGGGTTAACCGTGATGGTGGGTTGCCGGATGGGCTGATCCTCCGGGACAGGCTTATAATGCATGCTTTGTTCCACCTCGAAATCAAGGGATGGGGAGAGGTTGAATTTTCCAATCGACTGCTTGACTGCGGCATGCAGAATGGCATAAATACTCTTGATATCCTGGAAGTTGATCTCTGTTTTGGTCGGGTGAATATTTACATCGATAGTCTGGGGATCAACCTCCATATAGATAAAATAGGAGGGAACCGAATCATCCGGAATAAGTTCCTTAAAGGCGCCTTCGACTGCATGATGCAGGTAGGCGCTCTTCATAAACCGCCCGTTTGTGAAAAAATATTGTTCTCCCCTGGTTTTTTTGGCAAATTCAGGTTTTCCGATAAAACCGGAGATGTTGACCAGCGCAGTCTGCTGTTCTACAGGTATCAGGCGCTGACCATAGGATGAGCCAAAGAGGCTGGTGATTCTTTGCTTGAGGTTCCCAGGTGAAACCTGGAAAAGGATCTTGTCCTGATTATAAAAGGTAAAGGCGATATCGGGATGGACCAGGGCTACGCGAAAGAACTCTTCGATAATATACTTCAGTTCGAGGGCATTCGATTTTAAAAAATTCCGTCGTGCCGGGACGTTGAAGAAGAGGTTTTTTACGCTGACGGAGGTTCCGTTCTGACAGTTTACGGGGAATTGTTCCTTTACTTCGGTACCATCAATCAGGATGCAGGTACCTACTTCATCCTCAAACCGTTTAGATTTAAGCTCAACCTGGGCGATGGATGCGATGGAGGCAAGTGCTTCGCCGCGAAACCCGAGGGTACGGATGGAAAGGAGATCGTTGGCGCTCTGAATCTTTGAGGTGGCATGGCGCTCAAAGCACATACGTGCATCGCGCTCCGACATGCCACAGCCATTGTCGGTCACCTGGATGAGTAATTTGCCGGATTCCCTGATAATCAGTTTGATATCAGTTGCCCCTGCATCGATCGTATTCTCCAGCAACTCCTTTACGGCCGAAGCCGGGCGCTGAACAACCTCGCCGGCAGCGATCTGGTTGGCGACGGAATCTGGCAGGAGACGGATGATATCACTCATGGCACAAAAGTACCCATAATTTTTTAAAGTGCGAATGTCTCTTTGTGAGCCGGACGGATAGCCCGGGGAAAAATCTACTGCTTGCTGCCCGGGTAACCTGCCGGCGGAATATACCAATACCGCTGAGCCGTCATTGGGGAGGCACACAAAAAATATCAATCACCACCGGATACAGAGGATACGAAGGAAAAAGACATACTGAAAAAATCATTGAATGGATTTCAATGATACACTTGGCATTATTGCTTTTCCGAACACGTTGCTTCACCCCGCCGGGGGAGAAGTGCTATGCAGTTAAAACCTGGATTTATCCAGTACAGGAAACCTCATTTGCACAAGATAGAAGGCTCCGTAGAATACCGCACTGAAAAAGGTGGTTCCCAGAAGGTCATTCAGAAAGAATGAAAATCCATTGGTGGTGTCGTTGAAAAATATCATACCGGCCAGGTAACATTCTGCAAGACCGGCAGTTGTTTGTGGGTAAAACGGACTGGCCAGCCATGCTGCAAAGTTTGTTATCAGGAAAAAGATAACAGCAGAGGTGATGGATGCCAGAACGACCGATCCCACATTGATTTTTTTCCGGATCGACATTCCAATAAGAACCGTGACGGCAAAACCCAGGTAGACAGCAGGCATATTGGCGTGCAGACCTATAACGAGATCGCTTATGAACATCGCGGCGATCGGAATGGCGAAAGCATACTGCTTTCTGTCGAAATAGGTACCGGCAAAAAGTGCCATGGCTGCAATCGGCGTAAAGTTCGGCCAATGCGGCAGCAGCCTTAAAAAGGCTGCAACGAGAATAACTGAGAAAACAACAATAAATCTAGGATTGATAGATTTATATTTCATTTATTATATTAGGATTAGTTTGACACAAAAATAGTGAAACATTTTAATAAAAGTCAAGTCCTGTCAAAAATAGTTTTTATTTTTGGAGAACATTCATCAAACCAAGGCTTTAAAATGAAAACTATTGTTTTTACAGTTTTATGGTTCATCCTTTTTTTATCCACCGGCTGCATTCATATGAAAGAGAAAGCTGACCTAATTATCACAAACGGAATAATTTATACGGCCGATTCCATAAACAGCCGCTGTGAAGCCTTGGCTGTAAGGGATGGAAAAATACTGGAAACCGGCGCTTCAGATAAAATTCTGGCCCGGTACAGCGCTTCTGAAACAGTCGATATGAAAGGGAAAACCATGTTCCCCGGTTTCATTGATGCACATTGTCATTTCTTTGGTTATGCCGAAGGCCTTCAGTACATCGACCTGAATGGGGCGGCCTCCTTCGCCGAAGTGCTCAACCGGCTCAGGGTGCAGGCCACTCCCGGGACACAGCGGTGGATCGTTGGCCGTGGATGGGATCAGAATTTATGGGATATCAAGGAATTTCCCCACAATGAGCAACTCAACAAGTTATTCCCAACTATTCCCGTCATGCTGATCCGGGTCGACGGCCATGTCGTGCTGGCAAACAGGGAGGCGCTCAACAGGGCCGGGATCAGGTTGAACAACAAGTTCGGGGAGGGACAGGTTGGCATGAAGCAGGGTCATCTCACCGGAATCCTCAGCGAAACTGCCGCTGATGCCATGAGGGGCACTGTGCCTCCACCTGCAGGAAATGACCTGACCAGCCTTCTGAAAAAGGCCCAGGAACGTTGTTTAGCCGTGGGGCTCACCTGTGTAAGCGATGCCGGACTCGATTACAACCAGGTGATGACTATCGATTCATTGCAAAAAGCTGGAATACTCAGGCTCCATGTTTATGCCATGCTGACTCCGAACCCTGACAATATCACCAAATTTCTCCTCAGGGGATTGTATATCACCGACAAACTGGTTGTCAGGTCTATCAAACTGTATGCCGACGGGAGCCTGGGCAGCAGGACAGCAAGGTTAAAGAAACCCTATTCGGATGCCCCCGGGACCTCCGGGTTGATCGTAACAGAACCCGATTCAATTATTACTTTATGTAAATTAGCCTATGATCATGGATATCAGGTAAACACACATTGTATTGGCGACTCAGCCAATAAAATGGTGCTGCAACTATACGGCAGGTTGTTAAAGGGAAAGAACGACCTTCGCTGGCGGATCGAACATGCGCAGGTGGTTGACAGCGAGGATCTCCATTTTTTTGGTGACTATTCGGTAATCCCTTCGGTTCAGGCTACCCACGCCACTTCCGACATGTACTGGGCCGGCCGTCGCCTGGGAGACGAAAGGATAAAAGGAGCCTATGCCTATAAAACGCTGAAAGAGCAAAATGGCTGGCTCGCGAATGGCACCGATTTTCCCATTGAGAATATTTCTCCGCTGTTCACATTTTATGCCGCGGTAGGGCGGATGGACCAGAAAGGGTATCCCCGCGGTGGTTTCCAGGCCGGGGAGGCGCTTTTGCGAGCCGATGCCCTGCGGTCGATCACTGCCTGGGCGGCCAAAGCCGATTTCCTCGAAAAGCGAAAGGGGACGCTCGTTGCGGGAAAAGATGCTGATTTTGTAATTCTTGACCACGACATCATGGAGATCCCGGTTGCGGATATCCCCGGGGTTCAGGTTCTCCGGACCTTTATCGGCGGGAGGGAGCTCTTCAGGAAATAGCGCTGTTTTTATCGCGTTTATCAATGAATTTTACAGGTTTCCTGCTGGATTCAGGGTTTTTCATCCTTTGAATTTCAGCTTCACCGACAAAATTGACCAGGGGAGCGACCCGCAGTCTGGCCCGAAAATGATCTTTAATATCCTTCTCCTTTTCCTCCCTGATTCCATTTCCGCTGATATGGATCAGAATTTCATCAGTCCCGATGGAATTGGTAAAGACCTCCACCACATAGTTGGAAATGAGATCAATATTGTCAAGTATATCATAAAGTGCAGGCGGGAAAAGGGTGGTGCCCTTGTACTTGATCATCTGGTTTTTCCGCCCGATCAAGGGGCCGAGCCTGATGGTGTGACGGCCGCAGTTGCACGGGGTGGTAAAATGGTGACAGATGTCGCCTGTTTTAAAGCGTAGCAGGGGCATTCCTTCAACGCCAAGGGTTGTCACGGTGACCTCGCCCGGTTCGCCGGGTTTCACCGGGTGGTTGCTTTCATCCAGGAATTCAACGATGATGAGCTCGGGATGATGATGTCCGCCCTGGCCTTCGGCGCACTCGGTGAAGGAGGTTCCCATCTCTGTGGAGGCATAGGTCGAGAACAGTTTTAAGGGCCATTTATCCATGATCTTCCTGCCAAGGGTATTCAGCGACATATCCGTTTTCCGAAGGGGTTCCCCGATGCAGATTGCATTTTTCAGGCTGCTGGCGCGGTAGTCGATTCCATGTTGCTCTGCATATTCAATGATCTTCAGGATAAAGGAGGGAACTGCAACGATTGAATCGGGTTTGATCCGATGGATGGTATCCCATTGTAATTCAGGAATGCCGTTTCCGACCCTCACGACGCTGGCACCGAGCATCCTGATCCCCAGGAAATAGGCCAGTCCGGCCATGAACCGGCGATCGATGGTGGTCATGAGCTGGTAGATGTTTCCCGGAGCTCCCCCGGCACAGGAAAAGGAGATGGCCTCGTTATAGGCCAGCCTGTTGAGATCCTTGTCAGTCATGGCAAAGGTTACCGGATCGCCCAGGGTTCCCGAGGTGGTAATATAGTCGATGATCCTGTGTTTGGGAACACAAAGAAAATCCTCGTTCCGCTGCTGAAGGTCCTGCTTGGTGGTTACCGGGATATGAACCAAGTCGGCAGTGGTTTTGATGGTTGCAATATCAATCCTTTCCCTTTCAAACAGCTCCCTGTAAAAAGGCGATTTGGCGGATAAAAATGAAAGGGTTTCCCCGAGCCTGAGGTCCTGATAAGCTGAAATGATCGGAAGTGGCTGTTTTTCAATATCAGGGAAAAACGGATCGTTCATGATCAGAATATCAATCCGATCATGATCCGCAGGGTATTTACCTGGATGGTCTGCGAGGGACGTGTATTATCGGCATTATTATATTTCATATTGCCGAAATTATACTGCATCCCGAATTTCATGATCAAGTAGCGGACCGACAGGCTGAGTTCACTTTGGGCCAGGTTGGCGCCGTATTTCGAAAATTTCGCATCTGCAATATTATGCCACTCATCAAAATGATAGGCAAAATTCGCATTGATTTTATAGGAGATGTCGATCAACAGACGGTCAACAGGGTTGATGGTAATTACCGGCCCGAACTTTTGCCCGGCGAAATAATAGTAATGGTCGGTAACGGTGGTCTGGTCCTTCGGTTTGGTTGAATTATACCAGAAACTCAGGAATGTCGCATCAATGCCGGCACGAACCCGCTTGTTTGCAAAGGCGGGACCTATATAAATCAGGAATCCAAGGTCAAGGGCAGCGCCTATTTTGGCACCCAGATAGGGCAGGGAATCGGTTGCGCCGTTGTTAATGATTTTCGACTTTGCAAAATCCCCCTGCGGAAAGACCGGCCCCAGCTGAAAGTAGAAGCCACTATTGATGCTGGTCTGTGCTTGTAAAAGGTTAGAAATCAGGAACAATATAAAAATAGCTGAAATAATCGTTCTTTTCATAGAAATCATTATTAGGGACGTTAATTTGCCCCAAAGTTATTAAAATTAAGAATCGGATGAATATTTGAATAAAAAAGCAGGTTCGCGGTCAGTCAGTTTGTGGCTGCTGGCCGGCAATGAACCGGGCAATGGTGTTTACCGACCGTACCACCTCCCGGCCGAGGGCCTGGTCGGCAATGCGGATCCCATATTTCCGCTGGATCGCCATAATGATCTCAATCGAATCGACCGAATCGAGCGCCAGTTTGTTTTCCCCGCTGAACAGGGGAATTTCATCATCCACCTCATCCGGTTCCACACCGGTAAAATTCAGCGTGGTCATGATCATGATCTTGATTTCCCGTTTCAGTTCATCTGAAGGCATAGTCATATTGTCCTTTTATGGGTTGTTATTTAATAGCGGCGGATAGGGATTTGAAAAAGCGTTCTTCCACAACCGCCCGTTCTGTGATCATATTTCCCAGCTTTTTCAGTGTTTCCTGGCCGAGATCCCTGTTTTTGCCGATCCGTGCTGAAAAGAGGGAAATTTCGCGCCAGCCGTCGCCAATTTCCATCAGTTCTGCTGAAAGTTCCTTCAGCCGCGGGTTGCCGGTAATACCGGCCGCCTCCTGGAGAAAGGTCGCGTAAATGAATCGGAATCCTGCACCACCCGTTCCCTGGTCCTCAAGCAGGATGTTGATCTTCATGATTTCATGCGAAAGATGCTCGTTGTCCCGTGCAAATTTAGGCCATTCGGTCACCTTCGCACCAAACATGCGCATCCCGGTGATCCCCACAAAGGGCACGGGAAGCTTCAGCATATTGAAACAGGCCTTTTGGATACCCTTCAGGATGGCTTTCTGGTAATCTATACCCGCCGGGATTTTGTCTAGATGAAAAATAAAGCCCTTGGGCGACATCATCCCGCCGGCAAACCTGCCCTTTTCAAGAGAAGATGCATCCAGGCTGACCATATCGGGGAAATAGGAATCGCTGATGATATACCGGCTTTCCTCCTTCCCGGCGACTACCAGGAAGTGTACATTGATATGTACGCGTTCCCAGGAAGGCACGTAATCCATATAGAAGAAATCGACCTGGGCCCCGGCCGGAATCCCCTGTGCCAGCAGCTGATCCAACGCCGGCTCTCCTTTCCGGGGATCCCTGAAATCCTGGGTCTTAAACCTGACGCCAAGTCTTTTCTCAATATTGGTTCTGATCTGCCCGGGTCTGTTCCTGACGATAAAGGTCGGAAATGGAAAGGATTTCATCTTATGAAAGTAGCCGAAAAAAATGCCGCTGGCAATACCGAACACCAGCGGCTCCGTAATGGCCAGTCCGCCATGGTTGAGCAGGGATGTGATCGTCCCTGATTCACAATGGGCTGCCATTTTATGTGTATAGTCGGGGATAATCATCTGTTTTTTGCGTCAATTTTTGTCACAACTACGAAAGGGTTGGCTGTTGAGGGCTGTTTAACGGTGATGCTGCCCGGCCGGTCCTCCTTCATCAGGCTGGCTTCAACACCGTCATCCTGCTGAATAAGGATTACCTGCAGCAGGTTGGCAGCCGGGACATTGAATACATTGGCATAGCGGCGCAGTTCATTCAGGGAGACCGAACCAAAATGTTTCGGGTCGAGGTGTTTTTTTACGCGCGATTTACGGATCCCCGCCCTGGAGGCCAGTTCGGAGACAGAAAGTTCTTCCAGAACCATAAAATATTTTACCGGGCTGATCTGGTTGCGGGTCAGTTGCTCCCGCAGTTCCAGCTCCAGGTTCCTGCGTTTAAAGAAATAATCATCCAGGTAGTTGGCTGAAAGAAAGGAACCGGTTTGCATGGGGCCAAATTTACCGTCATCCTTTTCCACATAGATGATCATCTGCTGGTCAGGGTAATCCACAAATCCCTCACTTTCTTTCATAGAATAAAATTAGGATTTTTTTCCTATTGTCGTTTTGCAAAAGTAACAAGGCTTACGGTCATTGCAAAGCCAAAAAACAGGATCAGCATGAATGTACCGGGAAGTATGCTGACAAGGTTCCCTTCACGGATAAAAAGGTTAAGATAATTATCTATACCCCAGCGGATAGGGGAGAAGTGGCTGATAAACCGGATATAGGCCGGCATAATATGGATGGGCAAAAAGGTTCCGCTGATCACCCCCAGCAATACAACGATAACCGAACCAAACAGGGCCGCCTGGCCATGGGTGGAGGCTGCCGCCCCGACCATACATCCAAACCCGATGGCGGCCATGGCGGCGGCTATCGTAGCAACGGCGATGGCCAGGTACTGGTGACCTGTCTGAAGCTGCGGCAGCCCGAAAAAGGTTGGAAATACCCAGGTTCCGATGACCATCATCAGCAAAAACTGAACGAGGCAAACCACGATGTAGGTGAGGGCCTTTCCGCCAAGGATCAGGGAAAGGCTCACCGGTAGCGACCGCAGGCGCAGGAAACTGCCCTCATTTTTTTCGGTGATCAGGCTGCCGGCTAGCGGGATGACAATAAAAAACATGGCAAAGAGGATAAATCCCGGCACGTTGTTCTGGATCACATTGGGTTGTATCGAAGACAGCTCTTTTGTGGCAAAGGTTTCCACGATGGGTGGTATCGTCTGTAACGACCGGGCAATCATACCATCGATCACCGGCCGCATATTCCCTGGCAGGGTTGCCAGTATCCCGCTCATAGCCTCGCGGGTTTGTGTCCCTTTGATGATGTAGGTAAGCGCATTGCCGACCGACCGCCGGTAACTCTCCTGGAGGGTTGGATCGAGCAGCAGGATGATGGAGGAGTCGCCCGGCCCGACAACCACCCCGAACTTGTATTCCCCGCTGCCGATAAGGGTCCTGGCTGAGGTGGCCGTAACCGGTTTTTCACCAAACGATTTTACAGGTTCAAAGATACCGGAAGAGTCAAGGTTCGCCAGGAGTTTTTTCGAGAAGGTACTGTTCGATGCATCAGCATAAATAATCCTGGTCTTTGATGTCTGACTTTTCAGCGCGTTATCCTGTGCCAGGGTCACGACGAAAATCAGCAGGACAGGCATCATAAAGAGGATGACCAGCCCCGGTATGTCCCTGAAAAGCAACAGAATTTCCTTTTTCAGGATAAAAAACAATTTTTGCATGGAGCAAAAATAGGAAGAATTATTCATTTTTTGCAGCCTCGATCAGGCTGATCGGTGCGATGGTGGGGATGATCCGGGTGGGGATAAAACCTGCTTTTTTGAGCAGGGTGCGGTATTCCGCCGCCGTGCGTTCCCTTCCATCATTCAGGGTGGCCATCATCTGGATATCCAGCAGTTTGGCCAGCGCCGGTGCATTGCCGTCGGGCACGACCATTTCGATGATCAGGATCTGCCCGTTTGGTTTGATATTCAGGCGGATATTCTCCAGTATCCTGATACAGGCTTCATCTCCCCAGTTGTGAAGGATGTTTTTCATAAGGTAAAGATCGGCTGCAAAGGGAATCCCGGAAAAAAAATCACCTGGTACCAAACTCACCCGCCCTTCAACCTGGAAGCGGGAAAGCATTTCAGGGGCCCTGGCAAGCGCTGCGGTGGTATCAAAGAGGATGCCGCGGCATGCGGGGTTTTGACTTAGTATATTGGCCAGGAGGAACCCTTCACCACCACCGATATCGGCAATCACGGAGGATTTTGAGAAATCATAGGCTTGCATCACGGGTGCCAGTCCAAGGTCGGAAAGGTTGGTCATTGACAGGTCAAACAGTTCATTTTCAGCCGGATGATCCTTCACATATTCGTAAACAGGCTTGCCATATTTTTCGGTAAAGGCATCCTTTCCTGTGCGTACGGCATAGTCGAGGTTGCTCATCAGATTCCAGTTCACGGGGCCGAGGTGGTGCAGCACCATGTATCTGAGCGACCCTTCCTCCTCAAGGAGCGCCCGGGACATTGCATTCAGGCAATACCGGCCGTCGCGGGTTTGTTTAAAAATGCCCTGGCTGGCTAAAGCCCTCATGATGCGCGATAGGTTGAGCGGATCGGCATGAAGCTGCTCCGCCAGTTCCGTTGCCGTCAGCGGGGCAGCCTTAAGGGTGGTGGCAATATCCAGTTTTGCCGCGACATACAGTGAAGGCAGCAGCCAGAAATACTGGAACTGTTCGTATAACACGACATTCCCGGGAAACATTTTCCTGTTCAGTTGCAGTAAAAAGGTGCGAAAACCGTTTAGGCCTTTGACAAGCCATACCGGGGGCAGCTTTGGAGAGGAGGGTTTATGATTCATCGGCAGGCTATCCCTCGGATTCAAACAGGTAAAAATGTAGTTTGCCGGTACAGGGAACTACCTGACCGGAAGATTTTTCAGCTGGGCCTCATAGTTTTCCAGTTCAGCAATAAGCTTGGCCTTTTTATCCTTGAGATTCAGCTTCACATTCGAGAAAAGCTCCTTATAATACTGGATGCCTTTGCCAAGGTTATCCCGGAAGGTGGAGAAATACTCCTCCTGCTTTTCCGACCATGGGCGGGCTGTCTCATCCAGCTTTGTTTTCAGGTAATCGACATAGATGGTCAGTTCCTTCATGAACATGTTGGGCCGGTCTTTCCGTTTGATTACATTGGTTTTTCCGTAGATATGGTCCACCATCTCCTTGAGGGTCATCACTTCGGAAAAATAGGCCATGTTGGGACCCGGGCAAACCGACACACCCGGTTTTTCCACCCTTGTATCCAGGTGGTTTACGAGTAGTGCGGAGGTTCCAAGGCCAACGCAGATACATGCCTTGTCAACCACTTTGTCAAATTCATGATGAAACTCGTCCTCGCTGAGTCCCCGGTTTTTCAATTCCTCAATTTTCAGTTTCTGAAATTTCCTGGAGGCTGTACAGAGTCCGGGTTCGCCATATTCGGTGCTGAGGGCTGCATATTTCTTTGGACAGGGATTCCCGGGGGTATGGTGTTTAATATACTCCTCTTTTTCAATGTCCTTGGTATTTCCCCTGAGGTTGTTGAAGGGAACTCCCAACGGGCTGATATCACTCAGGAAAAGGTCATCTTCATTTGCTTTGCAGAGCAGTTCCAGGGTTGTCTCATCAACATTTACCACTTCAGGAACCAGCAGGAACGGGGTACCCCAGCCTACCGAGTCAATCTGGTAGTGGTCGGCAAGGAACTGGTGCTCTTCGGCTGTGCCGACACCTCCCTGTGCCGTGATCTTGATGTCAAGCGGATGGTCGGGGCATGGACGGTTTTTTGCCTTGAGGGCAACCTTAAGCATATCAAAGGTTTGTTTGACAAGGTCCTCGCGAAGGCGGTTGATCTCCTCTAGAACCGGTCCCAGCAGGTAACCGGTGGTGGGGAAGGCATGGCCACCGCAGTTAAGACCCGATTCAATGCGGTATTCCGAAACCCACAAACCCTTCTTGGCCAGGTATTTTCCCTGGATCAGGGCCGACCGGTGATCGCTTACTTTGAGGGTGATCTTTTTTTTCAACCTAAAATCCTGATCCGGATAAAACTCATCAAAAGTTTCAAGATAATTATATAACCGCGGGCTCATCCCGGCTGAAAGGACTACGCTGGAGGAGAGGTCGCTGTTTACGAAACCGCGCAGGGCGGCATGTCCGTCATTGTATTCGATCGGCAGTTTTACATGGTCCCGGAAATTTTCCTTGTCCACCTTGGTCATAATATTGACATCGATGCTGCCCATCGACAGGTTTTCCTGGATCCATTGCTTCACATCCAGTTTATCCCAGTCCTGTTTAAGCTGCTCGAATTTCTGCTTCAGGGTCGATGACTCATGAAGCATGTCGATATATTTGTGAAATTCGCCGCTTTTCTGATCGTAGGTCGCCTTAAGCTCTTCGAATTTATCCTTCGCAATTTTGTCAACCAGGTTGAGGTAGGCGGTGATTCGCTTTGCCCTGAAATCATCAATTTTCTCAGAGATCGCCTGGAACGGCAGGTTAAACTTCTGGCTGTAAAACTCTCTTAACTTTTCCATCAGGATGTCATCCAGCAGTGAGATCACCGAGGATATTCCCAGATGGGCGACCTTTACCGGAGTGTCAATTGAATAACCAATACCCAGTACCGGGATATGGAATGAATGAGGCGGGACTTTATTCATTGGTAAAATTATCAATTTGCAAAGATACGGCTTTTTTAGCGACATTATTCATTCATCAACATATCCACCTGTTCCGGAGTCAGGCGGGTCCACCTGGGATTGACCAGGATCTGTTCATTTATTTCAAATGTAACATGGTCAAATGTCTCACTGTAGAAGTCCAGTTTGCTTTGCAGGTCAGGGGTATGTTCGATGAAGATAAAATCTTCTGCCTTGCATTTGAATTCTTTCAAAAGCATTGCTGCCAGTGGTGCGCACCATTCAGTGACTGGTGTTCCGGGGTTCTGCCTGTAAATTTCGGTAACGATGACAAGGGTTCTGCCATCTTTCCGGTTTACCACCTTTATCCCGCACCTTGAAGGTGCTTCCCATTGTCCCGTGAAGGGATAAATGCGGTCCATATATTTGTTGAATTCGGGGTTGGTCTCCATAGATTAAAAAAAAGATAGATATCGGGTTCAGGCAATTTTAACGACTTTTTTCCCAAAGCTCAGGTTGGCCAGGTCACGGCGGCGGGGGGTGAAGGTTCCGTCGGCTACCTCCCGCGAGACAACCCTGCTGATGAGGTTGAACATCTTTTTTGACTGTGATTCATCCTGGTAAAAGGTGTCCCAGGCATACTGGAAGAGTTCCGACAACCGTTCAGGCGACATATGCTTTGGCTGGTAAACGACCTTGCCGGCGTTGTAATGATTCCAGTCGGTATCGAAGATCCGTCCCTGTTTGAGCAGGTCGCTGTAAGCCTTTGTGTGGGGAAATGGTGCCAGTACCGTGAATTCGGCAAGATCCAGTTCGATTTCCAGAAGGAAGTCCACCAGTCGTTTGATATCATCTTCGGTTTGATTGTCAAGTCCCAGCAATATGGTACCTTCCACTGCAATGCCGTAATCATGGTACTGTTTTATACGGTTCCTGATGTAGTCGGAGGTGTCGAACACAGCCTGGTAGACATACCAGGCGCCTGCCTGCGCCGCCAGGTCGAGCACATCGTCTTTATCTTCAATGGTATGGCTTACCCATTTTTTCTTCAGGGGGATCATGGCTTTGAAGAGTTCCTTCTCCCATTTGGTATCGAGTGCAAGGGAATTGTCAACCATAAAGATACGGTTGTTGTCCATCTGCGATAATTCCTCGACCACCCGTTCGACCGGCCGGGGGCGGAAGCCGCGGCCACCCAGGTATCGCACGGCACAAGGATAACAGTCGTAAATACAGCCGCGGGAGGCGTGGAAAAGGTCCACCATCCTGAACCCTTTATGGTAATATAGATCTTTCTTCAGGATATCCCTCTTCGCTGGACCGACTAGGTTCATGTCGGGCGGATTGCTGATAAAGTTATAGATTCTCTTCAGCTCATTTTTATGAAAATCAAGGAATACCTGATCCAGGCGGCCTTCCACCTCACCAAGAAATATCGAATCGGCATGCAGCATGGTCTCCTCGGCATGCAGCATGGTTGAGATACCACCGAATATCACCTTTTTCCCAAGCTTCCGATATTGATCAGCGATTTCCCAGCCACGTTTGACCTGGGTGGTAAGCATCATCGAAATACCGACAAAATCAGGATTTTCGTCAATAACAAGCTCTTCAACATTTTCATCGGTAAAGTCGATGACCACGTTTTCAGGGATCGCCGCGGCCATCACAACCGGTCCGTGCGGGGGCAGGTTGAAAATAGTCTGACCTTCAAGTTTTTCCCAACGGGGATATATAAGTTTAAAATTCATCGTTGCAATTTTTCAATTGTTTAACCACTGAAGGTCTCCGGTACCCATCAGCATCCCTGAAAATCAACCCTCCTCACAAAAACTGTAACAAGAATATCATTTGCCAGGGATACGGGTCGTACAGACAGGTGTTTTGGCTCTTTCAAAAAAGTAATTACCGAAGTCCGGCAAAGTTATGAAAAAATAGATACAGGGCCCTTCAGGCATAGGGCATCCGGCATTAAACCCACCATTGTTCCGTCAGACACCCTTTATTTTTGCCAGAAGGTACTCCAGTCCGACGATCTCCCCGCAGGTTGCCACCGCTCCGATGGTGACCCCGAGCAGCCCGTGCAGGTTGGTATTTTGTCCTGTGAAATAAAAATCTGCAATTTTAGTTATCGGCAATATATTGGTAATCAATGGTTCAAGATAATCTTTCCGGATGCCATAGAGTGAACCCTCCGGGGTTCCCGTATAATCGCGATAAGTCAGTGGTGTGGAAATATCTGCCTGTAGGATCGCTCCCTTCAATTCAGGGAACTTGCAGAAAACCAGCTGTAACAGCTTTTCCGCCCTTTCGCTTTTGAAATCCTCATAGGCGGTCCCCCGGTTCCCGGTTTGGGTTTCACGCCATGCGGCAACCTCCGCGTATTGCATATAGGTCAGAATGGTCATGGTGTCGGCAAATTTCTGACCGGTCTGCCGGCAGGGGGTGGTCAGCAGGTACATCCCCGGCCATTGCCGGCCGGTAAGGTTATACTCGCCCCACGGATCGGCTGCATGGTGGTAGTAACAGTTGTGGTTCAGGTAGGGGAATGAACCGGGTTTCAGCACCAGGTGCAGGATAAAGGAAGATATGGTATTTGCGAGCGAATCAATCCGTTTCCGGTAGGCAGGGCGCACCATCCCGCCGGGTAAAAGGGACAAGGTCGCTGCGGGATGAAAACCGGAGATGATCCGGGAGGAAAAATGGGTATCCCCGTTCGAGGTTGTAACCGAAAACGGCTGACCCTGCCGCTCAATCCGCGTAACCTCACTGTTCAGAAGGATGGTTCCCCCCGATGAAGTCAAACCGCTGGCAAGGGCAATGGCGATCTGGTCGGATCCCCCGATGATCCTGCATGCGCCTGAAATAAAGGAATGGCTGATGAGGGAGGATACGGAAACCGGTGTACGGGGATGTCCTCCGTATAGGAAATTATTCCCTGCAAGAACAGCTGAAAGCGGGATACCGGAGGATGACGGCTGATGCGAACGGATGTGGACAAAGGCTTCCAATAATTCAGAGGCACTTTTGTTTTTAAACAGATGTTCACGATGATCGCCCGGGAGTTCAAGATGATAGAGCGGGAAGGCTGATACCACCTCGGCGAGCTTACGGGTATAGCTGTGAAGCTCAGCAGCTCCGTCGGGAAAGCTGGGGAGAAGCTGTTGTACGAAGTTCCCGAAGCCCTGCGCCAGTGGGAATTCCTGGTCCATGAAGGAGATCCTGTCGAAACCGTCGCTGTCAAGTTTTTGGAGAAGGAGCGAATCGGTCAGCCCAAAATATTTCCAGTAGCGATGGAGCGGCTGACCCGGTTCGAGGGAGCCGGTATAATGGATGCCCGTTTCGAATTTCATGCCATGGCGGGTGAAACTCCTCAGATTGCCACCCGGCAGGCGCTCCTTTTCGATAATACAGACCTTCATCCCCTCCTTTGCGAGGATATTGCCGCAAAGCAAACCTCCCAGGCCGGATCCGATAATGATCACATCGAATTTCTCCATCACTTCACGGCTTTTCTTTTCTGAAAACCGAAAGCAGCAGGTAGGTCAGGGGTCCCATCACAGCGGCAAGCAGCAACCCGAAGGTAATGCTTCCCAGGAGATACTGGACCAGGTTTTCCTTGATCCATTGCAGTCCCGGCCCTTGGGTATAGTGCAGGTTCGACATCTTAACCCCCATTACCAGTCCTCCAAGCCAGTAACTCAGGAAAATAATAAAAGGCATGACCGGCGGGAGACTGATATTGGAAACCGTCACCGCTACAAATTTGTTCAGCTTTAACAGGTGCGCCAGTCCGAAGGTGGTCACGATCTGCCAGCCCCAGATGGGGGTAACGCCCATAAAGAGTCCCAGCGCCACTGAAAATGCCAGTTTGGCATTCGAATCGGTGCTGTTGACAATATATTCCATGAAAAACTCCCGGACCGACCTCTTCCGCAGGTCCCTGAAAAAGGATAACGGTCTGACCCACAGCAGGGCCATAAAGACCAGGATGCTGTTGGCAATGCTCACCCGCGTAAAATCGGTGAATTTCCTGAAGTGGGAAACCCGGGTCTCCTTCGGTGCATAATAGACCTTTACCGGCACCGACAACACCCTGACACCCCGCCAGGCAAGCCGGACGAGGATCTCAACCTCATATTCATATTTTTTCGAGAAGACCCATCTGATCCTGCTGATCTGTTCCAGCGGGTAAAGCCGGAAGCCGGTCTGGACATCGAGTACGGTGATGCCCGTCTCAACCTTAAACCAGAAAATCGAAAATTTATGGCCAAAGCTGCTCGTCCCGGGAACCTCCTCCTGCGACATATCGCGTGCTCCCAGGATCATGGCGCCGGGCTCCTTTTCAATCAAATCAAGAAACAGGGGAAGATCTTCAGGGAAATGCTGCCCGTCACTGTCGATGGTCACCGCGTACCTGTAGCCCCTGTCGGTTGCATGGGCAAATCCCTGCCGCAGGGCCCATCCCTTGCCGGTATTGACAGGAATAGTGACGACATCGATCTGCGGGATCCGCTGCAGGATGGCTTTGGTTTGATCGGTTGAACCATCATCAACAACGATCACGTGGTTCGTAAATGACAAAACCCCCGTGATTACACTTTCCAGAGCATGGTCGTTGTTGTAAGTCGGAATGATGCAGCAACAATGCAGGTCGGTAAACTGCTGCCTCACCGTTTGTAGATCAACCATAAAATCCGTGGATACTTGAAACTGTTTTATGGGACAAATGTAGAATAATTCACCGACTTTTATAAATGTCTGTTTTGATCTATTTGATTAAATTTGGCCTATGAAAATATTGCTCATAAATCCGCCACGCTCACCGGAAAACAATATCCTGAAATTTGCTCCGGAGAAGGCAAAACCGTTCATTCACAGGAAACTGATCGGCCCCCCGCTCGGATTGCTGACCATTGCCGCCGCTGTCAAAGAGCATGACGTGACGGTTTTTGATACCAAGGGAGAATATGACCTTGTTCCCGGTACCCCTCCGCTGGAGAAGCTTGTTGAATCACTGGTAGCCAGGTTGCAACCTGACCTTGTAGGCGTTACGGTGATCACCTCCGAATTTGATTACAGCATTGAGATCTTCAGAACGGTAAAGAAATGCAATCCCGCAATTCTGACAGTTGCGGGTGGTTTGCACGCAACATTATGCCCGGATGATTTTACCGATGCATCGGTCGACATCGTCATCCCAGGGCAGTGCCCCCATATTTTCAGGGAGGTGGTGAAGGCATGGGAAAAAAGGGGCGACTGGAATGCTGTTCCGGGCATCATCCTCAATACTCCCATTGGGCTGAAGAGAACCAGGGGTACTCCGCCGCCCTGGGACGGGGCGGGGAGTGATTACCTGATGCCCGACCGAAGTCACCTGAAACGCTGGATCGACACCTACAAGGTTGGCAACAGTCCCTATCCGAGCACCTATGTCTTTACATCGCTGGGATGCCCTTATAAATGTACCTTTTGTTCTATCTGGACCCAGTTCAGGGGAAAATATCACCAGCGTACGGTTGAAAGCCTGATCACGGAGCTTAAAACCATGGAAGAATACCCTGTGGTGCGGTTTGCCGATGCCAATACCGTGGTGGATGAGCAGTTCATGCTGGAGTTGTTCAGAAGGATAGGCGAGGAGGGGATCAGCAAGACCTTCATCATGGATATCCGCGCCGATATTGCCGCCCATCGGCCCGACATTATCGAAAAGCTTGCCAAAGGCGGGCTGAAGGTGGTCATTTGCGGGTTTGAGTCCTTCCGGGATGAAGAGTTGAAAAAATATCACAAGAATGCTCCTGCACACGACAACGGATTAGCGGTAAAGGTTTTCCAGGAAAACGGAATCATGGTGCGCGGCAACTATGTCGTTCCGGTCGATTATAACCATGATGATTTTAAGGCCCTTGCCGATTATGCAAGCCTGAACAAGGTGGTATATGCAGGCTATACCATCCTGACCCCGATGCCCGGAACGCTATACCACCAGGAGGTTAAGGAGCGAATTACCGATTATGACTACCGGAAATACAATTTTTTCAATGCCGTGATGAGAACCACCCTGCCCCACGATGAATTTCATGCACGCGTTGCCTCGCTGTGGCTGATCAGGCAGGGAACCGATGTGATATAGACTGATGATATTATAACAGGAATAGGTGATGAAGAAAATCCTGCTGATCAATACGAATACCGAGAAGGCGCCCTACCCGGTTCCCCCGCTTGGATTATGCATGCTGGCATCGCGGCTGGAGGGTCAATATCAGGTGAAGATCTATGACGGCGTCTTTGATGAAGGCAGGAACCTCATAGCGGAGGTGCATCAATTCAATCCCGATTTTATCGGGTTCAGCATCCGCAATATCGATGATACCGTCGAAGAACGGACCGTTTTTTACCTTGAGGGCATCCTTGAGAAGTTTATCCGTCCCGTACAGCAGGTTACTAAAGTACCTTTAATCCTCGGAGGCAGCGGTTTCAGCATCTTCCCGGAGGAGCTGATGAAGCTTACCGGCGCCGGCTATGGTATTACCGGCGAGGCGGAGGAGCTATTGCCCGAATTACTGTCAAGGATCATTCAAAAGCAGGATCTGTCGGATCTTCCCAACGTGATTACTGCGGAAGCCATGAAGATCAGGGGGGGGCGGTACGAACCATCCATCACGGCTGCTGCCGGGCGGTTTCCCGAAATTGACCGGTGGATCGACTTTAACCCCTATAAGGCCAGGGGAGTCTATTCGGTTCAGACCAAACGTGGCTGCTCACACGGTTGCATTTATTGCACCTATCCGCTTATTGAAGGCAGGCAGTTCAGGATCCGCAGGGCTGCCGACATTGCCGACGAGATCGAACAGGCACACAAACGGCTCGGACATGTCACCTTCGAATTTGTCGATTCCACCTTTAACGATCCCCGCGGGCATGCCGAGTCGATCTGCCGCGAGATCATCCGCAGGAATATCCGCGTAAGTCTCAGGACCATGGGGATCAACCCGCGTCATACCAGTGCGGAGTTGTTTGACCTCATGATACAGGCCGGTTTTACGCAGATCGATGCGACTCCCGACAGCGCATCCGGCAGGATGCTGAAAAACCTGGACAAGGGCTTTACCCGTGCCGAAATTGAAAAGATGGCGGGGCTGATTACAAAGTTTAACCTTCCCACCATGTGGTTTTTCCTCTTCGGCGGCCCGGGTGAAGATACCGATACATTTAAGGAAACCCTTGATTTCATTGATAATTATATTAATCCTGAGGACCTGGTTTATATGAATTCAGGATTGCGGATCTATCCGGGAACCCCATTGTACAACATGGCAGTCAGCGAGGGGAGGATCCCCGCCGGGCAACCGGTGTTTCAACGCGCCGCCTTTTATTGTTCCGACAGGATCCTGAAAACCGATCTCGACCGGCTGATCCTGGATGCCACGATGCTGAGGACCAACTGCCTGCCTGCCGGTGCAACAGCGCCCGGCGCCACCATGCTGGCAGCCGCCGGTGAGTACAGGAAAACCACCAATACCAGGGAACCTATGTTCCGTACGTTGCTCAGGATCAGGAAACAATGGAAAATGGAAGGGAAACTGTAAGCAGGATACTGGTCTTCAGGTGATCTCCAGGGTATCCAGTGAGGCAAAACAGAAATTCCCGTCAATAAATTTTGCATTTTTCGTCAGCCCTTTGGAAGGGCCGCATTCCACAAAGAGTTCCGTGTTCAATGCCAGTAATTTTTCTGTGGTGGCAAGCCAGTCGAGCGACCTGAACAGGTTGCGGCTTACCTCGCTGCGCAAGGATACTTGCGAGGTCACGATAACCTGATCAACCAGCGAGAGGATCGGGGTTTGTGCGGGAGAAAATTTAAGATGGCTGATCTTCGCATCAAATTCAGGGGCCGCCAGGGATAAAAACCGGGAATGATAGGGGATGGAAACTTCCAGGTCGCGCACATGCAGGGCTCCTTCATTCCTGGCATCTTCCATAAAACGGACCAGATGATCACTTTGCCCTGAAACCACGAACGAATGGGGAGCATTCCGGTTGGCGATCTCCACCTCCAGCCCCTGCTGATGGATCAACTGCGCTATATCCCTCCTGTCAAGTCCAATTACGGTGGCCATCCCAAACTGCCTGTTCTTCAGTTGGCCCGACACTGCCTCAAAGGCCAGCCGGATGAGCTCCAGTCCGGTTTCAAAGGTGATTACCCCGGCATCAAACAGGGCAGCATAGATGCCCATGCTGTACCCCGCCGTAAAGGCCGGTGTGAACTGGAGGGACCTGAGGGTACGCGAAGCCGCACAGCTGTATAGGTAGGTAAGGTACTGCGTGGCGAGTTCATCCTCCGGGGCCTTCATCGCTGCATAGCGTAACCCTGCAAACGGGGAATCACCCAAATGCGAGGCCGCCTCCATCAACAGGTTGAATTGCTGTTCAAAAAAGGGGAGTTTACCGCCGGGATGATCTCCGTAATCGTGCGCGAAGGCAGAGAAAATAAAGGCTGACTGTGTTACAGGCACCACAATGCGGGTTAAGGATTGATTTCCAGCAACCTGTTTTCATGTTCAATGATCAGCAGCTGCATGCCGATAAGCTCGCCGATCGTGGCAACCGGGTGCTTAACCGCGTACTTGCCGATCACCTTAAGTTCAATGTCGAGGCTGTATCTCTTCTTGAATATCTCAATCAGTTCAAGGAACATCAGTGAATCTCCGTCAAGGTCATTGATGATGTTTGTTTCATCAGAGAGTTTCGATATATCTGTTTCACATTCCTCTGCAAAAAATTGTACACGACCTCTTTTACCTCAGTCCTTGTGCGTTCTGTAACAATTGCCATGTGTGTTTGCTTTTTGCAAAAATAATTATTTTCCCCGATTGGTCACGAGTCATATTTTTTCAGGACCAGGGTGGCATTGTGACCGCCGAAACCAAAGGAGTTCGACAGGGCAACCCTGCAGTCCTTGACCCTGGCGGTATTGGGAATGTAATCGAGGTCCAGGTCGGGATCGGGCAGGTTGTAATTGATGGTAGGGGGCAGGATGCCGGTCCTCAGGCTCATCACGGTGATAATCGCTTCAATGGCTCCTGCAGCGCCGATGGTATGCCCTGTCATCGATTTGGTAGAAGATACCGGTATCGAGTTTGCATGATCACCGAAAACCTTTTTGATTGCCATGGTTTCATACCGGTCATTCAGTTCCGTAGAGGTACCATGGGCATTGATATAGCCAACCTCCTCTTTTTGAATGTCCGTGTTTTTCAACGCAAGCTCCATCGTTTCAGCCATGCCCTCACCGTCTTTCTTAGGGGCCATGATATTATATCCTTCGCTGGTAAGGGCGTATCCGGCAAGGGTGGCATAAATCCGGCTGTTACGGGCCTCCGCATGTTGTTTTGATTCCAGTATCACGACGCCTGCTCCCTCACCGATAACGAACCCGTCGCGGTCAAGCGAAAAGGGTTTGCTCGCGCCCTTCGGGTTGTCGTTGGCGACCGACAGGGCATAAAGGGCATTAAAACCGTTGATCTCCTCTGCATTGATGATGGAATCAGCCCCCCCGGCAATCACGATATCGGCCTGCCCGCTCCTGATCATCTCATAACCAAAGGCAATGGCATAGGCCGATGAGGCGCAGGCGGTATTGACAGAGAAACTGGGGCCCAGCAGGTGATACTCCAGCGAGATCCACGCCGGCATAGAGTTGGTCATCGACTTAAAAATTGTATTCTGCAGGGTTGTCTCCTTTTCAACGCTTGAATTTCCTGTATTGACAACCCCCATAATCACGCTGCACCTGGTCCTGTCAAGGTTTTCAAACTGAATACCGGCATCTTCAACCGCAATTTTCGCTGCGGTCACGCACATCCGGGTGACGCGGGTCATCTGGCCGGCAGCCCTTTTTTTGATATAGTTACGTGAAAGATCCTCGAACCCGGGTGGCAGTTCAGCGGCAAAACGGGTGGCACAGCCGCCGGCATCGAACAACGATATCTCTTTAACGCCGCTTTTGCCAGCTACGAGGTTCTCCCAGTTTTCATCCAATGATAAACCCAGAGATGAAATCAATGCCATCCCGGTAATAACAACTTCTTCCGACATCCGGGGTTAATTCTGTAAATTGCTGGCCCACCTGCACATCATGTCGATATCTGCCTGTGTGGGCAGCTTGTCGGGGTTGTTTTTGCGCCATTTACCGGTGGGCATCGATTTCTTTGTCAACTCCTTGCAGATCTGTTTTGCCTTTTCCTGTTGCTTTTCATTATTGTATTTCTCCCAAACCGAGAAGTTCAGCTTTCCTTTTGCCATGAAATTGCCGTCGTCGGCATGACAATCCATACAGGTTTTTTTCACAAACTGCAGGACGCTGTCGGGAAGTGGCATGGATTTACCGGCATTCCCGGTCTGTTTGGAGCCAATGGCCTTCTGGGGATTAAAAACAAGCGCTAAGGAAAACAATACACTCAGCGAAACGATCGTTATCAATGCGATATTTTTCATGGTTTGATTGAGTTTTTTTACAAAGATAACCAAGATACTGATTTGAAACCAAGATTTTTCATTACCGAGGGCCGTGTTTGATTGAACATTGCGGAAGGAGAGGCAGATTTGAATTAAAGAAAATTAATAACTTTGCACCTTAAATAATCTACAAAAACCAATCAATTATGCGACAAATAGGATTTTTTTTAGCGGTATTACTTTTCTCAGGAATGACAGTGATGACCTCCTGCAGCAAAAAAAGCACGAGTACCCCGGTTGACCAGACCCCGACGATCAGTTTTGCCACGATAAACGGCTTCCTGTCACATGATGTCAATTACGGTCTCGACAGTATCTTCAAGGTACGGATCCTTGCCGCCTCCAACACAAGTTCCAAGGCGCCGCTGACAAAACTGACCATCACCACTACTTTTAACACCCACACCTATACCCAGGATACTACCTTCAGCACCTCGTCGCTGAACCTCGATATCATGGCAAAGACATTTACCACAGTTGGTCCTGAAAAGTGGGCTTTCAAGGTCACCGATCAGAAAGGCCAGACCAAAGAGGTCAGCCTGACCATCACCGGCATTGTCACTATGCTGGATGCCATTAAATCGGATCCTTTGGTTCAAACGGGTGACAGGCCATACGTTACCTTCTCGGCGATAAAGGACTGAGGCCGGTTCCTACTGATTTGTTGCCGGCAGGGAGGACCAGCATTACCTGTTAAATTTAAGTAACAGTTTTCCCAGGGGATCCTGGCCGACTCCGAAATACTCCTCGATGGCGTGGGTCATGTTTTCCTGCGGTACAGACAGGCTTGCCGTGAATCTTTCGCAGGCTGACAGCCATGTATGACGCAGGTGCTCCTCGATGTCAGCGCTGTATTCAGGTGGCTCAACGGCATGGTCAGTCAAAGGATATTTGTAAAATCCTTCGTGGGTTTTAACACCAAGTTTTCCCGCTGCCACAAGTTTTTCAAGGGCTGAAAGAAACGGCTCATAGGGTGTTTTCAGAGGATATTCACGGATATAATTTCTGATGGAAACCATCATGGTATCGAGGCCCACGGCATCGCAAAAGTCAAAAATGCCAAAGGGGAACAGATTTGACCTGACCAACTGGTCCATCTGTTCAAAAGTGCAGGAGCCATCCTTTACGATACGGAATGCCGCATTCTGCACCTCCAGGAAAATTCTGTTGAGGATAAAACTGTTTTGCTCGTCAAGGGTGATATAGGAGCGGCCAATGGTCTGCAGAAATGATTCCAGCATTTTTACCGAATCAGCTGTTACCGATGAGGGAAGCGTGATTTCAACAATGTCAGCCATTTGTACCGGGTAGAAAAAATGGAGACCTGCCACCTGGCGCCGGCTATCCTGCAGGGGTAGCAGCGCCGACGGGTTTATGGACGAGGAGTTCGAGGTAAATACGGCCTCTTGCTTAACGATGCCGTCAATCTCGCCAAAAAGCCGTTGCTTATCTTCCTGCTTTTCAGAAATTGCCTCGATGACAAGGTCGCAATCCTGCAATGCCCTCAGGTCAGCCGTGACGGGCGTGCGCAGGAGGTTGTCGTACCTGTCCCTGTCGATGGTTCCCGTTTCAAGCGCCCGTCTGATCCTTTTTGAAAACTGTTTTAGCAACTTTTCAAGGTTTGTGCGCTCACTGCAGATCCATACCAGGTCAAAGGGATGGCTGATCAGGAAATAAAAGATGCCGGAACCCATTTTTCCCGCACCGATGATGCCTACTTTAGTCATATGAATGCGTTATAATAAATTCGATTGATGAAGTTAACGTCTGTTTGATTTTTAAGCATTTTTCATAAGAATCCTGTTCCTGTCATCAAAACAGCCAAGTCAACCACACTGTTCACAATGACTTCCACACTGTTCACAATGAATTCTTTGTGTGTTTTGTGCCCTCATTGTGTCTTTGGGTTAATGTTAATGATCATTCGTCTTTACGCCCCGATAATTTCGGTATTGGCTTCTTTCCCTGCTGCTGAACAGTCTGTCGTAACCTCCGCTGCCATCTTCCCCTGCTTCAACTGGTCGTTCCATGAACCCCGGTCCTGGCTTATTACCATGCTCCTGTAGGCTGCCAGATGTCGCTGATGGTCCTTCACATGCCGGTGGTAGCCGAGCATCGATATCAGGAATCCCAGCCCTTTGTCGATGGCCAGTTGCCGGGTGCGGATCAGCTTCACGATGAAGGAGAGGAGTTTTCTTCGTTCAGGATCGGAAGCGAGGAAAAAGGCCCTGAATGTAACCCAGGTTACCCTCATTTTCATCCATGCCGATATGTCGCCTCCCTTTCGGGTAAAGGCGCCGTTGCTGAAGAGCGCCTCTGCTTTCACCCGGATGGTGCTGAATGAAAAAAGCCGATCGATGGTTTCCATGTAGCGGTCGAAAAGGTCAATCTGCGACATGTTCCTGTAATGCAGGGTAGGGAAGTGGCCGACTCCCAGATCGGGGTTGCAGGAAAACAACCGCCCCTCTTCTTTGAATTTCCGGTGCGTTTCGGTTCCCGGCGAGGCATTGAGCAGGTGCAGGTTGACATAGGCCAGGTTATGCTCCAGGCAAAAATCATAGATCCTGTCAAATTCATCCAGGGAGTCATTGTCAAAACCAACGACAAAACTGGCACTGATATGAATCCCGGCAGCATGGATCTTGCGGATGGCCTCCACGTAGATTGTACCGCCGCGGTTATGATGCTTGTGCGATTCATCAAGACTTTCTGCGTTCAGCGATTCAAACCCCACCAGGATATTGAAACAACCGGCGTCGGCCATCAGTCCGAGGAGTTCATCATCAGTGGCAACATCCAGGCTGCACATGCATCCCCAGGAGATCTTCAGCGGGATGATGGCTTTCATCAGCTCCCTGACATATTTTTTCCCGATGGTGAGATTATCGTCGACAAAGAAAAAATAGTTGGTCGGAGAGGCCTTTATCTCCTCAACGACATTCTCAATGGTGCGGTACCGCATTTTGGTGCCGAAATTTTTTGAAACCAGGCAAAAATCGCAGTTGAAGGGGCATCCGCGCGATACCTGGATGCCGGTCTGGAATACCCGGTTCATCCTGACAAGGTCCCAGCGGGGAGGTTTTTGGGACGTATAGGCCACAAAATCCCCGGTTTCATATACGGGCTTCAAACAGCCATTTTCAAAGTCAGTCAGGCACTGTTCCCATTTCCCTTCAGCCTCGCCGGCAACCACACAATCGCCATGGCGGAGCGCCTCCTCCTGCGAAAAGGAGGCATAGGGGCCACCGAAAACCACCGTCGCCCCCAGTGCACGGTAATGGTCGCCAAGTTCAAAAGCCCTCCTGGCGGTGGCATCGAGGGTGGTGATTCCCACCAAGTCGGGTTTGCCGTATTTTGGCAGCTTCTCAATCTCCTCATCAAAGATCCTGATATCATAATGTTCGGGTGTAAGCGCTGCAACCGTAGGAAGAGCCAGCGGGACCATGGGGCTCCTTTTCCCGAATATCCTGGCCATCTCCCTGTTCAGCGGGTAGTTGACATAACGCTGCCGTGGACTGATCAGGTAGAGTAAATATCTTTTTTTTCCAGACATCATATTACATAAAGTACACAAACAATCCTATCATGGAGCATCAGCCGCACCGGAGCTGCATTTTCTTCATTTACGACAACCGGTATCACCATTTTTGAATAATATACCCCGCCTGCATGAATTTGCTCACCTCCGTGACAAAGCTCAGGATCACGTCGCCCCTGGCCATTGTTTCCTCTTTCCTGATCTTGTCGAGGCAAAGCAGCGCCATCGGCGGGCCGATGTATCCCATAGAGGCCATCCTGGAGTAAAGGGTGTTTCGGTTGATGCCCAGTTCACTGCATTCATCCATGATGAGTTCCGAGATATGTTTCGAGGGAAAATTGACCTGGAAGAATTTTATCAGGCCAGGATCCAGCGGGTATTTTGCCAGCATTCTTTTCAACCCCTTCAGGAAGACAGAGCCCCCCTCCTCATGAAAATTTGCCCGAAGTTCCTCCTGGAACATCTGCGCCAGGTGATGGTAGCCCAGTTCAAATTCCTCCTTGGGATTCATGTAACTGGCGGGTCTTTTGTTCCCCATGGCGGCAGGTTTAAGCCCTCCGACCGACTCCATGTAGTTGTATTCCATAAACAAACCATCCCTGTGGCCGCTGTCCGCCTGCAGCAAGATGGCGGAGGCGCCGTCGCTGAGAAAATAGCGAAGGAAAAGCTCCTCCTTTTTCACCAGGGGCTGGTTATAATATTCTGCAACAAGTTCGGAGGAGGAGATGTTGGCCGAAAGAACCAGGGCCGTTTTATAACGGCCGTTGCGGAGCAGGTCGGCAGCGATCAGCAGGGCTTTATACGCCGATGTGCAGTTTGCATGTACCGAGATCTCGGCACATTGTTCAATTCCCAGCGCCTCCTGTATCCTGACACTGGCCGTGGGCATCTGGTCCTGGTGGGCGCTTCCGTAAACGATCAGCTCTACATCGGAAGGGGTGAGCCCGGCATCGGCAATCGCCTCAAAGGCTGCCTTTACCGCCATGGTTACATTATCTTCGGTGAAACGCCGGGTAACGGGATCAATGGCAAAATGGTAATAGTCAACCTCAATCAGCTCCCGCATCAGCGGCCGGATGCGCGACAGCCATTTCCTGGTTTTCTCAGGAGCTTCGGTCAACTCACCCAGGTAATAATCGACCTCCTCCGGGGCTATGGGTTTGCCCGGGAGGAAGGATCCGCTTCCCGTGATCCTGACATGGATTTCCGCACTATTCAACGACATTCTGTTTGGACAAATATTTTTTTATATAAAGTTTCCTGTACCCGGGAATCATATTTTCAGGCAGGGCCTTCGCAAAATCTGAAGCCAACCGGCAAAGATCCTTTTTAGGAACCACAGCATCCACCAGATCCATTTCAAAGGCTTCGGCAGGCAGGAATGTGGCTCCCCGCAGGATCAGTTCAACTCCCCTGGCTTTACCGGCCAGCGCTGTCATATGGCCGATCCCGCCGAGCCCCGGCATCAGGTTGTAGGATGCTTCCGGCAGCCCCAGTACGGCATCTTCGGCACAAATCCTGAAATGGCACCAAAGAGCAAGTTCAAAGGCCGAACCCAGGCATACGCCGCGGATCGCCGCGATAACCGGGATCTTCAGCCGGCCGAGCCTTGCAAAGTTAAGCGAGTTTTCCAGCAAAAGGTTTTCGGAGCTGTTTTCCAGCAATTCCTGAAGATCTGCTCCCGACGAAAAATGGCGGCCATTTCCAACGATGATAACCGCTTTTAACGATGGATCGGCCGATACCCGGTCGATCCATTGACCAAAGGCGCTGAAAAACTCCATCGTCATCGCATTGGCGGGTGGTTCGCCGATCATGAACCAGCCAATCCGCTCTTCAACTGCCCACTGCATCTCCATCTTCCTGTTTTCTACGTACTGATTCGATCCATGCAAGTTCGCAAAAAAGCCGGCTCTCCTGCTTCAACGCCTCGTCGGGGGCAAGGCACAGGCTGTTTCTCAGGGCCGACATGATATTGCGGATCACCTTTACCGGGCGGTCGCCCGTCATCTTCACCATCAGGTTCCAGGCATAATCAAAAGCCTCGTCACGCGGGGCGATATGATCGATCAATCCCACCTCCTTTGCCGCAGCAGCATTCATTGTATCCCCGCCAAGGATCATCCCTGCCGAATGAAAAAGCCCGGTAACAGCCGGAAGCCGGAAGGTCCCGCCCATACCGGGCATCAGGTTCCCGTTCACCTCGGGAAAGGCCAGCAATGCATTTTCTGAAGCCACCCGGATGTGACAGGCCAGGGCCAGTTCCAGCGCGCCACCAAAACAAACCCGGTTGATGGCCGCGATCACTGGGATCTCAAGCGATTCAAGGATGCTGAGCAACTCACCACCTTCGGCCATCAGGGTTTCTATGGCGCTATCGTCCTCCTCCATGGCGGCAAAAAGGTGCGGCAAATCCCCGCCTGCGGAGAAATTCCTTCCTGCGCCCCTGATGATAAGCCCCTTGAGACGCTCATCGCTCATCCATTCCCTGAATTGAGATACCGCCACAAAGGCCGGCACCTTCAGGTAGTTTCCCGGGGGCGGGGAGAGGGTGAGGATGGCAATGGATTCCCTTACTTCGTATTGTATGTCACCATTTGGTTCCAACGTCATTACAGCTTTAAATATCGGTTTCGTAGTTTATATCAGTGCCAGGATCTCTGCAGGTACGTCGCGCGGAACCTTCTCCCCGTCAAGAAAGATCAGTTTGGTGGTTGCCCTGGCCGACGACATCCCCGTCGACTTGTTGATCAGCTTCTGCTGAAACACAAGATAGGGTTTCTCCTGCACGCAAAATGATTCGATCACCAGCTCATCAAAAAGCCTGATCTCACGCTGGTAACGTATGTGAACATCCGTCACCACAGGCAGGTTGCCATGATCCTTTAAAAAGTCGTACATCCCCAGCTCCCTGAAATATTCCCAGCGTGCATGTTCAAAGTAATTCAGGTAAACCGAATTGTTCACATGGTTGTAGGAATCAAGCTCGTATCCCCTGGCTGTAAAGGCGACGGTTAATTTTTTTGCCATTATTTTTCTGTGTCAAATTTGCCTTTGAATTTTAAAAATACCGTTGAACCGGCAAGGATAGAGGCCGTTACCGACAGCTGTCCTGCGTCAGCCTCCTTTATTAAAATCCGGAACTCAAGTTCAGGGTTCAGATCCGGGTTGATCAGGGATAAAAATTTGATATTGTCTGATTCTGCCAGCATGAGTTTTTTATTAACTGCTTTTCCCGTCAGTTCCGTAACCATCTGGATCTGGCATACGCCGGGCACTACGGGGTTTCCCGGGAAATGCCCCCGGTACACCGGGTGGCCGGCATTCAGCCGGGTTGTCGCCGTGAATTCCAGTGGGAAACTGACCTGATCTGAAACGCTAAACGATTGAATAGCATAAAAATTTCCCTGGAGCATGGTGCATGAAATTAATTCATTGTCTGCTGACAAAAATAGGCAAAATTGTGAACCCTGCCATTTTGATCGCTCCATGTTCTGCAAGTCAAAAATCGACTAATTTTGGCGCCTTGTAACCATGCCTGAATTTTCAACTTCATAATCCATCTTTGAAAACACCTTCACTTCAAAACAAAGTCATCCTGGTCACCGGGGCATCCTCCGGGATCGGCGCAGCCGCGGCCAGGGCATTTGATGCGGCTGGAGCAAAGGTCGCCCTTGCCTCGCGCCGGAGGGAAAAACTGGAAGAGCTGGCCCTGGCCATGACCTCGCCGCTCGTGATCGCGGTTGACCTGGGCGATGAATCGCAGGCCCGGGATATGATCCGCCAGGTTGTTGCCCGGTTCGGGAGGATCGACGTGCTGGTTAATAATGCCGCCTCCATCATTGTTGACCAGTCGGAGGTGGTGAAAAGTGAAGACCTGCTCCGGGCCTTCTGCACCAACCTCATCGCCCCCGTGGCAGCCACGCAGGAGGCGCTTGGTTTCATGCGGAAACAGGGCAGCGGCCACATCATCAACATAGGCTCGCCGGGATTTATGATGGGTATACCCTTTTATGCCCCCTACGTGTGTTCAAAGGCCGCCCTGACTGCCTGGACCCGCACCATCCAGGCCGAGTGGTACGGAACAGGGATCAGCATTAGTGAATATTTCCCCGGATATATCAAAACCGACTCCCCGCCCGAATCAAGGCTGGGCGTGGTCGACCAGGATTTTCTGATGATGCAGGAGCAGAATTTCATTGCTGCAGCCTTCACCAAACCTAAAACACCGGAACATGTCGCCCATCAGCTGGTGAAGCTGATCGAAAAACCGAGGAACCTGGCCTATTCTGACTTCGGCGTGAAAATCGGCGCCTATTTATCCAACATCAGCAGCTTCAGGCTGGCCATCGCCCGCCAAATGGCCAAGGCAGCCAGGAAAAAGAAAAATCTTCCTTTTTTCCCCGGATGACAGGAAGGAATGACAAGAAATTTTGAACACAACATCCATTAAAACCTGAATTCAACCATGAGAAGCCCCATCCCCCTGAAAGACCGCAAAACCGACTACATCTACCTGGCCTTTTTCTTCCTGAATGTTCTGTATATCACCTATATCGTCGACCTGGAACAGCTGGTGATCCCCGATCCCGACAACTTCAGGTATCCGCTCTGGCCGCTACCCTTCCTTGTCGACATGGTACACTGGTGGGGGAGCAGCTTCGACCCGCTGCAGTGGGCGCGGCCAACCTGGTGGAAAGCCACCATCTGGCTCGATGTCCTGTTCTTCGGCCCCTATTATGTCGCCGCTATCTATGCCTTCATCAAGGGCAAGGACTGGATCCGCGTCCCAACCCTGATCTATTCGTCGATCATGTTTACCAATGTCTTTATCATCATGAGCGAGGAATACTTCGGGCCCCATGCAACCAATTCCGGACTGATCGTAACCGTGGCCAATGCCCCCTGGTTTTTATTCCCTATCTTCCTGATCTGGAAAATGTGGAAACATGAACACCCCTTTACGATCGATGACTGATCCCACCTTACCTGTCCATCATCGCGACTGAAAATTACAAGGGAGTTTCCTCCACTTCGCACGTTGCCGTAAAGGTTCATCAGTATTTTCACGGGTTAACGCGTGGTTGCCGGCTGTCATGGTTCGGTTATTAACCATATTCGGACATTACTGGCTCCTTCTTCGACAGTTCTCCGACGATTCTTCGATCATTCTTCGATCATTCTTCGATCCTTCTTCGATTTTTCTTCGTTAAGGGTATGCTATTCCTGCGATCCGGGAATTGAATCGTGATGGATGTATGACAGCGTGCCGCCGGTGAAACAAGGGTCATCACACCAGTTCCCCGGTGTAATCGTCTACTAAATAAGTAGTAACAGGAAAGAGGGGAGGAATCTATTTTTTCTCCAGTTCCAGGTTCATTTTGACGACAACCTGCTTGAATTTTGCCAGGTCTTTCGGGTCGACAGGCTTGGAGGGGGGAGATTCCAGCTTCAGCGGGTCGGTAGGGCTGCCATTGCGGTAAACCCTGAAATCGAGGTGCGGGCCGGTTGCAAGTCCGCTGCTGCCGACATAACCGATCACCTCCCCCTGCTGAACATGGCTCCCCGGTTTCAGCCCCTTTGCATAGCCCGACAAATGGGCATAGGTGGTGGTATAGACCGAATTGTGACGGATGCTGATAAACCTGCCATAACCCCCGTGAAAACCGGCTTCGGCAACTCGTCCTTCGCCCAGTGAAACAACGGGGGTACCCCTGGGGGCGGCATAATCCACGCCGTAATGGGGTCGTACGATACGCAGGATCGGGTGCAAACGGGCTCCGGTAAACCGGGAGCTGATATGCGAAAATTTCAGGGGCGCCTTCAGAAACGACCGCTGCAGGCTCTGTCCGTTCTCGTCAAAAAACTGCCCCTTGCCATCCTGGTCGAAGTTGTAGGCATGAAAATCCTTGCCGTTGCTGTTAAAGGTGGAGGCGAGGATCCGGTCGATGCCGACCATCACATTGTCAACAAACAGCTCTTCATAGATGACCCTGAAATGGTCGCCCTTCTGCAACCCGTAAAAATCAATGGTCCAGGCATAAACATCCGAAAGGGCCATCCCCAGGTTGACATCCAGTTTGTTTTCGACAAAACAATTCCACAGGGAGCTTTTGATGGTACCGCTTGCCGTCTTGACCAGCCTGGTAACTGTCTTTTTATCCCGGTAAACCCGCATGGAATCACGGAAGTCGTACACCACGAAGTCGATCGGGTTTATCTCATAGACAAAACACAGGGTGCGATGCGCCGAATCTTTTGAAAAGATCCTGGCGAAGGTATTGCCGGTATGGATTTTTTTCAGGTCGAATACACCCTGGGTCTCTTTGGCAATCCTGTCAATCATCGACCCCGAAACATGCGCCGACAGGAGGGAGGAGAGGTTCTGGTTATTTCCTACCTTTCCATAAACGATTTCGGCGCTGTCGAGCCTGATCTTGTAGGCAACCTTGTGCTGCACTACAGCAGCGACGTGCAGTACCGAGGTTTTGGGGGAAGTGGGGATCAGGGGAAAGTAAAAGGCGACAATTGCCACGATGATCAGCACGAGCAAAACGGCGGCAATGGAATAGCTTTTAACGGATATCTTCTGCATGGTTTATTCGAATGTCAGGTTAATCTGTACAATCTCAGGCCGGTTGCCTAGCCTCACCGGAGGTCCCCAGGTGCCATAGCCGTTGGAGACGAAAAAATGGGTATTGCCTGTTTTTTTATAGCCGCTGCTCAGTTCATACATGGCGGAGGTCACATAGTTGAAAGGCCACATCTGCCCGTGATGGGTGTGACCTGAGAGTTGCAGGTCGACGCCCTGGGCAACGGCCTGTTCAAGGTGAAAGGGCTGGTGATCCATCAGGATGACCGGCTTGGTACGGTCGACAGGCTGCATGATATCGGCAAGTTCCCTGCGCTGCTTCCCTGTAAACCTCGATTTGTCGCGGTCATCGCGCCCCACGAGCCAGAAGTGGCCGTCGACCAGTACGGCGGTATCGCGCAGCATGGTAAGTCCGTGTTCCCCCAGGTATTTTACGGCTGCCTCCGCACCGCCGATATATTCATGGTTCCCGGTGATGGCATAGACCCCCAGCCTGGACCTTATCTGCGCCAGGTTTGCGCCAAGGTCGTTTTTGATCACCGGGGCCAGATCCTCATCCACCACGTCGCCGGCAAAGAGCACAATGTCGGGATGCAGCGAATTGATGTCGGCAACCAGCCGGTTGGCCTTACGTTTGGCGATCAGCGTGCCCAGGTGTATGTCGGAGGCCATCACGATATTCAGCGACCTGACACCGTCCACCTTTTTGGCAACATGCAGGTCGAGTTTTGTAATCCGCGGGTTCCGGGCATTGATGAACCCTGCGACGACCACCAGGGTTACCACTGTCATGGAGATAAACAGGGCTGTCAGCTTGGTCTTCTGGTAATCGATATAGAAAAATTGAGGAAAAACAGGGATAAAATGGTTGATCAGCCTTCCCAGGTCGACCGCCAGGGCGATCAGGATAAAATAGAGCATGAAGGCCAGCCAGAACGAGCCGATCCAGGTGATGACCCCCGTGAACCCGCATGGCCAGACCCGTTCAAGGATCCTGGCAAGTAAAAACGTTGAGGCTGTGATCCAGAACCCGGTGATATACCAGGGGCGCCATCCCGAACCGGATGGGATGGCCTGCAGACCCTTGATGAAAATATAGCCGTTAACGGTTCCGTAAACCACCAGGACGATGGTAAAAAATATGATGAAGATGTTTGTTTTCAATTAATTTTCCCTTTTTTTATGAATTTGAGTGCAAAGATACCGTTTCATAAAAATATACCTTTAAATTTGTTCAGCCAAAAACATATTACCGGATTGTTAACAAGGATCACAACGGACCTTAACATTTACTTTTTAAAACCTGAAAGATGATTGAGACAGGCTTTGTACTTAGCTGGATTGATTACACCGTAATGATAGTTTATTTTGCCTTTGTGCTCGGCATCGGCTGGGCGCTCAAGCGTTATATGAAGGATGCCAATGCCTTCCTGGAAGCAGGTCGCTCGATGCCCGCCTGGGTAGCAGGCCTGGCCTTTATCTCCACGAACCTGGGTGCGCTGGAGGTAATGGGGATGACCGGTTCGGGTGCCAAATACGGGATGCTTACCACTCATTTTTACTGGGTTGGAGCGATCCCCGCCATGGTTTTCCTTGCCCTGTTCATGATGCCCTTTTATTACGGGTCAAAGGCGCGTTCGGTACCTGAGTACCTGAAAATGAGGTTTGATGAGAAGACCCGCGGACTGAATGCCATCCTCTTTGCCGTGATGACCATCCTTGCCTCCGGTATTTCGATGTATGCCCTTGCCATCCTGATGGAAAAGGTGCTGGGTTGGAACTTCCATTTGAGCCTGGTGCTTTCGGCCGCCATCGTGCTTGGTTATACCTACCTCGGAGGCCTCTCTTCTGCCATTTATAATGAAGTGCTGCAATTTTTCATCATCGTCATCGGGCTGTTGCCGATCGTGGTCCTCTGTATGCAGGACCTCGGCGGATGGGCGGGCATGAAGGAACAACTGGCGCCGATCGTATCGGCCAAGGGATTTGCCGCCGATACCTGGACGACCACCTGGAAATATACAGGATCGGCGAAAGCCAACCCCCTGGGTGTCGAATGGTACGGGATTTTTGCAGGGCTCGGGTTTGTCCTTTCCTTCGGATACTGGTGCACCAACTTTCTGATCGTACAGCGTGCCATGTCGGCCGAATCCTCCACCGCCGCCCGCAATACACCACTCATCGGCGCCCTGCCGAAGATGTTCATCCCCTTCCTCATCATTGTTCCCGGCATCGCCGCACTGGTCCTGCTGAACAAACATGGGTCAGGATTTACCCTTCCCGAAATTTCCCCGGGTCATTACAACTACGACTATACCATCATCGCCCTTCTGAAACAATACTTGCCTGCCGGCGTGCTGGGGCTTGGCATCACCGCCCTGCTGGCATCGTTCATGTCGGGGATGGCCGGTAATGTCTCCGCCTTCAACACCGTTTGGACCTATGATATTTACCAGAGCTATATCAGGCCTGTTACCGGCGACGCTGCCGCCGACTCCCAGCATTACCTGAAGGTTGGCCGTATGGCCACCGTCTTCGGCGTTATCGTCAGTATTGCCGCTGCCTACCTGGCAAGCCTCTTCGGCAATATCATGGATTTTCTCCAGACCATTTTCTCCATGATCAACGCCCCGCTGTTTGCCGTGATCTTCCTGGGCATGTTCTGGAAGAGAACCACCGGTCACGCCGCCTTCACAGGACTGCTGTCGGGATTTTTCATGGCGCTGCTCCATCATGGTTTCACCGTTCCCGAAGGCGCTGCCACCCTCGTCAAGGGAGGCTGGATCTGCAACTTACATACCTATCCTGTAGAAATGGCCCAGAATTTCTGGACTGCCATCATCGCCTTCAGTACCAGCGCAATTGTTACCGTGGTGCTCTCCCTGCTGACGAAACAGAAGAAATCAGATGACGACCTGAGGGGTCTCGTTTATGTGCTTACGCCTAAACTGGGCGTGGAACAGGTGCCCTGGTATCAGCGCTCAACCACCCTTGCCATCCTGGTACTGACCATTGGCACGGTGCTGACGATCTTGTTTTGGTAAATATCATGTACAAATTACAATCTAATAAAATTCAAACACCATTATGGGTATAGATATTAAGTTCCCGATCGGACTGATGTTCTCGCTTCTCGGGCTGTTACTCTCACTCTACGGAATGTTCACCGACGGTAATGTTGAATTGTACCGCCGTTCGCTGGGTGTCAATGTCAACCTCTGGTCAGGTTGCGGCATGCTGGTTTTCGGGCTGATCATGCTCTTTCTTGCCTGGAGAAGTAAAAAAACCAAAACCCAGTGAGATGAGCCAGGTTCAGCGTGCCTTCCTGAAATCGCCAATTGGTTATATCGACATCGAGGGTTCCGAAGCAGGGATCCGCAGTCTCTATTTCCTTGATTTCAAGGTAAAGGTGGGCCGCACCCCTTCATGCCTGAAGGCATGCGTTGAACAGCTGGATGAATACTTTGCGGGGACCCGTCCTTCCTTCGACCTGCGTCTCGATCTGCAGGGCACACCTTTCCAGCAGAAGATCTGGCAGGAGTTGCTGAACATTCCCTATGGAACCACGACCACCTACCTTGAACTTGCCAGGCGAACCGGGAATATTCACGCCTTGCGTGCCATCGGCGGAGCCAACGGTAGAAACCCGGTATCCATCATCGTTCCCTGTCACCGTGTCATCGGACAGAGCGGGAAACTGGTGGGATACCGGGGAGGATTACAACGGAAAAAATGGCTCCTCGAACACGAACATGCCTTCGCCCAACGCGACCTGTTCTACGGCAAACTCTGATATCTCTATTGTGCCCTACTGTGCCTTATGTGGTTAAAAACCTGTCTTTAAACCCATCGGCCGACTATCCGCCAAAATCCGAACTTCAGTGCCCTCACCACTACGACTGATCTTCCTTCTGCTCCTGATAACAACCAGATTATCAGCCCAGGATGGCATTCGCAGCCTTGTCCCGGATCCGGGGAACCCCTTCTTAATAACATCGGTGGCAACCCGCTCCTCCAGGGAAATATCTCTGCCTGCCTCCCAGCCGCTCTTTTCGATTGTAGCCGACAGCCTTCTTTATCTGTCATGCGACCATTCGAGAATGATCAACGATACCCTGTATTTCACCCTTGCCGACAGCATCTCCGGCTGGGTGGCACCCGAAAAGAACTTTGCCCCCGGACTGAAATACATTGTCCGTTTTCTGAACACAGGTAAAACGTCGCACAGGATTGAGAACCTGGTCCCCCTGGGAGAGAGCGCAGATAAGGTATATATCACCGCAGGCGGGTCAAGGGAGTGGCCGCAGTATCTTTGCCGCTCGCGGCTTTTCAGACCCGGATACGGCCCGGTGGGAGTGGTGCTTCCCGATAATGCGTGGCATATGGGATTTGCCGATTACAGGATCAGTGATGCCTTTTCTCTTACGGCCGTTGCACGCAGGGGCCGGCGTGAAGTTAACCTTACCGGAACCGACAGGTGGAGGGTGACCATGAAGCCGGGAGGCTGGGCGGAATACGCGATTTTTATCGACTGCCATGACGGCGACTGGCAAAACGGTTTGAAGATGATGTTCAGGCAACGATGGCTGTACGACCTTCCTGCCTTTGACAACCACCTCTTTGAAAGGCAGGATCTTGGCTGGATGCGGAATACCTATATCATGCTGCTCCAGTTTGCCTGGGATAAAAAATATTACGACTATGCCCAAAAAAGGTATACATGGTACGATAATTTCCATGAATATGACAGTCTGACCGGAGGGATCGACATCTATACCCTGTGGCCGACCTGGCCCCGCCTGGGACTTGACCAGCGGAACCAGTGGGATATGTACCGCGACCTGCCCGGGGGGCTGGCCGAACTGCGCAACCAGGTTGATTTTACCCACAAAGCCGGTAAAAAATATTTTATCTCCTTTAACCCCTGGGATGAGGGAACCCGGAAAGAGGACCAGTTACAGGGAATGGAGGATCTGCTTCGCGGCACGGGTGCCGATGGCGTGGTACTCGACACCAAAGGGGAATCGAGCCTGGAGCTTCAGGCCGCAGCCGACAGGGTGAAACCCGGGATCATCATGTACAGCGAAGGAATGGCTGTTCCAAAAGACATGCCGGGCATTGTCAGCGGCAGGGTACATGATGCCCTTGTACTGCCTCCGCCGTTGAACCTGAACAAATATATCAAACCCGACTTCGCCATCTTCAGGGTGTTGCAGCTGGCCGATGACCGGCTGCACAGGGAACTGGCCATCTCCTTTTTCAATGGTTATGGCGTGGAGATCAACACCATGCGGCCGGGGCGACCTAACTGGATGGCCAGTGAATTTACCTACCTTGGCCAAACCACCAAAATCCTGAGAGAAAACAATTCGGTTTTTCATAACGACCATTTTTTCCCGCTGGTCCCCACCCTGGCCGACTCGCTGTATGTGAACCGCTGGGAGGCTCCCGGGAAGGTGATTTACACGATCTACAGCGCAAATCCAACGGGATGCCGCAGTGAACTTTTCGAACAGGACTCCGTCGGGCCCCACCGGCACATCGTTGACCTCTGGAATCACCAGGAGGTAGCCCCCGTTATCCGAAACGGAAAAATCATGATTCCTGTCGTTGTCGATTCTTTTCCACGTTCATGGCTTAACACCCGCAGGGAGGGAAGTTCAGGCTGTATTGCCATCCTGCCGGAACTGCTGGAGGTGCATGTTTCTGAAAAGAGCTTTTCCTTCGCCGGTTCGGCGGGTGACCATATCGTCGTGACAACAGGAAATCCCGCCTATGGTTGCAGGGAGTATTCCAGCCCGGTCTCAAAGGAATGGACAGTCAATAACGTATTGTTGCAGGAGAATCCTGAGAAAATTGTAATCCGGTTGTTTGACAAATCAGAATTGCTGGATGAACGGGTCATCGCAGGGAACAGCATGGCTGAACCGCCGCCGGCAGCAGCTCCCGATGGGGCTGCCGAAACGCCTCTCCTCCGGTCGGTACCCAAACTGATCACCTCGGTTCATCGTACCCGGGGGGCCTCTTCGGCTCCGGCGGGAATGGCGGAGATCCCGGCAGGCCGGTTCAGGTTTTATACTGCCCGTGCCCCGGGTACCCTCGAACCCTTTATCCCCTTTCCGAACTTTTCAGATACTGTGCTTTTGGATATGCCCCGGTTTTTTATGGATATCACCCCGGTGACCAATACCATGTTTAAAATATTTATCATGCAAACATCATATAAGCCGGTAGATACTATTAATTATCTGAAGCATTGGTTGAATGAAAATCCCCCGCCGGGGCAGGAGAACATGCCAGTGGTTTATGTCAGTGAGGAGGATGCCGGGGCTTATGCGCGGTGGGCCGGTAAGCGCCTGCCGACGGAACAGGAGTGGCAGTTTGCCGCCCAGGGTTACGATATGCGGAAATACCCATGGGGAAACCATCCCGATTCCACCCGGTGTAATTTCAACCTCAATGTGCCGGCACAGGTTGATCAGTACCCTGGTGGCGCCGGCCCGTTCGGGGTGATGGATATGATCGGGAATGTCTGGCAGCTAACCGGTGATATCTATGAAAACGGCTGCTATTACTATACCATCATCAGGGGAGGAAGTTATTATCATCCTACCCGGAGTATCTGGTATGTTACCGGCGGACCGCTGCCGGCCGATCACCCGGAGATGCTGCTGCTGATGGCTCCGGGCCTCGACCGGAATGCTACCGTCGGATTCAGGTGTGTTAAAGACAGTGAATGATTCTCCCGTCAGTAATTCATGATGCATTCAGGGCATCGAAGAGTACCTCGACAGGGTGGAACGCCTTTTTGCCTGTTCCATCCATGATCTGGTGGCGGCATGAGGTGCCGGGAGCAGCAATGAGAACCTCTGTGTCAGACTTCCTGACCTCGGGGAAGAGAACCAGTTCACCAACTTTCATGGAGGTTTCGTAGTGCTCCTTTTCATAGCCGAAGGCTCCTGCCATACCACAGCAACCCGATTTTATCTCATCCACCTTGTAATTTACTGGGATTGACAACATTTTCAGTGTAGGGGCTGTCGAGGCAAGGGCCTTCTGGTGACAGTGGCCGTGCAACCTGACAATCCTCGAACCGGAGGTAAATAACCCAGCCAGTTCCCGGCCATCCGCAACGAGCCGCATGATAAACTCGTCGAACATCAAGGCATTTTTTGAAAGGGCAAGGGCAGCATCTTTCAGAGCCGGGTCAACCAGTTCGGGATATTCATCCCGGAATGTCAGGATGGCCGAGGGTTCAATACCCACCAGAGGTGTTTCGGCGGAGACGAGCTCCTTTAACTTCATCACATTTTCATTGGCCAGCTTTTTGGCCTTCCTGATCAATCCCTTCGACAGGAAGGTCCTTCCACTTTCATTGTGACCGGGGATGACCACCCGGTAACCGAAAGCGTTCAGCAGTTTGATGGCTTTGATGCCGATCTCTACATCGTTGAAATTTGAAAATTCGTCAGCAAAAAGATATACCATTTTTCCCGGTGTTCCCTGGTTCATGCCGCTTTCCTGGTGACGTGCGGCCCAGGCGCGAAGCGTCGTTGAATAGAGTAGGGGAATATTTCGTTTCGGGGCGAAGCCCAGGATGTTTTTGGTGATTCCCGACAGGAAAGTATTCTCCTGGAAAAAATTAAAGAGGGCAGGGAAGAGGCTGCCGAGTTTGTTGACAGAGGTGATGTGTGCGATAAGGCGCGAGCGCAGGGGGATCCCGTTGGCATCATAATAATGCTGCAGGAATTCAGCTTTGAGTTTAGCGATATCGACATTGGAGGGACATTCCGACTTGCAGGCTTTACAGGAGAGGCAAAGGTCCATCACCTCGTAAATTTCCTGGTGGTCAAACGGGTTTCCCTTCGGGGAATTGGTCAGGAATTCCCGTAGGATATTGGCCCGGGCGCGGGTGGTGGTGGTTTCATCCTGCACGGCCATGTATGAGGGGCACATCCAGCGGCCTGTGATCACAGTGTTACGGCAATCGCCCGATCCGTTGCATTGTTCCGTGGCACGGAGAATTCCGTGACTGTCCGAAAAATCAAATACGGTGGGAATTTCGCGCACCGTCCGCCCCGGGTCGAACCTCAGGCTGGAATTCATCCTGGGGGTATCGGTAATTTTATTGGGGTTGAAGATCCTTCCCGGATCCCAAACTGATTTTATTTCCTTCAGCAGGGCGTAGTTTTGCTCACCGAGCATCAGGGGTATAAACTCACCCCGTAACCGGCCGTCGCCGTGTTCGCCGGAGAGTGACCCGTTGAATTTTTTAACCAGTTTTGCAGTTTCAAGGGCAACCGTATGAAACAATTCCACATCGGCAGGATCTTTCAGATTCAGTACAGGCCGCAGATGCAGTTCTCCGGAGCCCGCATGGGCATAATAGACGCAGTTGAGCCCATGGCTGGCCAGCATGAGGTTAAATTCTTCGATATATTCAGGAAGAACAGCAGGGTTTACAGCCGTATCCTCGGTGACGGGAACCGGCTTGCGGTCGCCGGGATAATTGGAAAGCACTCCCAGGCCTGCCTTTCGCAGGTCCCAGACTTTTTTAACATCGGGCGGGAAGACGATTGGAAAATGATAGCCCAGTCCGGCCGATCGCATCTCTGCTTCCAGGTCGCGGCAGATATCCACGATCGCCTGTCTGGTTTCACGGGCAAATTCGATGATCAGGATGGCTCCTGGATCTCCTTCAATGAAAACCCTGTTCTGCCGCTGGGTGATGTTGTCCCGGGTACAATCCATAATGGCCTTGTCCATCAGTTCCACCGATCCCGGTTCATACTTCAGGGCAATCAGGTTGGCCTTCAGCGATTCGGCAATCGTGTGGCAGTGAACGCAGATCAGCGCCTTCTCCTTCGGAGGCAGGGGCACCAGGTTGAGTTTGATTTCGGTCATGAACATCAGCGTGCCTTCGGAGCCGGCGATCAGCTTGCAGAAGTTGAAGGGCGACTGCCGGAGGGCGCCAGGAGAAGGATTTACCGGTGCAAAGGGCTCCGATTCAAGCAGCAGGTCGAGGGCATAACCCGTGTTCCGGCGGTGCATCGCCGGGTCGGGGTATTCCCTGCGGATATTTTCCTGGTTTGCCGGATCCGACAGGATGTTGTTGATCTGCCGGTAGATCCTGTTTTCCAGCGTATCGCCGGCAAGCTTTGCCTGGAACTCCTCCATGGCAAGTTCCCTGAACTCCACTTCGGAACCATCGCTCAGAAACCCTTTCACGGCAAGTACATGGTCGCGGGTGCTGCCATAGAGGATGGAGTGTGCGCCACACGAGTTGTTGCCCACCATGCCTCCCATCATGCACCGGCTCGAGGTGCTGGTTTCCGGGCCGAAAAAGAGCCCGTGCTTCTCCGCCACTTTATTCAGTTCATCAAGAATGACGCCTGGTTCAACGCGAACCCAATGCTCATTAACGTTGAGTTCCAGGATCCGGGTCATGTGACGCGACACATCCACCACCAGGCCACTGCCCACCACCTGCCCAGCGAGTGAGGTCCCGGCTGTACGGGGAATCAGGGGGATTTGCTCTTCACCTGCAAAGCGGATCAGCTGCCGGATGGCGGCGCTGTTTTTCGGACGGGCTACTCCCAGCGGGATTTCGCGATAGGCCGAGGCATCGGTGGCATACAGAATCCGTTGGGTATCATCGTTAAATAACTCCCCCTCAAACCCTGCGCGGAATGAGTTGATCTTTTCCTGAAATAGTTTATCTTCCATGGATACAAGTGCCATATAATAGTTATAATCTGTGTAACAGGTTGTAGTTTTTCATAAGAATCCTCTTCCCAAAGGCAATGAGTTTACTTTAACCACAAAGTTCACAATGATTTACACAACCTTCACAATGGAATCCTTTGTGTCCGTTGTGCCTTCTTTGTGTCATCGTGGTTAGATTTTTATCGGGTTTTGAAAAACAAACTGTCTGTTAACCAGGCAGTTTTATTTCATGGTCTTCAGTATGTCATTCCACGATGGCGAACTTTTTAACGGCTGGAGTTCAGGTTGCCGCAGCAACCGCTGTTTATCCGAAAATCCTTTTGAAATGGCAACCTTCAACTGGGCCATGGCTGCAGCCTCTTCGCCGCGGTTTACCAGCAGGATGGCCTGCATATAGTTTGCTTCCGGGTTCGGCGGATCGGCTGTTTCATAGAGGGAAACAAACTTTTCTGCCTCCTGGTATCGCTGCTGGTTGATGGCGCCATTGGCATAGGAGTAGCAAGCCAGGCTCAGGAAGGCCTGCAGCCTCGCATTCATCAGGGTATCTTCAGGATTTTTCCCCTTCATATGACGACTGTCCATTAATCCGACCCTGTTTTTCCACCACGCCAGATCCCGGGTTACAATGGATGTCCCCAACACCTGTTGTTCGGCAGCTTCATCTTTCAACAGCGCTGTGCGGTAGGAGAGTTGCTGTTTATACGCTGCAAGCTGTTCAATTTCAGCCAGCCGTGATTCAAAATGTTCAGAAGATGTTAACCGGCCGGCAAAGGAGATTGCCTCGCGGCAAAAGCCGGCTGCGGCAAGCAGATGGTTTTCCTGTACGGCTTCCTCAACACGTTTCCCAAATCCTTCCATGATCCTCCCGGTCAGTTCCCTGTCAACGGGAAGAGCACCATCCCGCATGGCGTTCAGCGTAATCCACTGAAAACCCTGCTCCATGGTCTCCACAGGAGGCCACCCATGCGGCCCAGGAAATGTAGTGATGAAATGCCGTATTCCGGCCCTATTCATCGGCTCATCAAGCTGAAGCATCTCATTCATGTTGAAATCGGCGGTTCCCACGATGCCAAAGTAGTCGGCCCTGAATCCCGACGGATCGATATCCCCCGGCAACCCAGCCCCGCAGCCAATGACCCCCCTGACCAGGTGCGTCATCAGGGCGGCGGTAGCCGCCACCCTTGAACCTCCGGAGAATCCAGTCATATAGATGCGGCTGGTATCGATGGGGTAAATGGAGACGATCTCCCTGAACATCGGGCCAAGGATATCCCTTATGGCCGAGGTGGATAGCCCGTTCTTTGAATTATTCGATCCCAACAGGATGAACCCGTAACGATCGGCAAGTTCTTTATATTTCCTTACGGGCAGCAGCCCCGATCCATGCGGATCAAAAAATACCATGATAGGCATAGAGGAGACAGATGGCCCGGAGCCATTTTTCCCGTCAGCCCCGGTAACGGCCGTTTTATGGTTGATAACCGGAATATAAAGGGCGTAGGAGATTTCTTTTCCCGTAAATCCTTCCATGTTCTCATGGACAAGGCCTGCCCTGGGTAAAACTACGGTTCCAGCCGGCTTTTTATTCCCCCCCTGTGAACAGGAGACCACACCGCATAACAGGCAGCAAAGCAGGATACCCTTCACACACCGTTTCATTTCTGGTAGAAATTTGTGGATTCGAAGATCCGGTCGGCCGATTTTGCAATGAAACCGCTGTACAACTTGCCATTGGTATCGGGATAGCGCCTGGCAAACTCGTAGTAACAACCTGGGATTTCAAATTCACCTTCAGAGAAGTTAAAACGCACCATTTCGGCCCTGATGCTCGATTGTTCCAGCAACTCGGCCGGTGTTCCCTGGATCTCACCCCCGGCATCGTTCAACGAAAAACCATGTGATTTCAGAAGGGCGTTGACCTTCTCAACCGTATCGAATTTGTTAAGCTGGTTTACACTGACGGTAAAATGGTTTGCACAAAAACCGTTGACATAGAGCCATGCAGCATATTCCGACTCCATCCGCAGTTTTTCGTAAACAGGCCAGGAGGGAATTCCCGATACATTGCCGGCAACGATAAGTTCATCAGAATCCTGCATAGAGGCGGGGATGGCATCAACCCACTGTTTTACAGTTTCACGGAGAAAGGGGCTGAATTCATCCACCAGCAGTTCGCTGATGAATACCCGTGGCGCCTCCCGGTCGGTGATATGTTCATAATGTTTGGCATAGAGCTTTTTCGTATCAAAATGGTAGTCGCCCCGGTATTCATACCCGTTTTTCAGAAACACTGCGGCAAGTTTGTCAATGCCGGTGTTCGCGTTCCTGAAGGTCCTGAAGGCAATATGGTCATTTTTTACAATCTCGCCTTCAGCCCTGAAAAGATCATATATTTTGCGTGTGGAAGGGTTCTGCCGGGTGTATTCCTTCCATAAACGGTTGAAAATATCGTAGTGGTTCATCTGGATTTGATTTGCGATCAAAATTACGTAAAAGATCATTATCTTCAAATTGCCTATATTTGCAAACAATTCAACAATCCGGTACCACAATATGTTGTTTAGAATTTCCCACGACCGGAAGATATATTCATCTATTCATATAAAAAATGACAGTAACCCCAGTAACCCCCATATCCAGTTATCACGCTGACCCTTCAGTTCCGGTTCCGTTTCATCTTTTCCTGGAAGAACTCAAGGGACAGTTTCACAAGGTATTTCACCACGATCAGAACCATGATCCTGGCTTGCTGACCCGTGGCGTTCCGCCGGTGGTCATGTCGGAGATAATGTCGAGAAACCCTTTGTCAGTCAGTATTCCCGTCGCCTATGGCGGCAGGGGAGGCGATATTGCCGAGATTCTTTCCGTACTGTCTGCTGCATCCTACGAATCACTAGCCCTGGCATTGACGATCGGGATTAATTCAGCTTTGTTTATCCAGCCGGTTGCCAAGTTTGCCGGTCATGACCTGAAAGGGAAGATATTCAATACATTTTTAAACGAACAGAGCATGGGAGGGCTGATGATTACCGAGCCCGACTACGGGAGCAATGCCCTGCACATGCATACCTCCTTTACCGAAAGTGAAGAACGGTTTCATATCCGTGGTACCAAGCACTGGGCCGGACTTACCGGTTATGCGCGTTACTGGCTCCTTACGGCTCGTGAGCAGTCGAAAAGCGGTGAATTGAAAAGGGACATCCGGTTCTTTATCTGCGATGTGAACCAACCCGGTCAGCAAATCGTCGTGGAGGAAAAATTTGACAACCTGGGACTGTTCCAGATACCCTACGGACGCAACAGGATTGATGTATCGGTCCCGGGGAGGAACCAACTGGAGCCTGAGACCACCGGCATCAACCTGCTGCTTGATCTCCTGCACCGGAGCCGTTTGCAATTTCCCGGGATGGCGCTTGGATTTATTCAGCGAATGATGGATGAAGCCATCGTTCACTGCAAACAGAGGCTGGTCGGGGGGAAGAGTCTTTTTCATTACGACCAGGTGCAGAAGCGGCTCGCGCATCTGCAGGCATCGTTCACGATTGCCTCCGCTATGTGCGCCTACAGTTGTGGGAAAGCCGGACTGGAGAATGATCTTTCGTCCGGCGGCATGGTGGCCAACTCATTTAAAAGCGTGGTAACCGACCTGATGCAGGCCGCCGCGCAGTCGCTGGTTCAGCTGGTGGGGGCGAAGGCCTACCGGTACAACCATATTGGCGGACGAGGGATCATCGACAGTCGTCCCTTCCAGATCTTTGAAGGATCAAACGATATCCTCTACACACAGATTTCGGAATATGTCGTAAGGCAGATGAAAAAATTAAAGGAGCATAACCTGTACCGGTTCCTGCATACGAACGGGCCAACAGAAAACAGTGTACAGTCGATCAGGCATCTCCTTGATTTCGAACTGAACCTGCAGCTGCCACAGCGGAAACTGGTGGAACTGGGTCAGGTCATCGGCCGCATTGTGTCGATGGAGATGGTGATGAACCTCGGCCTGCAGGGTTTCAGGCAGGACCTGGTCAGGAATGCACTGGAAATATTACGCAGTGAAATTTCAGGTCTGATGGGAAATTTCCAGTCCGGCGAATCAACCCTCGTGGTTGTCGACTATCACCAGGATAGTTCATGGCTGAATTTGAGTGCCAATTCATAAGCGTCTGTTTTATTTCATATGTTTTTATGAAAGACCTGTATTTACTGATATTCCAGGAGTTTTTCCAGAGATTATAATCCTTTTTTTGAAAAAAATGTGTAAAATAATTAACAACGAGTTGGAAAATTATTTTATATTTGTTAAAAATTAATTAGTCCGGTTTTTTTAACACTTTCTTGTATGAAATCAGGATTGAAAATTCCTTATTTCATTCATTTAGCAATGAGTTACGCATGGAAAAGATTCTGATTATCGACGACGAGCAGCTTTACAGGACGATGCTAAAGCATACCCTGGTTAAAGAAGGATATACAACCATTGAAGCTGAGAGTGGTGAATCGGGACTGGCGCTGGTGGCCAGCGAGCACCCTGATCTGGTATTGACCGATTTTCGCATGCCGGGCATGGACGGCCTGGAGGTGCTTTCCGAAATCCATAAGATTGATCCGCGTCTTCCCGTTGTACTGTTCACAGCTTTCGGGGATGTAGCGCTTACCATCAGGTCGATACAGGTTGGCGCCTTCGATTTTCTCGAAAAGCCCTTCAACCCGCTTCAGCTGAAAATAACCGTCCACAATGCCCTGAATTCGGTGAGGTTAAGCAACAGCCTCAACGAGGTACTCACCAATGGCGTTTCCGGTGAAACCATGCTGGAGGACAATATCCCGATGGGGAAGACGCTGCAGATGAAAGAGATCTTTAAAAACATCGGCCGTATCTCCCTGAACAAGGTCAATGTGCTGATCCAGGGTGAGACCGGAACAGGGAAAGAACTCATAGCCAGGCTCATTCATTTTGCCGGGGTGACACGACAGAGTCCCTTTATGATCCTTAACTGCAGCACCCTTTCCGAGTCGATGCTTGAAAGCGAACTCTTCGGCCAAGTAAAAGAATCCTTTACAGGTACTTTCATTGAAAAGAAGGGAAAACTCGAACAGGCGGGGGATGGCACGATATTTTTAAGTGAAGTTTCCGACATCTCGTTGAATACGCAGGTTAAACTGTTGAGGGTCATCCAGGATCTTGAATTTGAAAAGGTGGACGGGCAGGAGACGATACCCCTTAAAGCCCGTATCATTGCCTCCACTTCCCGCGACCTGGAAACATTGGTCAAGGAGGGAAAGTTCAGGGAGGACCTCTACTACCGGCTCAAGGTTTTCACCATTTCTCTGCCTGCCCTGCGTGAACGCAAGGAGGACATGCGCGACCTGGTCATCCATTTCCTGCATAAACTCAACAAGCGCATGAATAAAAATGTCATCAAAATAGGTGATGGCGTTATCGAACTGCTACAGGCCCACGAATGGTTCGGAAATCTCCGCGAACTCGAAAATGCAATCCTCCAGGCGATTGTCATGTCAAAAAGCGATGTGCTTGAAAAGGATAATATTACACTCAACAAACTTCAGACTGCTCATGAGGCACCCGAAAATCTTCCGCAGCTCCGGTCCCTTTCGGATGTCGAAAAATATCATATCGATCGGATTCTCAATGAGGTGAAGTGGAATAAGGTGGAAGCATCCCGCATCCTGGAGATCACCAGGCCAACGCTGAACGCAAAAATTGAAAAATACGGTCTGACCCGAAGCTGATCCCCTCTTGCTTAGTGCTACAGCAACGTGTTCCCCTGCCAGGTTCCGCAATTTCATATTGCCGCATCTTACGGATTTCACGGGATGAAATTTTCAATAACTTCGTGAATATTAATACATAAATGCAGTCCGGCCTTGATCGGTAATTTAATTATTTCTATCTTTGCACCCCGTTTTTGTAGGGGAAAACGGATACCGTTCTTTATATAACACCCTGACAGCTAATTGAATGTTAAATCCGGTATGTGCCATCGCACTGCCACAAAGCACAATTGAATGACTCCTGAAGAAACCAATGAGAACATGGAGCAGAATGCTGAACCCATTGTTGAACAAAATGTAAATGCTGAAACCGAAGCCCCTGTTGTTGAAGAGGTTGCTGTTGAAGCGATTGAAGAACCCGTAGCAGAAACTGTTGCCGAGGTCGTTGCCGAACCTGTTGCAGAAGTTGTTGCAGAGCCTGTTGCAGAAGTTGTTGCAGAAGTTGCACCACAGCCTGCAAGGGTGAAGGTTACAGCCCCTGTTGCCCCGGCTGAATTTGACTGGGATGCCATCGGAAAAAAACATGAAATCTATTCCAACGACGAACGCCGTCAGCTGGAAGAGGCCTACGATCAGACCCTGCGTGCTATCCAGGATCATGAAGTGATTGAAGGTACGGTCGTCACCATGACGAACCGCGAAGTAATCGTCAACATCGGCTTCAAAAGCGATGGTGTTATCCAGATCAACGAATTCCGCTACAATCCCGACCTGAAGATCGGTGATAAAGTGGAAGTCTATATCGAAAACCAGGAAGATACCAGCGGACAATTGCTTCTTTCGCACAAAAAGGCCCGTATCCTGAAATCATGGGAACGTATCAACGATGCTTACGAAAAGCAGGAAATTATCAAAGGTTATGTAAAATCACGCACCAAAGGCGGTCTCATTGTCGATATCTTCGGCATCGAAGCTTTCCTCCCCGGATCACAGATCGATGTGAAACCGATTCGCGATTACGATATCTTTGTTGATAAAGTTATGGAATTCAAGGTTGTGAAGATCAACCACGAATATAAGAATGTGGTTGTTTCGCACAAAGCCCTTATTGAAGATGAACTCGAAGCCCAGAAAGCCGAGATTATCAAGAAACTTGAAAAAGGACAGATTCTCGAAGGCACGGTCAAGAATATCACCAGTTATGGCGTATTTGTCGACCTTGGCGGCGTAGACGGCCTGATTCATATTACCGACCTCAGCTGGGGCCGTATCAACCACCCTGAAGAGATCGTCAAACTTGATCAGAAAATCAAGGTGGTTATCCTCGATTTCGATGAAAACAAGAAACGTATTGCACTTGGTCTGAAACAATTAACACCTCACCCATGGGATTCTCTCGACCAGAATCTTAAAATTGGTGATAAAGTCCAGGGAAAAGTAGTCGTCATTGCCGATTATGGCGCATTTGTTGAAATCACCACCGGCGTTGAAGGTCTGATCCACGTATCCGAAATGTCCTGGTCACAGCACCTGCGTACTGCGCACGATTTCCTTAAAGTCGGCCAGATCGTTGAAGCTGTTATCCTCACACTTGATCGTGAAGAACGCAAAATGTCGATGGGTATCAAACAGCTGATTCCCGATCCATGGGCCAACATCCGTGAGAAATATCCGCTTAAATCGAAACATACCGCCACCGTTCGCAACTTTACCAACTTCGGTATTTTTGTGGAACTTGAAGAAGGTGTTGATGGATTGATTCACATTTCCGACCTCAGCTGGTCGAAAAAGATCAAGCATCCTGCCGAATTCACCAAGATCGGTGAAACCATCGAGGTGATGGTACTCGACGTCGACGTTGAGAACCGCCGCCTGAGTCTCGGCCACAAACAGCTGGAAGAGAACCCCTGGGATGTTTTCGAAAATGTATTTGCCGTCGGTTCCGTACATCTTGGCACCATTGTCAGCCTGAGCGACAAGGGAGCCATTATTGCCCTGCCGTATGGTGTTGAAGGATTTGCTCCGCTGCGCCACCTTGGTAAGGAAGACAACTCCCTTGCAAAGGAGGAAGATGCACTGGACTTCAAGGTCATCGAATTCTCGAAAGAGAACAAGAAGATCATCCTTTCGCACAGCAAAATCTACCAGGATGTTGCCAATGCTGAAAAGAACAAAGAGGCTAAAACAGGTCTGAAGAAGGAAAGCGATACCAAAAAGGCTGTCAAGAAACTCAAGGATAACCTCGAGAAAACGACCCTTGGCGATATTGATGCCCTTGCCAACCTCAAAGCTGACATGGTAAAGGCCGAAAACCTGGCACGCGATGCCAGACCGGCACAGCCTGAAGTAACCCCTGATGTTGAAGCTGCCAGCGAAGAAACGGTGACCGAATAATTCATCATGACCTTTTCGTTGACGGTGCTGGGCAGCAATGCTGCAATCCCGGCAAACAACAGAAAATTAAGCGCTCATTTGCTCAATGCAAATGAGCGCTTCTTTTTAATAGATTGCGGCGAAGGAACCCAGTTCCAGCTCAGGCTGTTCCACATCTCCATGCAGCGGATCCGGCGCATTTTTATCAGTCACCTTCATGGCGACCATTTTTTTGGTCTTATCGGCTTGCTGAACTCCATGCACCTGCTTGGCCGCAAGGAGGAACTCCACCTTTATGCCCCCGCCATGCTGCAAGATATCATTGACCTCCAGCTCGAGGTCTCCCTGACCACCCTTCAGTTTCCCATCATTTTTCACCCGCTCCGGTTTGATGAGCCAGACCTGTTGTTTGAAGACGGCCGGATCGTGATCCACAGCTTTCCGCTGAAACATAGCATCCCTACCTGCGGATTTATTTTCAGGGAAAAGAACCCGCCCCGCAAGGTTGGCGTGCCAAGGTCGTACGCCTATTGCAGCGATACCGCCTATTCGGAGGAGATCATACCTTATGTTAAAGAGGTAGGACTGCTCTACCATGAGGCAACTTTTATGCAAGTGCTGGCAGCTGCCGCAGCGGATAAATTTCATTCAACTGCAATGGAGGCCGCCACCATTGCCTCCCTCGCCGGAGTAAAAAAACTGCTGATAGGCCATTTCTCAGCCCGTTACGATGATATCGGACCCTTGCTGGCCGAAGCACGCACCATTTTCAGGGAAACCTATCCTGCCGAAGAAGGAATTGTAATAAATATCTGACAGGTTTTAATAAATTGTATAATTTTGCATTGAATTTGTTACTGGTTCGCCGCCCCCTGTTCAAGGACCGGCGTGAAAAGGGAATCCGGTTTAAAACCGGAGCTGTGCCCGCAGCTGTAAGCTCTCATTGAATTGCCGGCCTCTTTATGTCACTGTTCTGCTTAACCGGGATGGGAAGACCCCGGACAACAGAGCAAGCCAGAAGACCTGCCAATGACGATTTTTCAGAGCTTTCGGGAGAAAAAGCAATGATTACAAACCTAAATAACAATATTTACGTTTCATTCTAACAGTCCTTCTACGTTGATCAGAAAAGTGGTTTTCTCCCACATTTGGATGGTTCGTTCTATGACCTGTAAAAACAAACAATATGAAAACAAACCTGACCTTTATTGCTGCGATCCTGATCCTCGCAGGCGTGATTTCATCCTGTAAAAAAACTGAGACAACCTCCTACACCTCTTCCGGCCCCTTTGCCAATGGCGCTTTTATCTCCAACGAAGGCACTTACGGACACCCGAATGCTTCGGTCAGCTACTTCGATTTTGCAGCCGATTCAGTGCGGAAGTCAATCTATTCAATCGTAAACAACCACAGCCTCGGACAGTTGCTTCAGTCAATCTATATCAGCAATGGCAAGGCTTATATGGTGCTGAACCTGTCGGATACCGTTGCCATTACCACCGTGGATGATTTTAAATCGGCCGGGTTTATTACCGGGCTCAACTCCCCCCGGTACATGACCTCATACAACAACAAGGGGTATATCACCCAGTGGGGCGACAGTGGCGTCGTAAAAGTGGTAGACTTAAACCTGCATACCATCCTGAGTACCATTAAAGTAGGCACCGGTCCTGAATTTGCGCTTCTTACCGGTGGCAACATCCTGGTGTGCAACGGCGGTGCCTATGATGTGGATTCTACCATTTCGGTGATCAACCCCATTACCGACAAGGTGACCCAGACGATCCAGGTCGGTCATAATCCAAAGGAGATGGTTGCCGACAAGAACAATAATATCTGGGTGGTTTGTTACGGCTATATCAAATACGACCTGAATTACAATATCATCCTCGAGACTCCGTCAAAACTGGTTAAACTCTCCGGGCAGAACTATCAGAAACTGGGAGAATTTATTATTTCCCAGCATTCCCATCCGCAGCATATCGACATCAGCATGGATAAGGCCACGGTATATTATGGCGGAGGATTCGGCTTTACCGGAATTTATGCCATGAACATCACCTCGGTTGCCCTGCCGGCCACCCCGCTGATCGGGACAAAGGATTTTTATGGTTTCAATGTCAATCCCCGCAATGGCGATATTTATGCACTTGACGCAACTGATTATACCAGCCATGGCATCATGTTCCGGTATTCTTCAGACGGAACCCTGGAAAAACAATACAGTACGGGCATCACACCGAACGGAGTCGCGTTCAATTAAGGGTCGGGGATTTACTGACGCCTGCAGTTACCTGAGAACCAGTTTCACGGCATCCGAGAAATTTTCGCTGCCGAGGTGCAGGATATAGATCCCGCGGGGGAGGCTGCTTACATCGTAATCAGCCTCCATTGCGGGATTGGCTGAACGATCCATTTGACCTGTCAGTGCCTTGTTCCCAAGCATGTCCATCAGTTCAATCTTTACCGAGGAAGCTGAATTCCGCACCTTTAGCCTGAACTTGCTGAAGGCCGGGTTTGGCCAGACCGAAAAATCGGGGTTTTGTGAATGTTCCCCGATCCCCATACAATCGTTGAATGAAAAGATGAGGTGGATGGTTGCGCTGCTTTTACAGCCATTCACACTGGTAACCTCTACCGAATAGGTCTGGATGTCATATCCGATCCCGGTGGTTGCCGCTGTGAGGGTACGGCTGGTGGCACCGGTTGACCACAGATAGGTTGATCCGGGATTTCCTGCATCGAGCCTGACCGTATCATAGATACACACAGTCGAGTCAGCAGGACCCAGGTAAATTACGGGTAAAGGATAGACGACCACGCTGGCGGTTCCCGTAACCTGGTTAAAGCCGTCGTTCACCGTCAGGTGGTAGGTGGTGGTCTCCTGCGGAACAACGGCAGGATCGGCCAGCGACGAAGTGAAACCGGCAGGTTGTGAACTCCATGAATAGGTATAGTTTGCAGAACCGCCGCCGGATAATGAAAAAAGTTTTGCCGTATCTCCCAGGCATACCGCGTTGGGTTCGGAAACAGGATTTACCGAGAGGGGGCCGCCGGCTACCGACACAATCACCTGGGAGGCCGGGCTGATACAGCCGCTCAGCATATCGGTCACTTTGAGAATGTAGATGATGGTGTGGGTCATATTCCCGGTGGAAGGAGATGCAAGGCTGGAAGTGAACCCGGGGGGATTGGAACTCCAGGAATAGGAATAATTTCCGTAACCGCCTCCTGCGATGCCATGCAACGTCGTGCTGGTACCATTCGGGATGGTTACGTTCTGCCCGGCATTGGCTACCGGGATCGGATGAACGGTGACAACGGCGGTGTCAAACACCGAATGCTGGCAGAGATCGGTCACTTCGACACGGTACGTGTTGTTTCCAACCGGTGGTGTTATGGTGACAATACTGTCGGTTCCCGGTATGTTCCAATGATATACCAGCGGCAAAATTCCTCCGGTTGTATTGGCTTTTAAAACAGTATTCCCGCCGTAACAAAGGGTTGTGTCGTGATTGGGTTCGATAGTCAATGGTCTTGAATCTTCAATATAAACCGTATCCTTCTTGATGTTTCCGTCACAGGAGATCTGGTTCAGGGTCAGGATCACTGTCCGTTCACCCTTAACCGCAGGGTCGTCGACCGGGTGGATGACGACATCCAGGCTGTCGACCCCGGTAGGGAAGGTGATGTTGTCGGCAATATGTGCGTAATCAACGCCGTTGACAGCAGTTCCCCCGATGGTATAATGAACCGTGTAGGGATAATCCAGCAGCGACATCAGCCTGAAATTGATGGCAATATCATTACATCCCTCCACCGCCTTATTTCCAAGCGGGGGGATGGTACTGTTGTTGACCATATTGATGCCAGGACTGCTGAAGCTGTTTTGTTCCAGAAAAACACCTGAATCGAGGATATGGTCGACCGCATCGGCAATTGCCAGTTTAATATGATAGGAGACACATGGCTGAACCGCGTACCAGGATGAAAAGACATGGGTAAGGCCGTCGTACTGAAAATAGGGGGCGCCCGTTGCATTGGTCCACCGTGAGGCAGTATTCGCACAGACATTGTTGATGGTAACATAGGAGCCAAGTTCACCGGGCATCCGCGCAATATTGACGCTGCTGTCGGAGAAGGTTCCTGCAATGCCGGGGCCACTGAGGAAAAAACCGAAGGCATCGTTGATGGAGTTGCAAAATTCGAAAAACTCTTCCGAGGCGAAAACATAACGAAACCTCACCGTATCAAACTGCGGGATAAAGTCAAATTCAATCACAGCCTTGTCGTTGGTGTTGGTTCCGGCAATCAGCGTCAGATCCGGGTCGCCGGAGCCCCCGCTGTTATAGCCCGCCCCTGCATTATTGTTGGGGCCGATCGCGATATTCGCCTTGCCGGAGGTCATCAGGATGCCACCTGCAAGACCCAGCTGACCGGTAGCCATACCGGCAGTAGCAAAGGTTCCGACCTGGTCGGAGGTAATGGTGGAAGAACTCCCGTTGAAGGTCGCATTGCTGATGGTGATACCGGCGCCCACCAGGTAATTCTGCACAAGCTGTTGCGGTGTCATCCCCATAGCCGAACCCTGCACCACCGTAAGCTGGGCATGTGAATCAAGCGCAGCAAGCCAGATACCCGCCACCAGCATCCATCCGATTCTTATCTTCCTGATATAATATTTCATGGACCCGTGGTTTTCTCAGTTTTAAACAACCATGCATCTTTATAGGTTTTCTTGACCTCTTTGAGTTTAGCCATTACCTCGGGCTTTGAACTGGATTCAAAGACAGAAATCCTGATTTTATTATCCCTGGTAATCACCTTTGCTTCAGGATATTCTTGGGATTTCAGGGTATTTACCAGTTTTGTCGCCACATCCATCGAAAGATTAGTTTTTACAATGATGTAGTAGGTTTTGGCAACGGTATCCGTTTTACCTGCAGGAACGATGGTTTTTGGATGGACGGTGTCGGCCGCTTTTTTTGTGAGACTGTCTGTTTTCAACGGTTTTACCGGGACTGCCCTTGGTTTCTTGACAACAGCTGCCGGTTTTAAGGTGTCTTTCTTCGGAACAACGGGTATTTTGCCGCAGACATAGGCTGTACCGGCAGGATCGGCCATTTCTCCAAACCAGGCGCACGCATAATTCTCATAAATGGCTATCCCGATGGCATTCCAGGGCTTTTCCCGCCATTTACCCGTATTCAGCAGGAAACTGTTAAAATACTCCTCGGTTTTCCAGACCATAATTACGGTATCGGCAACCAATGGCGAATTTTCCCAGTAAACAATTTCATAAGCCTTTGCAGGATAAGTGGTTAACTCACGGGCTTTATCCCAGACCGAATTTTTCTTGTTTTCATCGCGGGGATAACAAAATGGTTTCCAGAAACTTTTATCGGACCATGAATGGGAGTTACAGGCACCCTGGTCGGGATGATGAAGCATTAAATCTTTCGCATGCAGGGCAGCAACGTAGCATAAGGAGTTGGAGAGCTGAACAGGGGGGAGGTCGTTCTGCCGGCGGTAGTCATTGATCCGGGCATAGAGGTCCATGACCGTCTGACTGATACAGAAATTCACCGGTACCGGTTTCCCCTGTGTGACTGCGGTCTGGCCGAAGCTGTTCATCTGCATGGCGGATGCAAGGATCAACAATCCAACCAGGAACTTTTTTAAGGTCAATACAACTTTTTTCATCGTTTCTTTAAAGAACCATTATCCTTACTGGCGCTGACCACCAGCCTGTTTTCCCGGTCTAACAGCCTGGCATAAAAAGAATATGCTCCAAGGCTGTTTTCAATTTTCAGCAGCAACTGGTTCCAGCCTTTTTTCAATGGCAGCTGGATCTCCGCCTGGTCGGGTTCGGCAACCCGTTCACCCAGGTAACGGTATACCTCCCTGTTGTTTACAAATACCTTTGCGCCATCGTCTGATCCCAGGAACAGGGTCACTTTGCACTCCTCCTGTGAATAAACATAGGTGACGGCATAGGTAACCACCATTTCCGACGGGTTTATCCTGTCAACCAGGGAAATAAGTCCGCCCGATGGAGTTTGTACGTAATTCCAGTGAATAGGTTTCCTTCCGGCACCCTGATATTCCTTCTGGAGGTCAACAATCTTTTCGGGAAGATAGACGGAATCAAGCCCACGGCGACCCGATCCGGTTTTCCTGATGTTCGGAAAGGGCCCTAAAATGTTCCATTCAGGGATGTAAACCCGTTTCGGCTCCATGCTGACACCGTCTAGCCCGACATTATAGCCTGCCGACGATATATCCTTCCCAGTCATCACGAATTCAATATCCACTCCTCCCGACAAGGTTTGCAGTCCCTTCATGGTAACAATGCCATCCGGCAGGGTGTGCGGCGAATAACCCCTGATGGTTCCCGCTTTGATCCTGTTCACAAATATATCCGCATTACCATAGTCGGGACCCTTTGAATAATAGAGATTCAGATCATACACAGATTCACGCAGGCCGTTGAGATCAAGTCCAAAGGAGGCCTTGTCGCGGGCTTCTATCACGATTTGCTTGTTCCCGCTCCACTCCGGTCCAAAATCCGACATATCCACCACCTTTGATTTCAACCCCTCAAGCCGGAATTTCAGGTTTTCAGCCTCGAACATGCGTGCGGGCTTTACAATGCGCAGCGGAATCCGCTGACCGGCAATGGGAAACGGTGGAAATGGCTTGTGCGGCTCCAGCTGGTACCAGTACACCGTTGAACTGTAATCGGCAATATCCTGGTTACCCTGTCCATGTTCAACAGTTACCCTGATATTCTTTTTAAAAGGGATCGGGTCGATGATATACTGCCGGTATGCCGCGATCTGGCCCAGCGTGTCGTTTTTATATATAAGGCCGTTGTAGGGACCGGCAAATTCACCGTGGTTGAAATACCAGCCGCCTGAGAAGAGATCTTCTGTGCCGGTACCGTGGATGGAGGGTTTTTTCTCACCATCAACATAAATCATCTCGTCGCCTTCGAGATAGGTGAGCTTGCCATCATACGATTGCATATTGAGGTTAACCCCGACAAGGTGTCCTTTGCCTTCGGCCCGGAGCATGGTGAAATTTGAATCGTAGTTGGTGCTGATGCTGCGGTTCCACTGGGCATGAAAATAGGCAACGTCCGACTCAAGCGCATCTTCAAATTTCTGGTAATCCACCTGGTATAAAAAACCGGAGATATCCTGCCTGGTTTCGTTAACGATCTCAATTTTTGCATGGCTTTCAAAGGGCATCGGGTAGTAGCATACGTAACCGCCACTGGTCATGCTGAGGTACTGCGAGCTGTAGGGTTTGTTTTTAAATCCGCAACCAAAGAAATCACCCAGAGGAACCTCAACCGATGGCCTGGTTTCATCATCCCAGTAGATCCTTATTACCACCCGGCGAAGGAAATAGGGATCCCTCGAATCGATGGCAAACCAGATCCTGACAATCATGCCCGGACCGTCAATATCAAATATCGTCGCTTTTTTTCCCGGTTCAATGATGATCTTATCGTTGTTTCCGCCGGATGTGTCGTAACTGGAAACCTGGATCAGCTTGCTGTTCTTGAGAATTGGCAGGGCGGCAGGGGAGAGCAGGTGCTGAATATCCGTGCGGTTGCCTGTATTGCAGGCTGAAAAGGCAACCACGGTCAGCAACAGCACGACCCTGAATGTGATGAATGCAACTTTCATAAAAATAGTTTCAACCTACAAAGGTACTACTTCTGATTTTCATCGATCAATAATTTCGCAATTATGGCATCCCAGATGTAGTTTGGCGGACAATTCAGCGATTCATTGTCGGGGCTGTAGGATTCCCAGTAGTTGTGATTCTTAGAAAGCTGGACGGTCACACAGTTAACCATCTTATCGGCCAGCTGATGCGCCAGGTCACTGTAACCATACTTGCGCAGCCCGTCATAAACCATGTAATTCCATAGCATCCAGACCGGTCCGTTCCATTTACAGCAATAATTCACATAGGGACTGTACCATTGATCCCGGGCCGACAGGGTCGGAATGCCATATTTTCGCCAGAATCGGGTGGTGTCGGTAAGGGTCTGGATCAGCCTTGCCGCACGGTCGCGGGGGGCTGCTTCTGCCCATAAGGCAAGGAAGCCGATGATCTCCTGACGTTTAAGGTCGCGGGTCATAAACTGAAAGGAGTGATCTTTTTTATTTACCGAATAGTAAAAGCCGGTGGTTTCATCCCACATCCGTTCATTCACCAGTTTCGTGGTCTTCTCAGCCAGTTCAAGCCACCGGGCCGATTCCGCGCTCTTTCCCAGGATGGTTGCCATGGAGGCCAGGCTCCGTTCCTCTTTGATCACCATCAGGGTGAGATCCAGGCACTCCAGTTCATCGGAGATATCCTCTTTGTCAACATCGAGGTAGCGCTCGGCAGAGACCTGGAAAACCGCATTATACCAATCCCTGACATTTTCAATGATCCCATAGGGGCCCCATTCAAAGGTCCCGTCCTGGTCGGTATCACGATTTTTAATAAGCCATTCCGCATATTCCGCCCCCGAAGCATAGGCATCCGCCAGGAATTGCCTGTCCTTGCTCACTTTGTAAACCTCCAGGTTTATCCAGCTGAAAAAGGGGGCCGAGGTGGTTGACATGTTTTTATGCGGATAATCCTGCGCACCCCTGGGGCCATGCCGGTAGGCGATCAACCCGTCGCCGCGCTGCTGCTCCATGTAAACCCGCTGTGATCCCTGGGCCGACACTGGATCCAAATAGGCATAGGACATCATGCTGAGCGATTCGTGAAGTACCTGGTGCCCGTGACCCCAGCCCCAAAGGGGGTTTCTTGAGAATGCGTAGAAATTGTATTTCGTCTGTCCCGACGGGGGATACATGCATCCGCGCGCAAGGTTGAAGGCACCCAGGTAGGCAAGTTTTTCATAAGGCTTTTTAAATATGATCCTGGGAATTTTTGAAAACAGGATCAGGTTGTCTTCATAATAGGTTTTCAGCATGAAGCTTTTCACCGAGTCGACCATTCTGGCAAGCTGCTGCGGATCCTCCTTCTGATCCTGGAACCCCCTGAGATACCTGAAGTTGACAGTCTCACCGGGCTTTAACCGCCTCTTGAGATGCAGGGCAATAAAATTCACTAGCCCGGTAGACTTCATGTTCAGTGAATCAACCCGTTTATCGGAATAAAAATCGGTCTTGATGGTATTGTAAAAATCGTTCATGTCGCCATGGTAGCCACCATGGGAGGAGGACTTATAGCTTGCGGTAAAAAAATCGGTGACATGCACAGGATAGCCATATTCCGTTTTTAGGCTGCTGATCAGACGGTAGGGACTTTCATAGCGGTGCGTGACATACCCGTCGGAAACATTGTCATAACGAACCAGTTCCATCGAATCGTTGCCGATTTCCAGGATAGGATAGGCTGCCACTTCATGAACTACCTTGTCGGTATTTTTCACCTCCATGTCCACGATAGCAACGGATGAATTGTAGACAAAAAATGTCTCCTTTACCCTGATCCCCCTGAATGGCTCGTATTCCAGTATGGCCATATCGGGAAATGAAAACCTGACCACCGGTTTTACCAGGTATTCGCCAATGGAAGGAATCACCACCTCATCTATCTTCCAGATACAGAACATTTTGCCGGCATGATCCGATTCATAGCTTACCGGGCGGCAATCGCTGTAATAATCCATCTTATAACCCTTATCTCCGTATAACCGCGACCTGGCCATTGCGGCCGTATAGGTGGTATAAAGGGGATCCCCCGCCCGTGCACTCATCCTTATGTAATCCTCAATGGGTTTAAACTGCTGGGCTGACAGCCCCATCCCGGCGATTGCAGATAGCAGAATCAGCAAAAACCTTAACAGGCTGGATTGTTTCAGGGTGATGGGTAAATAGGTCATGTTTTTCACGGTTTGTTTAAAAGGTACTACAGAAAAGCCCGGCAGTGAGAAAGAGCCAGTTCAGAGGATGAAAATAGGGAATATTCATTTAATCATCATTGAAAAAAAACATTTGCGTAATTTTACGGCTGAATCTACCTGATATTCGTTGCCAGGTACCCGATGTAAAAATACAAACCTAAAAATTATAAACATGCCATTACTTAATTTAGTTGAAAAAGAGGATGCTACCGGTAAGGTAGCCGAAATTTACGAAGCCATGATCAGCACCATGGGTTTTATTCCCAATGCATTCAAGGTTTTCAGCCCGAGCGCCTTTGTTTTGGAGAAGCAGTTTGCCAATCTTGGTTTTTATATGCGTCACAAGACCCTCAGCGGAAAGCTGCTTGCCTTTATCCGCCTGTTGGTTTCTGAGCAGGAAAAATGTTCCTACTGCGTCGGTATGAACTCGGGTATCCTGCTGCAATACGGGGTCTTACCCGAAATGCTTGTAGGGATCAAGGCCGATCCCTCCACAGCCCCCCTCGATGAAAAAGAGCTCCCCATGCTGCTGTTTGTGCTGAGCGTGATAAAAGATTCCAATGCCATCACCCAGGCTGATGTTGACAAGCTCAGGAACCTTGGCTGGACCGATACCGAAATCCTGGAAGCCACCTATCATGGCAGCAGCCAGGTAAGCGGAGACAAGATATTCAATGCCTTTAAGATTTCTTCGGATATGTAACACTGTTAAAAATTCAGGAATGATGCGGTTTACCAGGTAAACCGTCAATTTGTTCCTGATTGCAAGGTCGCCGGCCGGATAGGGTATTTTTCAATTCCCTTTCCGACCGGCGATTTTTTATCAGCACACAATTTTGAGATTCGTAATTTTCCCGGTTGCCTCCTGTTCAACTCAACCTTGCCGGGAAACCATAAACCCCTCATGAACGGCCGGGGGGCCAGATAGCGGAATTACCCGCCAGGTTGGTATCCGGCCTGTCCGGATCGTTATGACTCCTGTTAAGGGGATCAAAAACGGACGGGATGAAGTGATGTACCAGGCCCTGGAACTGTTGAATAATTGGCATTACCTGACTTGCAGGATATTCCTGGCGATTCTATTTTTCCATTGAATTAAGCTGCTGATTATCTGCATCAATCATAAACCTGACGGCAATGCCTGCCCAAATATAGGTACGGTTCCAGCCGGCCTGAAGGTCGTCGGCGCTGTAAAATTCCCAGAAAACATGGTCATTCTTCAGGTGATAGATCATGTTATCCAGTACCTTTCCGGAAAGTTCTTCAGCAACCTTGACATACCCGTAGTCACGCAGGCCCCGGTACAAAAGGTAATCCCATTGCACCCACACGGGGCCGTTCCAATAACCGATCGGACAATAATAGCTGCTCCTGGCGGTAAGGGAGGGTATGCCGTAGGGTCGCCAGAATTCGGCAGGATCAGTCATCTTTTTTACCAGGAAACCAGCCTTCTCCCTGTCAGCCACACCCGCCCAGAGCGGCAGGAAGCCGATGATCTCCTTTATTTTCAAATCAGAGGCTGATTTATAGGTGAAGGAATGGTTGTCTTTCTGCACATTATAATAAAACCGGGTTTCCGGATCCCACAATGTCGTGTTGATCAGGGCAGCCCGGTGACCGGCCTCTTCCCTGAATGTGGCAGATTCTGTTGGCAGTCCTAGGAGATCAGCCATCTTTGAAAGAGACTTCGCCTCCATCACCAGCATGGAATTGAGATCGGGTCCTTCAAACTCTGCCGGCCAGGCAACCTGGTCCCAAACGGCCACCCGGGCATCGCGGACTGATTCAAGTTCGGCATGGGCGCCCCATTCGCACAAACCGTCGTGGTCGGTATCCCGCCTGGATACATTATACTGGTAGAATTTTTTCCCCGACTGGTATGCCTCCCTGAGAAATGCCCTGTCGCGTGTGACGTTAAAGATTTCAAGGTTTTCAAAATTATACCATGGCGCTGAACTGGTAGACTGGCCGTTGGTTTCGATGGTTTCATCCAGAAAGGGGCCTGTGCGGTAGTTGATGTAACCGTCGGGGCGCTGGCGTTCCATGTAAACACGCTGGGAATTCATGGCACCTGCAGGATCCATAAGGGCATAGGCCATCATTGACAGGCTTTCATGGAATACCTGGCCGCCATATCCCCAGCCCCATTTCGGCTCGCGCGAGAATACATAATAATTGTAATGGCACGATTCCTGGGGAGGCATCATACATTGTCGCATCAGTGAAAAGGCGCTCCAGTACAACATCTCATGGTCACGGTCCCGGAACTTCAGCTTCGGGATCAGGCGATAGGCCTGCTCATCCTCCTTTACCATCTTTTCAGGATCAATCTTATTGCCGGGGAGCCAACACGCTGAAGATTTGCTGGCCATTGATTTTGATTCGTGCCTGGCGTCAGTGCCATTCGCTATTAGTTTCATTACCAGGTTTATGGTGTGCTCCTGCTGAGGCATGAGGTTTAGGACAGCCTGCCCGATAATACCCTTGACAAAAGGTGCCGGCCGTTTTTGCTTCAGCAGGTAACGGGCCAGGGCAGGGCAGGGGCACCCGGCCGGCAACGCGTTTGTATGGCACCCTCCTGCGAAAGACCAACCGGCGGGAGTATCGGGCCCCGGTTGGGTAAACCATCCCTGCAGTGTGTCGGCAAGCGGGATGTGGTGTTCGGTCATCCAGCCATCCTTTTTTTTATACAGCGGGAATGAATAGCCATCGGAAGCAGTTTGACGGTGTATGTCGGCGAGACTGTCGGTTGAGGGATAGTAGAGGTAGGGCAACAGGGTAAATGAAGCCGCAAAATGGCCTTCGTTGAGAATCCTTACCTGCAAGCCGGCCTCCGATGAACTGTACACCAGAAATGTGACCTCCACGCGGATCCCCCGGAAGGGGTAATAGTAATATTTTACCAGGTCGCTGTAGGAGGTGGTGACTACAGGCTCCCGGAACAATTCTTCCAGGCGGAATATCACCCTGTTTTCGGTCTGGAACGCAATGCCCAGGTTTGGCCCATCCTTTGAGATAAATTCAACCCCTGAGGCGGGATCATTCCACTGGAACTGGTACCCCTGGTCATTCTTATACTCCGATCTGGCTGGAGCGGCTGCATAGGTGGTAAACAGTGCATCCGACCGGGTTGCATTAAGGTGAGAAAGGAACTGCCCGGTAACCTGTAAGGCAACCTGGCTGAACAATACCAGCGTAAACAGTCTTATCATTCTCATATTCAATGTGAAATGAAATTAAAGCTGATGGTTTTTACAGTATATTTTGTCTCAGATTGTTCGAAATCGACTGCAAACCTGGAAATGGGTCCATGCTGGTCCAAAAAACCGGCATTTCCCGCCTGGGTGACAGATTGACCCGCACTGTAAATCTCCACCACCCCGGATGTGCCACCTTTCCCTTCAACTTCAACAGCATAGCGGTTTCCGGTAATACGGGTTGAAATGATCCTCAACCCTTCGGCGGGATCACCCGGCCGTGGATCCGAAACTGCCGGCAATACCGAAATTCCCGGCTCCGTTTCTATGAGGAGCTGCGCGGACGACCGGAGATCAAAAGTCGCATATAAAATCATCGATTGTGCAGTTTTAAAAGAGGTAAAGGCAACTGGCTGACCGTCAAGCGTAACCTTCCTGACAAGGGTTCCGGGTGCAAAGGCGGGCATAAACTCCATCTTTATGGATTTGCCGGGACTTTTCGTAAAGTCGTATACCAGGTTGACAGCAGGCACCTGGCCGGAACCGGTTTTCGTTTCTCGTGAAAAACGAAAACCAATGAAACGGTTTTCAATCCTGATATTCTGAACATTGAGCGAATCCCACTGTTCCGGTAAACGGGGGGCAAGGGTTATCTTATTATCACGGGCATTGATCTCAAGCCCGAGCATTCCCTCGATGACCGGCTGTACTGCCATTGTTTCAGACCAGCACTGGTGGGCGCAAACGCCCGATGGTTTGTATTCTGCACCGTTCAGCACCTCTTCGGCAAATCCCAGTCCCCAGTTTTGACAGATATTCAGGTTGTTCATCAGGTGAGAATAGCCCTGCAGGTAATTCCCTGTTGCATATTCCGCCAGGGAGGTCCAGCCTGTAAACAGGGGCCACACGCTGCCATAATGGTAACCGGTGGGTTTGAACAACCGGCTGTCTTCACGCAGGATCCTGACACCCCACGCAGTAGTGAATGCGTTGCCGGCATATTGTTTCAGGCAGATGGAGGCCTTTATGGGATCGGTTGTCTTGAAATAGATGGGAACGGCAGGTAATACGGTGGGTTCCCGGCGGAATTTGCCATCCAGGTTCCTGCCATACGAGAAAAACTGCTGCTGGTCGCCCCAGAACTCTTCGTTGATCACCTTTTTTACCTCGTCCGATTCCCAGGTATATTTTATCGCCTCAGGATCGCGCATAAAGTCGGCCATATTCGCCGCCTCTGTAAGCGCTGCAGCCCAGGAGCCAGCCATATAAAGGGTTTCGTGTGATCCATAGAGTTCGCCGCCTTCGACCCATCCATGCCCCACATTGGTGTTTTCAATAAGGTGGTTATGGTCGGTATCGGTTGAATAACAGAAGGCGATTGCTTTTTTTACATTGGGCCAGGTTTTGCGCAGAAAAGCCGTATCGTTTGTATGTCTGAAATATTTCCCGGCCAATACGATATATAAGGGTGTCGCGTCGGCCGCGTCGTAGTGAACAATTCCGGAGGTACTTGCCTCATGGAGGATCTTTCCGGACAGGTCCTGGTACTTGTTGAAAAACTCAAGTTCGGATTTTACCTTTTCGAAGTCGCCGAAATCGAGCAGGGCATAGCTGCTCCATTCGCCGTCACGGCCAAAGTACCAGCCATACCCTGGCCGGCCGTTCACCTTGTGTTCGCCGTCCCACCCATGCCGGGTGGTGGCGTAACCGGCTACCAGCGCCTTACCCATACCTGGGGTATTGACAAAAAAACGGTCGGCTGATAGTAACGCCCAGCAGTACCCGAGGTTGAAATTCGCATCTGGCGTGGTTATCGCCAGGTCATTCTGCAGGATTTCGCGGGCATGATGCAGGGCTTCCCCGAAAATTTTTCCCGGGTCATAAAGAGCCTTGCTGAACATGTCTCGCGTAACCGCTGTTCCTTCATTGGTTGCAGCATAGACAATGTCAAGGTTGTCATTCATGGCCAGGTTGTACCGGATCAAACAGGCAGCCTGAACCTTGTCAGTTGGAATCCCCTGGAAAACCTTGTCTTTACCGGAACAGGTGAATCCATCAAACTGTCCTTCGAGGTGCGAGGCAGGTTTCCGGGTACCGCCAATCCTGACACTCATGTTCCCTGCCTGATCCTGTGCTGTAAATGCCTCCAGGTCAGGATCCCAGGAGTAGCAGACAGACCCTGTTGTTTTCTCGGAATAGGGCCACATCAGGCGCAGGTTTGACTTAAGCCTGACAATGAGTTCGGCAGGATAAACACCACGGTACTCATAATGGATCACCCCGGCAGCCTCTGTGGGATCATTGACAACCAGCTCCCTGAGATAGGCCCTGGGGAATTTATAGAGCCTCGAGAAAAACGACGGGTTGACTTCAATTTCAGGGCGCTCATCGTTAAGCCAGAATATGCTGTCCTTATATTCAAACCTGATCCCCACCTCGTAATCCCTGAAGGCCATAAACGGATGTGCCCATACCTCCTCAATGCCGCCGTTTTCAGAACCCATGGTCAGCAATCGTTCACCTGCAACATCCCAGAAGTTGCCGGATGCAAACCGGTTTTTAAGCGTAAGGCTGCCCGGCCCGGCATCCCATTTCACTGAAGGCGGAACCGCCGCCAGTGGCCGGTCCAACCCTGGACTTTCGGGACATGGTTTTACCTCGCCCGGCGTGTAATCCCAGTAATGGACAGGCTCTCCCTGCGATTGATCCAGAAGGTAACGGAGGCAATTGGCGGTAAACAACTGAAGGTGGGCACGGTTATAGTTTTCAGGACCATACAAAGTATAGCCCCCGATGGCCATGACCTTGCCCTTGCCGGGCGAATATTCCAGGATGATTTTGGAGGATTCACGCAAAAAAATGTAATCCCAGTCAACGCCAACCACCTTTCCTTCGCGGGGAAGGCTCTTACCGAAAAATCCAGAGATACGGGTAGTTATATTGGTAACCGGCCGATAAACATAGGCTCCGCCATTGAGTTCCCTGAAAACAGGGTGTTCCCTGAAGGCATGAAATCCAAGTTCACGTCCGTTGCCATCATCAACACACCTTTTGGTGCTGTCCTGCAGCAGGGCTGACTCAAAACCAACCACGTTGAGGTAGTGTACAGCCTGCAAGGTCAGCATCAGCCGTCCGCCTTTTTCTACATAGGTTTTGAGTGATTTCACAAGGACTGCATGGGTTTCATCTGCGGATAAGGCAGAGGTATCGGCTCGGTGGATCCATATCAGGCTGAACCTGCTGATGGAGGCAGGCCTCTTTTCCAGTTCACCAAGAGTCAGAAAAACAGGCTCATATTCCCCGACAGATTTCAAGGCGGTAAAAGCCTGCCGGACCTCGGGTCCCGATTTGTCATAAGGCAAAAGGCTGAGAAAGGCAACAAGGGGTCTTGACCCGCGACCGACAGTCTCCGGCCTGGTTCCACCGATCTTGTGCATCCGCATATTCTGACCTTTAACGGGTTGTCCTGCCGCAGTAACACCATGCATAATGAAAATTGATAAAATACAGAAATAAAAGTGGTTGCGATATCTTATCATAATAATTTGTTTAATTCAGTTAAGGTGGCTATCATCGGCACTCCAAGCAGTTCAAGCCGCTCCAGGCTGTGATGTCCGTCAGGGATAAGGATGCAATCAATACCGATTTCAGCAGCCACTTCGGCGTCGTGCCGGGTATCCCCGAAGTATAACATCCTTTCTTTCGGAATTCCAAGGTCGTGAACCAGTCTGAACCCGACCTCCGTTTTGCCGTGGGCATAGTGGTCGTCCAGGCCGTAAATCCGGTTAAAGAAGCTATAAATCCCCAGTGCGGCAGTTTCGGTGATCAGCTCCTTTTGTTCCCGGGCCGACAGGATCGACTGGTCAAATCCCCTGGCTTTGAACTTCTCCAGCACTCTCACTGCGTCGGGATACAGCCGGGTTTCACCCTGCCTGGCATTGTAACGGGCGATGTACTCCATGCCGACTTTGTCGAAGGGTTCTGTGTCAAAGTCGTATCCAAGCTTCACATAATAATCCTTAACAGGAAAATCGAAGAGTTCCATGTACTCTTCAATGGTTTTCATAGGGAGGTTGCGCTCCTTCAGCATCCCGTTCATCACATCAACACTCAGCCAGGCATCGTCGAGCAGCGTTCCGTTCCAGTCCCATATGATACAGGTGTATTTCTTCAGATCAATCATCAATTTTATTTAGTTTTGCAGCAGATCAGCCATCCGGATACTGTCATGCCAGTTGCTGGAAAATACATCAAACAGCAATACAGGCGGTCACCTCCGATTATCACCCCAAAAATAACTAAAAATAATACTCCGGGATGAATTATGATGCCTTTACCACCCCGCTCAGGCAACTCGCCGATTGCGCCTTTTGCCCACGCAACTGTCATGCCGACCGGCTCACCTCGCCCTCGGGTGTATGCAGGAGCGATGCATCGTTCAGTATTGCATCCATCTGTATTCATCGCGGGGAGGAGCCAGTCATCAGCGGGAAAAACGGCATCTGCAACATCTTTTTCACAAACTGCAACCTGCAGTGTATCTATTGCCAGAACTTCCAGATCAGCGATAACAGGATGGCCCGCGGTTCCCAAAAAATGGACTTGTCAGCGATAATTTCCCAGATTACGCAGATCCTTGACCAGGGAGTGAACAAAGTGGGATTTGTCTCCCCTTCGCATTTCATCCCGCAGGTACAGGTGATCATTGCGGTCATAGAATCCCTCGGATACAAGCCGGTGTGGGTTTACAACACCAACGGCTACGACAAGCCAGAAACACTGAAAATGCTCGAAGGTGTGATTGATATCTATCTTCCCGATTTCAAGTATATGGATCCGCAGCTGGCCCATGATTATTCAGGAGCCCGCGACTATCCTGAATTTGCCATGAAGGCGATAAGGGAGATGATGCGGCAGAAGGGGTCCGTCCTTTTCCTCGGCGACGATGAGACAGCCGAATCGGGTATCATCATCCGACATCTGGTTTTGCCCGGTCATGTTGAAAACAGTCTGCAGGTCATGCGGTTCCTGGCTGATGAGATATCGCCTAAAATACATGTATCTCTGATGGCGCAGTATTTTCCTGTTCCCCGGGTGCAAAACCACAGGCAGCTGGGAAGGAGTATCACAGAAAAGGAATACCAGCAGGTGGTTGCCGAAATGGAGCGTCTCGGCCTTTACAACGGGTGGATACAGGAGTTTGAAAGCAACCGGCATTACAGGCCCGATTTTGACCAGGCGCACCCGTTTGAATGAACCTCAACTTGCACCTTCTTCCTTTGTTTATGATGTTTTACCTGATCCAAATCAGCTCCCCGGTCGCATTCATCGTCAAAATAGGGATGGTCAAAGAAAAACCTTGTGATGTCAGGGTAATCTTTTTAAATTTGACGACAGGGAAAATGAAATTCTCCATTTTTTCCAAATAGACTATTAACTTCTGATTTTTAATTATCAAATTAACTACAACCTTATGAAGAACATCATTTCGCTGTTGCTGACCTGCCTGTTCCTGGCCACCATCTCTTCGGGATTTGCCCAGGATAAGGAAAAAGAAAAAAAGTCGGATTCCGGGTACGTTTTCACCATGGTAAAGAAACTGCCGGCCACATCCATTAAAAACCAGTACCGGTCAGGTACCTGCTGGAGCTACTCTGCCATCTCATTTCTTGAATCTGAACTTTTGCGTACGGGCAAAGATACATTCGATCTTTCTGAAATGTTTTGTGTGCGCAACTGTTACTCCGACAAGGCCTCTCTTTATGTCAGGTTTAACGGCAAGCATAACTTCGGCGGGGGTGGAGCCTCCCATGATGTAACCAGTGTACTCAGGAAATACGGCATGGTGCCCGATGAAGCCTATACCGGGATGACCATCAATGAACCCAACCCTGTTCACGGAGAAATGGATGCAGTGCTCAGCGCCGATGTTGACGCTGTAATCAAGAATGCCAATAAGAAACTTACCCCCATATGGCACCAGGGATTCGACGGTTTACTGGATGCCTACCTGGGCAAGGTTCCTGAAAAATTCAACTATAAAGGAAAAGAATACACCCCGAAATCATTTGGCGACATGCTGGGTCTTAACCCCGACGATTATGTGGAAATCAGCTCCTATACACACCATCCCTTTTATTCACAGTTTGTCCTGGAGGTACCCGACAACTGGGAAATGGGTGAAGTTTACAACCTGCCCCTCGACGACCTGATCAAGGTCATCGACAATTCCATCGACAACGGGTATACCGTCGTTTGGGGAGCCGATGTCAGCGAAAAGGGCTTTTCATGGAAAAACGGCGTTGCCGTGGTTCCCGATAAAAATGCCACCGAAGTGGCCGGGATGGAAAGTGCTAAATGGTCAAAATTGTCCGACACCGAAAAAGACAAGCTGCTGTATAAATTCGACAAACCGGTTCCTGAAAAGAAGATTACCCAGGAGATGCGCCAGACCGAATTTGACAACTACCAGACGACCGACGATCATGGCATGCACCTCACCGGTATTGCCAAAGACCAGAATGGCGTGAAGTATTACTATATCAAGAATTCATGGGGACTCGAAGGGAGTCCTTACAAGGGATATTTTTATGCTTCCGAAGCCTATGTCAGGCTGAAGACCATGGACATCATGGTTCATAAAAGTGCCATTCCAAAGGATATCAGGAAAAAGCTCGGGATCAATTAACCTGGTTTTAGTTCCTGCAGGAGGCTGTTTCAGGAAGGTTGTAAACCTCCGGGACAGCCTCTTTCATGTTATCTCCAGGGACCTTTCATGGTCGGCATCTTTATTGCCTCGCCAAGCATGGCAAGGTAATCTTTCCGGGGAACAGGCCTGGCGCCGAGACTGATCATATGAGGCGTGGCTACCTGGCAATCGATAAACAGGAACCCTGATTTTCTGATCCGTTCCACGAGCATGTAAAATGCCACTTTTGAGGCATTGCTCCTGGTAAAGAACATGCTTTCACCAAAAAAGGCGTGGCCAATGGAAACCCCGTAAAGCCCGCCGGCCAGTTCTCCTTCGAAGTAACTTTCAACCGAATGGGCATATCCAAGCCTGTAAAGTTCGGTATATCCGTCGATGAATTCACTGCTGATCCAGGTGCCATCCTGTTCCGGTCTGCCCGCAGCAGCACAGGCGCGGATAACCCTATCAAAGTCAGTGTCGAACTTGACCTCGAAAGACTCCTGTTTAACGATCCTTCGAAGCGAACCGGGAACTTTGTATTCGCCGGGGAACAACAGCAGCCTGGGGTCAGGGGAATACCAGTAAAATTCATCATATTCGACGAACCAGGGGAAAATACCCTGTGCATAAGCCTGCAACAGACGGGGGGCCGACAGATCACCCCCGATCGCAATCAATCCATCCGCTTCAGCCTCCCCGGCAGGCGGAAAAATAGGCTCTTCCGGTAAAAGGTAGACTGCCATCAGTCAGTTCATATTATGGAATCAAGCGAACCAAACAGTTTATCGCAGGCCAGGTCAATCTCCTCGTTGGTGATGGTCAACGGTGGTGCAATCCGGAAAGTTGCGGGTTTGAACAGGTACCAGTCGATGATCAGTCCGTGGTCAAGGGCGGCCTGCATGAATGGGGCTCTTAGCTCAGGGTTCTGCAGGTCAAGGCCGAGGGCAAGGCCTTTACGCCTGGTTTCGGCAATGGCCGGGTGCGAGGTTAACTTTTCCTCGAACCGGGCTCCCTTTTCCTCAGCCGAGCCGGTCAGCTGTTCAGCAAGCAATACCTCCAGCCCTGCCAGGGCAGCGGCACAGCTGACGGGGTGCCCGCCGAAGGTGGTGATATGGCCCAGTTCCGGGTTAAAAGCCAGGGTATCCATCATTTTCCGGCCGGCAATAAAGGCGCCCAACGGCATGCCGGCACCCAGCGCCTTGGCCAGGACCAGGATATCGGGAACAAAATCGTAGTGCTCGAAACTGAACAGCTTGCCGGTGCGTCCCATCCCCATCTGGACATCATCCACGATGATCAGCGCACCGTCGCGGGCACACCGTTTCTTCAGCTGGTGGATAAAGTATTGTTCGGCGGCAATGACACCGGCCTCTGCCTGTATCATCTCAATCACCACGCAGGCGGTGCGCCGGGAGATCTTCTCAAGCTGGCAGTAGTTGTTGAACTCTATCAGCCTGGTATCGGGCAGGAGCGGGCGAAAGGCATTTCTCAGGGGTTCATTGCCAAGGATGCTCAGGGCACCATGTGTACTGCCATGATAGGAATCGGTAAAGGAGATGACCTCGGTGCGGCCGGTAAACCGCTTTGCCAGTTTTAAGGCCCCCTCCATGGCTTCACTGCCCGAATTGACAAAATAGACAGCGTCAAGCTTGTCGGGGAGCAGGCCGGCAATACGTTCGGCCAGGTGCACCTGGGGTGCCTGGATGAACTCGCCATATACATTGACGTGGAGATACTTGTCAAGCTGCTCCCTGATCGCATCCAGCACCCTGGGATGGCGATGCCCTACATTGCTGACCGATATGCCTGCAACCAGGTCAATATACTGGTTTCCCGATCTGTCATAAAGATATATCCCTTCAGCCTTGACAATATCGAGGGCCACCGGTGAAAAAGAGGGCAACCCAAGGTAGCGGTAAAAAAGTTCGCGTTCGCTCATGGTTCAGTTTATGGTACGAAGGTAATGACAAATTCCGGAAAAGGTGAATCAGTCAGCAGGGGATTTGCGGGTAATTTTTTTCATGGTTTGATGTGATAATATTTATTTTTTTCGGGTCACATGGAATAGCCCTAAATTATCAGTCCCGGGTGGCATGCACGGGGTGATGATGGCAATTTCATATAAACCAACTTCAATAACAAAATTCCTGGCATTGATCATCCCATGTTTTTGAACATTAAGAGTCGCTCAATAATTCGTAATTTTGTCCATTCCCGGGTCATACGGGGCCTTTTTCAATAATATTCATCATGAAAGACAAAGTAGTCATCATCACAGGAGCCTCTTCAGGAATCGGAAAAGCACTGGCCTTCGAATGTGCACGCCGGGGGGCGAAAATGGTGCTGGCATCCCGCGCAGCTGCGACAGATCCAGAAATACTGAAGATAACGGATGCGGTAATCGCTGTCCCTACTGACGTGACACGGGAATCCGACTGTGCAAGCCTGGTCCGGGCTGCGGTTGAAAAATTCGGCAGGATCGATATCCTGATCAACAATGCAGGAATCTCCATGAGGGCGCTTTTCACAGAGGTCGACCTGGAGGTGCTCCGCCAACTGATGGATACCAACTTCTGGGGAACTGTTTATTGTACCAAGCACGCCCTGCCTTACCTGCTCCGGGTCAAGGGGTCGCTGGTAGGAGTGTCGTCGGTTGCCGGCTACAAGGGACTTCCCGGCCGGACAGGCTATTCAGCTTCCAAATTTGCCATGCAGGGGTTTCTCGAAGTTGTCAGGATTGAGAACATGAAAAAGGGATTACATGTACTGATCGCATGTCCGGGCTTTACAGCCTCCAACATACGGAATGTGGCACTTTCAAAGAATGGTACGGCACAGGGAGAAACTCCTCTGGATGAGAGCAAACTGATGGCTGCAGAAGTGGTTGCGACGCGTATCCTCGATGCCATTGCAAAGAAAAAGGAGCGCCTGATCCTGACAACAATGGGGAAAATGACAGTTTTGCTGAACAAGTTCTTCCCCCGGTTCATGGATAAAATGGTCTACAACCATATGGCCAAAGAGCCGAATTCACCCTTTAAATAGCAGCCCTCCATTTTGCTGTTTTTTCCCGGTCATCTATTTCTTGGATGAAACTGGATGATCGTACTGCGCAGGTAATCCCTGTCTAGATGTGTATAAATCTCGGTCGTGGTGATCGATTCGTGACCGAGCATCTCCTGGACGGCCCTTAGATCGGCGCCTCCCTCAACCAGGTGCGTGGCAAACGAGTGACGGAAGGTATGGGGACTGATCCTTTTTTTTATCCCGGCAAGCAGGGCAAGCCGCTTAACGATGGTGAACACCATGACGCGTGTAAGGCCTGATCCCCTGCGGCTTAGGAACAGGATGTCCTCCTGGCCTTTCCTGATGGCGATCGCCGTCCTGATCTCCGAAAGGTAATAGCTGATCTCCGCCCGGGCAACGCTGCCCACCGGCACCAGGCGTTCCTTGTCGCCCTTGCCGGTAACCCTGATAAACCCTGCTTCAAAAAACAGGTTGGAGACCCTCAGACCAACCAGTTCCGATACCCGCAACCCGCAGCCATACAGCGTTTCGAGCATGGCCTTGTTTCGTTTGCCCTCCGGGGTGCTGAGGTCGATTTTCCCGATCAGCTGGTCAATCTCCGCCACATTGAGGGTGACCGGCAATTTCATCCCGATTTTAGGCAGGTCGATCAGCTCGGTAGGGTCCTTCATCACAAGGTTTTCCAGCATCAGGTAATGGTAAAAGGCTCTCAGCCCCGAGATGACGCGTGCCTGCGTACGGGCCGTCATGCCCAGCCCGGTGATCCATTTTAAAAACTCCTGGAGATGATGCAGTTCAAGCTTTTCGGGACCGAATGAATATCCCTGTACCTCCATGAACTGAGTGATTTTTGCTACATCGTGAAGGTAGGCATCAACAGAGTTGGGGGAAAGCGATTTTTCCAGTTGCAGATAGGCGTTAAACCCGCCGATATATGATTTCCAGAGACTCATGATTTTTGGCTATATTTGCCAGTGACCGTAAAAGTATGAAATTGATCGTTAGGTAGGCATCTAAACAGTTGTTTTTCAGCTCAGGAATAAAAGGTTGAAATTATTTTTGTTTTTCCCGCGAAAAGGTTTAATTTTGCAGTCCCGAAAAATAAAGAAGTCGTAAGATGGCAAAAAAGAGCAAAGACCAACGGATTCAGGTAATTCTGGAATGTACTGAACAGAGGGCCAGTGGTGTTCCCGGTATTTCAAGATACATTACCACCAAGAACAAAAAGAATACTCCTGAAAGAATTGAACTGAAGAAGTACAATTCCTATTTAAAGAAAAAAACAGTTCACAAAGAAATTAAATAACTCGAGATATGGCAAAGAAAGTAGTTGCTTCGTTTAAAGCTACCTCCGGGAAAGATTTTACTAAGGTGATCCGTATGGTTAAATCCCCCAAAACAGGTGCATTCGTATTCAAAGAAACCATTGTTGCCAATGAAATGCTGAAAGACTTCATGGCAACCAAGGAAAACTAATATCAATTTGTTTTCAATGAAAAGCTTTTTTCCCCGGAAGAAAGCTTTTTTTATTATGATTACTCACAATTGTACCAGTAAGGAAAAACAGCAGCAATAACGACTCGTTCAAAAAGATCAAAACTGTTTCTCCTGTTTAATTTATACATAAATTCATCAATATAATTTTGCAAGTAGTTGG